>Ga0209573_1001684_pt1 | contig 32288 bp, 24 predicted proteins | sample TNRBio252014_DNA_FD_185870 | JGI IMG/M metagenome (GOLD analysis project Ga0209573, IMG submission 185870) | Wastewater treatment Type I Accumulibacter community from EBPR Bioreactor in Madison, WI, USA - TNR Reactor_6/25/2014_ DNA (SPAdes)... | ecosystem: Engineered > Bioreactor > EBPR >...
TTTCATATAAAAAAGCGGAATCAAAATTCAACATCCATTTGGTGTAAGCCCTTACATGAATGAATGTACCGGTATAATCAGCAGGAATATCAAACTGGCCATTGCTGGTAGCATCCACAACCGGGCTTACGCCGTGCAACAGAAGATTACCAGCTTCATCAGTCCAGTCGGTATAAAATGTTTTGCTGTCATCGGCCGGTGAAATGGCCTTCATCAGGTAGGCCTTGAACCAAATCGTTTCACCCGGCACATACGCCGTTTTATCGTATTGAAGATAAGTACGTTCCTGGCCGTATTCATTGGCATACCGGGCAATGGTTGCATCAATATTTTGAGCCTGAAGACCAACACAGATTAAGAGCAAAACAAAAAGAATATCAGCCCTTTTTTCCATCATACAGCTAATTATTTCCTGAACACCAGCAATTGCAAATTACTGGTATAATGAAAATACAAAATGTCCCTTAAAAGTTTAGCAACACCTGAAACAGAAATTACATATTTCTCCTGTATTGCCCACCGACTTCATACAAGGCGTGAGTGATTTGTCCGAGTGAACAATATTTCACCGTTTCCATTAATTCTTCAAAAAGATTTCCATTGTTGATGGCAACAGCTTTTAAACGCTGCAGCATGTCAGCCGACTTATCTTCGTTTCGTTTCCAAAAACTCCGCAACGTCTGTATTTGCTGTTCTTTTTCTTCCGTTGTGCTGCGGATTACTTCTGTAGGTAAAATAGTCGGACTTCCTTTTTTGTTTAAAAAAGTATTGACGCCGATCAGTGGCAATTCTCCGGAATGTTTCTGGTGCTCGTAAAACAAACTTTCTTCCTGAATCTTATTCCGTTGATACATTCGTTCCATTGCGCCTAACACTCCGCCCCTTTCTGTGATACGGTCAAACTCAGCCAATACCGCCTCCTCCACCAGGTCAGTCAATTCTTCTATAGCAAATGAACCCTGGATAAAGTTCTCCGTTTTCGCAGTACCAAACTCCCGGTTGATAATCAATTGTATCGCCATAGCTCTTCTGACACTCTCCTCTGTCGGAGTTGTGATAGCTTCATCATATGCATTGGTATGAAGCGAATTACAGTTATCATATATGGCATACAATGCCTGCAGGGTGGTTCTGATATCATTAAAATCTATTTCCTGTGCATGCAAACTTCTTCCTGATGTCTGGATATGATACTTCATCATCTGGCTGCGTTTATTGGCCTTGTATTTATACTTCATGGCCTTTGCCCAGATACGTCTGGCAACTCGTCCTATCACACTATACTCAGGATCCATTCCATTACTGAAGAAAAAAGAAAGATTAGGAGCAAAATCATCAATATTCATTCCCCGGCTCAGGTAGTACTCCACATATGTAAAACCGTTTGCCAATGTAAATGCCAACTGGGTAATTGGATTGGCTCCTGCTTCAGCAATATGATAACCGCTGATGGAAACAGAATAAAAATTCCGGACCTTGTTCCGGATAAAATATTCCTGTACATCTCCCATCAGCTTTAATGCAAACTCAGTAGAGAAGATACAGGTGTTTTGGGCCTGGTCTTCTTTTAAAATATCCGCCTGCACCGTTCCCCTTACCTGTTGTAATGCCGTTTGCTTACAGTGGTCATAAAGCTCCTTTGGCAAAACTTCCTCACCGCTCAAACCCAGCAATTTTAACCCTAATCCATCATTGCCTTCAGGAAGCTCTCCGGGAGACGATGAATTATGGTATTGAGGCGGAGGAAAATGTTTGTATTTATCTGCACTTATCTTTTTTACTTTATCCCACAGGCCCAGCTCAGATATTTTCTTTTCACATTGCTGATCTATAGCCGCATTCATAAAAAATGCCAGTAATATAGGCGCCGGTCCATTGATGGTCATAGAAACAGATGTCTTAGGGTCACAGAGATCAAATCCACTGTACAGTTTTTTTGCATCATCCACCGTAGCAATACTCACTCCGCTGTTTCCCACTTTACCATAAATATCCGGGCGATGATCAGGATCTTCTCCATATAGTGTTACGCTGTCAAATGCAGTTGATAGCCGCTTTGCCGGCTGATCCACACTCACATAATGAAATCTTTTGTTTGTTCTTTCAGGGCCGCCTTCACCTGCAAACATTCTTGTTGGATCTTCTCCTTCTCTTTTCAAAGGAAACACACCGGCGGTAAACGGAAAGTGGCCCGCTACATTCTCCTGTGCCTGCCATTTTAAAATATCTCCCCAGTCTTTGTATTTGGGTAACACAACTTTGGGAATCCTTGTACCACTCAGGCTCTTTGTGGTCATGGGTTGTTTAATCACCTTTTCCCTTACAGTGTATTCATAGAAATCTTTTTGATACTCAGCTATTTTATTGGGCCAGTTGGTGATCAGTTTACGGGCAACAGGAGTTAATTGTTCGGTATAAAAATCAATCTGCTGCTGAATCATACCGATCATCGATTTGTCTGCTTTGTCCTTCAATATTTCCCTTGAACCATGCAATTGATATAACTTACTTGCAATAGCTGCCTGGTCTTTGACCAACTGATCATAATTACGGTTGTTCTCGCTTATTTCACTCAGGTACCTGACACGGTTGGCCGGAATGACTGCCTGAGATACTTTGGCTGTTTCAGCAAAATGGTATTTTCCAAAAACAGTTTTTGTTTTTACTTCAACCTTTTTAATCAGCAACTTAAATAAATGGTTTACGCCATCATCATTGAATTTACTGGCCATCGTACCAATGATGGGCAGTTCTTCATCCTTTGCTGTCCAGAGATTATGATTTCTTTTATATTGTTTTCTTACATCGGCAAGGGAATCTAACGCCCCGGCTTTATCAAATTTGTTTATACAAACAAGGTCTGCATAATCAAGCATGTTTATTTTCTCTAATTGTGATGCGGCACCATACTCTGGTGTCATCACATACATGCTTACATCACAATAGTCAAGAATAGAAGCATCACTTTGTCCCACACCGGCAGATTCTAAAATAATAAAATCAAATCCTGCTGCTTTACAAATGTCTATAGCTTCCTGTACAGCGCTGCTGAGTGCAGTGTTATCATCTCTTGTGGCCAGGCTTCTCATATATGCCCTTGGGTGAGAGATAGAATTCATCCGTATCCTGTCCCCAAGTAATGCACCACCTGTTTTTTTCTTCGATGGATCAACAGAAATTACCGCAATAGTTTTGTCAATAAAATTGTTGATGAAGCGGCGAACAATTTCGTCGGTCACAGAGGACTTACCTGCCCCTCCGGTACCGGTAATACCCAGCACGGGTATTTTAGTGGTTGATTTTTCAATTTTGGTTTCTATACCATTTTCGGCATTTGTAATCTGTCTCGCTATTACTCTTACATCCTTGGCTTCTTCCAGTTTCAACGGGCTTTTATAATCAGCTTTCCCATTTAACTGCATATCACATTGACGGATCACATCTTCGATCATTCCCTCCAGTCCCATTTTTCTTCCGTCGTCAGGACTATAGATTCTTGTAATGCCGTATTGATGCAGTTCCTCTATTTCGGCTGGCAAAATAGTACCTCCACCGCCGCCAAAAATTTTTATATGACCACAACCATTTTCTTCCAGCAGGTCTTTCATGTACTTAAAAAATTCCACATGGCCGCCCTGGTAACTGGTAATGGCGATGCCCTGCACATCTTCCTCGATAGCTGTTTCTACAATCTCTTTCACCGACCGGTTATGACCGAGGTGGATGATCTCGGCGCCTTTACTCTGCATTATGCGACGCATAATATTTATAGCGGCATCATGACCGTCAAATAAGCTGGCTGCCGTAACAATACGAACCTTATGGGAGGGGGTATAACTCATAATCTTTCAGAAAAAGCAAATTTAGCCTAAAAAACTAATGCCTGTTAGCCTTGTCAACATACAGGATTGCAAGCGGTTACCTACATTTGTCCCATGCAGCACCTTATCGAATCCATATCATCGTTGTATAAAAAGTGGAAAGGAACCGATCCAGGTTCAATTGATCTGCTACCTCAAAGTGGAAGTGAGCGTCGTTATTTCAGACTTCATGATAACAAAGGATCGGTGATCGGCACTTATGGAGCCAATATCAAAGAGAATGAAACCTTCATTTATTTCTCTGACCATTTTAAGAAAAAACAACTGGCTGTTCCGCAAATATTGGCAATCAGTGAAGATAAACAGTTTTACCTCCAGGAAGACTTTGGAGACGTTTCATTGCTGAATCATCTTGAATCAAAAGGATTCACTGATGAAGTGTATGAGCTGTTTAAGAAAAGCCTGGAGGCATTAGCACAGTTGCAGGTAAAAGGTGATGAAGGTTTGAATTACAATAAATGTCTCACCAATAAAGAATTTGGTAAGCAGGCTATCATGGCCGATCTGTTATATTTTAAATATTATTTCCTGGATGCATTGCGCAAACCTTATGATAAACAAAAACTGATCGATGATTTTGAAGCATTGAGTAATTACCTCACCCATACAGAATACAAGTATTTCATGTTCCGGGATTTTCAGAGCAGGAATATTATGGTAACAGAAGATAATAATGTTCACTTCATCGATTACCAGGGAGGTATGAAAGGTGCACCGCAATATGATGTAGCCTCTATGCTCTGGCAGGCAAGGGCCAATCTTCCTGACAAATGGAAATACGATTTGCTGGAAGACTATATTGATGCCTTCGAGAATACTATCGGAGAAAGTGTAAACCGGAATATCTTTCAAAGTCAGTATAATGGATATGTGTTGATCCGCTTACTCCAGGTACTGGGAGCTTATGGTTTTCGTGGATTATTTGAACGTAAGGCACAATTCCTGACCAGTATTCCATTAGCACTCAGGAACCTGAAAGAATTCTTTGACCACCAGCGCCTGGGTATCTCTGTCCCAGAATTCAGAAAAGTGCTGGACATGTGTGTGGCTGATGAGGTCATTCAACAATTCACTCCCACCCAGGCCACTGAAAAAACACCATTGCTGATAAAAGTTCATAGTTTCTCTTATCGTAAGGAAATTCCTGCTGATAACAGTGGTAATGGTGGCGGATTTGTGTTCGATTGCCGCGGTATTTTAAACCCCGGCCGTGTGGAAAGCATGAAAACACAAACAGGACGGGATAAAGAAGTAAAGGATTTTTTGGAACAACAAACCAAAATGCCGGAGTTTTTGAATAGTGTGTTTGATATTGTAGACATCACAGTAGAAGAATATATCAAACGGGATTTTGAAAGCCTGATGATCAGCTTCGGTTGTACCGGCGGGCAACACCGCAGTGTGTATGCAGCAGATGCCATGGCAAGGCATTTAAGAAATAAATTTAAAGTGAAAATTGAACTGTTACATATAGAACAAGAAGCAAAAAACTGGGTCAACCCCCTCCCGGAGAAGAAGCAATGAAGGCAATGATTTTTTCGGCCGGACTCGGCACAAGATTTAAGCCATGGACAGATAAGCATCCAAAGGCGCTGGCTGTTGTAAATGGCAAGCCTTTGCTGCAACGCAATATTGAATACCTGCAGCAACAAGGCATTAGAGATGTAATCGTTAATGTGCACCATTTTGCGGAGCAAATAGAAGAAGCTATTGTATCAAGCGATGGGTGGGGAAGTAATGTATTGGTTAGTGATGAAAGGGACGAAGTATTGGAAACAGGTGGTGGTCTGTTGAAAGCAGAAGAATTATTTACCCGGGGTGAAAAGTTTATCACCTGCAACGCAGACTTCTTAACGGATTTAAATATCCATAACCTTATTCATTACCATAATGAGAAGAAAGCTCTCATAACTTTTGGTGTTACCAGCCGTAAATCATCGAGGGTATTGCTATTTGATGATAATATGCGGTTAACCGGGTGGCGAAATACAGTAACCGGTGAAGAGCGAATCGCTATTCCCCCTCCTGCGGAGGGGGTTAGGGTAAAGCCACTGGCCTATAGTTGCGTAGTAGTTTTTGAATACAGTATTTTTGAGCTGATGAAGCAATATGGTTTTACTGGTAAATTTTCACTCATTGATGTGTACCTGAAACTGGCTCCCGAACATCTTATCATGGGCTATGACCATACCGGTGACCGGTTGGTGGATGTGGGCAAACCAGAAAGTGTGGCTATTGCTGAATCACTTTTCCCTTAAAAATGTTTTGCGATATAAAGAATTGCAAATACCCTTTTGACGGTAAGCCTCCTGCCATCTTTTATTTTATCTTTCCACCATAAATAAGTAGTACATGAAGAAGATTGTTCTTGCCATTAGCAGCATAATTATGCTTGTCCACGTTTTTGCCCAGTCAAAGTATGATCATAAAGAAACATTCCATCCACAGTTCTACCCTTACCCTGGTAATGATTACAGAAGTGCCAGCGGTGAACCCGGACCTAGATACTGGCAGAACAAAGCAGATTATTTTATCAATTGTAAACTGGATACTTCAACTCATTCAGTAACCGGTGATGTAACAATTACTTATACCAATAACAGTCCTGATAATTTGCGGTTCCTGTGGTTGCAGATGGATCAGAATATTTATAAAAAAGATTCCCGCGGATCAGCCACTACTACACAAACAGGTGGCCGCTGGGCCAATTCAGGTTTTACTGATGGCTATACTATTACTAGTGTGCAACTGGAAACTGCCGGTGTTATGCATGCACCTGATAAAACAATTAAGACCGATACCCGGATGCAGCTCTTTCTGAAAGATCAGTTAGGAAAAGGGGAGAAAGTGAAGATCAGGATCGGTTATAGCTTCACTATACCTGAGTATGGTACGGACCGTATGGGAAGGTTAAAAACAAAAAACGGAATTGTGTATGAAGTGGCACAATGGTTTCCCCGGATGTGTGTGTATGATGATATACAGGGATGGAATACGCTGCCTTATATTGGCGCCGGAGAGTTCTATTTAGAATACGGCGATATCGACTTCAGCATCACAGCACCTGCTGACTTAATAATTGTTGGTTCCGGCGAGTTAGTCAATCCACAGGAATGTTACACTGCTGAACAGATGAAAAGATGGGAAGCTGCTGCCAAAAGTGATAAGACCGTAACCATTCGCAGTGATAAAGAGGTAACAGAAAAAAACTCCAGGCCGAAAACAGCCAGCACTACCTGGCGGTTCCGCATTCAGAATACAAGAGATGTAGCATGGGCAGCGAGCAAAGCCTTTGTGCAGGACGCAGCAAGAATTAACCTGAAAAGCGGTAAGAAATGTATGGCCATCAGTGTGTACCCGGTTGAAAGTATCGTAAAAAACGGATGGCAGCGCTCCACTGAATTTACCAAAGCCAGTATTGAACATTATTCTACTAAATGGTTTGAATATCCTTACCCTGCAGCAACCAATGTAGCAGGAATAGTAGGTGGCATGGAATATCCCGGTATTGTATTCTGCAGTGCAGAATCATCCGGTACCGGTCTTTGGGGTGTAACAGATCATGAATTTGGCCATACCTGGTTCCCGATGATAGTAGGCAGTAATGAAAGAAAATATGCCTGGATGGATGAAGGCTTTAATACATTCATCAATGACCTTTCCACCGAAGCGTTTAATAATGGCGAATTCAAAGAAGCCGGTTTCTTTGGTGACCCTAATTCATCTTTTATGGTGAAATATACTTTTGGCGACAAGATGGATGGTCTTTACAATACTCCTGATGTAATACAGCAGGATAATCTCGGGATAGCTGCCTATATGAAACCGGCGCAAATGCTTACGGCATTACGGGAACTGGTTCTCGGTAAAGAAAGATTTGATGCCGCATTTACAGAATATATCCGGCGCTGGGCTTTTAAACATCCTACTCCATGGGATTTCTTTCACACTATGGAAAATGTATCCGGCGAAGACCTTAGCTGGTTCTGGAGGGCATGGGTATTAAATACCTGGAAACTGGACATGAAAGTAAAAGAAGTAAGCTATATTGATGATAATGCTGAAAAAGGAAGTGAGATCACTATTGAAACACTGGAAAAAATGGTCATGCCGGTAACTGTATTGGTAAAAGAAAACAATGGCAAAGAACATAAGATTGATTTGCCGGTGGAAATATGGCAGCGGGGAGCTGAATGGCGTTTTACTGCACCTACCACCAGCGAGATAAAAGAAGTGATACTTGATCCTGACAAAAAATTACCTGAATGGGAACGAAGCAATAATAGCTGGAAGAAGAAAGCATTTTAGAAAAAAACCGACCAAAGCGTCGGTTTTTTATTTGTATAATACTATCGTCCTTATAATTCTATCAAGATCAAATCATATTTCTAATATCCATTTCTTCCAGTACTTCCCGATTTTTCTTTTCCGACCATTTGATCAACCGGATACAACCGTCTGCAATTTCAATTCCTGTTATATCCCCGTCGCTGAAACAGCAGCAGCCTGTATTGAAATAGGAGGGCTTCATACTCATATAGTCAACCGAAACCGCAGCGAATTCTTTTTCTCTTTTTCGTATCTCTTTTCTTATTTCTTCTTCTTTAGCTGCATCCTTCTCATGAACGGCCAGCTGAAAATCTTTATATAGCCGTTCCAGGTGTGTCAGCGACGCAAATACCGGCTGGTGAGTGTGTCCTGTTACCAGTAAGATATCTTTTTGCTCTGATGCCCATTCGTACATGATATTATTGTGCAGTGTTTTCTTTTCTGCATCATAGGCCGGTGTATTGGGATTAATACGCAGGAAAGCCTGTAATGGTGCCCAGATATTGGCTACAAAGAATTTGCTGAACCAGTTACCATCGCTTTGTGCATCACCCTGGTGACCGTGAGTGAGGAAAATGGTAAGTGGTGAATAGTTAGCTGATTGCAATACCACTCCTTCATACACTTTCACTTTTTCTCCATAAATGTCTTTCAGGTGCCACCAGGCCAATGGGTCATTGTCCCAGAACAAATCATGGTTACCGAATATTTTTACATGCTTTCCTTTTGCAATAAATTTTCTCTCTGCCTCAAACGTCTCTTTATTTTTCTTTTTTACCTGCCAGATACTGTTTTCCCTGAGCTCCTCGCTATCACCGAGGTTAATGAAGCAAAAATCTTGTTCATTATAATACTGCAATGCCTGCAGGTAATTGGATTCACATTGCATAAAATCATCTGCCCCATTTCTTTTGCCTTTATGCTGATCGGAAAAGATGATGAATTTGTCCGTCCGGGTGTTATAAGGGATCATCAGTCCTTTTTTGCCGGGATGTTCATGGATGTCTTTATACAATTTATCCAATGCCTGAAATATCCTCTTCTTTTTTGGTTTGGAAGAAAACTTACCAGCCGCCCACAATATGGGTTTGTATAATATGATCCGCAGAAAGTTTCTCATTCCTTGTATCGCCTAATTTACATTATTAAGCATTTCGAAAAGAAAAACCCGCCAGCTCTGTCGCCTGGCGGGTTTCGTATTCATTCTTACTATTTATCTGACATGTACTTTTCCTTCCGCTAATTTTTTTCCACTGGCATCTCCTACCACCACATAATAAATGCCCCTGTTAGCTCTTTCAAGATTCACAGGTATCAATGTATACAGGCCTGATATGGAAAACTGCCTGTCAAACACAGCCGATCCTTTGGTATCAAAAATAATAATTCGCCTTTGTGTACTGCTTCCTCCATTGTTATAATAGGAAACAGTAAAGTTTCCATCATTGGGGCTTGGATAAACGAACAAACGGCTGCTGGCAGAAGCATCAATTGTTACAATTTGTGAAAGGCTGGAACAGAAAATACTGCTGGGCCATGTTTCCCTGATACTTACCTGGTATGCACCAGGATTGACTACTGTTACCGGTAGTGTATTACCCGTAACTGAAATTGGGCTTCCATTCAAAGTCCAGGTAGTGGTAAGTGTACCGCCTGTGGAGGAAGTTGGTGTAGCTGTCAATGTAGTTGTTTGTCCCGGCAACAAGCTGGTAAGAGGTGCTGCTGTTAATCCAACTGATGGTAATTGGCGAACTGTTAATATAGCCGCATTTGAAACAGCCGGTGTAGTACAGGTACCGTTAGATAACTGGCAACGATACTGGTTATTATTCATTACAGTAATTACACCGGATATAGTATAAGTTGCCGAGTTCGCTCCTGTAATGGCTGTCCAGGTGCTGCCACCATTTGTACTTACTTCCCACTGGTAAATAATAGCCGGCACACTACTACCTGCAACAGTAAAGCTGGCATTACTTCCCGAACAAACTTCTGTATTAACCGGAGAAGTGGTAACAATAACAGGTGCATGAACAGTTAATGTAGCTGAAGCTGAATTGGCTGCAGGTGTACAAGTGCCCGTTACCACACATCTATACTGGTACCCTGTGAGTGTAACTGTTGCACCAGTAATTGCTAAGGTAGCTGTTGTTGCACCCGAATACACTCCTCCATTACTGATATTAGCAAATCCGCTGCCGGTATTCACCTGCCACTGATAGCTGATACCCGTTCCTGTTGCCGTTACACTAAATGAAGTGTTGCTGCCTGTACAAATTGACTGCTGGTAATTGCAGGTAATGCATTTATAGTTAATGTAGCAGCATTCGATATTCCCGGAGTAGGGCAAGATCCGTTTGACAACTCACAACGATACTGGTATCCATTCATTGCTGTAGTTGTACCAGTAATGGTTAAAGTAGCAGTTGTTGCTCCTCCATACACTCCCCCATTGCTGATATTCGCAAAACCGCTGCCAGTGTTTGCCTGCCATTGGTAGATAAGTCCCGTTCCGCTACCTGCTACAGTAAAGCTTGCATTGGCTCCGTCACATACTGTTTGGTCGGCAGGTTGTGAGGTTACCGTTACGGCTGTTGCCACGGTTAATGCTGCACAGTTAGATGTAATAGTAGTCGGGCCGCAGGTACTGGTTACCTGGCACCTGTAAAAAGTATTGTTCATACCGGCTGTAACAGCAGGAATATTATAACAAGCAGACGTTGCTCCTGCAATATTTGTCCATGGGCCACCACAACCAACCGGGTTTGACTGCCATTGGTAAGTAAGACCAGTACCGGTAGCTGTAACACAGAATGTAGCACTGCTTCCGGTACATAATGACAGGTCAACAGGTTGAGCTGTTATAGTCACACCTGCATTCACTGTTAATATGGCTGCGTTCGAATTGGTGCTGCCGCATTGATTGCTTACCACGCAACGGTATTGATTATTATTTAATGCTGTTGTTACACCAGTGATAGTATAAGAAGAAGTGGTCTGACCTGCTACGTTTGCCCAGGTACCACCTCCGTTGGTGCTTACCTGCCATTGGTAATTACCGGTTGCCACTACGGTAAAGGTGACATTAGAACCTTCACAAACAGTTTGGCTGTTTGGATGAGTAGTTATGGAGGGTCCGCTGCCTGGATTAATTGTGAATGTGAGATTGGCTGTTTGATTCGTAGCACCAGCAGCCACACCTGTTACAGTAACAATATATGTACCGGCTGATAATGTATTGGTGTTATTCAATGTTACCACACTGCTGTTACCCGGTATTACCGGATCGGTTCCAAAACTTAATGTAGTACCGGCAGGAACACCTGTCGGGGCTATAGAAGTAAGACTAATCGGGTTGAAAAATCCACCGTTAGAAATAGTCGGAAGTGTTACATTCATACTAACAGGTGCAGGACAAGTAGCAGTAGCCGGTGTAGTGCTGCCAAAACTGAAACCAGAAGGTGCAGGAACAGCAGCTGTCCAGATTCCTCTTCCATGTGTAGCTGCTGCAATGGTACGGTCGGATGAACGATACTTGATCATATCAGTTCTTACATTCGGGAAAGTAGCATTTGCATTCCATACAGTGCTGGCACCATTGATTGCATCGGTTTCCCACACACCAGTTTCTGTAGCAATGTATGCTTTGGTGTTATCATCAGGATGAAACAATGCCCAGCGAACAGGCATATTGGGTAAGTTACCGTCTATACCTGTCCAGGTAGTTCCTCCGTCATTAGATACCCAAACATTCATAATATTATAATTGGAATAACAGGCAATCAGGTGCTGATCAGATGAACCGGTTACCACACAGTTTACATAACCGGTAGCTCCTGTAGGTGTGATATTTGCTTCCACCGGGCTTCCTCCATGAGCATCGTCCACCCTTACTACCCGGCCATTGCCAGTTCCGAAGTAAACCCTGTTAGCTGTATAGGGTGAAACATGGACTGCAGAAACATTCTGCCCGGAAAAAGCAGCAACAGGAATGATAGTGGTTGAATTACCGGTTTGTGGATCATTCCACCTGAAATAACTACCTGCGGTATTACATGCATATATTATGTTGGCTGCATTGTCATAATCCCATGGATTGATAAACCGGCCACTTGACTGATTATTTATGGGAGTACTCCACGTTGCCCCACCATTGGTGCTTCGCCTGTAAACATTAAATACATAAGAGCCGAATTGATACTGAGGTTCATTCTGGTCAATAGCCACAAAGGCACCATCACCTCCTGTTACTTCAACAGAAGCGCCTAAACCCGGATTTGTCAGCTGATGAACACCATTATCCTGCGTTCCTCCAATAAAATAATTGGTGGTGGTAGGATGTACTGCTACAGAATAAAATTGTTTTAATCGTAAGCCTATATTCCTGTCCCGTATAGTAGTTCCCCCGTCGGCAGAATAATGTATCCCGCCATCACAGGCAAAGACTAATTTGTTTCCTCCATCCCACCATTGAATATCATGCTGGTCAGCATGCACATATTGGCCCGATGTTCCCACCCACGCAGAAATTTTCGACCAGGATATACCACCGTTATTTGTTTCAAAACAATCAATACCACCAACTATACAATTATCAGGATTAGAAGGATTAATACGAACAGACAGATCATACCATGCCTGGCCATTTGCCCATCCGCTGGTAGGTTGTCCCCCTGTAGCAGTCCATATATTACCTCCGTCTGTTGACTTATAAATAGTAGGTACCTGATCTGAGTTATCAGCAGGTAAAGCATATAAAGTATTTCCGCTTACTGCAATTTCCGCCCTGTTATTGAATGAGGGGAATTGAGTAGCAGGTGCATTCCATCCTGAGGCAGAAGTCACAGTAGCGGGATCGTCCGTATAACGGTAGCTTTGTGCCGAAGCAATACCGGTGACCATATGTAACCTAGATTGTGCCGCAGTAGAAGTTATTTCAAGATCACAAATACGATTACTTAAACCAGTTGGTGTAATAGTTGTCCATGAATTTCCTCCATCAGATGATCTGAGCAATCCGTTACCACGGGTAGCCAGGTAAATATTTCCCAGGTGATCACATAAAATCCGGGTACAGGCTACATATGCACTGGTACTGGAAAGAAAATTCCAGGTTACACCGCCATCTATACTTTTAAAAACACCTACTCCCTGTACTGCATCGCTATTAAAATATGATTCCCCGGTACAGAAATACATGGTGTTTTGAAATCCCGGTCTTGGATCCTGGCAAATAGCAGAAATGGCCAGGTTACTCAAAAAGTCATTTACTAATATCCAGTTAGCCGGAGAAACAGTAATATCAGTGGTCTTCCAGAGACCGCCATCCACTCCTCCAACAAAAACAGTTTTTTTAGTGGGGTCCAGTGAGTCTACCATCACAGCTCTTATTCTTCCTGCAGTTACGCCGCCATTGGCCCTGGTATTTCCATTAGAAGGTCCGGTCACATCACTATCCGGACCCCTTTCAGTCCATGTCAATGCAGCAATGGCATTTGTAGCTGCAAACTCTTTAGCCATTTTGGTTTCTACAATCGCTTCCCATAGTTTATTCCAGGGTACTCTGCCGGTAGCAGGGTCTTTGGTACGTTCTATCTCCCAAGCAGCTCTTTGCTCCGGACCACTGTATTCACCATCCTCTTCAAGATCAGATACATTGTTTTTTGTACCACAACCGGTTACCAGTAGCAGGCTTATTGCAGCCAGTGAAATGCCCAGCAATGGCAAAGAGTAAAATTTCTTCATAATGGAAGTATTGCTTTATGATTTTTTGAAAATAAACGACACAAGGTAGTCAAACCATCAAATATTATTGTAGAAGAATATCGGATTTTTCGGCCGAATGGTTGCAAAACCTGAACAAAACAGCTATTTGACAGCTATCATACTGATTTCCACATTCACAAACTTGGGAAGGGCCGATACCTGCACTGTTTCCCTGGCAGGGAAGTCTCTTTCAAAATATTTACCATACACTTCGTTAACAGCACTGAACTGGTGCATATCTGTGATAAAGATGGTAGTTTTTACCACATTGCTAAAATCCATCCCTGCCTCATGGAGTATTGCTTTCAGGTTATGCATTACCTGGTGTGTCTCTTCCTGGATATCTTTATTTTTTAAATTACCCGTAGACGGATCAATACATATCTGGCCGGATACAAAAAGCAGGTTGCCGGATAAAATAGCCTGGTTATAAGGGCCAATTGGAGCCGGTGCGTTCCCCGTATTGATAATTGTTTTATTCATAGCAATAATTATATAATTCAGAAAGACGAATTTAGCTTTATACGTTTTCTTTGCAAAAAATAGTATTATGACGATCGTAGTTGTAGCAGATGAATTACAGAAGGAGGAATTACTGGCACAGGGAATAAACAAAGAAGTGCAAATCCAATGGTCAGACAAACTTTTACCTGTTGCCGGGGCAGATTGTTATATTGATCTTCTTTTCAACGCAGAAAGCCATACTACTGAATTGCCTGCACTGCATCCGGCGCTAATTATTGTTAATGACGTATGCAATACAACTGACCAATTACCCGCAGGTTTGATCCGTATCAATGGATGGGCTACTTTCTTGAAGAGGCCGGTGGTGGAAGCAGCCTGCACTGATACTGGCCTAAGAACAAAAGCAGAGAAAATCTTTGAAGTATTCAACAAAAAGACAGAATGGGTAGCCGATATTCCGGGATTCATTTCACCAAGGGTCGTTACCACTATCATCAACGAAGCGTATATTACACTGGAGGAAAAAGTAAGCAGCAAAACAGAAATTGATACCGCCATGAAACTGGGCACCAATTATCCATATGGCCCATTTGAATGGAGTGAAAAAATAGGGCTAAAAAAAGTATACAACCTGCTTTCGATACTGGCGCAAACCAATAAACGCTACGAACCATCTCTCTTACTAAAAAAGGAAGCATTGCAATAATGGCATTGATACTAAATATCGACACGGCACTTGATACAGCTTCCCTTTGTCTTGCGAAAGATAATAAAGTATTACAGTTGGTCTTTAACGAAAGTCAAAAAGATCATGCTGCATGGATACATAATGCGATACAGGAAATTTTACAACGGGCAGAGTGTAACATAAACAGGCTTGACGCTGTTGCTGTCAGCGTTGGCCCCGGTTCATATACCGGGCTTCGTATCGGACTGGCATCTGCAAAAGGTTTATGCTATGCACTGAATATTCCATTGATCATTGTCAGCACATTAAAAGTTATTGCTGCTGCTGCCCGTCAAAATGCTGCAGATTATATTTGCCCGATGATTGATGCCAGAAGAATGGAAGTATTTGCAGCTATTTATGATAAAAAACTGGAGGAAATAAATCCACCACAATCATTTATCCTAGACGATCCGCGGTTTATTTCATTTCTTCCTGCCGGTAATATTCTTTTTTGCGGCAACGGCAGCAAAAAGCTGCAAGAAATAAGCGTTGGTTCTCAATACATTTTTGATACTACTGTTTCAAATGCTTCTCATTTAGCTGAATTGTCACAGAATTGTTATGTAAATAAACAATTTGCGGACATTGCTTACACTGAGCCCTTATACATAAAAGAATTTTATACTCCGGCGAAAGGATTAAAGTAAAAATCCGTCTTATTAACAATTATTTTGTCAAACCCTGTTTGGCCAAGGGTATTTTTGTTTTTTATTTTTTCATTAACCTACAGATTCTGATTATGAGTAATTATTCAATGACACTTACAGACACAAAAGAAAATGGGGTGCTGCTAAAAGTTGACCTCCTGGAGGTAAAAAAAGCATCACTGGTTCTCAGGGCACTTAATCATAAATTAAGACAGCAGATATTAAAGCTTATTGATGAAAGCGGGAAAATGACAGTGACAGAATTGTATGTAAAACTAAGGCTTGAGCAATCTGTTGCTTCTCAGCATTTAGCAATCTTACGAAAGGCAGGTTTTGTAAAAACCGAAAGAGATGGGAAATTTATTTATTATTCAGTGAATATCAACCGTATACATGAACTGAACCGTTTTGTAAATGAACTGCTCAACTGATTTACAGAATAACCAGATAAAAACCCCGTTTCAGCTCTACATGAAGCGGGGTTTTTTCTTGCATATAAAAATCTAATTTTACAACGCTTATCCGGCAAAACAAAAACCAGTGACTATGTTTATCAAACAGTTTTATACAGGCTGCCTGAGTGAAGCAGCTTATTATATCGAACATAATGGAGAAGCTGCCATTATTGATCCTCTGCGTGATATAGATGAATATCTTCAATTGGCTAACGAAAGAAAAGCGGCCATCAAATACATTTTCGAAACCCATTTTCATGCAGATTTTGTTAGCGGGCATCTTGACCTTAGTAAAGCAACCGGCGCTCCGATTGTATATGGACCGAATACTGTTACAAGATTTCCTGTACATGTTGCAAAAGATGGTGAACAATTTAAAATTGGACAACTTACCATAGAAGTATTACATACTCCCGGCCATACCTTAGAATCAACCTGCTATTTATTAAAAGATCCATCAGGAAAAAATCATTGCGTATTTACGGGTGACACCTTGTTTGTTGGTGATGTTGGCCGCCCTGACCTGGCACAAAAAGGTACTGAGATCACTATGAACGACCTCGCAGGTATGATGTATGACAGTATTCACACAAAGCTTTTCCCGCTGGCTGATGATGTTATGATTTATCCTGCTCATGGACCGGGCAGTTCCTGCGGAAAAAACCTGGGCCCCAATACACACAGTACAATCGGAGAGGAAAAGCAATTGAATTATGCGATGAAAGCTGCATCAAAAGAAGATTTTATCAAACAGGTTACAGAAGGCATTACCGCACCGCCTTCTTATTTCCCTGTTAACGCACAAATAAATAAGGAAGGATATAGCAGCCTTGATGATGTGCTTTCACATGGAATGACTGCTTTATCTGTTGAAGAATTTAAAAATCTGATGGATGAGAATGCAATTGCACTGGATACCCGCCGGGCAGATATCTTCACACAGGGATTTGTTCCTGGTTCCATTTTTATTGGCCTCGAAGGCCGCTTTGCAGAGTGGGCAGGCAGTTTACTTCCTTTTGACACTTCAATGGTGCTGGTAACTGAACCCGGAAAAGAAAAAGAGACCATTATACGATTGGCCAGGGTTGGGTTTGATAAAGTAAAAGGATACCTGGCTGGCGGATATGAGGCATGGCAACATGCAGGAGAACCTGTTGATATGATCATTGATATTGAAGCTGATGAACTGATGATGGATATACCACATGATAATAATCTCATCGTTGTTGATGTACGCCGGGAGACAGAATTCGCTGATGGACATTTAAAAAATGCAGTGAATATCCCTTTGAACGAAATGACAGATCCCGGAAGTATGGCTAATATCGAAGAAACTCAAAATCTCTATGTACACTGCTTGGGCGGATACCGTAGTGTAATTGCTTCCTCTTTATTAAAGAGACAGGGGATTCATAATCTCAGAAACATTGTTGGTGGCTGGAATAAGATCAAAGAACAGGAAAAAGCAGCAATCGTAAAAGAAACCAGCGTATTGAATTAGTCTTTAAATAAGTTCAGCTTACGAGAAAGCCCTGTCATGTTTCGATAAACTCAACATGACAGGGCTTAACTATTTAATGTGATCAATTACATTTTCGAAATGATCCATTCATTCAGCGCTGGTGAACTTTCGCAACTAATGATCACCGCATACCTGGGCTTGTTGCCATTGTGCACACCCACATGCCACAATCTTTGTGAATCCACTACAAAATGTGCTCCTTTAGGCATAGGTACCCTTGCCTCAGATTCCTTGATTGGCAAATTGTTTTCATCACTATCGTACAACAACATATAGCTGTCGGGGTTATCTGTTAGTTCTATCCACATCCGCACAACCCAACCTTCATCTTCGGGGTTCAGCCGGTTGTTATCATCGCGGTGTACTGAGCGAAGTGCCTGGTCATGATTTTGTGGTTCAAGCTTTATAATTCTCACTCTTCCGAAATTGGCCGGGATCGATCTGATATACTTCATCAGGTTAGGCGCCAGCTCAGCATTAGGTGTAAAAATGGCATTCTTATCCGTCTTGCCGTTTTCCCAAAACCCTTTACACTCAATAGTACCATCACAGGAAGCTAATGGTGCAAAATTGGTATCACCGCCGCTTTTCCAGTCCATGTAGGTCAGGTTTTCCCATTCAGCAGCAGGTATATGAGAGATATCAAGGGTCTTCATAATAACATACCCTTTATCCTTCATCACCGGCATACGATAATGGGGAGTGTTTAACGGGATCTTCACTGACCAATGTTCACTGTGCGGCCAAAAAATAGCGGGAGCTGAGGCTGACATAAAATTTATATTAATGGTTAATCAAAAGTTGAGTGCTAATGTAGGAAATATCAGGTGAACCAAAAATGATAGATCTACTAATAGACTTTCCCGCTTTCCATTTTTCTTTTCCCAACAAAAAGTTAACGACCCCTTTTTTTCACCATTCGTCAGGAAATTGTCACCGGTCAGATAATTCGAGCCTGAATTAAGAACTACACATTTATTTTTATCCTACGAATTTATTAGTAGTTATTGCCGCACACCTGTTTTGAACTGTAACACTATCTGCAGGACCTGCGTCATAATAACGTTCAAAGTATAGCCATGAAATTCAAAACCAACCTTGCATTGGGGGCCATGTTGCTCCTATGCCTGTACTGTAATGCCCAGGCACCTGCTCCGCGACAATTACCTGCGAAGCGAACCACACAACCAGTAAAGATTGACGGCCTGTTAAATGACGCTGCCTGGAAAGATGCGGCCATGATGACAGACCTGGTTGAATTTCGTCCCAAGATGGGAGCCAAAGAAAATCATGAGAACCGCACAGAAACTTACCTGATGTATAATGACGAGGGTATCTACTTTGGCGGCTATTGTTATGAACGCACCAAAGACAGTATCGCTACTGAACTGGCCGGCCGGGATGGTTTTGGAACAAATGACTATGTAGGTTTGATATTTGATACCTACTATGACAAGATAAATGGTTTTGAATATTTCGTAACCCCGTTAAATGAGCAATGGGATGCAAAAATGGCTCCCAACAATAACGGCAACAGTGAAGACTTTTCATGGAACGCTGTCTGGCAAAGTGGTGCTGTTATTCATGACAATGGCTGGAGTTTTGAAATGTTCATCCCCTATGCTGCCATACGATTTGGGAAAAAAGAAGTCCAAGACTGGGGATTAAATATTACACGGCGAAGAAGAAAAACAGAACAACAATATACCTGGAATCCAATCGATATAAATGTAAACGGGTTTCTTACGCAGGAAGGAATATGGACAGGTATCACCAATATCAAACCACCGCTGCGCTTACAGTTCTCTCCTTATTTCTCGGTTTATGCCAATCATTTTCCGTCAAATCAGCCCGGTCAAAAAAACTGGACCAGCCAGGTAAATGGCGGTATGGATGTGAAGTACGGCATCAACCAGGCTTTTACCTTAGATGCCACCTTGATACCTGACTTTGGACAGGTACAAAGTGATAACCGGGTACTTAATCTTGGCCCTTTTGATATACAGTTTAATGAAAACAGGAACTTCTTTACAGAAGGTACCGAACTGTTTGGAAAAGGAGGATTGTTCTACTCCCGCCGGATTGGCGTAGAGCCGGTATATTATGATATTTCACTGGGCACTAATGAAAGGATCTTACAAAATCAACTGGAATCGAAATTGATCAACGCTTCAAAAATTTCAGGTCGTACACAAAAAGGATTAGGAATCGGCGTTTTAAACGCCATTACCAAGCCTCGTTATGCTACAATAGAAGATATAAATACCAAAGAACAATACAAAAAAGAAGTGGAACCGTTGACCAATTATAATATCCTGGTATTAGACCAGACTATGAAAAACAATTCCAGTGTAACATTGGTGAATACAAATGTTTGGCGGGGTGGCAGTGCTTATGATGCCAATGTTACGGCGGCTTTATTTGATCTGAATGATAAAAAGAATATGTGGAATGTGGGCGGTAAAAGTGCGGTAAGTTCCCGCATCGGTTACACTTCAAACGGAAAAACAGAGACAGGCTACAGCCAGCAATTATATGTCGGAAAAACCAGCGGTCGTTTCAATTTTAATGTGTGGCAGGAATTGACTGATACCCGCTATACTCATCGTGATCTTGGTTATTTCACCAATAATAATTTCTTAGATCATGGATACTGGTTTGGTTACAAGTGGACAGAACCAAAAGGTTTTTACAACAGGATATTCATCAATACCAATTTCCGGTTCAGCAAACTGCTGAAACAAATTGGCCATATTGACCAGCAATACCAGCAGGCCAATATGAACTTCAATATGAACATACAATCAAAAAAACTATGGTGGGTAGGCGCCTTCACCAATTTTATATTTCGTGGCAATGACTTTTATGAGCCAAGAAAAGAGGGCTGGTTTTTCCGCCGTGGATCCAGTTTTGTCCTGGGCGGCTGGTTTGAAAGCAACATGGCGAAGAAATATTCTTTCAATACTGAAATATTTACCCGCACCTTTTTCAATTTCTACGATGCCTTCAGTTACGAGATAAGCCTCCGGCAGAATTACCGGTTTAACAACCGGCTCACTGTTTCTCACTATATATATACCAACCCGTTATTTAATAATGTTGGGTTTGTATATGTACCCGGCAGCAATGATATCAACTTTGCCAAACGCAAAAGAAATACCATTGAGAACATACTGAGTGTCAAATACAGCTTTACCAATAAAATGGGAATTACCTTCAGGGCCAGGCACTACCTGAGCACTGTTGACAATAAAGAGTTTTATTTTCTTCAGCCAGATGGGAAATTAAAAGCTAATCCCACTTTTATCAACGGGGTAAATCAGAACTTTAATTTGTTCAATATTGATATGGTATATACATGGCAGTTTGCTCCCGGTAGTTTTATTAATATAGTTTGGAAGAATGCAGTAGAGGATTTTGACGGGCAGATCCAGAGAAGTTATTTCAAAAACTTTGACAAGACGATGAAGGCAGATGATAATAATAATATTTCTTTAAAAGTGATATATTTTCTTGATTATCTCCAATTAAAGAAAAAGAAAAGCTGAATATAACTTTAAACAGCCGTTTAGAATATAGGCGGCTGTTTAATCCAGGATATTTCCGTACTCCGGCTTCCATTCATATTTCCAGCGGCGATGGCTCCACAAATAATTAGAAGGATCCTTGCGAATGATTCTTTCTACTTCGTTTTTATACATAACAGTAAGCTCCTGTGGCGTAAACTGAGAGGCAGATTCTGTCAGCACCTTACAGTCAAAGTGATAATGCCCTCGTTTTATTCTATTAAACCCAGCTATGATAACTGCTGTATTATTCTTCACGGCTCCCTTAGCAGGGCCTGTAACAAAAGGTGCGGGTCTTCCAAAAAAATTTACCCAGTAGGCATTTGCCGGGTTTCCCGGATTCTGATCTGCTGCCAGCGCTAAAACATAACGATCTGAAAAAACCTGGTGCATCTTACTTTTGAATTCAGTAGCTGAAACCAGCACTGTTCCGTGTCTTTTCCTGAAATTATAAAATATCCGGTTCAGTATTTTGTTTTTAATGGGCATATAAACACCAACAAACGGAGCAGAAAGTTTTAAGGGATACAATATATTTACATACTCCCAGTTAAACTGGTGACAAGCCATTGCATGAACATTATATCCTTTCTGTATTAGTTCATTTATTTGATCAATATCAGCAGAGCTTCTTTTAAAAGCAGTTTTGGATGATATAGAAATGAACTTAACTGACTCTACAAATGTATCAATCAGGTTATGGTAAAACTGCTTGGCTATTTTCAACCGCTCTTTTTCTGCTTTTTCCGGGAAAGCAATATTCAGGTTATTTATGACAACATCTCTGCGGTATTTGAACAGATAAAATACAAACACATAAATCACATCAGAGATGAAATATAATACCCCGAAAGGTAGCTTAGATACCAGCCAGAGAAACCCGTATACAACATAATACATAGCTGGCAAAGATAAATACTATAAAACGATGTTCTGCACCAGATGGCTCTTACCCGGATAATCAGTATTATAATGTAATCCCCGGCTTTCCTTTCTGAAGCTGGCGCCTTTTACAATCAGATAGCCAACAGTGATCATATTACGAAGCTCAAGCAACTGAGGTGACAAAGAACTGCTTTGATACAACTGTTCTGTTTCTTCCCAAAGCAGGTCAAGACGTCTTGAGGCTCTTTGTAAACGGACGTCATTACGAACAATACCTACATAATCACTCATTATCAGCTGTAGTTCTTTCAAACTTTGTGTTATCAGGATCATCTCCCTGGGTTCAGTTGTCCCTTCTGCATTCCAGTCTGGTAAAGACTCGTTAAATGATATTTCTTTTACTTTCTCTGCTGCATCAATGAAACAACGGTGTGCAAAAACCATTGCCTCAAGTAATGAATTACTGGCTAAACGGTTTGCACCATGCAACCCTGTACTGGCACATTCGCCACAGGCATATAAACTCTTAATAGAACTTCTTCCCCACTCATCTGTTTTTATTCCTCCGCAGCTGTAATGAGCCGCCGGAGCAACGGGTATCATATGTTGTGTAATATCAATTCCTATTGATAAGCATTTTTCATAGATATTGGGGAAATGCTCAGTAAATTTTTCTTTAGTAAAATGACGGCAATCCAGCCATACATGCTCCGTACCTGTTCTTTTCATCTCACTATCAATGGCCCTGGCCACAATATCACGGGGTGCCAGATCCTTTCTGGCATCATATCTTTCCATAAAGGCTTCCCCGTTTTTGTTTCTTAATATTCCCCCATCACCCCGAACAGCTTCTGTAATTAAAAAAGCCTGCCCCCTTACGCCGGGTTCATATAAGGCAGTGGGGTGGAACTGAATAAACTCCATATTCTCAATTCTTCCTTTTGCCCTGTACACCATTGAAACTCCATCCCCTGTGGCAATAGAGGGATTAGTAGTCGTTCTGTAAACCTGTCCATTGCCCCCCGTAGCAAGCAAAGTTATTTTAGACAATATTTTCTCGATCTTGTTCGTCTCCAGGTTTAATACATACACTCCGTAACATTCCACATCAGGTGTTGATTTGGTGATCAGGTATCCAAGGTGGTGTTGTGTTATAATATCAATTACAAAGCAATGTTTGATGAATTCGATATTGGCCTGTCTCGCTACAGCATCAAGTAAAGCTCTTTCCATTTCCTTGCCTGTCACATCTTTGTGATGAAGAATACGAAACTCTGAGTGTCCTCCTTCTTTTCCTCTTTTGTATTCTCCGTCATCTTCTCTGTCAAACTGAGCGCCCCAATCAATAATTTCCTGTACCCTTTCCGGCCCTTCTTTCACTACAATTTCTACTACTTTCTCATTGCAAAGTCCATCGCCGGCGATCAGTGTATCCTCAATGTGTTTCGCAAAACTGTCATTCTCCAGGTCATTTACTACTGCAATACCACCCTGTGCATATTTTGTATTGGTTTCATCTGCGGTGGCTTTTGTCATCACCAATACTTTCTTGTCCGGAAATTTACTGGCCATTTTCAAAGCGTAAGTCAGCCCTGCAATGCCCGATCCAATAACTAAAAAATCTGTTTTGTGCATGTGTCAAAATTAATTGGATGACCTGATATAGCGAATTGCCCCTTCAACAATCAGGAATTGCGCTAACCCATAAGTAAGCATTATAACAATACCAGCTGCCTCAAACGCCTGGTAAAATTTATTTACAGCAAGAACCGAATCAGAAATAACAAAAAGTAATGCGCCTATCATCATCCATTTGCCGGCATTCTTATTATTAATGTATAGCATATGCATAGCCAGCATAAACATGATACTGATAACAACCCCGTAAATACGAACCGGCCATTTCATCTCATTCAAATAGGGTGACAACCAGGTAATAAGCGCTGCATAATAAATAATGACTACGAGCAATAGCCATATACTTCTCTTTACTTTTTCTGCTAAACGAACCTTATAAAAGAAAATGATATAAAAAATATGTGCCAGTAAAAAGGAAGATAGCCCCAGTAAAAAGAAAATATCCCTTTGACCCTGGAACATCAGCAATACATCACCACCCCATGAAAAGAATAATGCAAGTAATATCCATTTTGGCAGGTTGCTGCTTATGTTACCGGTTTCAATAAAAAAATACCCCGCTAAAAAAGGAATGATCAATGGCTTGGATAAATACTGAAGTATTTCGTTGTCCGTTTGTATTCCAACAATATCTGTCACCAAAACAATAAAAAAGGCAATGATCCAAAGTCTTTTTTTCATACTGCAGATTTATGCATCTATCCAGGCATCACTTTCCTTTAATAAATTAATTAATTCATCCACCGCCACTTCACTGTTTACATTCCGTTTCACTACTTCTTTTCCTTTGTATAAAGTAATTTTTCCCGGACCACTGCCAACATAACCAAAATCTGCGTCTGCCATTTCGCCCGGTCCATTCACAATACAACCCATAATGGCAATCTTTATCCCTTTCAGGTGATTGGTAACGGCCCGGATCTTTGCAGTGGTCTCCTGGAGGTCAAATAAAGTACGACCACAACTTGGACAGCTGATATACTCTGTTTTTGAGATCCTTGTCCTGGTGGCCTGCAGGATGCTAAAAGCCGTATTATTTGTAAACTGGTAAATATCTTTTACTTCGAGGTATGTACGACCCGTTGTTTTTACACTTTCCATCTGTGCTTTACCGCTGTAACCAAGCCAGATGCCATCACCCATCCCTTCCAAAAATAATGCACCTGTTTCCGTAGCAAAATGTATCAGGTGCTCATCAGGAGTTTGCCAGTTGCTGTCTGTAACCAATACAACAGGGTTTTTAATACTTCTGCTTTGCAACTCCGTAAACATCCTGCGAACAGACTGCATGGCATTACGATTAGTACTGCTCAGACAGATCACCACTGTCGGGTCTTTGACTATACTATCTAAAAATGTATAATCATTCAAAGGAGTATCATTACTGTAACAATCCTGCATCACAAAATTCAGCTTATCACTTTTTATTTCTGCTTCTGCAAAACCGCCGGCTTCAAAAATGGGGAAATACTTTGTTTTGTCAACTGCCTGTATCCAGGCGCCGGGATAAACAATTACTTTCAATGTTCCCGGTAATTCAAAATTCAATAGCTGGTTACCTGTAAAAATATAATCAGCTGCTGCATCACTTATATTCCACTTATCCGTTGCTTCGTTATATGTATACCCTATACTTTGCAGGTGCTGCGGAGCTATTTTCTCTACCTTATGCAGATCGGCTATTACTACTGGAACATGCCTGCCGCCAATATTATCAATAGGAAATGTTTCTCTCCTTTTATACTCAAAAGGATTGTAAGGCAATTTAGAAAGAGTGGGTACTGAACTGCTTCCTTCAGATGAGTTAGCAAGGTTATACCTTTTCACCAAATCTTTACAAACAGGTATCTCGAATTCAGGGTCTTCTGTTAACGATACCCTGATCGTATCGCCAATTCCATCTTCCAATAATGTACCAATACCAATAGCACTCTTTATTCTTCCGTCCTCACCATCACCTGCCTCTGTTACACCTAAATGCAACGGATAACATTCACCAAATTCATCAGCCATTGTCTTTACCAGTAACCGGTAGGCCTGCACCATCACCTGCGGGTTACTGCTCTTCATACTCAGCACAATATTGTGATAGGCTTCCGCCCTTGCAATCCGTAAAAATTCCATAGCACTTTCCACCATCCCGTTTGCGGTATCACCATAACGGCTCATGATTCGATCACTGAGAGAGCCATGATTTGTACCAATCCGCATAGCTGTTCCATACTCCTTACATATCTTTACCAGCGGAGTAAACCGTTCCCTGATACGATCTATCTCTTCTGCATACTCCGAATTGGTATACTCTATCTGTTCAAATTTTTTCTTATCTACATAATTACCAGGATTCACTCTCACTTTTTCTATAATCCTGGCGGCAATTTCTGCAGCATTCGGGGTAAAATGAATATCAGCCACCAAAGGGGTTGTATAGCCTCTTTTTCTCAACTCATTCTTTATATTCAGCAGGTTTTCTGCTTCCTTTTTTGAAGGTGCTGTTATACGAACCATCTCTGCTCCTGCTTCAATACAACGTATACTCTGCTCTACCGTGGCAATTGTATCCATGGTATCAGTAGTGGTCATAGTTTGTATCCGTATAGGATTAAAATTACCCAACAGCAGGTCGCCGATCTTAACTTCCCTTGTTTTAAGGCGTTTATATTCAGTGAGTGATTCGCAGTAAAATTGCATATTGCAAAACTAACAAAGAACCCGCAGCTTGGTTTACCAATCTTTGGCTTGCCCACCACCCGATTTTGATTTTTCTTTATGAAGGCGCTGGCTCACATCTTTTTCTTTCTGCTCCAGCAGCTTAAGACGCTGCTCTGCTTCTTTGGGGCTCATTTTGGGTTGCTGCTGCTTTTTCTGTTGCTCCTGTTGCTTCTTTTTGGGATTCTCTTTTTCCTCTTTCTTTTTAGGAGGGTTTTTCTTTTTTAATTCCAGCAGCGCCTTTTGCAGGTTTTCTCTTGTCTCCTTATCACCAGGATTTTGACGGAGTGCATTTTTGTATGCTTCAATACTTTCTTCCAGCTTTTTTTGCCCGGTAAGTACTACTCCTTTATTGTAATATGATTTTGACTTTAGATCTTTCTCTGTCGTTTTTTCTATCAATGCTGAAAACTCTTTTAAGGCCTCTTCCTGTTTCCCCTGCTTCTGCAAGCTGTTGGCCAGATTAAATTTTGCTGTGGTATTAGCAGGATTAGCTGCTACCGCCCTGTTATATTCAACTGCCGCCTTTTCAAACTGCTGTTGCTTATAGTACCCGTTTCCTTTTTGAATCGCCTTATCATCATCCTGTGATTTTGCAGGCAGTGAAACCAAAAAAATTACCGCTATCGAAAAGCATTTTTTCATAATGCCAGTTTCCTTTTACGTTCCGGAATAAAGTTTTCTGCCAATAACAAAACAAACATGGCCACAGCAAACCACATATAATAGGTTTCAAAATTCATTTGAGAAACATCACCAAAAGCTTTTCTCTCTATCTGGGATAATTGGCTCTTAATCGAAGCAATGGCTTCATCACTGTTTTGCAGCCTTATATAAATACCGTTTGTATACTGAGCAATTTCTTTCAGCCCTTCTTCGTTCAATTTGGATATTATTGTATTACCAGCTTCGTCCCTTTTATTTTGTCCGGTGGCAGGATCAACGATAAATGACCCTTCCGGAGAACCGATACCGATCGCATTTATCATCACTCCCTGCGCTGCAAGATCTTTGGCCGTACTTATTGCATCTGCATCATGATCTTCTCCGTCAGAAATAAGCACTACCGTCTTAAATCTTTTTTCAGCACTATTAAAAATCCCTGCACTCATTTTCAGTGCATCACTGATAACAGTACCCTGCTGGGGTACAGCATCCGGAGTGGCTGATGATATAAAAAGGCTGGCAGCTCCATGATCAACCGTCAATGGCATTTGCAAATAAGCTTTACCGGCAAACAGTACCAGGGCTATCCTGTCATCCGGCATTTCATTGATCAGTTTATTGACAAATTGCTTGGCTCTTTCCAGTCTGTTGGGCGCCAGGTCAGCAGCCAGCATACTTTTGCTTACATCCAGGGCTATCGCTACATCAATTCCTTTTCTTTTTATCCCATCAGTATCTCCGGGTACCCTGGGATTCATTACTGCTACAATACCCGTTGCAATAGCAAGGATAAGTAATACGAATTTTACTATGAATCTCTTAGAAGAGAAGTTATCAATCAATAATTTTACCAGCTTCTTATCCCCGATCCTATTTAAAGTATTTCGTTTCCAGCGCAGCAAGTAAAGAAATAAAACGACAAGTATGGCTATAGCCACAAAAAGCCATACAAACTCTTTATATTGAAACTGCCAGTTCATCGGGTCAACTACTCAAAATTCATGCTACAAACCTCCTGTCTGCTTTAGATTCGGTGGAATTACATTCTCCCTTCAAGGAAGCCAAGTTGTTTTAGAATATCTTTCAGCATTTTTATTCTTACCGTCTGCATGTCATAATCCTTATCAGGTGATTCGATATTTAAAACAAAAAAATAAGGATGATTATTTTCTTCAATCCAGCCTACTATCCAGCCAATAGCATGGCCTTTTTCTGTAAAACCCCAGCCTGTTTTGTAGCCTAGCCGGTAGTTTGTATTGCTCTCAAACAACATGGCCCTCTTTACCATCTCCTGGTACGTTTTGAAAAAAGGCAGTTGATCGAAGTATAATCTCTTTACTAATCCTAATTGCTGGTCAGGGGTTATTTTAAGAGAATTGTTTAGCCAGAAACTGTCAACGGCAGTTTTAATTACTACTTTTTCTGTATCGGTTTTGGCGCCATACTTCAAACTGTCCAGCCAAAGCTGCATGGTATCCTTACCAATGCGCCGCGCCACTTCCTGGTAGTAATAAACAGAAGAAACCCTGAACGCTTCATACATGTTCAGGTCCTTATTCCAATCAGCTACCCGTCTTTCTACTCCATCCCATTTTATTATCATGCTGTCACTGCTGATCTTGCCGGTCTGCAAACCAATAAGTGAGTTAACAATCTTGAATGTGGAGGCAGGCAGGTAGCTGCTATCACGAAAGCGGCTGAGATTATGCACAGTAAATTTGCCCGAAGCATTATCCATTAAGGCAAAACAACCTTCCACTTTATTCTCGGTAAAAAACTTTTCAAGACTTTTATCCTGCTTTACATTATTAGGCGAGCAGGCAAATAAAATAACCGCCAGGGAAAGAGTATAAACAATTGTTCTCATTTCTGATGTTGAATTTCCGCAAAGTTAGCCGGATAGGAGTTGCAATACCCGGCTTGTTTAAAATTATTGCTGCCTTGTCAGCACTGCTTTCTGATAACCGCTTACCCTGTAACTGTGAACAAAAGGGACTTCATCGTTTCCCTTCCCGGTCGTTGCAGAGGCTTTGGCGCCAATAGTTAAAAATTCCACTATCAGTCTGTCATTGTCAAACCAGTAATTATTAAAAATAGTAGAGTTCATAACTGTAAAGGCACCACAAAACTTATTGGCCACCCAAAACTGATCGAGCACAATACCATTGTTCTCGTCTATTATCCAATGCCCTTTAGCGGTATCTTTTGCAATTAATGTATAAGGCCGGCTATCTTCAGTAGGTGAACCGTAGATAAGATGCCAGGTGTACTTATTAAGACTATCTGCAGGTTGTATTCTTAATTCCATCACTACAGTCTGAGGCTCTTTCACTCCTGTCTTAAACCATTTCAGGTCTCCCTTCCAGTTACCGATCCAATTTTGAGGGAAAGTGCCTGTTTGAGACAAACCGGATAATGAAATAATAATACTGAATACAGCAAAAAAATTCTTCATCCCTTATATTTTACTAAAAATAAAAAGTCCCGGTGATATGCCGGGACCTGAATGAGTTTAGTGATCCTTCACCTTAAAGATAAATACCATTTTTTAAGCGATAGTGTTTATTACCCTGGCAATCCCTTTTAGTGGCTGCGCAAGAACTGAAAATAAACATGACTACAGCCGCTGTGGCCAGACAAAGCATTAACTTCTTCATACTTTTTACAAGTTGGGTCAACAAATTAATTAATGGAAATTCCAGAGGAATTGGGCGGGTAGAGTTTATCTCATCGTGTATAGAACGAAAGTAATATGTGAAAATTGTATTTCATAACTTCCGTTGATCTTTTTCCTATTTATTTATGAAAACATACGAAGTAGGTAACTCTATTAGTAGAACCCCGATAAATAGTAATTTTACCTTACTAAAGATTTGTCAAATACAACTCATTGCATTTCATACGGAAATAAATTATTTCAACACACCCACCTCTTTCCCAATCTTCGTAAACGCTGCTATCGCATTATCCAGATGATGCTGTTCATGCGCCGCACTTAGCTGCACCCTTATCCTCGCCTGCCCTTTGGCCACCACAGGGAAGAAAAAGCCTATTACATACACAGCTTCTTCCAAAAGTTTTGCGGCCATCGTTTGTGCCAGCACTGCATCATACAGCATGATGGGAACAATCGGGTGATCGCCGGGTTTGATGTCGAAACCGGCTTCGGTCATTTTATGGCGGAAATATTTAGTATTATATTCCAGTTTATCTCTCAATTCCGTTGTTTCTGTCAGCATATCCAGCACAGCAATAGAAGCACCAACAATTGAGGGAGCCAATGTATTACTGAATAAATACGGTCTTGATTTCTGGCGCAGCATATCAATGATCTCTTTCCGGCCAGAGGTAAATCCACCCGATGCGCCACCCAATGCTTTGCCTAATGTTCCTGTAATAATATCGATCCTTCCCATCACACCCCTGTATTCATGAGTGCCCCGGCCTGTCTTGCCAAGAAACCCCGAGGAGTGACATTCATCAATCATAATACAGGCATCATATTTTTCAGCCAGATCGACGATCTTATCTAATTGAGCAATAGTACCATCCATACTAAAAGAGCCATCGGTTACAATGATCCTGCTGCGGCAGCCGGCAGCATCCTTTAGCTTAGCTTCCAGGTCACTCATATCGTTATGCTCGTAGCGGAAACGCTGTGCCTTACATAAACGGACACCATCGATAATGGAAGCATGGTTCAGTGCATCTGAGATAATGGCATCCTGTTCATTAAATAAAGGTTCAAACACACCGCCATTGGCATCAAAAGCTGCAGCATATAATATGGTATCCTCCGTGCCAAGGAATTGAGAGATTTTTTCTTCCAGTTCTTTATGAATATCCTGTGTACCGCAAATAAAGCGGACACTGCTCATCCCATACCCTCTTTTATCAATAGCCTCATGCGCTGCTTTGATCACTTTGGGATGGCTGGAAAGGCCAAGGTAATTATTAGCACAAAAGTTCAGGACCTTTTTACCGCCTACAATTATTTCAGCTCCCTGGGGACTTTCAATAATTCGTTCTGTTTTATACAGACCAGAGGCTTTTATCTCTTCCACCTCTTTAGCAATGCGTTGCACCAAATTTTCGTTCATGCGGCTTGATTTATGGGCAAATATAAGAATTGGGTCTGTTGAGTGTCTTATAGAACAACTTCACATGAATATGCGATTGCCAGCCGGAAAAAGAAATTTTAGGTTTGCGGTAACATTTTGAAAATTACTTTCGTCAAATAGCCTAAACCAACACCATGAAGCGGAAAAATTATCTTTTATTCAGCCTGCTGACTGTCTTCCTTACGGCAGCCCTGGTTATCCTGAGTTCTTCCTCTTCAACTGAGAAGGCTACCAAACAGGCTGTTCCCACCTGCTGTAAAAAAACAAAGGTGAACTGCACAGAGACCAAAAAAGATATTCCGGCTGACCTTATGCTGGAAAGTCTTTCCCGGCAGTTTATCAGCATTTCCTCCTTCTAAATATTGATTTTCAAACGATAAGAGGTGGCCGGTTAAGCATTTCCCGAAAGTTTTGTCAATTGTTGTAACATTTTGTTCCCTGAACCGTATTATTTAACGGCAGGCAGCATTGCTTAATTTTGCCTGCACTATCGGCTGTTTATGACTGAACGAGAATACAATGAATGTGTGAATACGTATGCAGATAATGTGTACCGCTTCATCCTGAAAAATCTTCGCCATGAAGAAGATGCCCGGGATGTGGTACAGACTGCCTTTGAAAAAATGTGGCGCAACCGGGAAGAGGTAGATGCGCAGAAAAGCAAATCTTATCTCTTTACAGTAGCATATCACCAGATGATCGATCACATTCGAAAAGTAAAACGGATACAATTGCGGGAAGAGTTCAGTGCTGAAGCAAGAGTGGAAAACCGCCCGGCCAATAACATGAAGAAGAAAGAGGAATTGCCTGCGCCCGCTCCCACACCTCCAGCACCGACCAAGGATCAAGAGTTGTTGTCTGAGATCCGCGATCTTCTGAAGAAGTAACTGTTTATCAGTTGTTTCTTC
>Ga0209573_1001685_pt1 | contig 32276 bp, 23 predicted proteins | sample TNRBio252014_DNA_FD_185870 | JGI IMG/M metagenome (GOLD analysis project Ga0209573, IMG submission 185870) | Wastewater treatment Type I Accumulibacter community from EBPR Bioreactor in Madison, WI, USA - TNR Reactor_6/25/2014_ DNA (SPAdes)... | ecosystem: Engineered > Bioreactor > EBPR >...
TCGTAATTCGTAATTCGTAATTCGTAATTCGTAATTCGTAATTCGTAATTCGTAATTCGTAATTCGTAATTCGTAATTCGTAATTCGTAATTCGTAATTCGTAATTCGTAATTCGTAATTCGTAATTCGTAATTTACGTCAAAGCCCCTGGACTTCCCCTATCATATACGTCACGGCTTGCCCAGTCAACTCCACGCGGTTGCCAAGCAAACGACAGCCTACCTCGCCGCCGCGGGCCGAAATCTGCCGGGCGCGGAGCTCCGGTTTACCCAGCCGGTTTGCCCAATACGGGGTGAGCGTGGTATGCGCAGAACCCGTCACCGGGTCTTCGTCGATGCCGTAGGCAGGGAAAAAGCAGCGCGACACAAAATCGTGGTTGTCTCCCGGGGCAGTGGCCAACACTCCCCGGCCTCCCAAAGCCATCAATTTGCGGAAATCGGGGCGCAACGCCGCTACGTCGGCTTCAGTTGGCAACACGGCCAGGTAGTCTTCGCGGCCCTTCCACACTTCCAACGGCTCAGCCCCGAGCGCCTCGACCAGGATGACAGGCGCCTGCACAAGCTCGATGCGGTCGGCAGGGAAGTCCATTAGGTAACCCTCGCCGTCCCTGCGCACGGTGAGCAAGCCGCTGCGGGTGTGGAAGCCGATCTGTTCTTTTGAGTTACCCAAATGCCGGAATAATACATGAGCCGTGGCCAGAGTGGCATGCCCGCACAAGTCGACTTCGGCGGCGGGGGTAAACCAGCGCAGGTCGTAGTCGCCGTCAGGGCGGATTACAAAAAAGGCGGTCTCGGACAGGTTGTTCTCCGCAGCGATTTGCTGCATCAATTCGTCGGTTATCCAACTATCCAGCGGGCATACGGCCGCCGGGTTGCCGCCAAAAAGGCGATTAGTAAAAGCATCTACTTGGTAAAGTATCATGTTGTACTTTTTAAAATTTTACCACAGAGTTTCACGGAGTTCACACGGAGTTACACAGAACAGGGTTCCAACTCCGTGTAACTTTGTGCAAACTCCGTGAAACTCCGTGGTTAAAAAAACCTCCAAACCCCTACCTCCCCGGCCAATAGATCAGGCAGTTGATATTGGATACCATTAAAAGCCAATTCCTGTTGCGTTTCACCAGACAACAACAGCGCTACTGGCTGCAACACCGCCCCCGGCCGCTGCGGCAAGACTGGAAGTTTGACGTTTTGAAGCGTTTTTTCCAGATCCAGATTAGCCACAAAAACATAACGCGGGTTTTCCGCCTGCGTCCAGGCAATCAGCTTGTTCCCGGCCGTAGGATCGGGCGGCAATAGCCACTGGGTGCGCGCCCCTTCTATCTCCGGCAGCAATTGCTCAGCCAACAGCCGCAGCCGGGTGAGGCGCTCGAACAAAGCCTTGTTGCTCCCCCACACGTAGGGCCCTCGGGTGGCCTTGTCGCCATCCGTTAATTTAAACACGTAAAGCTTAGTATAATGTTCGTTGGGCGCGGGCGTGGGGTGCGGATCTCTGCATTCAAAACCGAGCCCCATATAGCTGGGCATATCGGTGAGGAACAGGCCGATAAATAAGCGGGCTTCATTGCCGGACAGGTAAAATTCGTCGAAGCGGGGGTCGTCTTTGTCGCCGGTCATCAGGGTGAAACTGGGCGCCACCTGCCGCACCGCCAGTATGTCGAGATACCAGCGGAATTGCTGCATAAACACGGGGCTGCCCACCACCATCGACTGCAAGTCGCCCAGGGTGGCGTCGGCGTCGGCTTGTTCGAGGTGATCCACTTCGTCGCCGTAGGCCATAATGCCGGGCGCCGCCAGGAAGGTCTCGGCAAAGTAGCCGAACCAGGGTTTTTCTTCGCGCACGCGAGCTTTGATGGCTTTGTGGATGTCGTAGTACTCGTCGACTTCCAAAGGCACGCCTTCCTGGCGCATCTGCACGTGCGACATATCGCCGCGCATGAAATCCAGGTTGTAGGTGCGGACTACCTCGGCGTAGGCTTCGCAGACGTAGTCCCAGACTTCCTTGCGCGGTCGCGAGAAGTCGATGGCCCACTCGCGGTTGTCGTCAAGGGCCTCGTAGAATTTGTAGCGGCTGAGCGGCCCGAATACGCGCGACATCGGCTCCGGCTTGCTGATCCGGTAATCGCGCCACACCCGCCCTTCGCTGTCGGTGGTTTTGGCTTTGTCGGAGGGGTCTACTTCAATGCCGCGGTAAGGCGGGGCCATCGTGGCCGGCACGGGTTCGTAGCCTTTGTCGAAGAGCCATTGCACCAGCAGGTTGCGGCGTTGGTTGCGCTGGTCGGTTTTTTGGCTTTCGCCAAATAAGACGTTTTGGCGCATAGTTTCTCCATAGCCTTGACCGAAAAACGTCACGGGGTCCTCGGGCCAGACAAGGCCGGGGGTAGCGCTTCCGTTTGCGGCCAGCCATGCCAGAATAGCGCGTTCAACAGACCGGTGCAAGTCGGCGGAATGGTCTACGATTTCCTTGTCTTTGCGCTTCAGCCATTCAAAAAAAGCCGGGTTGGCCAGCACGATCTCGGCATAGCGGTCGGTATGGGGAATGGCGTCCATGCCGACTGCTTTGCCCATGAGGTGCAGTAGGTTGACCGCTACCTTGAGTTGTTTTTCTACGGTATCCAGATGGGGTTGGGCTTGCGCCAATTCTTCGCTAAAAAACTCGGTATTGATCCGCCACGAAGACATGCCGTAGAGGCTGTCCACTACCCCCGGCTCCCAAAACGGCAGCAAGTGCACCGCCGATTGGCAGTCCGGCAGCGTAAGCGCGTATTTCACCGCCTGCCAGAAACTGCCGATGGTGCGCACGTTGACGCCGACCATGTTGGTTGAACGCAACCAATGGCCGTTTTCGAACCCCACGAGAGGGCCGTCGACGGATTCCTCAGGCTGCAGGGCGCGGCCTACCGGGCCTTTGCCGTAGCGGGCTTCGAGCAGATCCAGCACTTCCTGCGCCGGCCAACGGAGCACCTCTGCGGGCATCACACCGCTGATAAAAGATTGCCGGGAAAGGCGGTAAGCTTCTGTTGAATTGGTCATGATACAAAACTAAAGAAATTTCGGAATGCGGATTGCGGATTTCGGATTGCCGACCGCCGACCGCCAGCGCTTGCCGGTCGTTGAGCGGAGTCGAAATGCGACTATACGACTATACGACCGTACGACCGTACGCCCCGTCAATTCAGGCGGTGATCTCAAATCACCTCCTGAACTGACTGTGCAAGACCATGCGACTTTGCGACCATGCGACCCATGCCGGTCGTTGAGCCGAGTCGAAACGAGGCCTTGCGAAACCCTGCGAAGAGGTCTCGACCGTAGCATACACCGGCAAGCGCGACCTTTAGTAGCGTCCCCGGGCTAAAGCCCAGGGTTGAAGGGAAACGACAGGGAGCTTGCCTCACTTTGTCCAGCATGACGCTGCAGATGCGCTTCGAGCATGAAAAATAAAAAGACAAATAAACTTCCGCGAAATCCCGAAATCCGTTTAATCTGCGATTCAGACAACCAAGCCCAGGCGTTTGAATCACGGATGACACGGATTTGACGGATTCCACGGAAAGAAAAAAAGAGAACCAACCCTCCGCGAAATCCGTCAAATCCGTGTAATCGTGATTCTGACACGCCCCCGCAAAGGGTAAAAGTTCAAAGGCCTACTTGGAGTCCTGGGAAAGCCGAAAGCCATAGATGTCGTCCCAAGAGAAGACATAGCTACTGCTACGAGCCCCAACCTTAAACCAATACCCATCGCCAGCGAACCAGGAACCGCCGCGCAAACAACGGCGCCTGCCACTTTCGGGGCCGGTATAATCCGGTGGAGGCGCCGACGGATATTCTGAGTCGGACCAATCCCAGCACCATTCCCACACGTTACCCGACATATCGTATAATCCGAGCGAGTTGGGCTTTAGTTTTTGCACGGACCGGCTTCGTCGCACGCCGTCGATAAGGCTATTACCGCCATCAACGGTATTCCAGGCCACTTCGTTGAGATCATTACTTCCGGCATATCGGGTATTGTCAGGTCTGATACCGCCTCTCGCTGCGTACTCCCATTGGGTTTCCGTAGGCAGGCGGTAGCCGTTGGCTTTGGGTACCGGGGTAACTAACCATCTGATGTCGTCGTTTCCATTCCGATTATAAACGGTATCCTGCACCAGCGAATCAATGACATACGCCGGTTCCAGGCCGTTTTGCACGCTCAGCCAGTTGGCGTATTCGACGGCCTGGTACCAATTTACGTTTACTACCGGGTTATCGACGTCTATACCCCAGCCCGGAGAAAAATCCTGTACATTTCGGCCGGTAGCGGCGCAGTACAAGCCGAATTGCCAGAAGGTGGTTTCGGTGCGGGCTATTTTGAAATCAGACAGGCTGGCTGTTATGCCTTCACTTTCGTCATCTTGGCCAAATTTAAAAGTGCCGCCTTTTACGAATACCATATCCGCAAAATAGCGGTGTTCCAAGGTTTGGTAATGTTGGGGGTGAAAAGCTCGCAATGCCTTTCTCCCATCAACCAGATTGGCAGTCCGTCCCGGCGCTTTTTTATAGGTTAAAGGCGCTATCCGGTTAATCAAGTCGCTTGCTTTGGCGGTTTCTCCCGACTCCAGAAACCAGAAGGCCGGTTCCATCAGCGCCAGCGCTACGCTGTCTTTGAGTTGGCCGATGGCTGCGGCGCTTTTTAGTTTATCCGCGGCAGCGTCGTATTGCAGGCGCAGGATATGTGCGCGGCTTTCTTTGAGCAGGATTTTCACTACGTCGATAGAAGCTTCCCGGGCCAGTCGTTGCTGTTGGCGGGCCTCCAGCTTGGCCAATTCGGCTTTTTCTTCGGCGCTGAGGGCTTCTTTTGTTTTGAGTTCGGCGATACGCGTGGCTTCGCGGGCCAGGCTGTCTTTTTTTGCCGCTTCCTGTTCGGCGAGGGTGGCGGCGAGGGAGCGTTCTTCGGCTACTTTTTTCTGTTTTTCGGCTTCCTGGGTGCTGCGGCCCGCCTGTACCGTCTGCCAGGAGGCCCAGGCCAGCAGCAGTAAGGCGCCAATAGCTATGGCTAAGTTGCGGTTGCGTGCGCGGCGCAGTTTGAGGCGCTCCTGGCGCTGGCGCTCCGCCTCCACCCGCAACCTCTCCCTTTCCGCGGCTTCTTTCTCCGCCCGGCGCCGTTCTTCCCTAGATTTCAGTACGGGGCCTACCAGTGTATCGTGGCTGATTTCGTAGTGGGCGCCGCGGGCGGTTTTTTCGCGGCGCACGATAAAGGAGTTCACCAGGGCGTCGAGCAGGGCGGGGGGCAGGGCGATGCCGTGTTTGGCGAGCATATTGGCGGCCAGGGCGTCGCCGTCCATGCTCAGGCGGCGGGCTTCGCCTTTGGCTTCATCTACGTATAGCAGTTCTTCTTCGAGCAGCAGGCGGGCGCTGCGCTCCAGCGCGGGGTCGCCGATGCCGGCGATGCGGGCGGCGTAGTAGTTTTCGAAAACGCGCTCGAAATCGGGCAGGTCGCCGGGGCGGATCACCACGTTTTGTTCGCCGCGGCGGTTGCGGGCTTTTACGTCGTCTTCGATGCTCTGACACACGATCTGCAACTGGAAGGATTCTATACGCCCGGCTTCGTCGTCGTCGCCGCCCCGCATGAGTTTGTCTACGATGAGCTGCAGGGCCGCGTCTTCAAAGCGGAAAGGCCGGGTTTCAAAACCCTCGCCGGCGGCTTCGGCGGGGCGCAGCACAGCTGCTTTGGCCTGCTCGGCGTCGAGGCCGCGCAGTTCGTAGCGCTCGTCCACGATGTTTTTGAGCTCCTGCTTCATGGAGTCGAGCAGGTGCAGGCGGTCGGAGCGGATGGCAAACACGGCGTGTACTTCAAGGGGCGCCGAGAGGTGGTCCTGGGCCTCGTCGTCGAGGCGGTCGAATTCGTGGAAGACGCGCTGCGGGATGTCGGTGTAGAGCAGTTCGGAGATCTCCTGCCGGAATTGCTGCTGTTGTTCGGGCGGGTAGAGGGAAAATTCTTCAAACTGGTCGAAGAGCAACACAAAGGCGATCTGCTCGCTGCCGGCGCGCCGGCGCTTGAATTCGCGCCAGAGGCTGCGCCCGCCGGGTAGTTGCTCGTAAAAATCGGTCCCCGCCGCCGGGGCGCTGCTGCGCTCGAGTTCGGCCAGCAGGGCTTCTTTGGGCGACAGGCTCTGGTCTTTTGCGTAGGCGCCGAGCCGGATGCTGAGGGCTATTACCCGCTTGCCGCGAAAGGCGGTGTCGAGCCGCGGTATGAGCCCCGCATTGAGCAAAGAGCTCTTGCCATGCCCCGATTTGCCGAATAATACCAGCAGCCGCTTCTGCGATACGAGCCGCAGCAGGTCGGCAATCTCCCGGTCGCGCCCGAAGAACAGGTCGGATTGCTCCCGCTCGAAGGGGGTTACGCCGGGGTAGCGGCGGGTAAGGAGGCTGGGGGTTGTGGGCATGATCTTTGAATTAAGCGTATTTTTACAGCGTTTTTTTTAAACCACAGAGGTACACAGAGTTTCACAGAGGTTTCACAGAGCGAGCGTTTCTATGACTCTGTGATCCCTCTGTGTACCTCTGTGCCCTCTGTGGTTAAAAAAATCCATGTTTCATCCCCCCGCAAAACCCGGGTCGCCAGTCCCAGCATATCCATCGTAAGCTTATTGCGTTCGGCGTTGCGGGTATCGGGGTGCATACTATCCTGCCTTTCAGCAAATTCGTGGCAGCGGCTTTTGAGGAGCGACACTGCGTTTTTGTCGTCGGTGCTGTCGGCGGCGGCTTCGAGCTCGTGCAGGGCGTTGACAAAGTCGTTTTCTTCTACATATTGCCGCACAAAAGCCAGCCGGCTGTCGTATTCGCGGTCGGTGCGGCGCACCAGTTGGGGGTGCTCCGACTGGAAGGCCGCCAACAGTTCGCCCAGGAAGGCATCCTGCTCCTGATCGAGCGGGGCCATCTTGAAATGCCCCTCGAAAAAGCGCTTGAAGTCGGGACTGCGGTAGCTGGGTCCGGCGGAAAATTTTTCGCGGTTTTCCAGTATCTCCATCAGCAACTGAATGAGCATCTGGGTATGCCATTTGTCGAGCTCGAACCCCAGGAAAATAAACTTGTCGGCGTCGCTGAGGGCGTCGGTAAGGCCTTTGGGCAAGCGGCCCGCGTTGAGCACGCTTTTCATGTATTTGTAGAGGTCTTCGTAATCGAGGATAATCGACTCGTGGTCGTCAACCGAACCGCAGAGGTTGTATACCACCGGTTTGTGCATGGAGGGCGCGGGTACTTTGCGTACCTCTTTGTCACCGCCCACAAAAAAGCCGGTATGGTGGGGTATCTGGTAGGCGGCCAGGTTGGCCGAGAGGAATTTGTCGGGCGTGGCGCTGATTACCAGGTGTACGGGCAGTTGGGCAAGCAGGCGCAGCGTGCCGGCGTTTTCTGACAGGAATTCGGGGTCGGCCCATAGTTTGCGCAGCCATTCCCGGGCTTTCTTTTTTACGCGGATGCGCGCCGAGGTGCCGGAGAAGAGAAAGAGGGATTCTTCTTCGTAATACATTTCGATGTCGCCGGGTTTGGCCAGTTCGAGCAGTTGTTCGCGCAGGTAGCGCTGCACGGGACGGCCGCGGTAGCGCAGCAGTTCAGGGCCGGCGAGTATGACACAGCCGGCGTTTTTGATGCTTTCTACGGCGTCGTCGAGGTCGAATACGGGTAGCTGCAGGGGCATGGCTGTCAGGGTTTTGGCGTTTAAAGATAGGATTTTTTTTGAATAGGTATTTTTTAACCGCAGAGTTAAACGGAGTTCCACAGAGTCCCGCAGAGCGAGATTTTGACGCTGTAGAAAAAAAAACTCCGCGTCACTCCGTTTTACTCCGTTTAACTCTGCGGTAAAAAATTTATCGCTATTTTTAACCAATAAAACCACCATTTATGCGTCTCCTATCCATCGCCTTTTGCATCGCCATTTACACCCAACTAACCGCCCAGCCCTACAGTCTCGACACTACAACCATTCCCGGCACGGAAGTCAGCTTTCAGCTCGCCTACCTGCCCGGCGGCGCCTTTCGCATGGGCGAGGGCGAAGGCCATGAAGTGAGCCTCGATCCTTTCTGGATAGGGGTCAAAGAAGTGACCTACGAAGAATTCGTGTTGTTCCAATACCGCGATAACGACAGCGACGCCAGCGTGTGGACGGAGGGCCAATATAAGGCCGACGCAGTGTTGCGCCCTACGCCGCAATACATAGACTTCACCTTCGGCATGGGCAGCAAAGGGGGTTTTCCGGCAGTGAGCATGACCCAGCAGGGGGCGCTGCGCTATTGCCAGTGGCTCTACCAGAAAACCGGCGAGTTTTACCGCCTGCCCACCGAAGCCGAATGGGAATACGCCTGCCGCGCGGGCGCAACGGGTCCCCTCCCGCCCAACGTAAGCGCCGACAGCCTGCAAAACCACGCCTGGCTATTCGAAAACAGCTACGAAAAATACCAGCCCACCGGACAAAAAACCGCCAATGCCTGGGGCATTTACGACATGTTAGGCAACGTAGCCGAGTGGACCCTCGACCAATACGCCGACAACTATTTCGAGCTCATCGGCGCTACGGCGGCCAATCCGTTGATACCACCCACGCAGCGCCACAGCCGCACGGTGCGCGGCGGCTCCTACGACACCTTCGCCCAGGATTGCTCCTGCACCCGCCGCCAAAAATCCGACCCCCGCTGGCAGCAGCGCGACCCGCAGATCCCTAAGAGCAAGTGGTGGAATACGGATTCCCCCTTCCTCGGTTTCCGCCTGGTAAAGCCCGCGAAGGCCCCGACGGCTGCGGAGGTGGAGGCGTTTTTCGGGGGAATGATCAGGGAGTGACTTGGCGACTGTACGACTGTACGACTTTGCAAACTCTACCGGTCGTTGAGCGGAGTCGAAACGACGACTTTGCGACCGTGCGAAACCCTGCAAAGAGGTGACATCTTCGCGAGGCACGAGCGAAGGTTATCTCGACCGTAGCATTCAGAGGTACCACGCCCGCCAGGGCAGCTGTACACATCTAAGTGCGATCTTGGACCCAGTCCCCGGGCTGAAGCCCAGGGTTGAAGGGGAACGACATGGAGCTTGCCACACTTTTTCCAGCATGACGTTGTAGATGCGCTTCGAGTATGAAAAAAAAGACAAGAAAAAAATCCTGAAAATTCTCCCATTCTGAAAATCCGTGATTCTGACACTCCCCCGCAAAGTGTAAAAGGGTAAAAGTGAAAAGGCCTATTTGGTGGCGGCCCGGAAATTTTCAGTCGTCACCTCCCCGGTACTTCCAAGGCCGTCACCAACATAGATGGCTCAGGGCCGTCACTTTCTTTGAACCTTCAGGTAAAAAACCTCCGCCTCCACCTGCAGCCTGCACAGGTAGAGCCCTGGCTGCAAGCCCTCCAAATCCATCGTAGCCAGGCCGGGATCGACGACTTGGGGGGCCAGGAGTTGACGGCCCGTGATGTCGAGCAACGTAGCTACTATCGCCTCGCGGCTTTGGTTGCGTAGGTGCAGGGTAGACGTGGCAGGATTCGGAAATACCTCAACGCCGGCGGCCCAATCTGGCATTCGCGTGCCGGTGACGACAAAAGTTACCGGCGCCGACTCGGGGGTGCAGCCGCTGTTGTCGCTCACGCGCACGGTGTAGGCGCCCGATTCGGTGGGGGTATAGGTCGAGGTTGTAGCCCCGCTGATGGCCGAGCCGTTGAGGTACCACTGGTAGTTGGGGCCCGAACTGGACTTCAAGGTGTTGCCCTGCACAGTAATGACGGGCGGCTCCGGCCCTACAAACTCGAAGGACGGCCCTACGCCCGAGGTGAGCACCGTCTGCGGACATAGCTCGGGAGAGGCAAACAACACGTAATAGCCCGTTTCTGTTACCCAATATTCGGCTTGCGTAGCCCCGGCAATCGGCTCGCCGTCGCGGTACCACTGGTAGCTGGCAAACGAGCCAAAGGCATTGGAAATCAGGGTAGAATCGCCCTTGCAATAAGTCGACTCGGGGTCGTGGGCGATAGCCGGCGAGAGGAACACATAAGAATCGATGAGCACCGCCGGCGAGGATTCGGTGCAGCCGTTGAGCGTTACGGTGACGTAGAAATAGGCAAAGCCCCATTCGGCGATTTCGACAAAATAGGTACCCCCGATAGCGCCGCCGATGGGCGTGCCGCCGGTGTTGCTGTTGTTGAAGTTATAGTGCCACTGGTAGCTGTCGAACGTGCCGTTGACAGTTAGTTTGACGGTGTCGTACGAGCAATACACGTTGCCCTCCGCCTGTGGGAACAAGGCGATTACCGGGTCGAATTCGCATTGGGCCTGGAGCTTTGCAGCAGTGCCGCTAAGTAAAAATAGGGTGATTACGGTCAGATGATGAAGTCGCATGATTGTATGATTTTTTTTGTAAAGACGGGGATTTTTGGGAAAGCGTCGAATGGCATGGGATTTTTTTAACCACAGAGTTACACGGAGTAAACACGGAGTTCCACTGAGTTAGATTTTGACTCTGTGGAACTCTGTGAAAACTCCGTACCTCTGTGGTAAAATAAAAAACAAGGCCCCACGTCGATGATAACCTCGCTTTTATAGAAGTAAACCTCTTTTGTGCAACTTTTAAAAAGCAATATCGTCTATTATAGTATATGAAGCCAAGTCAGACCAATCTGTAGGAAAAAACGCATCAACAAGTTGGCACACTCCCGACGTACGTAGTCTAATACACTGCGCTACGCAATAGAACTTTTTTTGTTCATCAAAAATTAGCGCTGTTATGAAAACCAAGTCGTTCTTTTTCGCTGTGATGTTAGGCCTGATGGCATGGTCGGTACAAGCCAGCCCGGTACCCGAAACCGGTATAGGCGCCGAGTCGCTGAGAAAAGCTATTACCCGGCTGATGGAAAATCCCGAGCTGAGCAAATTGGGCATCAAGGAAGCTGAAGCAGAAATACGTTTTATTATCGACGAATACCAGCGTGTGCAAATTCTGGAAGTGATCACCGACAATGAAGACCTCGCGCAATTGATCAAAGACCGCCTACACCAGAAAAGGGTGAACGCCCAGGATATCGAGTTTTTTACGAAGTATAATGTGAAGGTGGCGTTTTCTTCGGAGGTACTGTGAGGTTGTCGGTTGTGGGTTGTAGGTTGTAGGTTGTAGGTTGGTTGTAAGTTTTTTCCTACAACCTACAACTTACAACTTACAACCGATAACTCACAACCGACAACCCACAACTACCTTTTATACTTCAGCCTAATCGAATTCCCGATCACCACCACATCTGAAAAAGCCATAAACAGAGCGCCCCACATGGGGTTGAGCAGGCCTACGGCGGCGATGGGGATGGCCACGATATTGTAGGCAAAGGCCCAGAACAGGTTTTGCCGGATTGTCTTTACGGTTAGCCGACAGATGTGGAGGGCAATGGGCAGGTTGTTGAGTTGGGGGTTGAGCAGGATCACCTGGGCCGATTCTATGGCGGCTTGCGAGGCGTTACCCATAGAAATGCCGATATGGGCGCGGGCCAGGGCGGGGGCGTCATTGATGCCGTCGCCGACCATGGCGGTGAGGCCTTTTTGAGCCAATTGCTCGATGATTTCCAGCTTTTGGGCAGGCAATTGCTCGGCATGGAAGGTATTGACGCCCAATTTGAAAGCTACTTCCGAGGTTTTCAACTGGTGGTCGCCGCTAAGGATCACGGGGTGCAGGCCGGCGTCTTTGAGGTCGCTGACAGCCCGGCGCGCTTCGGGCCGGATATCGTCGATGATGGAGACGGTGGCCAGCAGCTTGTCGTTTTGGGTGAGGTACAGGTGTTCGTCTTCATTTAGTTCCACGACATGACCGTTGCCTGCCGACAGGATATGCCGCGATCCCACTTTATAGATATTGCCCTCGCTGTCTTGTGCGACAACACCCAATCCACGCTGCTCCTGGGCGGCCACGAGGTTCAACTGCGTACCGTTGAGGCGGGGCTCCATGGCTTCTACCAGGGATTGCGCGATGGGGTGCGAGGAGTGTTTTTCGAGGGCGTAAAGCAGCGCGTGCACAAATTTGTGGTCTTCGGTACGGTAGTTAATATGGCTAACCTGGAAGCGGCCGGTAGTTAGCGTTCCTGTTTTATCAAATACAACATGCTTGAGGTTGGCAAATAACTCCACAGTTTGACCGCCTTTAATGAGTATGCCGTTGCGAGCCAGGCGGCCCACGCCTACCATCACAGCAGTAGGCGTGGCGAGTCCCATAGCGCAAGGGCAAGATATCACGAGTACGGCAATGGCGTTCATCAGCGCCTGCTTGAAGCTGAGATCAAATGCAAAATACCCCAGCAAAAGCGTAAACAGTGAAATGCTGACTACCGCCGGCACAAAAATAGCGCTGATACGGTCGGCGAGACGCTGAATATCGGGTTTGTCGCGCTGGGCAGTTTTTACCAGTTCGATCATTTGACTTAGCACCGTATCGCGGCCGGTGGCGGTCACCCGCATCTGCATATTGCCCGTGATCAGCACCGAGGCGCCGATCACGCTATCGCCGGCCTGCTTGTCGACGGGGGTACTTTCGCCGGTGAGCATCGACTCGTCAATGGTAACCAAGCCACTTTCAATGATACCGTCGGTGGGTATTTTGTCGCCTTCGTTCACCTGCAGAATATCGTTAATCTGTATCTCCTCGCGGCTGAGGGTCACGATCGTACCCGAGGGCATTACCTTGCGGGCTCGCTCCACCTGCAGGCGGGTAAGTTCGCCGATAGCAGTGGTGGTTTGCTCTACCGCGCGTTTTTCCAGCCAGTTGCCCACCAATACCAGCGTAATGATCGTAGCCGCCGTTTCAAAAAATATATAATTGGCTTCGCCCAAAATGGCGCCGATCAGGCTGTAAATAAATGCAGCGCTGCTACCCAGAAAGATGAGTACATCCATATTGGGCACGCCTCCTCGAAGCGATTTGAAGGCGCTGACGCCAAAATGCCAAACGCCGATAGCCATCACCGGCAGGCAGATGGCCAGTTGTGCCCAGGGGTTGTGCATAAAAGCCACGTGCACCCCTACCGCCATGAGCAAGTGGTTGAGCAGTAGCGGTGCGGTAAAAATGGCGCTCACCCACAGTTTGCGCTCCAGAGTCCAGGTGCGACGTTGGGTTTGCCCGGTAGCCACCACATAACCCAGTTTGTGAATGCCCGCCCGGGCATCGTCGAGAGAAAGTTTGGCGTCATCTCGCCGGAAGCGCACTTCGCCGGTCTGGAAGTTGACAAAGACGTCCTGCAACCCCTTCCTTTCGAGAAAACGGGAAATGCTCGTGGCACAGTTGTTGCAATCCATGCCTTCTACTTTCCACTCTATAATAGGGTTTGCCATATCATTGATGCTGTAATTGGATGTGTTCAAATATATACAAAAGTCTTGTTCACTTGGTTGTCTCGTAAATCTTTACTGGTTTTTTTTGCGTTATAACCAAAACACATCTATTAATCGCATAAAAACAATAACAAGATGAAAAAGAGAGAGTTTCTAAGAATGGCAGGTTTAATGGGCGTAGCAGGTCTTTTCGGTTCCAGCCGCTTGCGCGCTGCCGACCTGGAGCCCATCGAGGCTATGACCTTGCGCACAGGCGACTTTGAGTTGCCCAAGCTCAATTTCGCCTTCGACGCCCTGGAGCCGCATATTGATAAGATGACGATGGAAATCCACCACGGCAAACACCACGCAGCCTATGTCAAAAACCTGAACGACGCTATCAAGAGTACGCCTTTTGCCACGATGGAGCTGGAGGAAATACTGGCCAAGGTGACCGACAAATACCCGGCTATCCGCAACAACGGCGGCGGGCACTATAACCACAGTCTGTTCTGGAGCGTGCTGTCGCCCAAAGGCGGCGGCGAACCCACAGGCGCCCTGGCAGAAGCGATTAAGTATAATTTCGGTTCTTTTGAAAAAATGAAAGAAAAGTTCAACAACGAAGCCAAAAGCCGCTTCGGGTCGGGCTGGGCTTGGTTGTATGTGGACAAGAAAAAGCAACTGGCTATTATGTCAAGTCCCAACCAGGACAATCCGCTGATGAGCAAACTGAGTAAACAGCGGGGCACGCCTATCCTGGGCCTCGATGTGTGGGAGCACGCGTATTACCTGAAGTATCAGAACCGCCGTCCCGATTATATCACCGCCTTTTGGAATGTGATTAATTGGGAGGAGGTGAGCAGGAGGTATATGAAGGGGCTGGAGAAGTGACTTTAGGACTGTACGACTGTACGACTGTACGAACAGGGAAACATTTCGTATCTTTATTTGTCCAATTTTAAAGTCGTAAAGTCGTAAAGTCGTAAAGTCGCCTACACGGCTTCAATGACTATCGCCGAAGCCCCACCCCCGCCGTTGCAAATAGCGGCCATACCGATACTGCCTTTGCGTTGGTGCAGCACATTATTCAGCGTAGTGACGATGCGCGCGCCTGAGGCGCCCAGTGGGTGGCCCAGCGACACCGCGCCGCCGAAGGCGTTGACCTTTTCCTGGTCGATATCCAGTAGCTTGTTAAATGCAAGGGTGACCACTGCGAAGGCTTCGTTCACCTCGTAGAAGTCGATATCCTGCATAGAGATGCCGGCGGCTTTGGCAGCCAGCGGGGCGGCCAGGGTAGGCGTAGTAGTGAACCACTCGGGTTCCTGCTCGGCGTCGGCGAAACCCAGGATGCGGGCTACCGGCGTGAGGCCGAGTTCTTTCATTTTTTCTTCGCTGACCAATACCAGTGCGGCGGCGCCGTCGTTGATCGTGGAGGCGTTGGCGGCAGTTACCGTGCCGTTGGGCGTGAACACCGGGCGCAGCTGGGGTATTTTGTCGAAATTGACGCGCTTGTACTCTTCGTCTTCGGTGATGAGAATGGGGTCGCCTTTTTTCTGGGGTATTTCTACCGGCGTGATTTCCTCTTTGAATTGGCCATTATCGGTAGCGGCAGCGGCTCGCTCGTACGATCGGATCGCAAAAGCATCCTGCTCTTCACGGCTGATGGCATACTTCTCGGCGGTGCGGTCGGCGCACACACCCATAGCCAATTGGTTGTAAACATCCGTGAGGCCGTCTTTCACCAGTCCGTCAATTACCTCGCCGTGGCCGTATTTAAAGCCGTAGCGGGCTTTGGGCAGGTAATAAGGAATTTGGCTCATATTCTCCATACCGCCGGCAACTACAATGTCGCGGAACCCCAGCATAATACTTTGGGCCGCCAACATAATCGCTTTAGCGCCCGAAGCGCACACCTTATTGATAGTTGTGCAGGGGGTGTTGTAGCTCAGTCCGGCAAAAATAGCGGCCTGGCGGGCCGGGGCCTGTCCCAGGTTGGCCGAACAAACATTGCCCATATACACTTCCTCGATATGGGCTGCGGTGAGGCCTGCTTTTTGCAGGGCGCCCTTGATAGCTGCCGCGCCGAGTTGGGTAGCCGATACGTCGGCCAATACGCCGCCGAAACTACCGATGGGCGTGCGCACTGCCGAAGCGATATATACTTTTTTCATGTAACTGCGTTTTGCGCGCAAAGATGCGAAATTGGCGCGCAATTGAATAGCTTTTTGCCCAAGCTCTTATTCGGAATTCCACTGATCCCGGCTGGTCAACGAATTTTCGTAACGCCTGATCAACACTACCTGCTGTTCAGCCAGCTTATTCAATACCCTCAATTCTTCTTGAAGCGCTTCCCCTTTTTCTTCGGTATTAGGGAAAAAAGGCAGGAATTTTCGTTTTTTATTGACCTCTAAGATTTTCGACATGGTCAGGCTGAGTGTGGCTTTTGCTTTTAGTAACTTACGCTTGATGGTTCGTTTCATCATTTTTAAACCGGTTTGGTTAGGAACGAATTCAGACTCGTAGTCAATGCGTTAGATAGTCCGGGTGCTTTTCAATGATTACAATTCAAAAAAGAGAATAAAACAGCAAAAAAGGTTGCATTCTTAAGAACATTATTTCTCGTAAATTTAGTGGATAGTTATATTATTTTAACAATTCTCATAGTGTTTTTTTTTAAATTAACACCAATCCCAAGCTTTTTGATCGCAAGAAAACGTTAAATATTTGTTGATGGGTATTGATAAAATACGCCCTCCTAAACCCTTCCCGACTTTTAATCGGGACTCACTTCGTTCGCTTTCAGTCGCATAAACCCTCATAAACCCTCATAAACCCTCATAAACCCTCATAAACCCTCATAAACCCTCATCAGTGACACATCGGCGGGTTCTGCATGTCTTCCCACAATTGCAGGGTTTGAGGGAGGAGATAAAAGATACTTCGATACAGTAGTAATCCGGCCATAAGGAGGAGAAAAAAAGGCGTAATACGGCGCAGCCGGGTGCGCCAAAGAGGGGTGATAAATTGTCCGCCCAGGACGGTGGCGGCCATGAGAGGCAGCGTGCCTGCGCCGAAAAAAGCCATATAGGCTACACTGGCGCCCCAACTGGAAGTAGTCATAGCGCCGGCAATAGCCAGGTATACGAGGCCGCAAGGTAAAAGGCCGTTGAGCAACCCGGCGTAGAAATACGAGGACCAGCCGCCACGGCGGAAGACGGCGCCAAACTGGGAGCTAACCCATCGATACAACTTCTGGATGGGCGCCCAGCGGGTTAGCGCAAATTCTACATTCAGCGAAAGCAATGCCGCCAACAACAATAGTATGCCCAAGGCCATACCCAGATAGGCTTGCAGCCCTGCCATCCACACTACCCTACCCACGGCGCCGATGATAGCGCCAAGTGCGCTATAAGTGGCTATACGCCCGGTGTTGTATAACAGCGAGGCGCCCAAAGCGGAATATACGCTGCCTCCCTTTCCTGGCAGACTAAGTGCCAGCGGGCCGCACATGCCCACGCAGTGCAAGCTACCGGCTAAGCCCATTATCAGTGCCGTCCAGAGAGGTGTCATGGTTGTCGGTTGTCGGTTATCAGTTGTCGGTTTTAGGCTCTCATTTTGTCAATATTGAAAAAATCAAATAATCAAGACTTCTTCTATGTAATAGGGTGTATCGCCCGACTTCCAATCCACCTTCAGCGTCCATTTGCCGCGTTTGAGTCCTTCGAGCGGGATGGACATAGAATTGGCCGAATCGGTGGCAATGGGTATGTGTATGTCCTGGCGGCTATCCGACGGGCAAAACAAAAACACCTCGCCGCTGATACCCGTCATATCGCCGGGAAACTGTACTTCGACGGAGTGGATACCGCGTTTGAAGGCCACGTCTTGCTGTAGCGACTGGCTGTTGAGCAATTTGACATAGTGCTCCTGATAGCGCTGGTCTTCGGCATAGTAGTCTTTGGTAACCAGGCTATTGTCGTACTGCGTAGACTTGATCACCTGGAAGACCAGGGCAAGAACGAATAAAGTATAAAACAGGGCGATGCCCGTTCCCCAGTTGAATTTCATGACAATTGGTTTTAGTCTACTTAATCGGGCCCAGGAAATTGGTTTTGGTTTTATCTACCAACACATTCCCCGAATAAACTTCAATCGATAGTTTCGTTTTTCGGTCGACGAGGTCCTGTGGTTTCAAATCGACAAAAAACGCTCCTTCTATCATTTTGCCGGGGGCGGCCACCGGAACTTCGCCTACCGGCCTGATATTGCCGTCCATGCCGACGAGTTGGAAGCGAATAGGCATATCTTTAGTAGTCTTATTAAACACCTGGTAATTGTACAAATTGGTAATATGGCCTTCTTCCGTTTCCTGGTAAAGCATACCTGGTGTGCGCAGAATAACTGCTTCAGCGTCGGAGCGGTTGCTCAGCAGCCACACGTTTACGCCCAGCAATATCGTGAGTACGGCCGAATAAGCGATCACCCTGCCGGTGAAGATCTTACTGCGTTTGGTTTCGATGCCGTTGGCGCTATCATAACGGATGAGGCCGCGCGGGCGTTCGATTTTGTCCATTACTTCATCGCAGGCGTCGATACAGGCCGTGCAGTTTACGCATTCGAGCTGGGTGCCGTTGCGGATATCGATGCCGGTGGGACAAACCTGTACGCACAAGGAACAATCGATACAGTCGCCCAATGAGGCAGCAGAGGTTTTTGCCGTAGCGGCCGAGTTTGCGCGGGTAAGCTTGCCGCGGGGTTCGCCCCTGGTATAGTCATAGGCGATCACAATCGAATTTTTATCGAGTAACACGCCCTGCAGACGGCCATAGGGGCAAATAGCGATACAAACCTGTTCGCGCATGTAAGAAAACACAAAATAAAAAGCGCCGGAAAACAGCAGCATAGCCACAAAGCCGCCGGCATGCCTGCTAACGGGTTCGGTCGCTATTTGGATTACTTTGTCTATCCCGATGATATAGGCCAAAAACGTATTGGCCACCAACACGGCAATAGCGAAAAAGATAGCTTGTTTGGCAATTTTTTTGACCGCTTTTCGGGTAGTCCAGGGGCTTTCATTAAGCCTGCGCTGGGCATTGGCGTCGCCTTCAATCCAGTATTCAATTTTCCGGAAAACCATTTCCATAAAAATGGTTTGAGGGCATACCCAGCCGCAGAAAATCCTGCCGAAGATGACAGTAAAGAGGATAATAAACACAATAAAGGTGAGCATAGCCAGCCCGAAGAGGTGGAAGTCTTGCGGCATAAATAGCACGCCGAAGAGAATAAACTTTCGCTCCAGAATATTAAAAAGCAGGAAAGGCTCGCCGTTGAATTTCACAAAGGGCATGCCGAAGAGGAAAGCCAGCAACAGCCCGCTCAATATCATTCGCCAGTTGTAATACCGGCCTTTGGGTTTTTTGGGATAGATCCAGACGCGTTTACCTTTATCATCTACCGTAGCCAATTTATCGCGATAGATTTCTGAATCCTGCGGTTGAGGAGTTGTTGTTTCCATAGTACTTTGTAATTGGCTATTGCTTGAGCGCGAATGAAAATCGGGGCGCAAAATATAAAATCATTTTGCGCCCCTTAATATCAACAAAATCTATATCCCTGTAGTTTGCGCCTTGGTGGTATCCGGCGCGGCATTTTCTTCACCAGTGTACAGCATTCCCTGTGCTTCTTTTGCATTGGGCGGGTTAGTGCCGCGCAAGGTGAGTATATAACTGGCTACCTGTTGCATGTCTGTGGGCCGCAACTGCGATTGCCAGGAGATCATCCCTTTTTCAGGGACGCCGTATTTGATAGTTTTGAACAGGTCTTTGATGCTTCCTCCGTGTATCCAATAGTCGTCGGTCATGTTGGGCCCCACACCGCCCTCTCCCAACTGGCCGTGACAGGCTGCGCAAGAAGCGATATAGATCGATTTTCCGGCGCCGAGCGCAGTTTCGTCAGTAAGTGCTGCCACCGTATTTTCGTCTACCAGGTTGGCTTGTTTGGCCAGGTTGGCGGCAGCTTCTTTTTTAGCCACATCCATCTGAGCAGTGTACTCTTCGATGGAGCTGGGGCCCACGCCGGCGAAGTGGTAATACACCATATAGATACCTGCGAAAGCGATTGTAATATAGAACATTGCCACCCACCATGGAGGAAGTCTGTTGTCCAGTTCGCGGATACCGTCAAAATCGTGGTCGAACATAATTTCCTCTTCGCGTTCAACGGGCACTACGTTAGTCCATTGGTTGTACATGCGTTTCCAGAAACTTTCCTTCGACTGTTGCACCACTACTTTTTCGTATGCTTCAAAACCCTGCTCCTGATAAACGCGCATTTGCTGCATCTTGATCATAGCGTTGAGCAGGTTGATCAGCGCGGCGATAACGGCGATGGTAAGCGCCGCTACCACAGCGATAAAGAAATAAGAAGCGAACTTTTCGTAGAAATATGGGTTGGCAGCCGGTTGGCCGCCTACGTCTGCCGCTGTTTGGGCCCCGGCAACGGAAGCAACCAGCGAAATAAATGCGGCGACTATGCTTGAATAGATGATCGTTTTTTTCATGGCGGTCATTTTTCAATGATTTGCAGATGCATTGTCGTCCTCCAACGGCAGGTTCGACATTTTATGAATATATTCGGGCGTTCTGAACCACACCACCACAATCGCGATCACAAACAAGGCAAAAAAGGTGATGAGTGCGAATATCGCCATCCAGTTAATTCCCGCGTCCTGAAGGATATATTTAAACATGGTTATTGACTTTTTTAGCTGTTTACTGATTAGCCTGCGATTTGGGTTTGATATCCGTACCCAGGCGTTGCAAATAAGCAATCATGGCAATAATCTCTTTGTTCTCGATGCCTTCCAACTTAATGCCGTCTTTTGCCAGGCCCGCGGCAATCTTCTTGGCCTGTGCCCGTAGGTCGTCGAGCGCAATTTGTTCATATCCTACTTCATAGGGCGTACCGAGCGTGCGCAAGGTCTTGATCTTGGCAGCCGTGTATTTGGTATTCAGGTCGCGCTTGTGCAACCAGGGATACGGCGGCATAATCGAACCCGGCGACATACTTTCGGGGTCGTACATGTGGTTGTAGTGCCAACTGTCGGAGTATTTACCGCCCTCACGGTGCAAATCGGGGCCGGTGCGCTTGGAACCCCACAAGAACGGGCGATCATAAATAAATTCTCCCGATTTGGAGTATTCGCCGTAGCGTTCGGTTTCGGAGCGGAACGGCCTGACCATTTGTGAGTGGCAGCCCACACAACCTTCGCGAATATACAGATCGCGACCCTCGAGTTCGAGCGGCGTATAAGGCCTCACCGATTCTATTTTGGGTACGTTTTTATCTACAAATACCATCGGCAGGATCTCGATAATACCACCTATGGCAACCGCCACCAGGCTGACAACCAACATCTGTACCGGGCTGCGTTCGATCCATTTGTGCCAGTGTTCGCCTTTATGAGCCACGTAAGTTACCCGGGCAGGCGCTTCGGCATCTTCATAGGCGGCAAATTTGCCCGCGCCTATGGTTTTAAACAGGTTGTACATCATCACCAGGTAACCCACCATGTACAAGGTGCCGCCCACAGAACGCATGGCGTACATAGGCTTGATCTGGGTGACGGTTTCCAGGAAGTTGCCGTATTGCAGAAAGCCGTCGGCGGTAAATTGTTTCCACATCAGGCTTTGTGTCCAGCCGGCCCAATATAGCGGCACGGCATAGAACAAAATACCCAGCGTACCGATCCAGAAGTGTGCGTTGGCCAGTTTTTGCGAATACAAGTTGGTATTCCACATTCTCGGTATCAGCCAGTATAGCAAGCCGAAAGTAAAGAATCCGTTCCAGCCCAGGGTGCCGATATGCACGTGGCCGATAGTCCAGTCCGTATAGTGACTAATGGCGTTCACCGATTTCACGGATAACATGGGGCCTTCGAAAGTGGCCATACCATAGGCGGTAATAGCTACCACCATAAACTTGAGCACAGGGTCTTGCCGCACGCGGTCCCAGGCGCCGCGCAAAGTGAGCAAGCCGTTGAGCATACCGCCCCAGGAGGGAGCGATGAGCATTACGGAGAAGACCGTACCCAGCGACTGCGCCCAGTCGGGCAGCGAAGTATAAAGCAAGTGGTGCGGGCCAGCCCAGATATAAATAAAGATCAGCGCCCAAAAGTGGATGATCGACAGCCGGTAAGAGTATACCGGGCGATTAGCCGCTTTGGGCAGGAAGTAATACATCAATCCAAGATATGGGGTAGTAAGGAAAAATGCCACGGCATTGTGGCCGTACCACCATTGTACGAGGGCATCCTGCACACCGGCAAAAACACCGTAGCTTTTCCACATATTCACCGGCAATTCGAGGTTGTTGCCGATGTGGAGCATCGTGACCGTCACCCAGGTGGCGATATAAAACCAAATAGCCACATAGAGGTGGTTTTCACGGCGCTTGAGGATGGTGCCAAACATGTTGATACCAAAAGCCACCCAGACTACGGCAATGGCCAGATCTATAGGCCATTCCAATTCGGCATATTCTTTGGAACTGGTAATACCCAACGGAAGCGTAACAGCCGCCGCCAGAATAATAGCCTGCCAACCCCAGAAGTGGAACTGGCTCAGGAATTTACTATACATAGGCGCTTTCAGCAATCGCTGTAGTGAATAGTAAACCCCGGCGAAAATACCGTTACCTACAAAAGCAAAAATCGCGGCATTGGTGTGCAAGGGACGAAGGCGGCCGTAGGTAACCTCCGCAATACCAAAGTTGAGCTGAGGAAACACCAGTTGCAGCGCAATCGTCAATCCCACCAAAATACCTATCAAACCAAAAATAATGGTAGCGTAGGTAAATAGCCGCACGATACCATTGTCGTAACTAAATTTGTCTACCTGTGCCATTAGTTAGCTGTTTTATCGTTTGTAGTTGGTTCATCATCGAGTAGCATACGCACCGAAGGCGTATAGTCGTCATCGTATTGGCCGCTGCGAACCGCCCAGATAAAGGCGGCTAAAAACCCCAGCGCTACCACTAAACTGACCAAAATGAGCAAAAAGATTACCTTCATAGGTATTGTCGTTTTAAGCGTGCAAGATAATTCGGCCTTTTTTCTCGCCCGTATGATAGAGGTCAATTAGCCCCGGTGACTTTTGTCATTATTTTTTGACACAAGTTTGTGCCCACATACAGCGTCCGATAGAAATGACGTTTTTTCCGTATTTAACCACAAAATGATGCAATTTCCTTGGCCTGGGTATTGCGAGACATGGTCTTTTTCTATATATTCGCCACGTTCGGCAAATTTGATAATGCCCTAAAAGTAATAAATTATGAGATTTCGCCTAAGCGAATACCTGCTAAATCGTCAATTGCTTCGCCTCGAGCGGGAAGCCGGCGATGAGCTTTTGCAGGTATTGGAGGGCGGACCGGAGTATTATTCCAACCAGGAACTTCTTTTATTGCTCGAACAATTAAAACGACAGGTCAAAGAAGCTAACCGCTTTAACAAAAAACGGCTCGTGGTGGGGGGGAGCATATCCCTGTGGATCGGCGCCAGCTTCCTCTGTGGCGCACTAGGTTGGTACCTGGCCGGTTACCTGTTTCTCGCGCTTGTACCGCTCACGGCTATCGCTTATTTAGCCACCACTATTGCCATGCACCGGCGTTTTCGCACCTATAAGCATTCCCGCCTGGTGGAAGCCATCATTTTCCAGGAATTGGAACGCCGCAGAAAAGACGCCTCCATTTTTTAGCTTGCATCGTCTCTCTGTTCATTAGTTTAAAACTATCACAACCCGGTATTGTGAAAAAATAAACGGCTTTAAACTGTATCGCAATGCCCTATCTGACATTAAATAATTACATCAAATAAACAAAACCTTATGTGGACCTCCTTGCCCCCCATCCGATATGCCACCCTTGCCATTCTTTTGTTTTCTACTTGCCTCCTGCATGCACAAGCCGACAAAGGACTTAAAATGCTGAAAAAAGGCCAGTTCGAACAGGCTATGACCGAATTCCGCAAAGTGCCCGCCGATCCGGAAGAAACAGTAATAGCGCTATACGGAATGGCTAGTGTGTACCGGGATACCGCTTATAGTGGTTTTCAAATTGATACCGCGTACAATTATGCAGAATTGGCGCATGCCGCTTACCGCAAATTGCCCTCCAAAGAAAAAGGTAGGCTCGACGGCGATCTCGACCCCAAGGTATCCGCACTTAAAAACCAGGTTATCGGCCAGGCGCTAAAAGCCGCCGAAAAACTCAATACGCTGGAAGCCTACGACCACTTCCTGACAGTGTACAGCAAAGCTCCCGAATCAAGACTTGGCCGCGCCAGGGAGAAATGGAATACCCAACTCACACAGCGCCTCAACGCCGCTACTACCTGGCAGGATTTCAGCAACCTGTACAGCCGATTCGGCGCTACTATCGCAGCCCAAAACCCGCAGGAAGCAGTACAGATCGAACAAAAGCTGTTTAATCTGTACCTGGCAGAAAACGGACTGGGGCAATTCCCGCAATTCGCCCGGCAATTTCCCCAACACCCCTATGTAAAAGACAATATCCAGACCCGCTTCGAAACCGTAAAGCAAACAGGCGACCCCGCGGCATACGATAAATTCATCGCCGCTTATCCCGCAGGCAATCCGTTTTTGCCCCCGGCTATCGACGGCTTATGCGAAACGGTGATCAAAAAAGGCGAGCTGAAAGCCTGTGAGAATTTTCTCAAAAAATATCCCAAACACCCGCGTAAAAATGAAGTATGGCTGGCGTATTACGAAGCCTACAAACAACAGAACAACTTTGACAAAGCCGCTATCGAGCGCTTTAAAGCCCAATACCAGGCCTTCCCCTACCCCGACATGGTACAGGCCGATATCAAAGCAAGTACCGATTTGCTTTACGCAAATACTATGAAAAAAGGCACGCAAACCCAGGCCCTCGATTTTATCAAACTATATCCCGACTACCCCAAGCTCGACTCGATGTGGCTCCGTTATTATACGCTATATAAAGTCGAAAAAGGCGACCTTGCCGGCCTGGAGCGCTTTGCGCAAACGCACCCCAGGTTTCCGCATAAAGCCCTGTATACCAAAGACAAAGACAAAGCCCTCGATGCGCATGTTGAAAAAGTATTGGCGGGTAAAGACGTATCGCTGTACAGAAGCCTCGTGGAGAACTATTCCAATTACACCAATATTAATAAGGTGTGGCGGGGCTATTTCCAACTCATCACTGCCCAGGCGGAAGACGCCGCTGAGTTGGAATCATTCAAACAGCGGTATCCCAAATTTCCGTTCCCTAAAGAACTCGACGCCGCAATTGCCGCACAAAAGAAAAAAGATTTGGAAAAAGCCTATAAAACCCTGGGCGAGTCGAGTACAACTGAAGACTACCTCGATTTTGTAAAGGTATTTCCGGCAAGCCCTTATCAGTCCGAAATCGAAAAATCGCTTTCTACGCGACTGGCAGCATCGGGCAATGCCGAAGAAATCGGGCAATTCCTGGAAGTTTTCCCCAAATCGACCCGTCGGCCGGCCCTGCTCAAACGCCTCTATCCGCTGGCTACTGCCGATGGCAGCCTCAACAGTATTATGGCTTTTGAAAATGCCTACCCTGATTTTCCCGATAAAGCAAAAATAGCCGGCGACAAAAAACTGGCCGGTTTTGATATTAATAAATACAGCCCCGAACTCAAACCCGCTTTCGTCTCTTTTATCAAAACCAATGCCCCCCGCGAAATTGCCTGCCAGGCTCTTCGAAAGATCCTCGCCTTCGATATGCGTATAAAAGAGTGGGACAAAGCCTACCAGGAAGCGCTGACTTTCCAGGATGCCTTCGGCGAAGACAGCGAGTGCTACAACCAGTTACTCGCCTCGCTGGCCCCCCCCGACGGCTCGATAAAACCTGAAAGTGTCAGCCCTGCTATCAATTCTACCGGTAGCGAATCGGCGCCGGTATTTACGGTAGACGGCAATACGCTTTATCTGTGTGGCAAACAACGCGAAGGTTCTATGGGGGGCGAAGATATTTTTGTTTCCACAAAAACTGCCGACGGCTGGACCACGCCGGTACTCATTGAAAACCTGAATACGGCCGAGGGCCACGAAGCCCCCGAAGGCATCTCAGCCGACGGCAACCAGATGCTGCTGTTCTCAAACGGCAATCTTTGTATCAGCGAAAAAACGACGAGCGGCTGGTCAAAACCTCAAGCCCTTCCCAACACGATCAATCGCTTGCGCTGGCAAGCCGACGCCCGCATTACCGCCGACGGCAAAGCCATCATTTTTGCCTCGGGGGCCAGCAATTCTTCCGGCGTCGATATTTACGTGTCTCTGTTGCAACCCAATGGCGCCTGGGGCCCTGCCCAAAGCCTCGGCCCAGTGATCAATACCTCAGGCGTTGACCGTTCACCCTTTCTCCACCCCGACATGAAAACCCTGTATTTTAGCTCCGATCGCCCAGGCGGGCTCGGCGCGCTGGATATTTATATGACCAAAAGACTCGACAACGGCTGGACCAACTGGAGCACGCCTATCAACCTGGGCCGCAATATCAATACAGATGAACACGATTACGACTTCCGCGTCTCTACCGACGGCGCTACGGCTTATTATACCGTATATGAAGGCTCTACCTCTTCGGGCGATATCTACCTCATGCCTATGCCCAAGGCTTATAAGCCGCAAAAGGTAAAAACCATTTCCGGAAAACTTCTCGATATCGACCAACGCCCCATCGACGCCCAACTGGTGTGGATCAACCTCGACTCCGGCGATACGATCCAGATCACCCGCCCCGACCCCATCACCGGCCAATTTGTGGCTACCGTGCCCGACAAGGTGAAGGTGGGTTATTATGTAGCCAAAGACAACTACATGCCCATAGCCGGATATATCGACCCGGCTAAGGAAACTACCGCCATCAGCGTGGACAAACCCATGGTGCTCATGACGCCTGAGCAGATGAAGGAAAACAATGTGGCGCTACCCCTAAATAACCTGTTTTTTGAAACTGCCAAATACGATATCCAACCCGAATCGTACCCCGAACTCGACAGGCTCGCACAGTGGGTACAACAATACAACCTGAAAATAAGCATCCTCGGCCATACCGATAACGTGGGCGCCGATCAGAGCAACCAATCCCTCTCCGATAACAGGGCACAAGCCGTCCGCGATTATCTCCTGAGCAAAGGTTGCCCCGCCGACCATATCAGCGCACAGGGCTTCGGCGAATCGCAACCCGTAAGTACCAACGATACTGATGAAGGCCGTGCACAAAATCGCAGAGTGGAAATCAAAATCGCTCAGTAGGGTGAACGTTTACCGTTCACCTCAATCTCGGTTGTCGGTTGTCGGTTGTCGGTTCATTACAGGTAGAGACGCAAAATTTTGCGTCTCTACCTGTAAACAGAGAACAGAGAACGGACAACAGAGAACAACGATTTGCGTTATACACAAAAACATGCTCAACTTGCACTACATGAGAAAACTCCTGCTGCCATTTTTCTGCCTGCTCCAATTAATCGTAGTTGCGCAAGATGAAGACCTGCGCAACTACGACCACGTATACAAAGCCAATATCAAATCGGTAAATTGTTATGCAGAGGGGTTACTCACCAGCCTGCCACTGGTAGATTTGCACTCTAATGCGGGCATCGTGTTATCATTTGACGACCTCGACGGCGATGTAAAAAATTATACCTATACGATTGCACACTGCGATATCAACTGGCAGCCGTCCAACATTTCCCAATTGGAATTCCTGGAAGGTTTTTCTGACGACCGAATCGACGAGTATCGCTTTTCATTTAAAACTATCAATAACTATACGCACTTCGAGCTCCGTCTACCCACGGAAAGTATGCGCTGGACCAAATCGGGAAATTACCTGCTGAAAGTATACGAGGACGAAGACGAAAAAACGCTGGCTATTACACGCCGCTTCATGGTGGTTGACCACAAAGTGAATATACTGCCGCGTTTTGTGTCGCCCAGCAATGTGAGCAAACTGCGCACCCACCACGAAATTGACTTCCAGGTGGATTACGAAAAATTTCCGGCTATCCGAATCGCGCAACAGGAAATCAGAGCGGTGGTTATGCAAAATGGAAGATGGGACAACGCCATCATCGAATTGGCGCCCAATTTTACCCGCCTGAATGCTATCGTATTCGACTACCAGGATAAGATCGTTTTTCCCGCAGGTAAAGAATTTCGCTTTATTGACCTGCGAAGCCTCCGTACGCGCTCGATTAATATCGCTTCTATTGAAGAATACTACGACAGATTTGAAGTAACCCTGGCCAAAGACGGCAAACGAACCGACAACCCCTACCTCAGCCAAAACGACCTCAACGGCCGATTCGTCATCGAAACATTCGATCAGGCCGACCCCGATTTATCAGGCAATTATGCCAATGTGCTTTTTTCTCTCTACAGCCCCGAGCCGTTTTACGATCACGATGTGTTTATCATGGGCGCACTTACCGACTGGGAACTCCAACCCGAATTTAAAATGGCGTACAACAGTTCCGTAAACGGCTACGTTGGCAAGGCTATGCTCAAACAGGGTTTTTACGACTATGCCTACGCACTCGTACCTCGCAATCCCAAAAAAGGAGAATCTACGCTCCCCGATATGAGCGACACCGAAGGGAACTGGTATGAGACCGATAATTCGTATACGATCCTCATCTATTACCATCCCTTCGGTGAACGCTTTGATCAATTGATCGGCGCGGTTACTTTTAACTCCTCAAATCCCTGACTATAGGACTATATTAGCAAACACCCAAAGTCGTACAGTCGTACAGTCGTACAGTCGCATAGTCGTACAGTCGTACAGTCGTACAGTCGCATAGTCGTACAGTCTCTTCTCAGTTAGTTCCCTGAACCACCAGCCTTGCCGAGACATTCCGGCCTCCGGTTGACAGCGATACCAGGTAGATACCGCTGTGCAACCCACTGAGGTCGACTGTTGGGTGATTTCCGGCAGTTGTATCCAGTACTTCACGGCCGACCTCCTGGCCCTGCAGGTTGTAGATGGTACACAGTGCCGAAGTATCTGTGATATCATAGTGGAGGGTCACGGAGTTTACGGCGGGATTGGGGGCTAATCGCAGCAGGCCGCTTTGTTCATTACCCGGTTCGGGAATGCTATTGACCAATCCTGCCTGGTAAATTTCGAGAATGGGTTTATTGTTGTGAATAACCCAGAGTTGTCCCAGATGATCCAATTCGATATCATAGATACTCTCGTTTGAAATGGGTGCATTGAGCGATGTAAATACCGTCCATTCGCCATTTTCGAAAATCAGCAAATGGTACTGAGAGGCGGCCATCAGCCTTCCGTTATCGGCTATGAGTTGGTAGATGTATTCGTTGGTAGGTAAGCCGGCAGGCAAGGCGATCTCAGTCCATGCGCCGTTATCCCAATATTCAATATGAGTAGTAGTGCCCGCTACATACACCCTGCCGGAAGAAGGGTCCTGGCTGATCGCGCCGGCATAATCGAGGTTGAAACCCGTATTTAGCAGACTCATAGTTTCGCCGTTGAAGCGGTACATGCGCGTGCCGATATTAGTAATCCAGATACTCAGCCAAATTTCGCCGGCCTGCTTGGGGCCCATAGCTACTACATAGCCGTTGGCAATAACAGGATGCGGAACCACTTTCCATTCCTGTCCATTGTAACGGCAAAGCCCCCAATCATAAATATATACCCATACATTTCCCTGCGGGTCAACGATCATATCGGTATAATATTCATCGGCGGGCAGGGGTGAGTTGGAGGGGTCAAAAAGATGCCATTCGCCGTTTTCATAGTAACCGATGCGCGCACCACCCATGGCCCACAGCCTGCCCTGCGGGTCAAAAGTAGGCGTATTGAGGTACAACGGCTCACCGTTCAACTCAAAAGCGATGGTTTCTCCCGTGGTGAGGTTGCGAAGGGTATGATACCCCTGCATACCCCAAATCTGGCCCTCATGGTCGCGAATCAACTGGGTGGCTACAGGATCATAAGGATAATTGCCCAGGGCATAGTCGTCGGTAGATTCAGGTGTATGCACCAGTACTTTGTTTTGATGGAAAAGCAGGGTGGCCCAATCGGTATACACGAGGCCGGAAGAGACGGCTTCGGCATCGGTGGCATCGAGCGGCGATGCCTCTACCCATGCCGAGCCATCATAACGTATAAAACCATTCTGTCCGATATTTGCCCACAATTGCCCTTGCTGGTCTTCCGTCACATAGTTGACTTGGCTGAAAGGAATCTCGATATTGTCAAACTGATTTTGGATATCCCACGATTGGCCGTTGTAGTGGCAAACAATGCCAATGTCAGTAATAAACCAAAGGTCGCCGTTTTGCTGGCAGATCATGTTGGCATCGCTGTAGGCAAAGATGAACGTGTTGTTGCCCCCGTCACTATCCGGCGATATTTGCTCTATCTGGTCGCCGGTTACGCGTGCCATGATATGGCTGCCCACCAGGATGCGGCCTTCGAGGTCGTGTTCCAACTTCCAGACATTATCAATAAACAGCCCCGTATTTTGCTGGTTATAAATAGCCCACTGCCCGTCGTGGTAACGCACCAGGCCCCGGTTGGTACCCGCCCATAGACGGCCCTCCGCATCAAAGGCCACACAATAGGTCAATACAGGATTGCCCCATTCGGGGATAATAGCTTCGGGATAAGTCAGGCTGTGCCACTCGCCTTGGTCGTAGTAGGCCAACGCGATATCGTAAGTGCCTATGAACATCGTTTTGGTGTCGGGATGAAAAGCAATAGATTCTACCCGGTCGGAGGGCAGTCCCGTGGTGTTTTTTGTCCAATGTTCGATGGCACGAGTGGTTTTGTCCATTACATAAATGCCCGCATCGGTAGCAAAATAGGCCTTGTTGTCCTTTTCTGCATAATCGTTCACTTGGGTCGGACTCAAATAGGTGGTCCAGGCCCCGGTTTGCGCCCGGGCAACGCCCATCAGCAAAATGCCCAGAAATAACAGGATTACAATACGCTGTATCATGTGGATATTTTTTTCTTTTGTTAAAAATATATGACAAAGGAACGCTTACCAACGCGTAAAGGCAAATGAAATATTTGGAGTAAATAATAGGTTTAGCGCCTTCGGCGGGTTTAGCGATTGGGTTTAGCGATTGGGTTTAGCTATTGGGTTTAGAGTTATGTTTAGACAACTAAACCCTAACGCTAAACTGCGAAGCACTAAACCCTAACGCTAAACTGCCGAAGGCACTAACCCCTCATAAATAACAACTCCAATTAATTATCTTCGCAAAATATTTAAAGCAATTATTTCATGAAACCGCCTAGCCAGGAAGTATATCAACTAATAAAAGCCATGACGCCGGCGGAGAAGCGATTTTTTCGCAGGCAGGCGGAGCGTCACACATTAGGCGAAGTCAACCAGTACCTTGTGTTATTTGATGCGATAGAAGCGCAGGATAACTACGATGAGGATGCGCTCAGGCAAGCGCTTGGCGCCAACGGCATTGCCGGTTATTTGGCAGTGGGCAAGCGGTATTTGATGGAACAATTGCTGGATAGCCTGCATTTATTTCACCGAGTGACTTCGACAGAGGAACAACTCAAACGCGACCTGCACGCTGCCGGGATACTATTGGAAAAAGGACTCATAGCGGAAGCAGGCAGGCGCCTCGTCCGTATGAAACAAACCGCCCACCACTATCAATTTCACTATCTGCTGCCCGAATTACTCACATTGGAGCGCACCTGGATGGAACGCACGTTTTACCACAATAAAGGAGAAGCTGCGCTTCAAACCTGGCGACAGGAATGGGAAACCGCCCTCCAGGCACTCTCCGACGAGGGGTACCAGGCATGGGTGGGCAGCCGTGTGGCGCGATTGCATTATCAAAAAGTAGCGGTAAACGATGAAGCGCTGCAGGAAGAATTTCGCACACTACTCCTGCCTCATTTGCCCCCACAGGCTAGTCTGCGCGCTCAACTCGATCGGCTGAAAGCCCAGTCGACCTGGTATTTTATGAACGGCCGTTTTGAAAACGCCTATCAATGCAACCAACAATTGCTTGCCCTGATGGAAGCACATCCCTTCCTAATAGAGCTCAACCCCAAGCGATACCTGGTGACGCTGAATAATTTTTTAATAGACAACCACCAGTTGAAGAAATACGAGGTACTGGAAGAGGGTCTGCTCAAACTGAAATCGCTGCCCCAACGTCGCGAATTCAAACGCTTGCCCCAACTCGATATAAAAATATTTGAACTCAGCGCCGTACTCGAACTCAACATACGCGTATTTCGCAGGCAATTTACCACGGCCCTCCCGGAATTGCCGGCTATTCAGGCCGGCTTGGAATACCACGGCGAAAAGGTGGCCTTTCACTACCGCCTCACGCTGTTTTATCTGATGGCCTATGTGTATTTCTCTACCGGCAATTACAATGAAGCCCTTACCTGGCTCAACCGGCTACTGCAACAACCCCGGCGAAATGTAGTAGAGGAACTTTTTCGCTTTGGTAACCTGCTCAACCTGCTCACCCACTATGAATTGGGCAATTACGACCTGCTGGAGTCGCTCATCCAGGCCGTGCGGCGCCAACATGGCCAAATGGGCAGACTTTTTCATACCGAAGTAATCCTGCTGGCCCACTTGCGAAAGCTCATCAACGCAGCCGATTCGCGCCGGCAAAAGGAATTGATGCAGTCCTTGCTGGCACAAATGAAACAAGCCCGGCTGCAACCCTCAGAACAACGCGTGTTTAATTATTTCGATTATGTGGAATGGCTGGAAGGGAAGTTTTTTTGAGACTATACGACTATACGACTGTACGATCCGGGAAACTTCTCGTATCTTTATAAGTTCATTATAACAGTCGTACAGTCGTACAGTCGTACAGTCGTACAGTCGTACAGTCGTACAGTCGTACAGTCGTACAGTCGTACAGTCGTACAGTCGTA
>Ga0209573_1001686_pt1 | contig 32271 bp, 30 predicted proteins | sample TNRBio252014_DNA_FD_185870 | JGI IMG/M metagenome (GOLD analysis project Ga0209573, IMG submission 185870) | Wastewater treatment Type I Accumulibacter community from EBPR Bioreactor in Madison, WI, USA - TNR Reactor_6/25/2014_ DNA (SPAdes)... | ecosystem: Engineered > Bioreactor > EBPR >...
CAGCCCTTGTGCAAAAGGCGTCTGAGCGCTGAAACCCAGAGCATTATGTAGCTGCGTCGGCTCGCCCCGCGAATGACGGATATCGCCGACTCGGGCGTCGGCATAGTCAACCGGCAGCGCGTTTGGAAACAGTTCCTGGTAGATCGCCAAAACCTGGTTTAAGGAAATACCCTGGCCAGTGCAAACGTTATAGCGCCCCGCTGTGACGTGCGCCTGGGTCAAAGCCTCGCCGTTCGCCCGTGCCACATCCTTCACCGAAATGAAGTCGCGGGTTTGTTCACCATCTCCATAAACCGTGACCGACAAGCCGTTACGAAAGCGATCCGTGAAGATGGACAATACCCCTGAATACGGTGAGCTGGGATCCTGACGTGGACCGTAGACATTGAAGTAGCGCAAGCACATCGCTTCTAATCCATAACTGGCGGCATAGCCCAGCAGCATCACCTCGGCAGCCAGTTTGGCGGCGGCGTAAGGCGATTGTGGCTGCGGAATCACTGATTCCCGATTGGGCAACGCTGCGGTCGCTCCATAGACAGCGGCTGAAGAGGCGAACACCAGGCGGCGGGACTCAAACTCCAGGCACAACCGAGCGATGTTGTCGGCAGCCGCCAGATTGAGTCGGTAATTAAGTGCCGGCTCGCGGAAGCTCTCCGGGACGCTCACCAAGGCGGCTAAGTGTAGAACTCCAGCGAAGCGATATCGTTCAAACAGCGGGCGCATCGTGGCCTCATCGCCCGCATCGGCCAGCACCCACTCGAAATGAGGCGATGCGCGGGCGATTTTCAGATTTTCCAGACACCCAGTCCGCAGATTATCGACCCCGACGATCCGACAGCCTCGCGCCAATAACCCTTCGACAGAATGACTGCCGATGAAGCCCGCCGCGCCAGTGACCAGAAATGTTTGCATGATATACACCTCCCCGATGCAGTACGATGGAGCTAATAATGGATGTTTGCTGGCCTTACGCCGCTTACAATAACGGAATCATCTCCAATATAGGTTGTTCGCCTGCTTGTGACCGGCCAGACCTCGCTGCTTTCCACTCATTTTCTAATGCCACGCTACTGGCTAGTCTGGCTGGGGCTGGGCGCTATGAAGCTGATGGTGATATTGCCCTTTCGTTGGCAACTAATCCTCGGTTCCTGGATCGGTCGTGGCCTGGGGCGATTCGCTAGCCGCCGCCGCCGCATCGCTGAAACCAATTTGGCGCTGTGTTTCCCGAAACTGGCTCAGGATCAACGGGCCGCGTTGCTGGAAGCGCATCTGGCCGCGATGGGCATTGCCTTGTTTGAAATGGCCACCGCCTGGTGGGCGACGGATGAGAAGCTGCGCAATTTAACCCGGTTTGAGGGGGTGGAACATTTAAAGCAGGCCATGGCTCGTGGTAAGGGCGTCATTTTGCTGACCGGCCATTTCACAACGCTGGAACTGGGCGCCCGCCTGATGACGCTCCAGCAACCGTTTCACGCCATGTATCGACCCCACAAGAACCCGGTTTACGAAATCGCCCAGCGTCGTCAACGCGAATGGCGGTGCCAGTTGCCGCCGCTACCGCATGAAGACTTGCGCGGTTTATTACGCGCTTTCAAACAGGGGCACGCTGTCTGGTACGCTCCTGATCAAAATCACGGACTGCGCAATAGCATCTTCGTCCCATTTTTTGGCGTTCCCACCTGTACCCTCACCGCCACCTCCCGGTTAGCCACGCTGAGCGGCGCAGCAGTCGTACCCTATTTTCCACGCCGCTTGCCGGGAACAGCGGGCTACGAAGTGGTGATTCTGCCAGCGCTGAAAAACTTCCCCAGTAGCGATATCGCAGCGGACACCCGGCGAATTAACGAACTGTTAGAGCAATATATCCGCCAAGCGCCGGAGCAATATCTGTGGGTGCATCGCCGTTTCAAAACTCGGCCTCCTGGCCAACCTCCTCTCTATTCTTTCTAAAACGGATGGATCGCCATGCGCTACTGCGCTGATTTACCTGCTGATCTGGCCATCCGCCGCTTGCTGATCATCAAATGGAGCGCCATGGGGGACGTCATCCTGGCCACTGCGTTACTCGAAGACATCGCACGGGCTTTTCCTGGCCGGGACATTCATCTCAATACGTTGCCGGCCTGGCAGGGGCTTTTTGCCGAGGATCAGCGCGTTCAGCAGATTTTTGCGATTGATTTGCGCGATCCACGCCAGCGGGTCGCAGCGGTTTGGGATTGGTTGCAACAGGTTCGCCGGCAACATTACGATCTGGTCATTGACCTGCAATGCAACGACCGCTCCCGGTTATTGCTCAGCCTGCTGAGGTTGACCGGCTGCCGGATTCCCTACCGGCTCGGCAATCGCCAGCAGTTCCCCTATAACATCGCACCGGCTGAACTGCCCCAACCGGCGCATACCATCGATCGCAGCCGCGCCGCGTTGCAAGCGGGGAATATTCCGGCTGCCACGCCTCGACCCGTACTGTACATTCCCGACGCTCACCGCGTGCGCGCTCAGGCATTATTAGCCGCTCACGGACTGACGCCGGGCCAATTCGCCATTTTTCTACCCGGCTGCAATGCGCATGGTTATCTCAAGCGTTGGGGTGCTGACCGCTATGCAGCGCTGGCGAATCAACTTTATCAGGAAGGTCTGAAGCATATCGTGTTGATTGGTGGTCCCGATGAAACCGAGGAATGTCAACACATCGCCCAGGCTTGCGGTTCCTGGCTAGTCAATTTATGCGGACAAACGGCGATTTTCGACATCCCGCCACTTTGTGAGCCGGCGCGTTTTATTGTCGCTAATGACACGGGAACGGCGCACCTGGCCGCTGCGACGCTGACGCCGATGCTAGTATTGTGCGGCCCCACCGACCCGCGCCGGGTCAAACCGCTGGGCGATAACGTCCGCACTTTGCAGGCCGACTTACCTTGCATCAATTGCTACCGCAAGGCCTGCTCACACCATAGCTGCATGGCGATGTTGACGCCATCGCGGGTCTTGCAGCGCCTGAGGGAATTCATCGGGTAATACCGGATCAAGGCGCATCGTCCGTATAAGGCTGGCGTTCATCGGGCAACGGCGGGGCGTCGTCTGGCAGTAACCGGGTGCCGTACTTGGCGAACTGACGATGTTCGTATAACTTGGCGTATTTGAGAAAGACGTAGAATGCCGCAATCACCGAGTTAATAAATCCTGCCCAGCCATTGAGAAAATTGCGCTTGAACAGATAGCTGCGAATGAAGAACAGCGGTGGGTAAAACACCATGATCAGCGGAATTCCCCAGCGCTGCTTCTTAAGCTTGTCAACGACCAGCCCGGTCGAATAGGCGTTAATCTTCTCGACCTTGGTATGAATATCGGTTTCGCCATAGTGATAGAAAGGCGCTTTGAGTCGGGCGATGCGACCTTGCACTTTGGGTGCGGCGTGAATCGGCACGTCATCAATGCTGCCCTTGCGCTTATCGAATAGGCGCAAGTAGTAATTCATACGGGTTGCCAGATTATACATCCGCCAGAACATTTGCTCCTGGCGCGGAATTTCATAGCCATCCATTCCAGGCCCGTCCTGCAACAACTGGCGGATTTCAGCTTGAAGATCCGGCGACAGCGCCTCATCGGCGTCCAGCAGCAACACCCAATCATGCGCAGTCATCGCCAAAGCCATGCGCTTTTGCGCGCCGTAACCCATGAACTTGTGCTGCGCGATCTTGGCGTCATACCGCTGGGCGATGGCGAGTGTGTCGTCAGTGCTGAAGGAATCCAGCACAATGATTTCGTCTGCCCACCGAATGCTGTCCAGACAGGCCGTCAGAGTGCGTCCGTTGTTATAGGTGGTGATAAATGCCGAAAGCCGGCTTCGGTCAGTCATGGATCAACCTGTCCTGAACGGAAATTTCATCTATACAGTATGCACTACCTTATGCGTCAATAGTGTGCCTCCCTATTGATTGTGCAACGGACTGGTCCTTACGGATTTCATGATCACATCAGCTCAGATTATCGGCGGACGGTCGCTTGGCGGCGCCGAACTGTTTTATGCGCGTCTGGTGAGCGCGCTGCACCGGCGCAGTCACGCAACGCTGGCAGTCACTGTCCCCGGTAGTCTCATCGCGACCGAACTCCCGCCGAACCTCCCTCAGCTTCATATCGCCATGCGCGGTGTTTGGGATTGGTGGGCTCGTTGGCAAATCCAGAAAGCCATGCGTGAGCATCACCCCGATATCGTACAAACCTATATGGGCCGCGCTACCCGACTGACTCACTTACCGGCCGGTCAGCGACCGATCCATATCGCCCGTTTGGGTGGCTATTACGAGCCGCACGGTTATCGACATGCCCATGCCTGGATCGTTGTCAGCGTTGGCATTGGGGATCATCTCATCCGGCATGGTTTCCCACGGGACCGTATTTTTCATATCAGCAACTTTGTCACACCCGGTGAACCCCGCTCCGCGACGGCCCTTCAGCAACTCCGTCAGACGCTGGCGATTCCTGAAGACGGTTTGATCGTCGTTGCAATAGGCCGCCTCCATCCGATCAAGGGTTTCAACGATCTGCTCACCGCCTTTGCAGCGCTTCCCGCCAGCCTCCACGACCGGCCGGTTTATCTGGTCATTGTCGGTGACGGACCACTGGCGACGCCACTTCAATGCCAGGCTGAGCAACTGGGGATCGCCGGACGGGTACGCTGGCCGGGGTGGCGCACTGACGCCGGCGATTTCCAGGAACTGGCGGATTTGTGTGTCTGCTCATCCCTGCAAGAAGGCATCGGCAATGTCATTCTCGAAGCTTGGGCGCGCCGCCGACCGGTATTGGCCACGCGCACCCTGGGTCCCATGGAAATCGCTGTTCACCAGCAAGACGCCTGGCTGACGCCGGTCAGCGATCCTGTCGCCCTGGCGACGGCCATGGAACTGCTGTTACGCGATGAATCGCTGCGCGGTGAACTCGCCGCCAAGGGCTATCAAACCCTGCTGGTCCGGCATGGTGAGGAAGCGATTGTCAACGCTTACTTGGATCTATACCACTCCCTGCTCGGGGCTTAGGCCCGCCAAAATGGCTCAGGCAACCCAAACAGAGAAATAGATGGCAGGCTAATTGCCGGGAAGTATACGAAAAGCTGAATAACCCAGCGGTCATCAGCGCGGAGGCCGCCGCCAGCCAGACCCCCGCCTGCTGACGATCTTTCATTGAGAGTCGTCGCCAGACCCGCGCCAGTCGGACCAGGATGGCGCCGATCAACGCTACCAGGACACTCAGTCCCAACCCGCCGGTTTCGTACCAGGCTTCCAGCAAGAAATTATGCAAATGTTTGACCTGATGCGAATGGCCCCCCAAGTCAAAACGCAGCACTTCACCGGAGTGAGCGCCACTGCCCATCCCTACACCCAACCACGGTTGCGCTGGGGGGGTCGCCAAAGCCTGCCGCCAGAGCGCCATGCGTCCGGCGGTAAACGCATCGAGCGGGCGTTCCGGATCGAGTTCCGCTTTACGAAACGGTCCGGTATGCGCGGCAATACCGGCCATCAGCACCAGCACTGCGAAGAACGCCACCCAACGCATGCGCCACTCCAGCGTCAACGCGCAAAAAACCGCCAGTCCCACAATCAGGCCGAGCAGCGCTGCCCGCCCTTCCGCGATAACCACATACGCCAGGACTAGGAACGTCACGCCCGCCATTGCCCCATATCGCCAGCGATGCGGGGTATGCTGCCAAAGCCATATCAAAAGAAATAGCACTAGAAACGGCAGGTTGTCTTCACGTAGCTGCACAGCAGGATCAAAAGGCTGATTTGATCCGCCCAGAACGTAATAGGGTAGCATCAGGTACAGCCCGCCCAGCGTCAGTGCGCTGAACAACGCCATCGCGTTCAGCAGGCGGTCAGCGCCAGTGGGCGATGCTTGCACCGCCGCCAAGGTCAACAACAAAACGCTGCTTTGGAGAGCAAAGCCAACCCAAGTGCGTAATCCCCCGACCGGATCGACCGAGCCAGGGATCGTCAGCAGAAAAACACCCAGCAACGCCAGGTACAGCAGAACCACCGGCTGATCGAATCGCGCCCGGCGGCCCCAAACACTGAACAACCCCCAGAGGGCGTAAAGATAGACCAGTGTGTTGAACAATCCCCGTCCGCCCAACTGGGTGAGCGGCAGGACGGCGGGCGTTAGCCAGCCCCAGCGGAAAAAAGCTTCACAAAACCGATCATGCAGTGGGGCGAGTTTCATCGAATCTATCCAGACGGACAAATGCCTCCAGCGTCTGTGCAACAGTGATCGCCGCCATTCCGTGGTGTCCAGCAGGGGGAGTGATGGCGTGAATAAAGCGGGAGTGCGTCAACGGCGGTGAACCGCCAAACAACCCTAACGCGGGTGTTCCGACAGCGGCAGCCATATTCAAAACTCCCGTATCGTTGCCAATATAGCCACGACTGTGCGCCAGCAGGGCCGCCGTTTGTTCCAGTGGTAAAGCGATAGCGTCCGCCGCAACTCCACCACGGTCTCGTACTTGGCGCAGAATATCATCACCTAGCGACCGTTCTCCTGGCCCGCCCACGATGAAGACCGAACCGGCTTGCTGGCGATGCAACGCCAAAGCGAGTTTCGCGAAACACGCCGCGCCCCACTGTTTCCAGGGTTCGCTGCTGCCAATGCCCAGCGCTATCCAAGGCTGGGGCCAGTCGGCGAAGCGTTCCATGACGGCCTGCGCCGCCGCCGCCAGCACCGACAACCGGGGCTCCAGCTCCATGCGGGGAACGTCAAGTAAATCCAGCAGCGCGTCCGCCCGCACGGTGGGATGGGCATGACGACATTCAGCCGGCAGGCGCACCGGGACGCTTAACAACCACGGTTGCCCACCCACGCCATAGCCAATGCGCTCCGAGATGCCGGCCAGCCAAGCCGCCAGTACATAGCGAGTGCTGCTGTGCAGGAGCCACACGCGCTGATAAGCGCCCTGACGCAATAGAGCCGCCAGTCGGAAGATGCCCATCACTCCTGCATGGGGGCCGGAGTCGCGCTCCACCCAAAGAACCCGGTCCACACAGGAATCGGCACAGAGTAATCGGTCGGCCTGGGAACGCGGCTTGGTCAGGATATCGACCTGTCCGGTCGTGGTGGTTACCGTGGCGATAGCGTGAATATGCGGCAGATGCCAAACCATGTCGCCGATGCCAGGCAGGGGTTGCACAATCAGGGTTCGGCCAGCGCGCACGAGCGTCACGCGCCACTCCGGGGGGCTTGTAGCAACGATTCATACAGCGCCAATGTTTCATCCAGCATCCGTTGCCGGGGAAACACCGGTTCAGCGGACACAGGCGGTGCGGCGTCCAGCAATGCCATCACCCGTTTTCGTAGATGCTCCAGATCACCCAGAGGCGTCAGGCCAGCGGGATAGACTCGACAGAGAATCTCGCCGACCCCGCCATGATGGTAGCCAATGACCGGGGCGCCCAGGCTCAGCGCCTCCAACACCGTGCGTCCAAAGGATTCCGGCTGGGCCGACAGCGACAGGACCAGCGTGGATACTGCGTAAATTTCCCGTATATCCGCACGATGGCCGGTCAACAGTACGATCTCGGTCAAGCCCTTTTCTTGAATCAAGCGCTGAAGTTGATCGGCGTAACGCTGTCGGCGCGGTTCAACGCCACCGACGATCAAGCCGTAGACCGGTAAACCCCGCATTCGCAATTGAGCGATCAGTTCGATGAAATCTTCGTGGCCTTTCAGTCGGCTGAGCCGGCCCGGCAGGGTCAAAACCGGACCATCGCTTAACTGTGGATATTGTCGACGCCACTCGGCCAGCCATTCCGGCGATGGTCGGTAACCGTAGGGAAATTCCACCGGATCCACACCTCGCGGGATCAGTTGAATCCGCTCTGCCGGAAGTTCGGGATAGTGACGTTGCAGATAGTCGCGGATCGTCGCCGAAACCGCGATGACCCGTTCACCACGAATCATAATGGCGCTGTAGCGGGATACCGAATACAGGCCGTGAACGGTGGTGATAAAACGTGGTCGGGTCGCTGGGTCCATACCTCGCCAGGCCAGCCAAGCGATCCAGGCCGGCCATCGTGAACGAACATGCAGAATGTCAATGCGTTGTTCAGTTAACCAGCGCCGCAAGCGCCAGATCCAGCGCAGGGTCAGTGGTGATTTAACGCCCAGCGGCCAAGCCAAATGTTCACTACCAGCGCCTAGCAGTTCTGGAACCAGCCGCCCACCAGCGGAAATTACGATGGAGCGATGGCCCCGCTGCGCCAGTTCCCGCGCCACTTCCAGAGTTCCGCGTTCTACGCCGCCGCCGTGCATGGCCGGAAGCAGTTGCGCCACGCTCAGGCAAACCATCGTTCGATGATCCAGCGAGCGCAGCGTTCTGCTTCATTGAAGGTTTGAGCAGGACGAGGCAATGTTCGACCCGGCAACCAGTTGGCAAAGGGCGTCACCCAACCTTCGGCCGCCAGTTGTTCCAGTCCTCGGCTGACCCGGCTGGCGTGTTTGCGCGGAACGTCCAGCACGCCTACGGCAGCCCCGGCGGTCAACGCTTCATACACCATCGACACACTATCCGCCGTCACCCAAACCTGCCCCGCGCTTGCCAGTTGCGCCGGCAACCAATCTGGACCGGTTTCGTTAACGGGAATTATTTGCAGTCGCTCACTGCTCGCCAACGGTTCCAGAAAATCCGCCGGGGTACGGCGTGAAGTCGTCAGCGTCCAGTGCATCGTGGGGTCGGAGGCGACGATGGCCGCGATCTGTTGATGCAGCCCCTCGCGATGCCAGGAAAAGTGCGCCGAGGGTCCTCCAATCAACAACAATCCTTGAGTGGGTTCCAAAGCGACGGAAGGTTGAATCCGGTTCAGCGCACCGCGAGTCGTCAATACATGCGGGCGAGCGGGCGGCGCATCATGTTCGGGAATCAGGCACAGATCAAACAGGAACAGTGGCCAACTGGGCCGCATAAGAACCACGACTTTACCACCGCGCGCACGGCCAGCAGTCAGCAGGGAAAGATGGGTGCGATGACCGGCCCCCAACACAACATCCGGAGTCGGCAAATCATACCCAGCGGGCAGACGATAGCCACTCAGCCAAACTTTCAGCGCCGTGAGCGGCGGCAGTGGATCAAGCGTCAGGGTTTCGACAGGTCGCAACCGACCCATTGCTTCCACCAAACCCCGGCTCTGGCCGTCATGCCCAGCCTTACCATCGCTGAAAAGCCAGACGACCAACGGACGCACCGGCGACTCCCGTTTGCATCATGACGCCTGGCGGAATCAATCAGTTAACTAATACAAAATCTGCGCCGCAATATGGGCATTTGGCCTTACCCGTCGCTTCAATCGGCAGGTACACCTTAGGGTGGGAACACCACAGCATCATGCCCGGCATCGGGCAGGACAGTGGCAGATCAGCGCGGGTAACTTCATAGGTTTTCTGGGCATTAGGCATGGCCTTCGTGGAAACAGCGGCGGCAGCGGCGACCATAAGATTATTCTCCTGCTTTCTTGTTAATCGAAACCCATCCAGTTTTCAGGCAAATCAAGCCAGCGTCAGCCATTCAGGATATTCATCGCGGCGACCGTGCACTTGATCGAAGTACATCTCTTGCAGACGCTGAGTGATCGGGCCACGCCGGCCATAACCTATCATCCGGCCATCCACCTCGCGGATTGGCGTCACCTCAGCCGCAGTGCCGGTGAAGAACGCTTCATCAGCGATGTACACCTCATCGCGGGTGATGCGCTTTTCCCTGACTGGAATGCCGAGATCAGCGGCGAAGCGGATGATCGTGTCGCGGGTAATGCCTTCCAGCGCTGACGTCAGGTCCGGGGTATAGAGCACGCCATCACGGATGATAAAGATGTTTTCCCCACTGCCCTCGGCGACATAGCCTTCGGTATCCAGCAGCATCGCTTCGTCATAGCCATCGCGCATGGCGTCGGCTAGCGCCAGCATGGAATTCATATAGTTGCCGTTTGCTTTGGCCTTGCACATCGTGACGTTGATATGATGCCGGCTGAATGACGAAGTGCGAATGCGAATACCGCGTTCCAAGTTCTCTGCGCCCAAGTAGGCGCCCCATTCCCAGGCAGCGACGATGACATGAACTTTGAGATTGTCCGCACGCAGCCCCATGCCTTCGGAGCCGTAAAAGCACATGGGACGAAGATAGGCGCTAGCGAGGTTGTTGGCGCTCACTGCCTGTCGGCACGCTTGGTTGATCTCGTCCTTGCCATAAGGCATCGGCATTCCCACGATGTGGGCGGAACGAAACAGCCGGTCGGTGTGCGCTTGCAGCCGGAAAATCGCCGCGCCCCGATCCGTGGAGTAAGCACGCACGCCCTCAAAGACCCCCATGCCATAGTGCAGGGTATGGGTTAGCACATGGGTATTGGCTTCGCGCCAGGGCACGAGCTCACCGTCATACCAAATTAAACCATCACGATCAGACATTGACATTTTGTTCGTTTCAACCCTTGTCTATGCGGGACAGGTCATCCAGCGTTTTCCATCAGGCGGCGCCAAATGCGGATGACGCGCTCGCGCTCGCCCTGCGCCATATCGCCCGGAATCTGCGCGGGCTGTTCTTGCAATTTGAGCAGGTGAATGCGTCGGCGCAACCCGCGATAGGCGTGGCGTAACCGGGCGGCGTCGGCGATTGAGAGAACGCCACACCGCTCCAGCCCATCGAGTTGCCGGATATTGTCGGTATAAGTCAACAGTTCCGGGTAGCGGCTGGCGTTTGCCAAGACGGCATATTGCACCACAAATTCAATATCGGCGATACCACCCCGGCCCTGCTTGAGATCGAAGACCTCAACCGTGCTGGCGTCCAGTTCCGCCCGCATGCGTTCGCGCATGTCGCTAACTTCCTGGCGTAAAATATCGGGATCGCGCTCGCGCTGCAAAATCTCGCGGCGAATGATTTGAAAACGCTGAGCTAAAACGGCTGGGCCTGCGACGACCCGCGCCCGCACCAGCGCCTGATGTTCCCAAGTCCAGGCTTGACGGTGCTGATATTCGGCGAACGCCTCGAAGGCGCTGACCAACAGGCCCGCCCGGCCACTCGGTCGCAACCGGGTATCGACCTCGTACAGGTCGCCAGCGCCGGTACGGGTGGTGAGGAAGTAAATGATCCGCTGCACCAGCTTGGCGAAGAAGGCGGCGTTGTCGATCTGGCGTGGCCCGGCAGTGAGCTGCCGATGACCGGTGCTGTCATGCAGAAACACTAGGTCGAGGTCAGAGCCGTAATTCAATTCAATACCGCCCAGTTTTCCATAAGCGACAATGGCGAATTGCGCATCCCGCTCCACGCCTTCCACCACGCACCGGGGTTGGCCAAACCGGGGCAGCAAATCCGTCCAGGCCAGCTCCAGCACCTTCCGCAACAGGACTTCCGCGATTTCCGTTAGATGATCGCTGACAATCATCAGCGGCATGGCGCCGCTCACATCGGCGGCGGCGACGCGCAAGACCTGCGTTTGCTTGAAATAGCGCAGCGCGTTGAGCACTTCTTCGGGGTCGTCCGCTGGAACATGTTGAAGCTGTTGCTCCAGTTCCAGAGCCAGTTGTTGACGATCCAGCGGCGCATACAGCGTCGCTGGATTGAGCAGATCATCGAGCAGCAGGGGATAACGGGTCAGATGTTGGGCGATCCAGCCGCTGGCGGCAAATAGCTTAACCAGTTGCGCCAGCGCCTGCGGCTGATCCGTGAGCAACGCCAGATACACTGAGCGACGGGCGACGGCTTCCAGCAAATTAAGAATGCGTTCCAGCGTCGCCGTGGGTTGTGGCGCCGTGGCGACGGCTTCCAGCACCCGTGGCATCAAGGCGTCCAGCCGTTCGCGCCCGCGCAGGCTCATGGTGCGGTAACTGAAGCCCTCGCGTAGCGCTCGCAGCCGGTTCCAGGCCTGCGCCGGGTCCTCGAAGCCGTGTTCCGCCAACAAGGGCAATGCGCGCTCTTCACTACCCTCTTCCCGCCACAGTCCCGCCAAACTGGCATCCAGTGACGACCCGGCGCCGCCGAACACGAGGGTAAATTGTTGGGTGACGGCTTCGACATGTCGCGCCAGTTCCTGCGTGAATGCATCCCAGTCGGGATAGCCCATGGCAAACGCCAGCCGCAGTTTCGCTAACTCGGTTTCCGGCAAATCATGGGTCTGCCGGTCGGCCCAGGCTTGCAAGCGATTTTCCACCCGGCGCAGAAAATCGTAAGCGGATTTAAGGCTGTTCACCGCCCCTTCCGGCAGGCGACCGCTCGCCGCTAACGTGTCTAGTACCCGCAGAATGCTGCGTTCTCGCAACATGGGCTCACGCCCGCCGTAAATAAGCTGAAAAGCTTGGCCAATAAATTCAATTTCGCGGATACCGCCCGGTCCCAGTTTGACGTTGCGTTGCATTCCCTTGCGTTCGACTTCCTGGGCGATCATGGCCTTCATGTCACGCAATGCTTCAAAAGCGTGGTAGTCCAGATAGCGGCGATAGACGAATGGCCGCAGTTCCGCCAGCAACCGCTCACCGGCCTCCCGGTCGCCGGCAATGACTCGTGCTTTGATCATCGCATAGCGTTCCCAGTCCCGACCATGGTTCTGGTAGTAATCCTCAAAGGCGGCAAAGGACAAGGCTAATGGCCCGGAATCGCCGAACGGCCGCAGACGCAGATCAACGCGGAACACGAAGCCTTCGGCGGTCAGCTCGGCCAGAATCTTGCTCAACCGCTGACCCAGTCGGCGAAAGAATTCCTCATTGCTAACGGAGCGTGCGCCGTCGGTTTCACCATGCTGTGGATAGGTGAAAATCAGATCAATGTCAGAAGAGAAATTGAGCTCACGACCACCGAGCTTGCCCATACCCAACACGACCATCTGCTGTGCTTGACCCTTAGCGTCGCGTGGGACCCCATAACGCTGACTCTGCCAGGCATGAAGCTGATTTAGCGCCGCGTTTACGGCGACGTCCGCCAGATCGGTCAGATCGCCGAGGGTTTCGGTCAACCCGGCCAGCCCGGCCAGATCGCGCCAGGCGATGCGCACCATCTCCCGGCGACGGAACCGACGCAACGCGACGGCGAGTCGTTCATCGTCCGTAGCGTCGGCCAGCAACCGTCCCAGTCGCTCCATCAGGTCGCCTGACGCATAACCTGTCGTTAAATCTCCGCTGATGCACAGGTCCGCCAGCAAGGCCGGCTCGCGGATGCAAGTCCGGGCGACAAATTCGCTGCAAGCCCAAACCGGCATCAGCGACGCCAGGGCCGCCGGCGGGGCAATGCCCGCTGCCTGAGCAGCGGTTTGCCACGCCTCCCAGTAGTGCGTCACTTCAGGCCGCAGTGGCTCGGGAAGGCGGTTTAAGCGCTGAGCAAATTCCGTCATTTTATTGCTGCGCCGGTTGCTCGGCCTCGCTCTCCGGCTCGATCAGTAGCTCTTCATCCGGTGTCATCGGCAACGCCTCCTCCATTGCGTCCTGATCGCTATCGACCGGCGACGCCAACGGAATCTCCTGATCATTCACCCATAGTTTGCCGTCCGTGAAACGCGCCGTCGTTGCGTATCGCTCCCCGTCCCGCTTGATAAAACCGGCGGTGAGCCATTGCTGAAGCTGCTGATGAGCCTGGGTTGCCGCCATGCCGCGCAAGGCCTGCGGATCAACCGGCGGCTCCTGCTCTTCCACCTGGGCTTGCAGTTCATCCACTATCTGATCCGTCAGCACGGTTTCAACCAGCGTCTTGGAAGCGACTACGTTGGCGACGCCTTTTTCCAGCGCATCCAGCAGGCTGGACGGGTCTTGCAACACATGGGGCGCGTTGAAATCCCGGAAATTCAGCGTTAGCTTGCCCTGCCAATCACCTACAGTCATAGCTCCTTGGGTATCGAGCATGAATTCCGGATTGCCTGCGAGCAGAGTTTTCATCAATGCCAAGAGTTCATTGACCACCTGCGGGTCGTCGGGTTGTTTGGAGATTTTCTGTTGCCATTGCTGGAGTTTCTCGACGGTCGCGCCATCCAGATTACGCAACGCCAAATGCAAACTGCCGGTTCCACTTTGTCGATCCACCGTAACCTGATCCGCCTTGATGCGCGCCTCGCCAACGACCTGTTGCGGACTCTGCGAGGTCAGCGAACCGGCCATACTCAAGCCGGTCATGACCAACGGCGTCTTGGAGGTTTGATCCTGGGCGCGCAATTCAGCGATGGTGAAGGATGATTCACCGAACAGCAGGTTAAATGGCCCCTTGCGTTGATCAACGTTCAATTTTAGATCACGCAAGTGAACCAACTCACCATTCGTGACCGGTTGTCCTTCGCTGGCGGCTTCCGGTTTGCCGACGGCGCGCAAATTGGCGATGGTGAGATGGCCCTGAATTGCGGCGTTTTTCGGACCGACCCAAAATTGGCCATTTAAACCAGAATAATCAAGTCGTTGTAAGTTTTCAACATCGTTCAACGCGAGGGCTGGCATGGTGATTTGGGTCGTGCTGGCCCCGTTGAAGGCAATTTGCGAAACGGCTGTAACCGGCTCCTGATGGCCGTACCACTGGGCCAGTTGCCGGGTCCAGTGACTGCTCTCGGTGTCCAGGGTGGCTCGCGCCACTGCGCCGGTCAGTTGCATCGGCACGTCGGGCTCACCCCAACCCGCCAGCGGCAGCGGCCCGTGGTAAACCTCATGACGGATCGAGAAGGACGGATCGTTGGCGTCGCTAACCTCCGGTTCGGTGATTTCGACCCGAGTCAGGATATGCGACGAAAACACTCCGCGTTGATAGCGAACCGTACTCAGCTTGACGTTGCCGCTCTTAGCGCTTTCCACCAGCGCCTCTTCATACCAGCGCTCCGCCTGTAGTCCCGACCAGTACGCCGCACCGGTGACGCCCGCCGCGATGGCCAACACTCCTGCTACTCCACCGACCAGCTTGCTCATGGCTTGATTCCCCCTGTTCCAATAATCGCATTATTTCATAAGCCGGCGATGCATCATGCGCCGATCAGCGCCCGCAATTCTTCGGTGCGGCGCTCCAATAGCTCCGCGTCGCCGCGTGTCTCCACATTCAATCGCAGCAACGGTTCGGTGTTGGAAGATCGCAAATTGAAACGCCAGTCGGCAAATTCCAGGCTCAGGCCATCGGTTTCGTCTACCGCCGGTTGTTGATCAGCGTAAGCGGCCCGAATTTCTTCAATCTTGGTCGGCGCGTCGGCTACCCGGAAATTGATCTCGCCGCTGCACGGAAAAGCCTGCATCCGCGCATCCACCAGCGCCGACAACGGTTGATGGCGCTGGCTGAGCAGCTCGGCAACCAGCAGCCAGGGAATCATGCCGCTGTCGCAATACGCGAATTCGCGGAAATAGTGATGCGCACTCATCTCGCCGCCATAGAGCGCATTTTCTTGCCGCATACGCTCCTTGATGAAAGCATGGCCGGTTTTGCTCTGCACCGAAACGCCGCCGGCGGCGCGCACCTGATCCAGGGTATTCCAGGTCAACCGGGGATCATGGATGATCTTCGCGCCCCGCTGCCGCGCCAGCAAGGTTTCCGCCAGCAAGCCGACCAGGTAATAGCCTTCGATAAATCGTCCAGTCTCGTCGAAGAAGAAGCAGCGGTCAAAATCGCCGTCCCACGCCAGTCCCAAATCCGCGCCCTGTTCACGCACCGCCTGGGCCGTGGCGGCGCGGCATTCCGGCAGCAACGGGTTGGGAATGCCATGGGGAAAGGCGCCGTCCGGTTCATGGTGTATCTTGATGAAATGAAAAGGCAAATACGGCTCCAAACCGTCAATGATCGACCCCGCCCCGCCGTTGCCGGCGTTGACGACGATGGTGAGTGGTTGCAAAGCGTCCGGATCGATATAGCCCAGCAGATGCCGCAGATAATCACCCTTGTCCGGCCATTGAGCCAGCGTTCCGCGCCGATTGAACACGGTGAACTCGTCGTCGGCCATCGCCAAATCGCGAATATCAAACAGACCGCTGTCGCCGCTGATCGGCCTGGCTTGTTCGCGCACCAGCTTCATGCCGTTATAATCCAGCGGATTATGACTGGCAGTGACCATGATGCCGCCGTCGAGGTGATGTTCAAAGGTGGCGAAATAGATTTCTTCCGTGCCGCACAAGCCAATATCCAGCACGTCGGTGCCGCCATCCAGCAGGCCCCGGGTCAGCGCCGCGCTCAATCCTGGACTGCTCAGGCGCACATCGTGGCCCACCGCCACTCGCCGAGGCCGCAGGAATACGGAGTAGGCGCGACCCAGGCGATAGGCCAAGCCCTCGTTCAGCTCGTCGGGAATTCGCCCACGAATATCGTAGGCTTTAAAACAGTTCAACTCAGAAGCGGTCGTCATTTTTTGCTCTCACATTCTTCCCGCCCATACGCATCGTCATAGCGCACAATATCGTCCTCGCCCAGATAGCTGCCGGACTGGACTTCAACGATCTCCAGCGGAATCTTGCCGGGGTTTTCCAGTCGGTGACGGACCCCAACCGAGATGTAGGTAGACTGATTTTCGGTGAGCAGGAACACCTCCTCACCACGGGTGACGCGGGCGGTGCCATGCACTACGACCCAGTGCTCAGCGCGGTGATGGTGCATCTGGGAAGACAGGCTGGCGCCGGGATTGACTGTAATGCGCTTAACCTGGAAGCGCCGGTCGAAATCGATGGAGTCGTAGCAGCCCCAGGGCCGGTAAACCTTGCGATGCAGTCGCCCTTCAGGACGCTGGCGAGCTTTGAGCTGATCGACAACCGCCTTCACATCCTGTACCCGATCCTTGCTAGCCACCAGCACTGCGTCGGAGGTTTCAACCACTACCAGATGCTCAACGCCCACGGTGGCCACCAATCGCGAAGCCGCATCAATGTAGGAGTCGCGAGTATCGACGCTAATCACATCACCGCGTTCAATATTGCCTTCTGCGTCCCGCTCGCCGACTTCCCAGAGCGCTGACCAAGACCCGACATCGCTCCAACCCACGGTGAGGGGCATCACCACTGCATGGTCGGTTTTCTCCATCACCGCATAATCGATGGAATCCTTGGGGCAGGCGGCAAATGCGGCGCGATCCAGCCACAGGAAATCCCGATCGGTTCGATCGCTAACCAGCGCCTGCTGACAGGCCGCCAAAATTGCTGGGGCGAAGCGCTCCAGTTCCGCCAGGAAAGCTGAAGCGCGGAACATGAACATGCCACTGTTCCAGTAGTAATCACCGGATTTCAGGTAACGCTCGGCGGTGGCCTGATCGGGTTTTTCAACAAAACGGTCTACAGCGCAAACCCCGATTTCACCAATCAGAACGCCGGCTTTGATATAACCGTAGCCAGTCTCCGGGGCAGTGGGAACAATTCCGAAGGTGATCAGATCTCCCGCTTCAGCCTGGGGCGCAACCTGGAGAATGGCGGAGCGGAAGCCGGCCACATCCGTAATGACATGATCGGCTGGCAGGATCAATAAAATCGGGTCCGCACCGACATGTTCGCGCTGGGCATGTAAAGCGGCGATAGCCACCGCTGGCGCCGTATTGCGGCCCACCGGCTCCAACATCACCGCCGCCGGTTGGATACCTACCGCTCGCAGTTGTTCAGCAACCATGAATCGATGAGCTTCATTGCAGACCACTAACGGTGCGACCATATCGTTCAGGCCGGCAATGCGCAGTGCGGTGTTCTGCAGCATGGTGTGGCGGTCTACCAAGGGCAGGAATTGCTTGGGATAAGTTTCGCGGGATAACGGCCACAACCGCGTGCCGCTGCCGCCAGAAAGAATGACAGGAATAATCATCTTCGTTCGCCTCAGTCGATGGCGTAATAAATCAAGGGTTAGATTATTTCACAAACTGGGGTGGAAAAAGCGACTGACCTAGCGAGCCCCAGAAGGGCGGCTCGCCGATCCGGCGGCGGCGCTCGTCAGGTGAGGATTATTCCCCCGACTGCAACAGCGATCCCCGTTCTCGTGCTTGGTGGATCGTGGCCAGGAACACGCTGATGCCCAGGCCAAGATAGGCGCCGTTCAGCAACAACGCATAGAGTAAATAGTCCAGCCGGAAGGCGTGCTCCAGCAACACCGCCCGCATCCCTTCGAAGACGTAGCTGGCCGGCAGTGTCCAGGCCAGTGGTTGCAGCCAGCCGGGCAGGGTGGCGACGGGATAATAGATACCGCAAAGGGGAGCCAGCGCAAAAATCGCCGCCCAAGCGATGCTTTCCGCACCCATCCCGTAGCGCAACACCAACGCCGACACCAGCAAGCCAATCGCCCAACCCATCAGCAGCAGGTTGAAAAAGAAGCCAATCAACGGAGGCCCCAGCGCGAACAGGTTAAAGCCGTAGAACGGAATCGCCAGCAGCACCGCAATACCCACGCCGACCAGGGTGCGCACCAGACTGATCGACATCAACGCGATGATCAATTCAATCGGTTGCAGCGGGCTGATCAGCAACTGCGCCAGATTGCGGGCGTGCATCTCCTCGAAGAACACCACGGACAGCCCCAACTGGCTACGAAACAGCACATCCCACAGCAAGACGCCCGACAGCAACAGTCCCGCCGCCTGATGCAAGATGCTGCTGTGGGTCATCAAATACTGAGTGATGAAGCCCCACAGGATCATCTGTACAGTCGGCCAATAAGCCAGTTCCACAATGCGAATCCGGGAACTGCGCAGCAAGTAGAGATAGCGCAACGCCAACGCACCGATGCGATACAGAGAAATGCCGCTCATTCGAGAACCTCGCCGCTTTGAATCCCCCGGGCGATGTCAAGAAACACCTCTTCCATATCCTTGCGCCCATAGCGGTGGATCAGTTCACGCGGCGCGCCCGTCGCGACGATTTGACCGGCGCGCAACATGATCACTTGATCGCACAGTCGCTCAACCTCGCTCATGTTGTGTGAGGCTAGCAACAGGGTCGCGCCGCTGCGCCGTTGGTAGTCGGTCAAAATGCCGCGCATCCGGTCGGCGGTGTCGGGATCGAGCGAGGCGGTCGGCTCGTCCAGCAGCAGGATTTCCGGATTATTCAACAAAGCCTTAGCCAACGCCACGCGGGTTTTCTGGCCCGCCGACAGGCTACCGTAGGGACGCTGGAAAAAGGCGGCAATGTCCAAATCCCGGCCCAACACCGCTAATCGCTCAGCGACGCGGCGCACCCCGTACAGCCGGGCGTAGACTGTCAAGTTCTCCGCTACGGTCAGCCGTTGCGGCAAATCGACATAAGGCGAGGAAAAGTTCATGCGCGGTAGCACCCGCTGACGGTGGCGCGGCACGGCTTCGCCGAGAATGTCAATCTGACCGCTCGTGGGCAGCAACAGGCCTAACAGCATGGCGATAGTCGTAGTTTTGCCGGCGCCGTTGCCGCCCAGCAGGGCGCAGGTCGCGCCGCGAGCAATGGTGAAGCTGATTCCATCCACCGCCCGCACCGGGCCATAGTGCTTGCTGAGGTTTCGCACGAAGATGACAGCGGGTTCAGTCACGTTCTTCAGCTCGTCGCCCGCGCCAACCGTGGCAAATCACCTTCCAACCCCATCGCCCGGCGGGCGATCAGATTCTTCAGCGGCCCGGCGGCATCGGCCACATTCAGGCCGAGGTTACGCAGTAACCGTATCGGAGGCAGTGGATTGCCAAAGAGCCGTTTGAAACCGTCCATCACGCCCAGCATTAACAGGTTGTCACCCTTGCGCCAGCGTTCGTAGCGGCGCAGCGTCTTGAACGAAGCGAAGTCCCGACCGGCATTCAGAGCGTCCAGAATGACCTCAGCCAGCGTCGCTGCGTCCAATAAACCCAGATTCACCCCTTGACCGGCCAAGGGATGTACGACGTGAGCGGCGTCGCCGATCAGCGCCAAGCCGGATTTGACGTAGGCGTAAGCGTGTTGCAAACGGAGGGGAAATGCGCCGCGTGGCCCGACATCAATGATCGATCCCAATCGCTGGTCGAAGGCATCCGCCAGCGCCTCGGCGAACGCGGATTCGTCCAACGCCAGCAGCGTCCCAGCTTGTTCCGGCGTGGTGGACCAGACGATGGAGCAACGTCCATCGTGCAATGGCAGGAAGGCCAGCGGCCCGGTTGGGAGGAAGCGCTGCCAGGCGGTTTCCTGATGAGGTTCCGCCGTGCGGACATGACCGACCACTGCTTGCTGGTCGTAATTCCAGCCGCCGGTGTCGATACCCGCCAATTGCCGAACCTTGGACGATGCGCCATCCGCGCCGACCAGCAGGCGGGTAGTCAACTCACGCCCATCTTGCAAATGCACCCGCCAGCCGGCTTCCGCCAGCGGTTGCGCAGCTTCCAGCGTCACCGGACAGAGCAGTTCCACCGCCGGTAGTTGCTGCACCCGTTCCAGCAGGCTGTATTGAATCACCCGATTTTCAATAATCCAGCCCAGCAACGGCTCGCCAATATCGGCGCTGTCAAAATGAATCTGCCCGAAACCCGTAGCGTCCCAGACCCGCATGTCCCGGAAGGGACTAACCCGCCAGGCTGTCATACTCTCCCAAGCGCCGATAGCAGCGAAAATGCGTTGCGAGGCGCGACTGATGGCGGATACCCGCAGATCCAGTGTCGTCTCCGGGCGAATGCGATACGACGGCTCACCTTCCAGCAGGGCAATACGCAAATCGGTCTCGCCCAATGCAGCGGCCAGCGCCGCACCCACCATGCCGCCGCCGGCGATAATGAGGTCGTAGTCTGTGTTCATAACGGCAATCCCCGCACCAGTTTGGGGAAACGCCCGTGCAGCCCCATCGCCTGCCGGGCGAACTCATGTTTGATCGGCGGCAGCATATCGAACGCCAGCAGACCCAGATGACGAGCGACACGCACCGGCCACAGCGGATTAGCGAACAGCCGGTTCAGGGCGTCGGTAAAGGCGATGGTCTGCCGTTGATCCCAGCGCCGCCAGTTGGCGTAACGGTTCAGTACCTTCAAGTCACCGATATCCGCACCGCACCGCCAAGCTTCGGCTACCACCTCCGCCAGCGCCGCTACATCACGGATGCCGAGATTGAAACCCTGGCCGGCAATAGGGTGCAGGGTATGAGCGGCGTTGCCGATAATGGCAACCCGTGGCCGGGCGTGTTCGCGGGCTTTCAGCAGGAACAGGGGATACGCTTGCCGCCGGCCTACTCGCAAAAACGGACCCAGCCGGTCGCCGAAACGCTCCTGTAGCAAGGCCATGAATCGGGTATCGCCCAAGGCCATAACGGTCGCTGCGTCGGGATTGTTCACCGTGCAAACCACCGCACAACGGTTCTCATTCATCGGTAGCAGCGCCACGGGTCCTTCTTCGGTAAAGCGTTCATAGGCGATATTTTGATGGGGCAGGGCTGGCGTGACGTTGGCAATGACCGCCTGCTGGCCATAATCCCAACGCAGGGTAGCAACGCCGAGTTGTTCCCGCACCGGCGATTGCGCACCGTCAGCGGCGACCAACAACCGGGTGCGGAGTTCGACAGTGCGGTTATCACCAACACGAATCGTGGCGCAAGCGGCCTCCGGCTCAATCGCGACGGTTTCCAGTCGGGCTGGGCACAACAGTTCCACGCCGCGCAGATTCGGCAATTTCGCCAACAGCGCCGCACCGACCTGTCGCGCCTCGGCCACATAACCCAACGCCTCTACTCCTTCATCGCGGCTATCGAGGTGGGCGAAACCGGGACTGCCCCGTTCGGAAATATGAATGTGCTGAATCGGCGTGGCCGTCGCGGCCAGCATCTCCCACAGGCCCAGCGTCTGGAAAATACGCCGGGTTCCCTGCGCCAAGGCAAGGGTGCGGTCATCGTAACTGGGATGTGCGCTCACTGTCAGCGGCGCTGCTTCGACCAGCCCGATGCGCAAGCCCAAACCGTCCAGGGCGCAGGCCAGGCTGGCGCCGACCAAGCCCCCGCCGATGATCAGAAGGTCGTAGTCTGTTTGAATCATGGTAAATGGTCAGTAGTCAGCCGCAATTCTTTAACCTTTAGCTTTGTGCCGCATTAGGGCCTCGATATCGTCAACCGTCTTGGGAGCCGCAGCGGTCAACACGTCCGGCTCCCCGTTGGTCACTAACACATCGTCTTCAATGCGAACCCCGATCCGCTGCCAGCGCGCATCGACTTCGGTTTCGAGGTCAATCCCCCAGCGCGCCCAACCGGCATCAATGACCTTGCCACCGACCGGGATGTACAAACCGGGTTCAATCGTCGTTACCATGCCCGGTTCAAACACCCGCCAGCTTTCACCCACCTTGTAGTCACCGACATCATGCACGTCCATGCCCAGCCAGTGGCCGGTGCGGTGCATATAAAACGCTTTATGCTGTTCCGTCTTGATCAAGTCGTCCGCATCACCCTGCAATAACCCCAGCGCCACCAATCCTTCGGTCAGTGTGCGAACCGCCGCGTCATGAGGTTCATTGAAATGGCAACCAGGACGAACCTGGTCAATAGCCGCTTGCTGTGCCGCCAGCACCAGTTCGTAGATGGCTCGCTGTTCGCCGGAAAAGCGTCCATTCACCGGGAAAGTGCGGGTAATGTCAGACGCATAACCGTCCACTTCGGCGCCAGCGTCGATCAGCAACACGTCGCCGTCCCGCAGTTCCGCATGGTTTTCCGTGTAATGCAGGATGCAACTGTTATCGCCGCCAGCGACGATAGCCGGATAGGACCAACCCGCGCCATTGTGCAGGAAGGTATGGAAAATTTCGGCCTCGATCTGGTATTCCATCATTCCTGGTCGGCACATTTGCATCGCCCGGCAATGCGCCGCGCAGGCGATCCGGGCCGATTCGCGCATCACCGCGATTTCCTCCGGTTCCTTGCGCAAGCGCATGGGATGTAACAGATGCTCCAGAGCAGTAAAAGTGACTGGTGCGCACACCCCCGTTCGCGCTTTGGCGCGAGTTTGATTGATCCAGCTCATCACCTGTTGGTCGAAATCCGGGCGATAGCCTATGGCGTAAAAGACCTGTTCCCGATTTTCCAGCAACGGCAGCAGGATTTTATCCAGATCTGCCATGGGATGGGCATGATCGGCGCCATAGCGTTCCATTGCGCCTTGCGGACCGGCGCGACGGCCATGCCAAATTTCCATGTGCGGGTCGCGATCACGACAGAACAGCAGAAATTCCTGTTGCGCACCGGGAATCAGCGCAGCAATCGCTTCCGGTTCCGGGAAGCCGGTCAGGTAGTAAAAATCGCTGTCCTGACGATATGGATAATGAATATCCCGATTGCGGGGCATGGACGGCGCAGCAGGCAGTAGCGCGACCGAATTTGGCCCCATGCGCTCCATCAATGCGCGGCGGCGGCGGGCGAAAACAGAGGAAGGAATAGCGCGAGCAAGCATCGGCGAAGGTTCCGGGTTCAGTGCAGATGGGGAGGCGATGGCATGGTGGAATGCTGAATATCCTGCTGGATCATCAGTAGGCCGACCCGCAGATATTCGACCACTTCTGTATAAGCCGTTTCATCGGTCTCGTTGGCTTCATCCGTGTCAAAACCGACCTGGGCAATGTCCGTAACGTCATCCAAAAATTCCCAGCTTTCTTTAGACAGGATGCCACGCCGTTCTACTTCACCCATCCCCAGTCCGTACAACAGGCCATGACACCAGCGGCTAAGCGCATCGACTCGTTGTCGCAGGGGCGCGTGGTCATCCGGTAGTAATGGGGTCACTGGCCAGTCTGGCGCGTTCATCTGGGCAGCGCCGAATTCCAGCAGGTTCGCCAACAGATCAGTAACCCGCTCAGACCATTCGCCGCCATCGGCCAATGCATTGCGTGCGTAGTCCAGCCACCGGTCACGATCTAAATCTGCATCAAGGCACAATAAGCTGCACAACAGTCCATGCACTTCAGCGGGGTCGAGAGGGTCTAACAATGGCTGCAACCGTTCAAACAGGGATAGATCATGCGCGGACATGGAAGGACTCCAGAGCCATATAAATACATTAGCCGATCATCCTAGCATTCCCTGATAGGGTTCCAAAGGCACGGTGGAATTGACCCCGTTGGAATAAACGCTCTATAGTATTTTCATGGACAATGAAAATTTAAATGAAAGTATCGCGCCGGTTGAATTTGGCGATTTTGATCGTCGCTCTGAAACCGCTATCACCGATCTGGCGCTGTTGGCTGATCGGGTCGAACGACTGGTGCAGCTTTACGGACAACTGTCCGAGGAAAACCGGGAGTTGCGCGAGCAGACCTCGGCTCTACAGGCGGAGCGCGACGCCCTGAACGAAAAAAACGAACAATTCCGGGCACGCATCGACGCCATGGTTGTACGCCTGAGAGACTTGGAGCAAAACTCGTGAGCCAGGAAACCCACAGCGTCACCATACAGTTAATTGGTTATCAATACCGGTTTGTCTGCCAACCCGCCGAGCGGGATGAGCTGCTGGAAGCGGCTCATTATCTGAATGATCGGATGAGCGAAATTCGTGGTCACGGGAAGCACCTGAATTTGGAAGCGGTAGCGATAATGGCTGCATTAAATCTCAGTCATGACCTGCTGTGCCAGCAGCGCCATGCAGCAGAAGTAGACACGATCATCAGTCGCCAGGCGCAGGATTTATTGCAGAAAATCGATGAGGTTCTTTAGCAGGGTCCTGTTGATTGGTTTATAATCCTCATATGTTCAACGAATCAAGTTCGGGCGTTCTCTGCAGTGTTCGAGTAGTGGACTGGGTAACCCCTTGATCCTAATTGATTATACCCGGAGAACATGGTCGCTGGCGTAGGTGTGCATGTCCGCCTCGTTGTGGAAAGCCTGATACGCCGCGCTGTTCCCCACTTGAACCACGTGGTTCAAGGGCAAGGTCCGAGACGGCGCAGGCGGAGGACGTCCCCTTTTACAAGGCGATGCTCAGGCATCGCCTTTATTTTTCCATGAAACCGCTATCTTCACGGCCCGACACGCTTCGCCAACGGTTGCGCGCCGAACGCCTTCTTCTGTCCGCCGTCGAGCGGCAGGCAGCGGCGCTAGCGGTAGCGCACCGGTTGGCGGAAACGGCGGAGTTCATTGGAGCGTCCACTATCGCCGGTTACTGGGCTTGTCATGGCGAATTGGATCCAGCGCCACTGCTGGAGTGCGCCTGGGCGATGGGCAAAGCAGTTTATCTACCCGTGCTGGCCGGCGATGTATTGCAATTCGCGCCCTATCAACCGGGTGCATCCCTGCGCCGCAATCGTTTTCTGATTCCCGAACCCGACGCGCCTCCTGCGGAAGAGTTGCCGCCGGGGGCGCTTGATCTGGTGCTGACGCCGCTGGTCGCCTTCGATGCGACCGGGACGCGCTTGGGCATGGGTGGGGGATTTTACGACCGCAGTTTCGCATTTCTGCGCAACCCGGACCCGGCGGAGCACCGCCCCTGGCTCATCGGCCTGGCTTACGAATTCCAGAGGGTTACCGAGCAGGTTCGGCAACCGTGGGATGTTCCTTTGTATGCGGCAGCCACTGAGAAAGCCTGGTATATTTTCGGATAGCCCCTGACGGTGGTCAGCTCCGCTCATCTAAAAACAACCGATATGCGGGGTTTTCGGTCTCTTCGCAGAACGGATAACCGAGTTCGCGGATATATTCCAGAAACTTCGAGCGTTCTGCTTCCGGCACCTGGATGCCGATCAACACCCGGCCATAATCAGAACCGTGGTTGCGATAGTGGAACAAGCTGATATTCCAACCATGGGCCATGCCGGTTAAAAACTTCAGCAACGCGCCAGGCCGTTCCGGGAACTGGAACCGATAGAGAATCTCATCACGCAAGCCCGGCGCATGACCGCCCACCATGTAGCGCACATGCAGCTTGGCCATTTCATTGTCACTCATGTCGATCACCGGGTAGCCGTGCTCACGCAGGGCGTCGATGATCCGGTTCTTTTCTTCCTCGCCCTCACTAAGCTGGACGCCGGCAAACACTTGCGCCTGCCGGGAGTCGGCATAGCGGTAATTGAACTCGGTGATGGAGCGCTTGCCGATGGTTTGGCAGAATTTGCGGAAGCTGCCGGGCTGTTCGGGAATCGTCACGGCCAGCAGCGCCTCGCGCCGTTCGCCCAGCTCGGCCCGCTCGGCAACATGCCGTAACCGGTCAAAGTTGATGTTCGCACCGCAGTTCAGGGCAATGAGATGCGCGCCGGTGACGCCAGTACGTTCCACATATTTTTTCAGGCCGGCAACGCCTAATGCTCCAGCCGGTTCAGCGATAGAGCGGGTATCGTCAAAAATATCCTTGGTGGCTGCGCAAATCTCATCAATGGATACCACTATCACTTCGTCAACCAGTTTCTGCGCCAGCCGAAAGGTCTCTTCACCCACCTGCCTGACCGCCACGCCATCGGCAAAGATGCCCACTTGCTCCAGTGTCACGCGATGTCCCTGTTTGAGCGCCTCATACATGGACGCAGCGTCGTTGGGTTCCACACCGATAATTTTGATATCGGGCCGCAGAAATTTGATGTAGGTTGCGACCCCGGCAATGAGACCCCCACCGCCGACGGCGATGAAAACCGCCGCAATGGGATCGGGATGCTGGCGCAGGATTTCCATGCCGATGGTGCCATTGCCGGCGATGACCTCCGGGTCATCATAGGGATGAATAAAGGTCAGGCCCTTCTCCGCTTCCAGTTGCCGGGCGTGCTGGTAGGCTTCATCGTAGGTATCGCCGAACAGCACGATTTTGCCACCCCGGTCGCGCACCGCCTGGACTTTGATCGCCGGGGTCGTGCGGGGCATGACAATGGTGGCTTTGGCGCTGAGACGTTGCGCGGCCAGAGCAACGCCTTGGGCATGATTGCCGGCTGAGGCGCAAATCACGCCTTTTTCCAGCAAATCCGGCGGCAGACCGGAAATCTTGTTATAAGCACCGCGCAGTTTGAAGGAAAATACGGGTTGCAGGTCTTCACGTTTGAGCAACACCCGGTTGTTCAAGCGCCGCGACAGGCGGTTCATGACGTCCAGAGGCGATTCGATCGCGACATCGTAGACGCGAGCAGCAAGAATCTTTTTGATGTAGTCGTGCATAATGAGTTTGGAAAGTCAGGAGCGAGCACCGCCATGTCCAGCGATGAAATGAAGAAACGCGCCGCCGAGGCGGCTTTGCATTATGTGGAAGAGGATACGGTTATAGGCGTTGGCACGGGGTCAACGGTCAACTATTTTATTGACGCCTTGTCGCGCATCAAGCATCGGGTTGAGGGAGCGGTGGCGAGCTCCGAGGCGACCGCGCAGCGCCTGAAAGCTTGCAGGATTCCGGTCCTGGATTTGAACGCCGCCGGACCATTGCCGTTGTACGTCGATGGCGCGGATGAAGTGGATCGTCATTTGCGGATGATCAAGGGTGGTGGTGGGGCGCTGACCCGCGAGAAAATCGTGGCCGCCGCCAGCGAGCTGTTTGTATGCATCGCAGATCAGTCCAAGCTCGTGGACCTGCTGGGCGCGTTCCCTTTGCCTGTCGAGGTGATCCCCATGGCGCGTAGTTATGTTGGGCGTGAACTACTGAAACGCGGCGGCCAGCCGGTGCTGCGGGAAAACTTTATCACGGATAACGGTAACCTGATTCTGGATGTTTATAACTTGTCAATCCTGGAGCCGGCCCGGCTGGAAGCGGAATTCAACAACATCGCAGGCATTGTGACCGTGGGGTTGTTTGCGCAGCGACCGGCGGATGTGTTGCTGTTGGGAACGACGCGAGAGGTTCAGACGATCCGGGCCTAATGCGGGGCTGAACATAAAAAACGGGCGCTGACCCGAAGGCCGCGCCCGTCCGCCCTTACGCCTGTGGTTCAGGCTGATTAGAAGTCGACGCGGGTGCCGATGGAAATACCATCCGCATCACCGTAGAACAAGGTATCGTCTTTTGCATCGCGCCCTACGTACTCAACCCATACCAAAGTGCGCTTGCTCAAATTGTATTGGTAACCCAGGGCCCAGTTCTGAATAGCGTCAGATCCAGGCAATCCGGTATCCATCTGGCCATAAAGCGCACGGATTGTATTGTTGCCAAAAGTATAGGCGCCCGTCACAGAGGCGCTCCATTGATCATCAAGATCATTCAGTCCACCCGTTAAAAGCGGCTCGAATAATCCCCATTGATTGAGGTCGCCTTGCTCATAGATGAGGCCCACGCTAAAAGGCCCAGACTGATAGCCCAAGCCGACGCCCCACTGATCGCGGTCCAAGTCAAGCACCGGGACGAAGCTAGCGCCCTCTGTTATTCCCACTACGCTTCCTTCAAGAGATACATAGGTTACACCCGCAAAAAAAGGACCATTGCTATATTTAAGCGCAATGTTCCACTGATCAACTCCATCGGAATAACCATCTTTTTCATTGATAGAGAATGTGCTGCCGCCAAGATTAAAGCTACTGCCCATGACCAGGAGAGCGGAAGCGCTGAACCCACCGAAATCAGGAGTCGAGTAGTAAACGCTGTTTGATACACGCTCCATGCTGCCTTGAGACTCAGCTCTACCCTCGTTATCAAAATTGGCGTTGAATCCATTGCTAAAGCCACCCAGCCATACCGTTGGCCCAAATGAGAGAGAGGTGTTGAAAGTATCATTGATACCCACCACTTCATAATAAGGCGTTTGTTGGGTGCCAATCGTCAACTGGCCAAAGCTACCCCTCAGGCCGACGAACTTGGGCCGGTTCCCGTTAAAATTGCCGCCTTCGGTCGCGTCTACGCCGAATTCGTATTGGTAAATAGCGCTCAACCCACCACCCAAGTCTTCGGAACCCTGCACGCCCAGACGTGAGGCGTTGTTAACGACATCCCAGTTGCCATCACCGTCCAGCAGATCAGTACCTTCGTCTTCATTGTAGTCCACCGATACCCGCGCGGAACCGTACAGGATCGTGTCGGCCTGAGCGGCTAATGGGGCGGCGAGAGCGGCGGCGACCGCGAGGGCGAGAATGGATTTTTTCATGGCGTAATTCCCAAGGTTGTCTGTGAGTCAATCAGTGCTTCAAAATCCGCTTTCCGATCAAGCCAAGTTTTGATGGGAGAGCAGCTTGGAAGAATTTTTATACGGTTTTATATCGCTATTGCAGTAAAAAAGCAACTGCTAATTTGTGAAAAATACAACTTTTTGGTATCGGCGCAACTTTTATGTCCTTAAACGCCAACGGACGCCCGAAGGCGTCCGTTGATCCAGCACACTTCAAGCTGGGCGAGAATTAGAAGTCGTGACGGGTACCAATAGAGACAGTCTGCCTGTCACCCACCAAGTCGGAGTCAACATCCTGACCCAGGTATTCAACCCAGAGCCGGGTGCGCTTGCTGAAGTTGTATTGATAGCCCAACGTCCAGTTATTGACTTCACTCTGCTGCAAGAGATTCCCATTTGCCAGAATAAACTGACCATCATCGGGACTGGTGAAACCATACGAACCCCGAATGATGTTGTTGCCAAAGGAGTACTGGCCGGTCAAGTAAACGTTTTCGGTTTTACCGAAATTCAGGACGTTGACATCACCGTTTTCATAGGTGAGGGTCACCAGGAAGGGACCTGCATTATAACCGAACGCCAAAGCCCACTGATCGCCATCATAAGTAGGCGCAGTAAGGATGTCGCCACCAAAATCAGGACCGTCCAGCGCCATGTAAGCCGCGCCCGCGATGAACGGCCCATTCTTGTAGGAGAGGCCAATATTCCACATGTCAACACTGTCGCTCAGGTTGCCATGTAACCGGTTAGTGGCGCTTGTCCTGCACAAATCAGCGGGTGTCGCGGGATCACTGACTCCACAGGAGCCATTCATGACCAGCATCGCCTGAGCGCTGAAACCACTCCAGTTAGGCGTCGAGTACATCACGCTGTTGTCCATGCGCAGCCCAAAGGTGTTCCCAAGGTAGGTGTCATTGTCATACACCTTGCTGCTGTTGAAGATATCACCGACGCCGCCCACCGCGTTGTAGTATGGCGTCCACTGCGTACCAACGGTGATCGAACCCCAACTGTCGCCTTTCAGGCCAACCCATGTCGGACGGCCGTTGCCAAAGTTTCCGCCTTCAGTGGTGTCCACGCCGAATTCGAACTGGTAAATGGCGCTCAAACCGCCGCCCAGGTCTTCCATGCCCCGCACACCCAACCGGGATGCATTATTGAAAACGTCCCAGGCGTCAGAACCGATAATGGTCCGACTCAGATTGCCATTAGGAAGCCGAACATAGCTGGAGTTGAACTCCTCATAATCGACGGACACCCGGGCAGAACCGTAAAGGGTGGTGTCGGCTAGAGCCGCAGTGCTAAAACCCGCCAGCGCAACAGCGACAGCCATCGCAAGAGTAGACTTTTTCATGATTAAACTCCTAGGTTTGTGTTGTATTGACACAACAAAAGGGCGCTTACAATTCGTTAAAGAGATTTATACGCACTCAACAGCGAAAATGCAACTGATATTTTCAAAAAAAACACAAATCTTTTTAGTTATAGTCAAAAAAACAACTATTTTGTTATTTTGCAACAAAAAGCCCACTTTTTTAGGTGGGCTTGCGGTATTGGCTGGGGGACTAGGATTCGAACCTAGATTGACGGAGTCAGAGTCCGCTGTCCTGCCGTTAGACGATCCCCCAAAAAGCCGGGTTAGCGCTTGGAGTACTGAGTGGCGCGCCGAGCTTTGCGCAAGCCCACTTTCTTGCGCTCGACCTCGCGGGCGTCACGGGTCACGAAACCGGCTTTGCGCAGCGGAGCACGCAGGCTCTCATCATATTCAATCAACGCCCGGGTGATGCCATGGCGAATCGCGCCTGCCTGACCCGTGATACCGCCCCCCTTAACGGTGGCATAGATATCAAACTTGTCCTTGAGATCAACGGCCTCCATCGCCTGGTTCACGACCATGCAAGATGTTTCCCGCCCGAAATATTCATTCAGGGGACGCTGATTGACGGTGATCTTGCCGACGCCGCGCCGCAGAAAGACCCTTGCCGTGGCGGTCTTGCGCCGTCCAGTACCATAGTGCTGATTTTCGATCATGCTTGCCTGTTCCGTTCTGATGAATGCGCCAGCGAATTACAGTTCCAGCGGCTGAGGCTGCTGCGCGGCATGCTGATGCTCAGCGCCAACGTAAACCTTCAGTTTGCGGAACATCGCCCGGCCTAGCGGGTTTTTGGGCAACATGCCCTTGACGGCAATCTGAATGACCCGCTCCGGCGTTTGCTGCAACATCTTTTCTAGCGAAATCGACTTCAGGTTGCCAATATAACCGGTAACTCGGTGATACATCTTATCGCTGGTTTTGCGTCCGGTCGTCCGAACTTTTTCGGCGTTGACCACAATGATGTAGTCACCCGTATCGACATGCGGAGTATATTCGGGCTTGTGTTTGCCTCGCAAACGGCGGGCGATCTCCGATGACAACCGACCCAGAACCTTGTCCGTGGCGTCGATGACATACCAGTCGCGCTTGACCTCGGCCGGCTTGGCGCTGAAAGTTTTCATGATGTGTAACTCCACAAAGCCCATATCCACTTGGAAAGCCGCGTATCGTACCCAAGCAATATCAGTTTGACAAGAGGGGCTGAACGAACGCTCAGATGCACAGTCGGTCGACCACGCGACCATTCACCAGATGTTCCTCGATCATTTCATCCAAATCAGCATGATCCACGTAGGTGTACCAGACCGCCTCAGGGTAGATGACGATAACCGGTCCTTCGGCGCAGCGATCCAAGCAACCGGCGGTGTTAATTCGCACCTGGTGGGGAATGGCAGGCCCCAATGCCTTGACGCGCTGTTTGACATAATCACGCGCCTCCTGAGCCCCGCATTGCTGGCAACATTGCGAGCCGTCGTCGCGCAGATTGGTGCAAAAAAAGACGTGATGGCGATAATAGGACACGTTCATTTCTCCCAGCTTCGAGTTTGCGCCCATGATGACCCGCTACTATACCCCGGTTGACGCCCTGCTCACCCATGTTGATCAAGCACTCCGCACGGTGTTCGGGCAACCCGTCACCACTGGACGGCCCAACCCCGCCGCCGGTGCGCCAGCAGCCGAGTTGCAGCCAGTCGAGCGACAGGAAGCAGGGCGGTTGATGCGCGTCAACCATACGGGCGAAGTCTGCGCCCAGGCGTTGTATCAAGGCCAGGCGCTAACGGCGCGGCTGGACCCGGTGCGCGACCGGATGGAGCAAGCGTCTATTGAGGAAAATGACCATTTGGCTTGGTGCAAGGAGCGGCTGAAGGAATTAGGCAGCCATCCCAGTTTCCTCAATCCACTGTTCTATGCCGGCGCTTTCGCCATTGGCGCGATGGCGGGTCGGATCGGAGACCGCTGGAGCCTGGGTTTCGTGGCGGAAACAGAGCATCAAGTGGTCGCCCATTTGC
>Ga0209573_1001687_pt1 | contig 32245 bp, 32 predicted proteins | sample TNRBio252014_DNA_FD_185870 | JGI IMG/M metagenome (GOLD analysis project Ga0209573, IMG submission 185870) | Wastewater treatment Type I Accumulibacter community from EBPR Bioreactor in Madison, WI, USA - TNR Reactor_6/25/2014_ DNA (SPAdes)... | ecosystem: Engineered > Bioreactor > EBPR >...
AGCTCTTCAGTTTCCGGTTCCAGATCAGCCAAAGCGGCAAATATTTCACCTGAAGTTATAAAACCACGACCCTTGACGGCATCTACCATGTCGTCGATCAGTTGCTCTGGAGATTTGTCGTCTTCAAGTTCTTCAATATCTTTATCTTGATTTTCGATATCTTCTTCAGTCATTTTTTCCCTGTCCTGTTATTCTTATTCTAGGTAACAGAACTCAAACTCTTGAGCTCTTCAATTCTTCTTCAAAAAGAGTGCGGATTTCTAACAGTTCGTTTGCGCAATTTACGACTGTATGTCCATCCCCTTTTTCTATCGATGTCGTCATAACATCTAGAAGTTTTTTTACCCTCGAAGTATTGTCGGCTCCTTTTAAGACTAATTGATGAAGAAAATCCTTCATTTGAGACTCAACCACGCGAGAAAACACATCAAGCGAATATGGCGCAATTTCCTCCACATGAGCTACATCTTCAACCATTATTTGGGTCAGTATTTCGTTAGATTCTTCCCTGAGGGCAGAAAGAGCATCAGCGATATTTTCATGCTCAACTAAAGCATCAAATATCTCTCGATATTCCGGGATTGAAAAAACTTCACCGCGAATATACCGAGCGACGCTATGGGGTTCATGAACACATAATCTCAACAGTTCTCGTTGGCGAGGATCACTTTTTTCGGCATTTTGAACCGACCGTTTTTCTTCTTGACGCACTTCTTGTTTTACAGGCGACTCCATCGACTTTCTTTCAGGGTCTTTAGACTGTGGTGCCGGTTTTTTCAACTGTTCAAAAAACCAGTCTGGTTCGAACCCTAAATCTGGCGCAAACTGCATTACATATCCTTCGCGGACCAGAGGACTTGGATGCTGACGAATTACATCGACTACATTTTGGGCAACTCGTGCACGCTGTTCAATCGATTCACTCAACGAAGTTTTAGCCACGATTCGACCTAAAAGAAATTCTAGAAACGGGATTGCGTCTTCAACCATTTGATTGAGCTCGGCAGGATTTTCAATATATAGCTCCGCTGGATCCTTTTTTGAACTACTACGCGCAACATATATATCAGCTTTAGTTTCACTCAAGAATGCAAGCCACCGGTCAGTAGCATTTTGTCCTGCTGAGTCAGTGTCGAATGCGAGTACAATTTTGTCCACATATTTTGACATTAATTTGACGTGATCTATAGTCGCAGCGGTCCCGCAAGTTGCAACAGCTTGGGATACACCTGCCAAGGACATTGCTATTACATCGGTATAGCCTTCACATACAACGAAATTTCCAGCTTTAACGGCCTCAGACTTTGCCTTATCTAAGTTATATAAAACGTTTGATTTTCGATACAATTTTGTTTCACTTGTGTTTTTATATTTCGGAGGTGTTCCGTCGAGAGATCTTGCACCGAAGCCAATGACAGCACCAGCAGGATTTCTGATTGGAAACATAAGTCTGTTTCGAAACACGTCATTTAGATTTCCTCTGGAATTTTTAAAACAAAGTCCAGCTTCAATTAAATTTTGTTCACTATATTTTTTCAATAACTTATTGGCAAGTTCATCAAATGCGTTTGGAGAATATCCAATTGTGAAGGCATCTACAGCTTCGCTTCCAAAACCCCGAGACCGGACATACTGCCTTACACTTTTCGCATTTTGATCTTTCTTTAAAAGTTCGTTGTAATATTGCGCAGCATCGTTTAAACACTCGTAAATTGGAACCAACGCTGACTTATTTTGTGTTTTATTAGAATCATAATGAAGAGTTATATTTGACTTCTTCGCTAACTCTTCAACCGCTTCTGCAAAATCCATTTGCAAGAATTCGCGTAAAAAAGTAATCGCGTCTCCCTTTTTGTTGCAGCCAAAGCAGTAGTAAAAACCAAGGTCTGGATTGACGCTAAAAGATGGAGTTTTTTCGTCATGAAATGGACAACAGCCGGTAAACCGACGACCTGCTCTTTTTAAAGGTACGTGTTCTGAGATTAAAGCAACAAGATCTGCACTTTCCTTAACTCTCTGAATATCTTCGCTGACTATACCCATTTTCCTGCTTTTCCTTAAATTCCAATAGATCGACACATGTAAATGGGTCAAATTACCTATTTGAATAAGTATATCTAGGCGTATCCTAGGGGAAAAGCTAGCAAAACCCAATCTGAATAGCTCTATAAGTATGGAGATCCAATGGAAAATGCCACATTCCACGGCATCGATTCTGTGAAACGCCAAGGTCGTGCGCTCAAAAAGACCTATTTTCTTCTCGGTACAGCTCTAATGGTAACTTCAATTTCGCTTGCTGCATTTATTTCGTTGAGCCATACCATGGTCACAGAGCCTGATATTCGAGCATCTAGCTCAAAGACTGAGCTTGATTTCAACACAATCGATAAGAGCGCTCCGATTCCGCTACTTACTAGTACACAAAAAAATGATACTGAATCTGTAAAAGTATTGGGAGCTGAAGTTACAAATGCAAACAGCGGAGACATCGAAACATCACCACCAGCAACGCTACTTCGTGAAACTTATGTTCGTTCGTTCACGTTTGTCCAAACTCAAGAGTCAGATAACCTTTCGACGGTCACGGCTTCTTGGAATTCAAGAAAATCTAGCTTTCCACAGCTTTATATAGTATCTAGAGCGACAGGGCTAGCTCCTTCAAATAACGATATAGAAATCTATTCTGTGCAAGGCGATGACTTAGAAGTTTCGAGCCATACTTTTCAAATTGATAATAGTGAAGGAAAATTATATTTGAGAATATTTGAGCTAAGTGAAGCTGGCGAATATATTTTAAAAGATACGAGTCTGGTCGTAGAAAGTTCTAGTTAAAATCTACATTGTAAACAATGTAGCGTCATCTGCAATATGCCTGCCTCTTACAAGTTCAGAATGTAATCGATAAGCAAAATTATCTGTCATTCCTGCAACATATTCGACAACACTTGGAACAAGCTCTCGTTTTTGATCTGAAATATCTACTTGCATGTCTTTAGGTAAATGGTCTGGTGATTCCAACAAGAAGTCTACGAGTTCTCGAAGTTTTACAATTACATCTTCATTTGCTTTTTCTGAAATCGGATGTTTATACACTCTTTCTAAGTTGAATGCTCTCATTGCTGAAAGTAGGTCGCCATATTCTTTCATCATTGCAATCGTTCCAGACTCAATTGATGCTGAAATTACTGCTCGGATGAAATGATCTATTTGCTCTCCTCTAGGTTGAAGCATAAACCAAGAGTGTTCTTTTGGGTAGTCCGCTGGCGAAATCATTCCACAGGAAAGAGCATCTTCTAAATCGTGACAAACATAAGCAATTCTGTCTGCAAAAGAAACTACCTCACCCTCTGGAGTAATTGGAGTATCAAGAGACCACGAATGATTTCTGATTCCATCTAGCGTTTCAAAGCATAGGTTTAGCGGAACAAGCGTCACATCGGCTCCGAACTTTGCATGATTGAAACCCTCAGGCAAGTAAGGGTCTAGTGCGTCTTCACTAGCATGCCCTCCTGGGCCATGGCCACAATCATGTCCCAGCGCAATTGCGGAAGTCAGAGCAGTATTAAGACGTAAGGCCTGCGCTATAGCAACCGCGATCTGTTCAACTTCAAGTGAATGGGTTAATCGAGTCCGTTGATGATCTGAACGATCGAGGTGAACTTGGGTTTTATTGGCCAATCTTCGGAATGCTTCGAAGTGCTTGATCCTATCGCGATCATGTTCAAAACGAGTCCGAAGTATTATATTTTTCAGTGGAAGGCGTTCAGATTTTGCGAAACCAGGAAAGTTTTTTACTTGCCTTGATTCAATAGGAGTAGACAATGTTGCACTAGGAGATAAAGTCAATCTTTCAACTTCTAGCCTCGCCTTTAAATCTAAAATTCCGGTAGCAAGATTCGACGGTAACTCAATTGGACCTTCAAAGGGAATATATAAAATTGGGCTATGCGCCCAAGTATATTTGCCATCAGTTGAACCAGACATAGTGGCAGCCCAAAGTGAGGCCCTATCTTTAGCATTTTCGCTACCTGAGAGCTCTTGTCCTGTTACCTCGGGGTCATTCATAGTCATATATTCATCTTTTCCTTATATATGCTTATCGTACACCAGAGGTGTGACAATTTACCCCGAAATCAATTAATTAAGCCTTTATCTGATTAAAGCATCCAGAATCTACAATTTCAGCTCTTTTATGACAATCGCTCGCGACAACATATCGTGTATTCCCTGCCTATTTTGAGACCGGAGAATCGGAATAAACGTTATGGACATCAACAGAACGTACACCATAATAGACATCAGAAATGCATAAGAATCGGGCAAAGCTATTAAAGCCAACCAAGAAAAAATAGCGGGAATGCCCAATGAAGTAAACCAACGAATGACTGAAGCCGAGAGACTTAAGTATTTTTCACCTGATTGATCTATGACAACAATCCGCGTTTTTTTACATCCGTAAGTTTGCCCATGTCTTTTGATTCCTGGGATAAAGTAAATCAATCCAAAAACAATCACCGAAAATATGCTTCCTACAGATGTAGTGAAACTTTGACCTGCAATAGCCGCAAGAATAATCAAATAGAAGAAAAAGAAAAATACATAGATAACTTGGTCAATCACAAATGCCAATAGCCTTCGTAAATAAGAAGCCAACTCCGCTTCTTCTTGATTAGGAGCTAACCCTCTACGTCGCCGATCTGCTTTTATTTTTCGCTCTTGAAGTTCAGTTTTTTTGGCTTTTCTTGCCCGTCTTTTCTTCGACCGCGAATCATTCATCAGAGTTCAGTTGTTTCATCACTTTGTTCAATAATTTCACGCGCAAAAAAACCTTTTGGAACACGAATTACAAATGTTTTAGCAATCTTGTCAGACACATTTTGCCTTGCAGGATCGAAAACGAACCATCCCAAAGCTAGTATTCCAACGAATGGAATAAATACGGAAACCATCATTGCTATAAATCTGGTGATCGCCCTATCAAAACCAATTCCTGTTTGCCCATCGGTTCTGACAATCAAAATTCCCATTAATCGTTTTCCCAAAGTTTGACCGCGAGAGGATGTCCCAGGTAATTCATACGCTAAATACAAAACAGGTAGGAACCAAATCCAAAGACCTAACCCAAGATCACCTGTCAGCCCAGCATCTTGATCTACCTCAAGCCCTGTAAACGACATAAATAATGCAAACAAAAAAGAAACAAAAATAACGTCGAGCAATCTTGCTGCCACTCGTTGCGGAAATGAGGCAAACTCGACTTTCTCTAAATCAATACTTTTTCTCAAGTTAAACCTACTTCGCTAATGAAGCTTTCATATAGCTTTCGATATTTTCTATCGGAATTCTTTCTTGTTTTGTTGTGTCTCGATCTCTAACTGTTACAGAATTATCTTCGATCGTATCGAAATCAATTGTGATACATGTTGGTGTACCAATTTCGTCTTGTCTCCTGTACCTTTTTCCAATCGACTGAGTTACGTCCACATCGATGTGCATCATTGGTCGAAGGATTCCAGCGACTTTCTCGGTTGCTGGCATTAGTTCCTCTTTTTTGGAAAGAGGCAGAACAGCTGCTTTATATGGAGCTAAATCTTTATGAAGCTTTAAAACAGTTCTAGATTCTCCATTGACTTCATCTTCGCAATACGCACTCAGCAGAAACGCCAGAGCAGCTCGATCACATCCTGCTGCGGGTTCGATAACGTAAGGCACATATCTAGAGTTACTTTGCTGGTCAAAATACGAAAGATCAAGACCTGAATGTTTTGCATGTGCTTTCAAGTCGAAATCAGTGCGTTGCGCAACACCTTCGAGCTCACCCCAACCCCAAGGGTAGAGAAACTCGACGTCACTAGTTCCAGTTGAATAGTGGCTGAGCTCATCAGCTTCATGCTCTCTTAAACGAATCTCATCACTAGCAATACCTAAATTCTGATACCAATTCAATCGCTCATTTTTCCAATATTCATACCATTTTGGTCCCTCTTCAGGTGGGACAAAAAACTCCATTTCCATCTGTTCAAATTCTCGTGTACGAAAAATGAAGTTTCCAGGAGTTATTTCATTTCTGAAACTCTTACCAATTTGAGCTATACCAAAAGGTGGTTTCATTCGAGTGGTATTTAAAATATTCAAGAAATTTAAGAATATTCCTTGTGCAGTTTCTGGTCTTAAATAAGCTACGTTCGCGCTGTCTTCTACTGGACCCACAAATGTTTTGAACATGAGATTGAAATTTTTAGCTTCACCGAGCTGACACAAATTCTTTTTATCCTGAGGACACTTAGGGGCAAGCGGTTTACCCTCATCATCAATCTCTAATTGATCCTCGCGATATCGCTGATGACAGACCGAACATTCAACCAGAGGATCTGTGAAACCTGCCAGATGTCCAGAAGCTTCCCACACAGCAGGCGGCATTAAGATCGCTGAATCTAAACCGACAACATCATCTCGGTCTTGAACCATTGCTTTAAACCATGCTTCTTTTACATTTCTCTTCAAGAGAACACCAAGCGGACCAAAATCCCAAGTCGAGCGAAATCCGCCATAGATATCGCTGCTAGGAAAAACAAAACCTCGGCGCTTACATAGGTTTACGATTGCTTCCATTTTGTCTTTAGCTTGAGTTTCTTCATCTGCCATAAGTGTTATAGGTTAGCCCACGTCTGTTATATATTGACGAAATTGCCTTCAACTTCAGCTAAACATCCAACCTTTAGACGTTGACTGCTCTTAGCCCATGACCCGTATGGTATTCAATCATTGAAACCGCCATTGATTCGATTTCTAAAGCCACCTCTGGAGGAATACTTTTAAGAACCGCACCTAGTTTTCCATTGAGGATTGCCTCGAGAGATATTCTCGTTGAATTGAGCGTACGTACCATGTCGGAAGTCGCGCACGCCTGACAATAAAATGCAGCTTTGGCAGGCGAAAAATACTCCAAATTTTCGTTTGTCGAACACCCTGGACAACTTTTTGTCTCTGGAGCAAAGCCTTCCAAACTGATTAATTTAAACAAGAAGGCACCACAAACATTTGTAGATTTCATTTCATTCATAGTTGCCAAAGCTCTTATGGTCATAACTGCTAAATCAACATGAGGAGAATGATCTTCACAAAGGGCATCTACTGCGTCCAGCATTCTTGCAGTCGCATTGATTAGTTCTAGATTTTCTCGTAAGTTTCTATTGGCATGTATGGTATCTGTCTGAGTGATTCTTACGAGTTCTTTTGTTGATGTTATCCATTGAAAATCAACAACATTTCCTGTTTCAAGTCGAGCCGAATATTTCGAACCAGATTTCCTCGCACCTTTGGCGACACCTTTAATTTTTCCATTGTCAACTGTGAGAATGGTAACTATGCGATCTGCTTCACCTAGTTTGACGGTTCGCAAAACAATTCCAGAATCACGAATCGTTTTTCCTAAAGTCATAGAGCGCCAAATCTTCTATTTCGATTTTGAAATGATCGAATTGCTTCGAACAAATCTTCACGTCGCATATCTGGCCACAGCGTGTCGGTGAAATAAAACTCTGCGTAAGCTGCTTGCCATAGTAAGAAATTTGAAAGTCGTTCTTCTCCTGAAGAACGAATGACTAGATCAACTTCAGGCATTTCTTTGCAATACAAATTTGCAGCGATGGTTTTTTCATTTATTTTCTTGTCGGACTTACTGCCTTTCGTTTTCTCAATGATTTGATTTACAGCATCTACAATTTCGGCCCTACCGCCATAATTAAATGCAATACAGAGATTTAAACCTTTGTTCTTTTTTGTTTGCTGCTCGGCTTGCTCTATTCGTTTAATGAGTCGAGCAGGTACACGTTTCTCTCGCCGCCCTACAAAACGAATACGAACATCATGTTCGTCGAGTTCATCTAATCTGGCTAGCAACAATTTCTCATTGAAATTCATAAGGAAAGCAACTTCTTTTGCCGGTCGCTTCCAATTTTCAGTTGAAAAAGCGTATACAGTTATCCACTCGACACCTAGATCTCGCGCCCCGTAAATAACATCATAAAGTGCTTGTTCGCCTTGTTCGTGACCTTTAGTGCGAGATAATCCACGTTGTTTTGCCCAACGACCGTTACCATCCATAACGATTGCAACATGTTTAGGTAGAGATTTTTTATCTAAATCGTCCGGCACACGTTCAGGTGAAGACTGTTCTATGGGATGAGGAGTTTTAATCACTTAACAACTAAATCTGCAAACATACCTGCAGCTTCATGTCCTGGAATCGGGCAGAAAATATAATACGTTCCTGCTTCAAGATTTATCGGCGCAGAATCGGTAGATGTGCCATTCACGAAAAGGTCAAACCAGTTAAACTTTGAGTCTTTAAATTTAAGGCGGTGTCCACCGCCTCTGCCTAAGTAGTCGATTTCAGTAATACCAGCTTGAGTTTCAAACTGTTTTGCTTGAAATGAATTGGTTGGCAAAGCCTCGATTTCGAGATTCGGGATAGGTTCAGCAGCTACTAGCTCCGTTTCAGTTGGATTTCCGATTTCAACGGCTTCTTCTTTCACATCACTCGCACCTGCCAGAACAGATCCGGCTAAAACTGCGGCGACTAAAAACCCAGATACAGACAATACGAAAGTTGTAGTCTTCATCGATTTCATCATTGAAATACCTGCAGCACCAAAAAGAACAAAAAGAGTAATTATTGTTGCCCAAAGAACTGGAGCGGGAGATTTAGAAACTTCTTCTGCTACATTTTCTAATCCAGATTCAGATGCAGATTGATTTCCAGCGCCAGCTAGAAATACTCTAGAAAAGCTAATCCCAAGCAACGCAACAATTGCTGCAGCACCTATTGGAATAGCAAATGGCAGAATTAAACGTTCACGTAAATTTTTCTTCGTTTCTTTTTCAGTTTCTGGTTTTGTTTCCGTTGACATTACATTTCCTTCAATCTTTATTCTCAGACCAGTTTATTCTCTTTCGAAGCTACATAGCGCAATTCTCGAGCTTTTTCAGATGAGCTCCACCTAAAAAACACGACCGCTATAACAGCCCATATTAGCAATCCTCCGCCAATCTTCATAATAAGTCCAGCAATCCGCTGATCATCAAGAGCGCTTAGGTTGAATAGCTTCGGTAAATCGACATAGACCTTATACAAAGGTTCAGTTCCAAACGTTAAGAAAGACGCTGGCAGGGTTGGAATCACCGACTGCAAAAATAGAAATATCATCTGCATAATCGGCGTCGGCGTGCGAATTTCAGGAGCTGGAGAGATGATTACCATCCAGATAACGACGAAACACAAAACCATTACAAAATGAGCTAGAAAATGCAGGAATCCGCTTTCCAGAGTAACTGTTACAACAGCTGGCCAATGGAAAATCACAATTAAAAGATTGAACAAAACCGTCGCTGTTAAAAAACGCGTTGATTTTCGCACAAGGGGCAATACAAACTTTCTCAGTAGCATCCAACGTGCCAACCATGTTGGCAAGGAAAGCACAACAAATAGCGACATTAAATTAATAAATGCCATATGTTGAGCCATATGCACGAAGTAAAGTGATTTCTCGCTAACGTCATGAATTGGCCATACAGAACCGGTTATGAACGTCAAAACTGCACAAATGTGAGCCGCGAGCTGGACTCGAGATGGTCGAGTCGGTTGGTTTAATCTTGGCGCAATCCTTGAAAATGCCAACCAATATGCTCCGCACCATAGTGCGGCAATTAGAACTACATCTAAATGGGCTTCAAACTGCGGGAATGATTCCATATCCGCCTGTAATTAAAAGAATCTTTGGTCTTGGATATTTAACGAAACCAAGGTAATTGTGAAAACTATTAAAGCCCCTACTCCACCGATAATAAACCATCGTCGAAATAATTTAGGGTCATCCTTCAAATGCATAAAATAAGCTGCAACTAGAAAGAACTTTATACCCGCAAGAAATAACAACATAAATACAAGCAGGGTTCGATTTATTGAACTCTCTACATAGTATAAAAATATTTCTAATCCAGTTAAAGCACTAAGCACAACCGCAATCACAACGTATTGCGCTGGAGAGCGATGGGCATGCTCTTGGGAATGTTCGGTTAATGTGTTGGTTTCTTGCATTTCGTTCCTACCTAATTTACTGGTATCAAATATATAAGCGTAAAGATTACAATCCAGATGACATCAACAAAGTGCCAGTAAAGTCCAGCAATTTCAACTTTCTCTGAGTCTTTTGACGTAAGTTTGCCGCTCATGCTTAACCCCATAAGTGACATTAACCAAAAAATTCCAACAGTCACGTGAGCTCCATGCAACCCTGTCAAAACAAAGAATGTTGTACCTGAGAGATTCGTAGTTAAAGTAAACCCTTCACGAACAAATTCTGTGAATTCAAATATTTGCCCACCTAAGAATATTGTTCCAAAAAGTGCTGTCGCAATGAGCCAAAGCTGAGTTCTTCTCATGTCGTTTCTTTTAATTGCAGCAAGAGCCAACACCATGGTCAACGAACTCATAAGCAAAATGAAAGATGTTGCAGAGGTAAAAGGAATGTCTAAAACATCTGATAGGATTTTGCCCGGCTCTACTCCCTCTGCCAAAGCTGCATCAGCAATTTCCAAAGATCGCCCTCTGTAAAGAAGGTAGGCAGAAATGAAGCCACCAAAGAAAAGAAAATCTGAAGCCAAAAATAGCCATATGGCTAATTTGGCATTGCTTATCTTCGCATTTTTTGTTCCCGTGGTAACTGCAATATCTTCAGCAACTAGTTCTACTGCTTCATCGATTTCAGATCCATGGACAGTTGTCAGTGCATCGTTTGTTTCTACATCCTGTGGCGTAGTCATTAGTGTGCTCCTCCATGTTCTGCATTTTCGGTATCAGGCTCAATAGCCCAACCGATTAGACCTGCTGCTGTAACAGCAACACCAATTGCACATGTATACCAGTTAAAGAGAACCAATCCATATGCACCAATGGTCATACCCAACGGCACGATCATAGGCCAAATAGAAGGAGAAGGAAGATGAACGCCGTATTTAGAAACTGCTTCTTCAGTGGTTACACGCAGAGGTTCTTCTTTCAAATCGACCCCATCTCTAAGAATTGATCTTCCATCAGGATCTTCTTCATATTTCTTGTGCCAGAAATCATCGACACTACTTACGCGAGGAACTTCTAAGAAATTGTATTCAGGTGCAGGTGATGGAATTGACCATTCAAGCGTACGAGCATCCCAAGGGTCAGAACCTGTAACCTCACCTTTGAATTTCGATTTAACAATATTAATAACTAGTAGCAATACGCCAAAGGCAATCAAAAATGCCCCAACAGTTGCCATTTGATTTAAGAAAGTAACTCCTAGTTCCTCTTGGTATCTCCATGTTCTTCTAGCTTGACCAGCTAAACCACTTAAGTGCATAGGAGCAAACGTCAGGTTAAATCCAACAAAGATAATCCAAAAAGTAATTTTCCCTAATTTTTCGCTCATCATTCTACCGAAGACTTTAGGGAACCAATAATGGACTCCACCGAAGAGGGCGAAAACTAGGCCTCCAAAAAGTACGTAATGGAAGTGGGCAATTATGTAGTAAGTATCTGTTTGTTGCGTGTCAGCAGGAGAAACTGCATGCGTAACTCCAGAAAGTCCTCCAATGGTAAACATTGCTATAAATCCAACCGAGTAGAGCATTGCAGATGTAAATTTAATTGATCCACCCCAAAGTGTTCCTAACCAGTTAAATATTTTCACACCGGTAGGAACTCCAACAAGCATGGTTGAAACGCTAAACGCCGACACGGCCACAGGGCCTAGACCGGAAGCGAACATGTGGTGAGCCCACACTCCCCAACTCACAAATCCAATAGCGATTCCAGAAAAAACGATCACGCTGTAACCAAATAGAGGCTTTCTAGAAAATACTGGAAGAATTTCTGAAACGATTCCCATTCCAGGCAAAATCAAAATATAAACCTCAGGGTGACCAAAGATCCAAAACATATGTTGATACAGCAACGGATCTCCACCAGTTGCCGAGAAGAAAAATGTAGTTCCAAAGTTTCTATCGAAGAAGACCATGATCAACGCAGCTGAAAATACTGGCAAAGCAAAAACTGTGAGGAAGGAAATAATTGTCATCATCCAAACAAATACTGGCATTCTCATTAACTTCATGCCCGGCGCACGCATATTTGTAACAGTCACAATGAAGTTCAATGCGGAAGTTGTAGAACCAACAGCCAACAACAACAATCCAATAGCCCAAAAATTTGTTCCATTTCCAGGAAGGATTCCACTGTCATAAGGAGACGAAGTTAATGGAGTATATCCAAACCATCCACCATCAGGAGCTCCGCCTAAGAAGAAACTCGAATAGATAAATACTCCTCCAAAAAGAAATACCCAAAAACCAAACATGTTCAACCGAGGGAACGCAACATCTCGTGCACCTATCATCAAAGGAATCAAGTAGTTACCAAATCCTGCAATGATTGGCATACCTACAAGAAAAACCATAGTTGTCCCATGCATAGTAAACATCTGGTTATATTGAACAGCTGTAAGAACAGAGCTGTTCGGAGAAAAAAGTTGGAGTCGAATTAAAAGAGCTTCGATGCCGCCTGCCACAAAGAACAACAAGGCAACAGCAATGTAGAGAATTCCAATTTTTTTATGATCTACAGATGTAACCCAGCTGAATGGCCCAGTAGTTTTCGTTGGTCTCTTAATTAGCGCAGTAAGAGCAGAGCCCTTAATTCTATTCGCATCTTTTTTCAAAATATTTCTTTCCAGTTTTGTTTCTGGAGCTATTACCGTCATCTCTTATACCTACTTGTTCTTGTATAAATAATCGCCAATTGCCTTGGCTTCGGTTTCTGTCATGGCGGGAAGCTTTAACTCCTTACCGTCTGAACCTTTGTATACATAAGGTACAGAAAAGTTTGGCATTCCCACACATCGCTTGCCTTCTCCAGGAGCAACTCCTAGACGACAATCATCTGCTTGCATTGGGATTCCCCATCCATTTTCCCAATCGGTGGCGTTATAAACCCATCGCCAAGTATGTTCTTCAGTTTTCGGTATCGAGCCACCACCTAAAACTTCATTCTCAAAATCCGGCCCAAAGTGAGTCAAGTTAGGACCATATGAAACAGTTGCGGGATTATCCATGGCGTGACAGTTCGCGCATCCAAATTTCTCTATTGCTCGTTGAGCCGGTGTTGGAGTTTGACCTTCGCTAGCGATTGACGGTTGAACAGGAGGTTTTTGCATTCCTTCAATCCACTTCGAATACTCGGCTTCGCTCACAACTCGAACCTGCATTCTCATGACTCCGTGGCTTAGTCCGCAATATTCTGTGCATTGACCAGTAAATATGCCTTCGTTCTGAGCTTTGAGGACAAGACGGTTACTGCGTCCTGGCACAGCGTCGACTTTTCCACCCAATGAAGGAATCCAAAAAGAGTGGATCACATTACAAGGATTAGCTTGCTTTAATTCATCAACTGTTTTATCCACGACTGGCGTTTCTCCATCGCAAGCACGGAGATCCAATTCGATTTGTCGGTTTACCGGCACAACTAATTCATTGGCGGTTACAACTGAATTTGCAGTTTCCGGCTTCCCTTCCTCATCAGTTTTAACTGTTCCGTCCGCGTTGAGAATTTGATACGAATCTGTCTCAACTGCGAATTGCCACCACCATTGCTTTCCGACAACTTGTACTTTAATTGCTCCCGGATCAGCTTTTTTATCCAATTCGAATACAGTTTGAACCGTTGGAATCGCGATGCCTATAAGAATAATGAGAGGTAAAATTGTCCAGCCAATTTCTAATACTGAATTTCCATGGATTTGTTTTGGAGAACGATTTTTATCAGTGGCTCGGAATTTAAACGAAACATAGATAGTTGCAACAATTACAGCAATCCCAATCACCGTTGCTAACCAAAATATTGGAGAAAACAAATTCATAATTTTCTCAGCAGAATCACCTTCAGGTCTCAAGCTGTTTTGTTTATTGTCTGGACCAGTTGCACAAGATGTAACGACAAGTGCAGTGATCAGAGTGGAAGATATCAACATCCACAATCGGCGTGTTCTACTCATGTAGGACTTTTCTCCTTGAATCGGTTTCCTGGAATACGAGGACTACTCTAGTGAAAAACCTGCACCAAAATGGAAATAGTAGGAGCATCAATTGAAAAAAAGTTATGAATTCAGATAGTGAGGGTTTGATTGCCAGTTTTGATCGACTTCTACCCTTGCTTTTAACACAACTTTGCTATCCAACAAAGCCTGGATTCGCTTTCTTGCCCTGGTTCCAGCAGTTTCAAGCATAGAACCGCCTTTACCTATCACAATAGGCTTGTGAGAATTACGAGTAACAAGAATCCTTACATCAAAGTACCTTCGGTCAGCCTTACTTAATTCTTCAATCTCTTTTGCTACTACTCCTAGCTCCTGAGGTAATTCCTCTTTCAAAAGTCTTATCAAAGATTCTCTAAACATTTCTCCAACTATTTTTTCATCGCTCATATCGAGTTCTACATCGGTTTCGAAAAACTGCGGACCTGGTTCCAGGGAATTGAGAATCTCCTTTTTTAGAAGCGAAATATTTTTACTTGTAAATGCAGAAACCATGAAAATATTTTTAGCATTTGGCATCAGTTGAGAAAGTTCCTGTGCTCTTTTTGCGATAGTTTCAATTTTATTAACAGAATCACACTTATTAATTACAACATGAACATTTTTACGTTCAGCTAGATGCTGCGCAATAAATCCATCACCTTTACCTATAGAAGCCGATCCATCGAAAACTGCCAAAATGAGATCCACACCATCCAGCGCATCATATGCAGCTTCATTAAGCTGCTCTGAAATCTTAAATTTGGGCTTATGGATACCTGGTGTGTCTACAAAAACCATTTGGTAGTAGTCGCCGTTTGCAATTGCTCTGACTTGGGAACGAGTTGTATGAGAATGCTTTGAAGTTATGGAGAGATCCTTACCCACTAGCGCATTGACCAAAGTAGATTTTCCTACGTTTGGCCTACCGACAACAGCAATCAATCCGGTACGTTTAGTGAAACTCTCGTTTTTAAATTCGTTCAATTAAATCAATCTTGCTCTGACGAAGAATAATCTGGAGATGCATCTCTTTTAATCTCATCTTCGTTGTCATTTTGGTCGATTTCTTTTTTTGTGACTAAAACTGAAACTATGCGTTGACCTTGAACTCGTTCTACGAAAAACTCAAGATTGTTATATACAACTCGTTCACCTTCGTAAGGCACATGCTGACAGACATTAAAAATTAAACCTGAAACGGTATCCCATTCTGTATCTTCAATTTCGGAACCAACTGTCTCGCTTAAATCGTCTATTGGAGTTCGTCCAGGAAGTCTCCATTGGTTCTCTCCAATTTCTTCGATAGCTGGTTCAACGGCATCATATTCATCAGAAATTTCACCAACGATCTCTTCAATGAGATCTTCAAGAGTTATGAGACCCGCAGTACCACCATATTCATCTACAACAATTGCCATATGGAATTGACCTTGCTGCATATCTCTCAAAAGTTCAGCTGTTCTCTTTTGTTCAGGGATAAAAACCGCAGTACGTCTAATTGTCGAAACGAGATTTTCAGCTTTTCCTTGCCTTTCATGTTCAACTAAGTCTTTCATGTAAACAAGTCCAATAATAATGTCTCGATTTTCACCATATATAGGTAGCCGGGAGAAGCCTTCTTGAATGGCTAAATCAAGGGCAGCCTTAATTGTTGATGACGCAGCAACTGCAACCATGTCAGTCCGTGGAGTCATCGCTTCTCGCACAACTGTATCTGTAAATTCAAAAATGGAATGAATCATTTCTCGTTCTTCGTGTTCTATTCCAGATTCTTGAGCAGCTACATTAGCCATTGTTTTTAAATCGTCTTCTGTAACAAACGGACCTTCTTTAATTCCTTTTCCAGGCAAGATAATATTTGAAACAACAATCAGACCTGAAGAAATCCATTTCAACGGAGCAAATTTTGTAATAGCCCAAAGGAATGGAGTCATAGCGAGTGCGACTTTGTCCGGATGTTGAACTGCAAAAGTTTTTGGCGCGACTTCCCCGAGGACGAAGAACACTGTGATCTGGGCAACAATCGAAATGGCCACTCCCAAAGTTCCATATTGATTCTCGACAACTATAGAAATAATTGAAGCTGTTCCAAGTTGTGTCACCAAAACTACAAGCAACAATGTGTTTAAAGTGGTCTCTGGACGTTCCAACATTATCCTAAGTCGTCTTGCCCCTTTTCGACCTTCATCTTCAAGTGCAAGTGCCCGAACTCGATTCAATTTTACGAATGAAGTTTCGGCCAATGCACAAAAAATAGAAAACAAAAAGAGTACAAGTGCAAAAATAAGTAGCGAAATTTCTATTGAGTCCATAGCGACAACTAACACACTACTTTAAATCGGATAAGGGAATATGATTCCAATTATTTATCACCTGTTGGGTGAAGTCGGAAAAATTCGGTCAAAATTTCTCTTTCATGAGCCTGCATCTCTTCTCTTTCATCAACTTCAAAATGGTCATAATTTAAAAGATGCAAAGTTCCGTGCACAACCAAAAGCGCCAATTCTTGATCGAGGGTTTGATTATGCTCGCCTGCTTGCCTTTTGGCAATTGTTGGACATACATAAACATCACCAATTAATGCCGGCATTTCTGGATCTTCACTAGGCGTGCCCGGGCCTCGGCCTCCGTTATCTGGATTTCGTCCAGAACCAACGAGATCGTCGTCTACAGGAAAAGCGAGTACATCGGTTGGTCCACTCGCACCCATATATTGTTCATTGAGTTTTGTTATTGCATCTTCATCGCAAAAAATTAAAGACATCTCACAAATTCCAACTACCTTTTCCTTTGCGAGCGTAAGTCGAGCTAATGATATGTATCTTGCTACATCTACTTCTATATCAAGTTGTTCACTTGAACCAAAAACACTTACGTTAGGGTCGCCGATAATTTCTTCAAAATTTTTCATTAAAACTTATTATCCTTTTCATAAGGATTCGGATGTTCTTTATCCCAATTGTCGTACGCTTCTACAATGTCTTGAACGACTCTATGTCGGATTACGTCACCTTTGTCGAAATCACAGAATTCAACATTTTTCACACCTTCTAATATTGCACGAACTATTCGTAGACCAGAAACTTTTTGAGAAGGTAGATCTACTTGCGTTAAGTCACCAGTTACTACCATTTTTGAACCAGTACCTAACCTTGTTAAAAACATTTTCATTTGTTCTGGTGAAGTGTTTTGAGCTTCATCAAGAATGACAAATGAATCATTTAGAGTTCGGCCTCTCATATAAGCAAGTGGAGCAACCTCAATTACTCCTCTTTCCTGAAATCTGGCAAAAGAATCGGTACCGACGATGTCAAAAATTGCATCGTAAAGTGGACGCAAATAAGGATCAACTTTCGCCAACAAATCTCCGGGCAAAAAACCTAAGTGTTCTCCAGCTTCAACAGCAGGACGAGTAAGAATTATTCGTTGTACTTTTTTAGCTTGCAGGTCAGCCACTGCACTAGCAACGGCTAAATAACTTTTTCCGGTTCCGGCAGGACCGACACCAAAAGTAATTGTATTATTTGCGATCGCCTCGACATATTTTCTTTGGCCTTCGGTTTTTGGATGAATCGATTTTCGACCTTTTAAAACATTGTGACTTGAAACTTCACTAGGTGACTCATTTCTTTTTACCATGTCTATAGATCTTGAAACATCATCACGTGTCAAAGTTTTCCCGCTTTCAATAATTTTTATAAGTTCGTCGATAAGTCTTGTTATTTCAAAAATAATGCTTTTGTGTTTTGAAGTTATCGTAATTTCATTTCCTCGAACGAGGATAGTTGAATCGAATGCTTCTTCAATCAAATCAAGATTTTGATCATTGTTACCCAACAAATCGACAACAGTGGAAGAGTCGTCAACCACAATCACGGATGATGCAATGGATACTGATGAAGTTTTTTTCATAGGCATTTAGTCTCTTAAAACCATTATCGACCTATTTTCAACAACTCTGTAGATCAAAGTGAACTCGGCTGTTTTTCCAGGTCAGCAATAAGATTAATGTCACTCAAACGCTGTATAAACTCATCAATTGACTTACCAAAGACTGCAGAGAGTATCCGAATGTCATCATTTCGCAAAGTTAAGTATCTCCCAGAAGAATCGTTTCTCTGTTGGTGAACACTCTGAGCGAAACGACCGATCACCATTGCTTCAGCATGATTGTTGTTTGCAATTTTCCCAAGGTCTATAACAACTCGTTGATTTTGACCTTCAATTGTTGTTAAATCAATTGTCTTCTCACTAGGAAGAACGCTTGCAGGCGAAATATGATAGTGCTCACATAATCTAATAAGTCGAGCCACAGAAATTGATCGCTCACCTCGTTCGTATGCTCCTACAACAGAGGCTTTGAATTCATGGTTAGATTGCTGTTCTACATCGTGCAAACTTAGACGCTGATCTTTCCTGATTTGTCTAAGTTTTTCACCAATAGCTTGTGAAGTTTCTCCACTTTCACTTTCTTGCATTTGTCCCCCTGCTAGATGCCACTAATCGTGGTGATTTATCATAGTCGCTTTATTGCTAAGAGTGATAAATCATCTGCCAGCAGCTTATTAGTTCGCCTCGGAATTGAGGCAAGCTAGCCCGGTTGCAAAGGCAATTGCTGTCTCTGCACGCAGAATTGAGGGCGAAATGCTCCATAATCTGGTCTTTGAACCAAGCCCTTCCACTTCGGCAGAATCGAACCCACCTTCGGGGCCTATCACTATGGTTTTACCTTCTGTTTCAACCGCTTTCGATCCGCTTGGATCACATAGTACAAGGCTCGCTTTTGACTCTTTGAGATACCCGAATAAATCAGAAACTACTTTTACTTCTGGGAGATTGGTTCTGCGCGATTGCATCGCAGCATTTCTCACTATTGATGCAGTTCTAATTTCAAACTTGTTTTTTGATTTCTCATTGAGCTTTAATGTTGATCGCCGAGTTTGGCCCACAATTATTTTTGTTACGCCTAGTTCGACAGCTTTAGCTATCCCCCATTCCAAACGGTCCAATTTAAACAGTGAAACTGCGACTATAACTTCTGATTCATTTCCTTTTACGAAGTCTCCATCTGCTTTAAGGGCAATTTTTAAACTATCGACATTGTCTACTAAATATTTTCTAATGATCCCATTATTGGCAGCAGAGATGACGTCTCCTTTTTGAATCCGCAAAACTCTAGACAAATGGTGGTGGTCTTCACCAGTAATTTCAATAACATCTGCCAATTCATCAACAAAAACATGAGCTTTACTTGATCGAAGGAAGTCAATCATGAAAATGCGCGCTTAACCTTTTCGAAAAGAGAGTGGTGCTCTTCAATCTCCTCAACTTCCTCGCCAGTCGATTTAGCAAATTGTTTTAAAAGATCTTTTTGCTCTTCAGTTAACTTCTTTACTGAAGGAATCTCCACATTTATGTAGATAAGGATATCTCCCCGACCTCGTCCGCGAAGTCGACCCATCCCTTGGCCATGCAGTTTGAACACATCTCCAGTTTTACTACCAGGAGGAACATGTAAAATTTCACTTCCGTCTAAAGTTTTAACTGGAACATTGACTCCAAATATGGCAGAAAGGAACGAAATGTTCTGAACTCCAACAAGGTCGTCTCCATGTCTTTCAAAGTTTTCATCAACCTCTACAAAAATGGATACGTATAGATCTCCTGGTGGCATTCCCCTAAGACCAGCTGGGCCTTGCCCGCTGAGTCTAAGCCTCGAACCGGTTTCTACTCCGGCAGGAATATTAACTTCTAACGTAATGTCTTGGGCTAACACTCCAGAACCTGAGCATGAATCACAAGCTTGCTCGATTATTGTTCCAAATCCAGAACAATTCGAACATGGCGTTTGAACCATCATTTGACCGAAGAATGATTGGCGCAATTCTTGCACTATCCCTGCTCCCGAACACACTTCGCAAGTTTTCGGATTCGTTCCAACTTTCGCGCCTGAACCTGAACAGGTATTGCAAGTTCGATTTAGTTTCAGGTCAACTGACTTTGTTACTCCAAATGCAGCTTCAGCAAGCGTGATTTCAACTTGAGCTTGAACATCATTTGATGATTGATTATTTTGAGAGAATCCAGAATTGAAACCCTGACCACCAAAAAATGATTCGAAAAGATCAGAGAGATTGAAATCGAATGAACCTCCACCTTGTGAATTAAAACCAGCATCGCCTCGAAGGCCATCTAAGCCAAATTGGTCATATCGTGCTTTTTTCTCAGGATCACTAAGAACTTCATATGCAACCGAAATAGCTTTAAACATTTCCTCTGATTCAGGATCTCCACCATTAGCATCCGGATGATACTTTCGCGCAAGATTTCTATATGCCTTCTTTATTTCAGTTGGATCTGCAGAACGCGCGACTCCAAGCAACTCGTAAAAATCTTTATCCATCATCCGTCCATGTATTTGCTTGCAACTTGAGATGCTGCGTTTATGCAATCAAATGCTTTCAGATAATCCATACGTGTTGGCCCTATTATTCCGAGCGCCCCCGCTTCTCCATCCGAACCTTTAATAGGTGCGAGAATCATTGAATGACGTTTGAGTTCTTCTAAATTATTTTCAGATCCAATTCTTGCATCGATTGTCTCGCTAAGACCATTTCGAATCACATCTACCAGTTTCATGTGTTGTTCAACAAGAGAAAGTACTTTGGTAGAAAATTCGCCTTGTTCAGGATCAGATGAATTTCTTACATTTGCGATCTTAGAAACACCGGCTACATGCACAACAGAATTCGCTTCTGCATCACTAGATTGCGACTTGCAACCTAGTACAACCAAATCAAGCAATTCTTTTTCAAATGCGCCGTCACTATGTCGGCTTGAATGCAATTTACCAATTTCGGAAATTTGCTTGCCGACAATGAGAGCTTTCAAAAGCCTTTGAGAAGTTTGGCCATAGACTTCCGTTGTGAGCTTTTCAATTTCTGATTGAACAGAACTAGAAAATTGGTCAAAATTAATCACCACTCTGTCAATCGTCGCATCTTCAAAAAACAGTCCAATAACTAATCGATTAGCATTTAGGACAGAAACATGTACATCTGCGATGACTGAATTCTTAGTACAATCTCGAACAGCCACTGCCGTGTGTTGAGTTAATGTCGATAAGAGAACCACCATTTCATCAAGTACATTTGGAGCAGAAGTTGGCACAAAATTATCTATTGATTCATTGCCTTTTATTGTCAGCTTGCCTGTCTGCTTAGCATCAAAAAACTGATTCGCTACAAAATTATCGACAAAAAAGCGATAACCTCTGTCTGTAGGTATTCGACCAGAAGAAGTGTGCGTTTGTGATAGGTAGCCCTCCTCTTCAAGGGCATGCATTTCGTTACGAATAGTTGCAGACGAAACACCTAAGCGACTTTTAATTCCTACCATTTTGGAAGCTACGGGGGTTGGTTCTTCCAGATATATATCGATAACAGTCTTAAGAATTTCAGCCTTGCGATCGTCCAAGCCATCTGTAGCTGTTATAGCTGTGCGATTCATCTTTCTATTGTACACCTGAGATCAACTTGGAGTACTCCTCGAACAAATCTATTGTAATTCGGTTCGCCATAAGACGCCCTTTTACATCTAGATAGATCGTGGAATTGTCTATATTTTCCAACACAAAATTTTCTTCTATATAACTTTTTAAAAGTTCACTCTCTTTATCAAGAGGCCAAGATACACCATCTCTTGTACGGAGCTTTAGCGCGAATAGTTCTTCACTTTTTCCGATGCTGCTATTTTGTTTATCTTTGATTAAATAATCTGAATTTAACTTCGAAGGGTTTCTGAGTTGGCTGACTTTTTCTAAATATTTTTCAATATTTCGCGGCGTTGAATACCTAATATCATTGTGAACTCCGTGTGCTGCACAACCCAAAGCAATGATGTTCCCTCCCCTCCAGTAAGTAAGATTGTGAACAGATTGTCTACCCGCTTGAGACCAATTGGAAATTTCATACCAGGTAAAGCCGTTTTCACTAAGAATTTTTTCTGCTAATTCATATTTATTTGCCAAGTCATCTTCATCAGTTGTTTGTTTTTCTCCTAAAGAAATCGAACGTCCGAGAGGGGTCCCGGATTCAACACCCAATGCGTAAGCAGATATGTGATTTACATCCAAGCTAATTAGAAATTCAAGAGATTTATTCCAACTTTCTAGACTTTCCACCGGAGAGCCATAAATAAGATCCGCATTTAAATTACTTATGCCACTTGCTGATATATATTCTCTAGCTTGCAATACATGTTCTGTATCGTGTTCTCGTCCTAAGTAATTCAATACATTTTGATCAGAACTTTGAACTCCCATTGAAATTCTGTTTACGCCAGCACGAAAATAGTTGTCCATCTGATTTTGGGTAACGTGGTCTGGATTGCATTCCACAGTAATTTCTGTTTGTTTTGATATGGAAAGCTCATTTGCTACAGCAGAAATAATGTCGGAAATATGCTTTTCCTCAATTAAGTTTGGAGTACCGCCTCCGAAAAATATCGAGCTCACTTCTGAACCTTGATCAATTCGAAAGTGCTCAATTTGGAAATTTAATTGGCGCACAACGGAATTTACATATTCCTCTACAAGATCTTCTCTACCTACCCAAGTTGCAAAGTCGCAGTAGTCGCAACGACGCGAGCAAAAAGGTATGTGAACGTATATTCCGAAAGCCATCGAAATAGGTTAGGCAATAGTTGCGCTATAAAGTGCTTCCTGGTCTGACTTGTCTACTCCACCACTAACTTCTTTAGTTAAGGAAAAAGCAACAATAGTTCCAGAGACTCTTGCCATAGAGACATTTGGATCACTACCCAACACTCCAGCAGAAATCACTTTTTGCCCTTCAGCAGTATCAACAATTGCCCAAAGCTGGTAAGTCGAATTCTTATCTAGTGCAGCGAGCTGTCTGCAATCGATCATGATGTCGCCATCTTCATGGATCATAACTTTCGCTCCCAGCTGACCTTTTTCACTCGTCAATTCAACCGTCTGCGTTCCCGATTCGGATGAAAATGCACCCACTTCTTTGTCGAGCGCGAACTGATTACTTTCAGATGAGGACGTTTGCGGCCAAACTGTCACTGAAAGCATAACTGCAATAAAGGAAGCAGCGATTGCTCCTGTGAGGAAAGGTACAATAAAGTTGCGTTTTGAATTTATATTCGTAACATTAGAAGGCTTTGCATTTTTACTATCTCGATCAATTTGAGATTTGATGCTCGCAAGCAAGAATTGCGATGCTGGCTCATTATTTTCAAAGTCAGCAAACATTCCCATTGATTCGTCAACATATCTTCTAGCTTGATCAGATTGACCAATAAACAATTCAGCTTTTTCAACTTCTTCACTTTCTAATGCCCCAACAACATACAGATCTAAGAGCTCGCAGGTTTCATCGCTAAGTTCATAATTGCTATCTTTTTGAATAGAACTCATGATTGCACCTCCTCGGAAATTGAATCTTGTAGATAAGTTTTTAGTTTTGACATTGCTGAGCGGATTCTGGATTTAACGGTACCTTCGGGTTGCGACAAAATTTGAGCAACTTCTCGATATGTAAATCCCTTGTAGTAGCTCAAAACAATTGCTTGCCTTTCACCTTCAGATAGATTTGAGAGCGCATCAGCCATGGTTTGGGACAATTGCATATTTACAATTTCATCTTCAACCGACAAAGTGGAATTATTTGCAGCATTGACAGCAATAGTGCCCTGTTTTTCTTCTCTTTTCGCACGCGCCTTTTCAGATCGGATGAGATCGATACTTCGCGAATGAGTTTGTGTGAGAAGAAAAGTTCTGAGGCTTCCACGATTTGGATCGAATCTCTAAGGGTTTTCGTGGAGAGCTATAAAAACTGTTTGGACAACGTCATTGGCTCGGGCTTCGTTTCTTAGAATTTTGCGTGCCAATCCTAAACAGGCTCCAGAGTAAAGACGGAAAACTTCATCAAAGATATTTTCATTTTTGGACTCGAGCCCCAAGAGAATGTCTGAATCGTCCATTATGATATACATCATATCTTTTCTCGGTTGAGAAGTGGAAACTGAAGTATTCATATAGGGTCTTACGCAAAAGAAGAACAATTCGGATTACTTAACATGGGCGCCATCTATCTTCATAGACTCAATACAGACTTATACGGGATTAGATACTAAAAAGTAACATTATTTGTCCTGTTCAAAGGCGTTTTTATGCTCATATTGAGTAAAAAAACCTTTTGCTTGCTAGAGTAGGTACCTGTGTTTATCTCAAAACCAAAGAGTCTCCTAGCTAATAGAAAAATAGCAGTATTGCTAGTAATGGTCCTAACCATATCGCTATCGAGCCAAGCTGCATTTTCAAACCCAACGGAAGATAAGCGACAAAAAGCCGCCAGAATCGCTCGAGAGATAGATGAAAATGGTGCAAAAATAAGCGCTTTGGCCGAAAAATATAACAAGATTAAAATTCAGTTAGATAACTTGAAGGAATCCGTTACTTCCGCGCAAGCACAACTTGATAGCGCGAAACTTCAGAATGATGAAGTAAAGGCGCGAGTGCAAAAACGGGCTGTGAATATGTATTCTGACTCATCTCAAAAATCAGACGAGTTTTCCCAAGAGGTAGATTCAAAACGTAAAGCGCAATATGTTGAAATCGCAACTGGTAACGACTCTGCGACTATTCGGCAATTAGTAGCAACTCAGGAAACTGTAACCGAGCGAAAAGCTGAACTTGAAAAACAATTGAGTTCAATTGCTTCTGAAGAACAATCGTTGGCGGACCAAAAGAAATCTATTGAAGATGCAAACAAAGCCCAACAAGCTTTGCTCAACCAAACACGCGGTGAATTAGCAACTCTTGTGGCTCAAGAACGAGCTGCCCGTGATCGATCGCAAAACACAACAACTAGAACAAACAATGCGAACCAAACTTTGCCTGGTAATCTTCCAGCTCCTTCACCTAAGGCTGCAATTGCCATCGAGTATGCTCGACAACAACTTGGCAAGCCCTACAGGTATGCTGCGTCAGGTCCAGATTCTTTCGATTGTTCGGGGTTGACTATGAGAGCTTATGGCGCTGCCGGTCTGCGACTTCCACATTATTCAGGTGCACAATACGCGATGTTTCCAAAGGTTCCAATAAGTCAGCTACAACCTGGCGACTTGGTTTTTAGAGGACCTGGCGGTTCTGCTCACGTTTCTTTATACATCGGAAATGGAATGGTCATCACTGCGCCTCAAACAGGAGATGTTGTAAAGATTGCGAGCATGGGAAGAATAATCGGCGGTTCTCGCCCCGGTTGATATTAACTAGTCATCTAGTTTTAGAGCGGCGACGAAAGCTTCTGGCGGGACTTCTACCCTACCGATAGATTTCATTTTCTTCTTACCTTCTTTTTGTTTTTCTAGAAGCTTCTTTTTTCGGGTTATGTCTCCACCGTAACATTTAGCCAGCACATCTTTCCTTCGCGCCCTTACAGTTTCTCTAGCAATAATACTTCCACCAATTGCAGCTTGGATTGGAACATCGAATAGCTGTTTAGGGATAAGTTCGCGCAGCTTCTCTGTCATTTTTCTTCCATACTCTACAGATTTGTCGCGGTGAACCACGGAAGAAAAAGCGTCCACGACAACTCCATTAAGTAAGATATCGACTTTCACTAAGTTGGATTGTTTAAAGCCTGATTGCTCATAATCAAGTGAGGCATAGCCTTTGGTTCTTGACTTCATGGCATCGAAAAAGTCCATCACGATCTCAGCCAATGGAATTTCGTATTTAAGTTCAACTCGTTCTGGAGATAGATACTCCATATTTATCAATTCACCCCGACGCTCTTGACTAAGTTCCATCAAGGTACCGACAAATTCTTTTGGAGTTAAAAGCGTAACTTTCACGAAAGGTTCTTCAATAAAGTCGATTGCATCTGGAGTAGGCATTTGTGATGGAGCTTCGATTTCATTTCGGCTACCGTCTTTAGCTGTGATGAAATATATTACGTTGGGAGCAGTTGCGACCAATGCTAAATTATATTCACGCTCTAGGCGCTCGCGGATAATTTCCATGTGTAAAAGCCCAAGAAAACCACAACGAAAACCAAATCCTAAAGCTCCTGAAGTTTCTGGCTCAAAAGTATAGCTAGCATCATTTAGTTTTAGTTTTTCTAGAGCTTCGCGCAAATTACCAAAATCATCGCCATCTACTGGGTACAAACCACAAAATACCATCGGTACCGGATCCTGGTAACCTGCGAGCGCTTCGGCAGGATCGCTTGAGAGCGTGACTGTCTCCCCCGATTTCGCTTCGCCAACATCTTTGATCCCTGCAATCAAATACCCAACTTCGCCAGGACCTAATTCTTTTACTGGAGTTGGTGCAGGTTTTCGAATACCAATTTCTTCTATTTCGTGTCTCGTGTTCTGTTGCACGAACAAGACTTTCGAATTTGAGTGCAGCGTTCCATTCATAACTCTGATCGATGAAATCACACCTCGATATTGGTCGTAATAAGAATCGAACATCAAAGCTTGAAGTTTTTCGTCTCTATTTCCCCCAGGCGGAGCAATTCTTTCAATAACAGCATCTAAAAGGTCTTGAACACCTTCACCTGTTTTTGCACTTATTCTCAATATCTCGTTGGTTGGAATTCCCAAAACTTTTTCGATTTCACCAGCAACACGGTCGGGATCTGCGGCAGGTAAGTCAATCTTATTCATTGCCGCAACTATTTCTAGATCGTTTTCCAGAGCCAAAAAGCAGTTTGCCAAAGTTTGAGCTTCAATCCCCTGACTGGCATCAACAAGCAGAATTGCGCCTTCACAAGCTGCAAGAGACCTAGAAACTTCATAGCCAAAATCGACATGACCTGGCGTATCTATTAGCTGAATCTCATATCCTTTATAGCTCAGTCTCACATTTTGAGCTTTGATTGTTATTCCGCGTTCGCGTTCGATATCCATAGAATCTAGGTACTGGGATCTCATATCCCGGGGGTCCACAGCTCCGCAGAGTTCAAGTAAACGGTCCGCTAAAGTCGATTTACCGTGGTCTATATGAGCCACAATACAGACGTTTCGAAGTTTGGATTGTTCTATCATTTCCCTAGTAATTTAGCGTCAAGGTGAGAAAAACCAGCAAAGGTGCTAAAGTTATTAGTTCGAAATACACAGAAACTAGATTTTCGTGACCAGGAGTAATAGTGGCAAATATTAAAAGTCAAAAACAAAGAGTCATAACTAACGAGAAGGCTCGAGTTCGCAATGCCGACACAAGATCAGAACTGAAGACACTTCAAAAGTCGGCTGCTAGCGCAATTGCTGAGAAGGCTGAAGATGCACCAAAGAAAATTTCTCTTGCTCAATCAAAACTTGCAAAAGCTGCTTCAAAAGGTAGATTGCACAAAAAAACAGCTGCAAGAAAAACATCTCGACTAATGAAAAAAGCAGCTAACTAAGTAGCTGCTTCTTAATTTTATTATTTACTCACATTTAAGCCGGTAGCGGAACTCTATCAATATTTACAGTGACATTAGTTGCGTCTGTTGGCCAATAATCTCCAAATGCATCAGCTGAACTCTCCAAAGATTTAGCAAGTCTGATCATTGGTGATGCATCGAACCTCGCTTTAGCTGTTATCGAAATTTGATTTCCAGGCACGCTTTCACCAAGAGATATCGTAATTGTTAATGGACCTTGCACACCCGATCCAGAAAAAGGAATCGGAGGTAAGGAATAACTGGTTCCATTGTAAGTAAATTCAGCTTGCGTCAATGTGCATCTGATATCGCATGGCAACGAGCCGCCCTTACGATCTGTCATTGTAGATAAGTTTCTAACAGTGACTTGAACCGTTCGAGCCCCACCTTCAGTAACGGTAACTGCAGTCGGAGCAGACACCTCAATTTTTGGTGTTACATATACATACTGACATTCAATGTTTGAATCGATTGAATCAATTATTTCCTTCAGAACTTTAGCTAGATCGTCTTCGAAATCGTCTGCCTTCGACCAATTTGAAGGACCAAAAACTTCATTCATTGCTGAATCGGCAGTTGCATTAATTAAAACACCTCGAACAGCCATTTTCGGTGCACTAGTTCCAGTTCTCAATTCGGTAACGGTTTGAGATGCATATTTTCTTCCATCTGCAGAACTGTATCCGGATAGATCTCCTACTTCGAAAGTCCTGTTCGATCCATTGTTAACATTAGGGGCACCGTCGGTGAGCATTAAAGCCAAGTTGATGTGTTTTCCCGGAGCTGGGTCGTTAAAGTCTGACGATGAAGCTAACTTTTTTACTTCCAGCAATGCATCATCCCAGTTAGTCAATGTGTAATTACCTGTTGTTTCAAAACCAGCATTATACCCACGAGCTTTTGCATACGCTGTTGTATTTCCGTTCATCGATAACTCATTGGATCCATTAGCTGAAGGCGAAAAGAAAATTGCATCAACAGCAGCCTTCATATCCTCTAACGAAGTAGTCGAATCAACTTTCGTAACGAGTTGGTTAGAAGCTGTTTTGTCATTCTGAATTATGGACCTTGAACCATATCCCCAGAGTAAAACATCGAGGTCACCATCTCTAGAAATCAAGATATTGCTTAAGTCTTCAACAAACTTATTGACACTTTCCTTATATTTGGCAGGGTTGTCAGCAACGCTCGAAACTGATCCAGATCGGTCAATCATTACCGCTAGAGTTAATCGAGGTTTTTCACAGTCAAGCGTGATATCTGGGTTTGTGGAGGTATTATCAGCTGCTAGTTGAAAACTCGTCTTTGCTTTTACTGGTTGTTGAGCACCGCTCGAACTGGTTCCAAAAATAGTAGTAACAGCTACTGCCAAAACAGTAAAAGCTAAAAAGGCCATTGTTAAATGGTATTTGGTGAGTTTACGAGGCTTTAATTTATCTTCCGTGACGGAGTTCATGGAACTCTCCCTTTGTGAATGAAGCGTCTCCACGCGCATTCCTGGGCTTATATGTAAATTATAGACCATAAAGCGAATAAAGCGAAATGGATAGTTTTTGTAACGTGTCGCAATTTGAACCTATTAATTATAGGTTTTTATGTGTTTTTTATTTACACATATAAATTTTCGAAAAAATCTTCAATTATCTTTTTGCTCTCTTGTTTGGTTTGAGAACTACATATTTGGCAAAGCGAAATTATTCCAAGTTCTATTGCGATCTGGGCATCTACTGCATTTGCTCCTTTACACATAACATCAGTCGCACCCAAAATCTCGATTGCGCTGACTATTGCATCGCTTCCAAGCTTTCTCGATTGTTCCCAACTCATTTTCGCGGCATAAGGGTTTCCTTTGCTCCCCAGCGCAGTAAAAGCATCGCCTTGGTTTCTGATGTCTTTGTCATCAAGCAGAGCGAGCTTTCGAAAATGACTAGCTAACAGCGCAACAATTTGGAGCGGATGCATTGGCTTAGCATTTTGTGCAGAAGTTGAGTGCAACATTCGAGAGCAAATTTCTAACGCCTGAGTCGTTTCGCCATTTACGACTTTATTGGCCAATTCGTAAAATGCAACATTGCCAGATTCTCCGAAATAATCGATTACTTGGTCCAGACTCAATTTTGAACCGGAATCATAGATATTTGAAAGTCGCTCAATAAGATCTGAAATTTTAGAACCGTCTTCTCCATAATGCTTAAATATTTCTTCTCGCACGCCTGGTTCAAAAGTCATTTTCTTTTCGGACGTGATTCTTTTGAAAAGATCTCCCACAGACTCACGTGCTGTTCCAATCTGAGTTACGACGGGTTTCCAAGCTTTAGTGAGAGTTGGAGATATTCGACCTCCGCCTTGCACTGCTACCAAAAAGGAAGAAGGGGTTGGATCTTTTAAGTACTCAATCAGCGAAGTGAGTTCCTCAGTCGTAGCTGAGCCAATATCTCGCAGCACTACGACTCTCATTGGAGTTAAAAACGGCGGACTCAAAAGTGAATTAACGACATTTTCTATAACTTGGATTCTAAGTTCTTCGCTATCAGCATCTCCCAGGTCATAATTGTCAACACATAAAGATTTGTCTTGGTCGCCAACTAGTTTGTCGATAGTAGCGGCCATATCATTAGAACGTGAATTCGGGTCATCTCCGATTATGTAATAAACCTGTGATTCTGCCATTAAAGTAATTATCTTTCGGGCTATTGCTGCGATTCTTTATATATCTAATAGTGTAGGCGATAATGAGTAATGCGGTCATTGCCCAGCCTATCCAATAACCTTCGTTTGATGCTCCTAATTTAGCCATGAAATTTATTGATCTACATCCAACCTGAATTGGAATAATTCCTAGCTGAGAAATGGCCGAAGCTGGATCAACAAAAGAAAGCACAGACACTAGGACCATGCCAATAGTTGTAAGTGGTTCGGCGATACCGACGGCAATTACTGAAACCCACCAGCGCACCGGCATTTGAAAGCCGAACACCAACCACAAAATAGGTTGGACGCACAATGTTGCTGCGAGTGTGTTCCTGACAATTTCAAATTTGCAAAGACTACGCATCTGAGGAGCCACAAAAAATAAGCCTCCCGTTGCACAGAGAGAAAGCCAAAACCCAACTCGAAACAACAAAAATGGGTCGATTATCGCGCATACCAACAGGGTGAATACAAAAACTTTGGACTTGGAAACACCATAACCATTCAGGCTCAGAACGGTTGGAATTATCACCATAACGCTAGCGCGCAAAATAGAAGGTTCGAACCTTGTTGCTGCACAATAAAATAGAGCGATCAACACCAAAGATGTGCTAGAAAATTTACGACCGAAATTGGACAATATCGGATTCAAAAATCCTACCAAGAAAGCTATATTCGCTCCTGAAGCTACAAGCAAATGAGTTAACTGCGACTGCCGATAAACGTCGTATAACTCTTTCGATATCGAATTACGTTTTCCGATAAGTAGACCTTCACAAACTCCTCGCTCGTCAGGTTCTAAGCGAGAACAGCCTTGCTCGATTGTATCGCGCATCTTTTGAGTTGAATTATCTATAAAGTTTTGAGCGTTATTTATATTTGAAATCTCGAGAGTCTTGAATATCCCTACAATGTGTTCTCTTTTTTTGTATTTCTGATACTCGTTTAATTCACTCAAATATCCTTGAACACTAATTTCGTCTCCAACCATTAGTCCAGCGAGTACATTTGTCATTTCGCTTGAACCAACTACGTGTACTCGATGATGCAAAACTCGGTCTATCGCGACGAACGATACTTGAAAATTAGAATTAACAGGATCAGATTTAACAACAAGAATAGATTCATAAGTTGCGCCAGAATCGATGAGTTTTCTAACGCTTGGATCGTTCATCGAATGGTTTTCAATTTCTAGTCGTATTCCAATAGCTAGAAGTGAAAATAGAATTAGTAGCACCAAGCGAAAATTGACATTTCGCAAATTCATGTGGAGACTAAGTCTTTGAGGTCTGCGAACTTTTTGTCACCTATTCCTTTGACTTTTCGAAGATCGTTAACAGATTCAAAAGCTCCAGTTTTATTTCTATGCGAAATAATGGCGGTCGCTAAAGATGGACCAATCCCAGGTAAGGTTTCTAATTCGGTCTGGTTAGCAGAGTTCAAATTCACTTTTAATGGTTGGCTAAGGCTCGTTGGACTTAAGGTACTCGTGTTCTGTTCACCTTGCAACTCAGTTAGCGATCCACCACAATTTAGCGCTCGATCCGATGCAGCATTTTGGTTGTTTTCTGGAACATAGATTGTTGCCCCATCTGTTACAAATGCAGCGAGATTACATTGAATAAGGTTTGCGCTGCTAAGTGCTCCCCCAGCTTTGGCGATTGCATCTACCACCCGAGATTTTGAATTTAACTGAACAACACCTGGAGAGTTAACAGCTCCAGCAACATAGACTTTTATTTCTGAAATTTTAACTTGGGTTGTTGTAACTGCGACTTGCTTCGTACTAGCAACCTCGATGTTTTCCATGCCTGATGAAGAATTACTATCAAATTGTGCGAACAGATAACCTGCAATTATTCCGCCAATTATAAAAACGGCCACGACTTTTAAAAATGATTGATCTAGATAGCTTCTATATCCATAGCGAGTTTGGTTTGTCGGAATTGGCCTCGTTAAAACTGCCTCTTGATCGTGAGGATT
>Ga0209573_1001690_pt1 | contig 32159 bp, 22 predicted proteins | sample TNRBio252014_DNA_FD_185870 | JGI IMG/M metagenome (GOLD analysis project Ga0209573, IMG submission 185870) | Wastewater treatment Type I Accumulibacter community from EBPR Bioreactor in Madison, WI, USA - TNR Reactor_6/25/2014_ DNA (SPAdes)... | ecosystem: Engineered > Bioreactor > EBPR >...
TCGTACAGTCGTACAGTCGTACAGTCGTACAGTCGTACAGTCGCACAGTCGTACAGTCGCACAGTCGTCGTTTCGACTCCGCTCAACGACCGGGCCAGGATGGCACAGTCGTACAGTCGTACAGTCGTCGTTTCGACTCCGCTCAACGACCGGGCCAGGATCGCAAGTCATACAGTCGTACAGTCGCACAGTCGTACAGTCGTACAGTCGTACAGTCGCACAGTCGTACAGTCGCACAGATCACCCTCCCCTCAGGGCCTGCTCCAACAACCGCCTGGCCTCCTCCGATTCCGGGTTTCGCCTGAGCGCTTCGCGGAAATTCTCGGCAGCACGTCGGTATTGCCGGGCAGTCATCATCGCCTTGCCGTTGTCTAAAAACTTCTTGTATTGCTGTGCCTTATCTTTTTCGGTGCGTTTGATGAGGTCTTCAATGCGTGTGTCTGAGCTCAACTGCCGGGCTTTTTCATATCGGGCAATGGCATAGTGCAATTCGCCGGCGGCAACGAGGCTATCGCCGGCGTCTACCTCGAGTTGGGCAAGTGGCCAGGTTTCCTGAAGCTTATCAAATTGCTGTTGGGCTTCGGGGCCGGCCTCTCCGACGAAGGGCTTTGCGTTTTCGAGTTGTAACAGCGCCGCGTCGTATTCACCCTGTAATTTTAGTGTTTCGGCAGTTTTTATCTGGGCGTAATAAGCCGTTTTGGCCAGGTTGCGGCGCGCCCGGTTGGCCACTTTGGTCTGCCGTACGGCTACCAATGCGCCCATAAGTGCAATGGCGGCCAGCGAAAAGCCGAAAAATGCCAATCGCGCCGTTTGTTTGCGTTTGCGCTTTTCGGCCAGCAGGGCGGAGTGTTCGGCGCTTTCGGCGGCGGCCTGGCTGTTTTTGATAAACTGTTTGACCTCCTCGTCGAGACGGTACGACAATAAGGGCAGGTATTCTTCGAGGGTGTTTAATTGACGGCGCGTGAGGTATTCTCCGGTGTCTTTGAACTCCTGGTGGTTGGTGAGCAGTCGGTTGAGTACTTCATTGGCGCGGCGTTCCTGCTCGGTGCGCTGGCTGTCGATGAGCGCGGCCAGCGAGTCGTGGGCCAATTCGATGTTGTCTTCGCCGAGCCTCAATAGTCGCGCCGCTGCCAGCCGTTGACAAATAAAGTCCACGGCTTTCTCTGAGAAACCGGTGAGCAGGGCCATGACTTTTTCTTCGAGCTGCACGCGTTCGCCCAACTGCCGGTAGCCCACCGGGCGTTTGGTGCCCTGTTCGGTGACGAATACGTCGAGTACTTTGCGGACGGCATCTTCGGGGAGGCTTTTTTCCTGAACCCTGACGCCTTTTTCGAGCCGGACTACCTGCTCGGTAAGAAAACGACCCAATACGTCTTCTATACGGCCGAAACGCTCAATCTCGGCAGTTGTGAAAGTAAGCGGCGGCAAGGCGTCGCCCGGGTCTTCTTTGCCGGAATAGGTGCGCGCATAATCTTCGCGGTACATCCGGTCGAGATACACCTGCAGGTAAGGCAGTTGTATACCCGATTTGCCCGCGCTGATGTTGTCGTATATCTGCTGAACGTTGGTGTCGGGTTTTTCCAGTTTGATGTGGAATTGCTCGCAGGAGCGGGTGATGACACTCGACACTTTTTTGAATCCCATGGGCTCCACGCGCAGGCGATGGTCGTACAACATGGGAATAATTTTTTCAATATGGAACAACTGCCCGATAAACTCTTCGCGCATGATGAGCAGGATTTTGCAGGGCAGCTCTGCGTCAATAAGGCTCCGTATTTGCTTGGCAAAATTTTCCTGTTCTTCGATGCTTCCCAGGATGAACAGCTCTTCAAACTGGTCAAAAATAAGATAAACCGGGCGCAGGTAGTATCTAAACAGCAGACTCACCGTGTCGGGCAAGGTAGCGCGGGGCTTTTCGCCTTTTGGCATGGCTTTGGCCAGGGCCTCGGCCAGGGAGCGGTTGATATCGTCGTTGCGGCGCAGGAAAAACGGGTACCAGTCGGGGCCGTCGAAGCGGCCTGCCAGGCCGCACTGCACCAGACTGGTCTTGCCGGTGCCCGACAAGCCGTAAATGAGCGCCAGCGGCGTTTTGAATACCGTGCTGTAAAGCGCTTCGGTTTCATCTTCACGCCCGAAAAAGGCGTCTTTATCCGCCAGCGTGAAGGCGTCGAGGAATTTGAAGGGACTTTTCATATGGCCTTTTGCATGGGTTGGTGAAACAACAACTGGGCAAAAGCGTCAAATTGGGCTTTCAGTACCAAGTAGTTGGCCTGTTTGGCAATTACGAGAGGAATATCGCTGGGTTTGTAAATATGGCGGTAGGCGTAGGTGTCCTGGTCTTTTGCATATCGTTCAAAAAAATGCAGCTTGGCAATAGACGCTTTTTCGTCAAACGCGTTTTCATCGATGACAAAAGGCGTGAGGTTGAGGAATTTGGGCCCTCCTTGTTGTTCGCGCAATAGCAACACCGAGGTATTGTCCATGAAGCGCTCCATGATCTGCGGCTCTTCGGCCAGCCCCACAAACCGCTGCACTAATCTTACGATGGTGTGTTTAAATCGGGCTTCGCGCAATTGCCGCGATTTTACTACCGTAATATTTTTCACCGAAGCGAAGGTGTAGCGGCCTATGAAACCCGTTTCGCCCAGGATGACGGCCAGTTTTTCCTCTGCCATGATGCAGAGGTTGTCGGCTTCGGCTTTGCCGGGCATGGCGTCTGCAATTTTTCGCTTCATCGAATCCATGAAATGCCAGGCTTCGTAAAACGGCTGCCCGGGCTCGGCAATCTGGCGCAGATGCGACAATTCTTCGAGGAAATAGGGGATGTTTTCTTTGTCAAAAAGCAGTCGGATATTTCTGACCAGCGGAAGAAAGTCGTAAACCCGGCGCTGCTTGGGCGTCAGGGTGAGAAATTGCTTTACCTGGCCGCGCAGTTCGTCGGAGATCTGCAGTGCGGGGCGTTCGCTGAGGGCATCCCATAGTTGCGCCAGCATGATATAAGCAAACAAGTCGCTGATGGTTTCGTAAACGGCTACCATCTGCCGCAGCCGGTCGGGGCCCGGTTTGTCGTAAAATACGCTATTGGAATCTGCGGCTTCCGGCACTAATAATTTGCGCACCTGTTCGCTGATGGGGTGGGGCAGGGCCTTGAGGATTGCTTCGCGTTTGTCGAGTATGCTGACCTCCACGCCCATCGATTCGTTTTCTTTGATTTGTCGGATGGGGTCGTTGTATTCGGCCAGGGCGTTTACCATACTGTCTACCAGCATCAGGTTGGGTTGGTATTCACCACTGCTGTAGCCGTAAGGTATGTTGGGCAAGCTCCATTCCAGGTTTAGCGAGGGGTCGTTTTTCCAGAAGATACCCCATAATGCACTGTCGGCCCCATCGCCGTCTACGTCTAACCCTCGGTGAAAACTCACCTGACTGTCCATGGTCAATATTTTGCCTTTGGCGGCTTCGAAGGCTTGTTCGATAGTATCCTGGTTAACCAGCGTGCGGAAAAACTGGATAGAAAATTCGGCGGCTTTCTGGTCTTCCACAGGGGCGTATGTGGAGATCACCACCGGCACGCCCTTGTCGAGTATGCCCTGCACTTGTGCTGCGGTGGAACAGCCGTTGAGCACCACGAGTTGCAAGCGCGGGCAATGCGACAGTAATTCGGCAATACCCAAAGCATGGGCATCCGGGCCTTCGAGTTGCAGGCTGCCCGGGCCGGCATGGCCGCTGTAGTGGAATACGACGATATTGTCTTTGTAGAGATCGAGGTATTCCGTTATAGCATTCAGGTTGGTAAACGAATCCCTGTGAATGAGAAAGTGCTGTTGGGCCTGCCGGGGCGCCAACAAGCTGTACAGCGTTTCGTCTTCGCGCTGAAGGGCGGGAAGCGGGTTGTCTCTGTCGTTGGCAAAGGCCAGGAATATTATGTCCATGTTTTTAGGTTTAGACCCTACTCACTCTCACGCTCTATCACAAATCTTCCCTCATAGATTGTCTAATTCGAAACGCACAGCCAATTAAGAGCCAGCGGGCCGCCGGTGCGGGATTCAACGGAAAGCGCTATTGAATCGTCGCCGGTTTTTTCAAAAAACTCAATACGCACCATATTGAGGCCTTGTCTGATAGGGATTGTGCCTGTTGCCGCTCTGGCTCCGTGCAGGCCGTCGTTATCGATTACCAGTTGGTTGTTGATATATAGACGGCTTCCGTCGTCGGAGGTAAGCGTAAACCGGTAAACATCGGTAGCCGGAATGTCGAGATAAGCTTCAAACACAATGCCGTAATAATCTTTGCCGGCTTTAGCGCCGCTGTCTATACCGGGCAAAACATTCGACAGGGTAGGCTTCAATAGCGCAAAATTGGGTAACACATCCCAGTTGCCCTCAAAATAAGAAGTCTTGATACCGGTAACCAATTCTTTTGCCCTGATAATAGGCAGGGATGGCGACACTTTATAAAATTGTTGCTGTACGGTTTCACTCACTGGCATTTCGCCGACAAAACTCCTGGCTTGCACCAGCGTATTTTCGAGCAGGTACAAAGGAGAAGCGTAAACAGGCGATTGTGCGGTAGGAGCCGTACCGTCGAGGGTGAAGTGGACAACCGACTTTTTGGCATTGCCGGAAGGTAAGCTGATCGTCACTTCCATCGTATCAATGAATTCGGTGTGATAAGCTTTTATTACGGGAGGTTGGAAGACCTCCGGCGCGCCTTTTAATTCCAGCACGATTACTGTATTCACAGGATCGGGTGCGTTGGCGGGCAGTGTGAGGCTCAGCGAAAAACCCGATTTTTGAAAAGGAACGGTCTTTTTATCGGCGAGCAAATAAGCCTTTGTAACCGTATTTCCCAGATTGTGAATATCCAGGCGTTGATTGTCGGGCCACCGGAAAACATGCAGATAAAGTTTGCTGTTGTCGCCTACTGTTTTTTGGGTTACCCGCCCCCAGGCGGTATGTTGGAAGGGACTTGCCGAGGTACCGTATATCGACTCGCCGTTGAGGCGCATCCAGGCGCCTATTTCTTTTAATCTGTCGATACTTTGCTGCGGGAAAGTTCCATCTGCTTTGGGGCCTATGTTGAGCAGGAAGTTGCCGCCCTTTGAGGCGATGTCGGCGAGTTTGCGGATAAGGTCTTCCGTCGTTTTGAAATTGAGGTCGTTTTTGTTATAACCCCAATTATTATTCATGGTCATGCAGCTTTCCCAATCTACACCGGGAAAGCCGGTTTCCGGAATTTCCTGCTCAGGGGTGCCGAAGTCGCCGGCGTATTCGCTCGAAGAGGTCATGCCGGCCATGCCGCCCCGGCCTTTGTCTACCCGGTTGTTGACGATGATGTCAGGTTTGAGGCTGCGTACGTAGTTGTAGAGTTCTTTGCCGTCGGCGTGGGTCCAGAATTCCTCCCATTCGCCATCAAACCACAGCACGCCGATGTCGCCGTAATTGGTGACGAGTTCTTTAAGTTGTTTTTTTAAATAAATAATAAAACGCGCTCTATCCGCTCCGGCTAGCGGGCGGTCTTTTTCCCAAGCCCGTCGCAGGGTATAATCGGGGTGATGCCAGTCCATGATGGAATGATAGAAGCAGAGCTTCACGCCGCCGATCTTGCGGCAGGCGTCGGCTAATTCTTTGAGAATATCGCGGCGGAAAGGCGTGGAGGCCACGTCGAAGTCGGTTTCTTTGGAATCCCACAGACAAAAGCCGTCGTGGTGTTTGCTGGTGATGACGATGTATTTCATGCCGGCGTCTTTGGCCATCTGTACCCAGGCTTCGGCATTGAAAGCTGTGGGGTTAAACTGCTGCACAAACTGGTCGTAGGTTTCCAGCGGTATCTGTGCAGAGTGGCGTATCCATTCGCCGTAGTTGGTGGCGCAGTTCCACTCGCCGGCGGGAATGGCGTAGAGCCCCCAATGTATGAACATGCCGAAACGGGCTTCGCGCCACCAGGCCATGCGCTGGTCGCGCTGGGCAGTGGTTTCCGCATTTTGAGCGATGACTGGAGAGAGGATGCCGGCCAGACAAACGGCCAGGACGAAACGGTGTAAGGTGTTGGTCATAGGTTTTGTGTTTTTACCGGTCAGACGACTGACAGTCGTCTCCTACCTGTCTTTCTGTACCGGTCTGACGACTGGCAGTCGTCTGACCGGTAGGAGACTCAGACCGGTAAGGAGAACAACCACCGCAATTACCTGTAGCGGATGATATTGCCACCACCAGGAGATGTACCCTGGGTTTTGAACTTGCAGTGAGTCGAGCGTAGGCCCTGCCGACAGTAGCCCGGCTCGGCCTGCCAATTGCACCTGTATAGCGTTTTCATGCCATTGGATGCTCACTATTTCCAGCGCTTTGGCCGAGGCAAATCTAAGAAATTCTCCGTTTTTCAACGACAAGCGGCGATAAGGTTGGTTTTTTTTATCCACAAACTCGATGTCGGCGCGTTGGATGGAGCTGGTGAATTCGCCGTTGCCCAAAGGGCGGATAAAAGCGACACTGTCAATTGGCAGGTGTTGTTTTTCCACGGAAGACTGGTTGTTTGCGGGCGATTCGAGCAGAAGGGATAGATTGTCGCCCCGGCTGCTAAAACGCAACTCCGCCGCTTCCCCATGGGGCACAAAAATTAACCCCGAGGCCCAGTCAACAGACTGCTTCTCACCGAGACCCTCGAGATCGACAAAACTGCATTCGAAATTTAGACTGTCCTGGAAGTTTAACACCCCCGTCGTCTTGCCCGATTGTATATCGAGGGCGATGACGCCGCCGGCACCTTCGTCTCTTTCGGGCATCGTGAGGGTTACCCGGCTGTGGGCCTCCCACGCGATGGACTGCAAGAACACATCGTCAAGGATAAAGCCCGATTCGTCGTTGCCGTTGGCAGGCGACATCTCGATTTGGCCTTCGCTTACGTCGTAAGACCTGGTTTTACCGCCCTGATCGCTGAGCCGAAGGCGCCGGGCCGGCAGGCTTGCCGTTCCGAACTGGCTGATTTGCAAGGTGCTAATAGATTGATCGACTTCAAAATCGGTAGATTCTTTGGCCGTAAATGCTAGCCTGTTGAGGGTCATATCCAGCCGCACCGGCACATCGGGTTTGGGTTTCGATTGCAACCACAGGGCGCTCAATATTATAAGTCCCCACATAGCGAGCAGAATGGGAAGGCGGTAGCGAAGCAAAAAAACCTGCATATCGAGCCTGGCCACCTGCAAACCCGCCACCGGCGCCTCAATATGGGTCGGAAGGGCGCCGGCCACGTATAGCAGCGCATTGTGGAGTTGGGTGAAGAGCAGTTTTTCGTCTTGTTTCGACAAATTGCCCGCCATCTTATCCTGCTGCAGACGAGCGTAATTGGCGGCATGCAGCACCACTTCCTCGTTGACCTCCGGGGCAAGTTGCCCGGATATTTCATGCAAAAAAGCCAGCGCAGCATCCGTGCGGTTGATAGAAATGAGCTTCCTGATATAATCGGCTGCCTGCATGAGCGCTTAGGGGTTCGTGTGATAAAAATAAAACCGGAAAGGCGTCTTGTTGGTGGTATTGCGCTCTTCGAGCAACAAAGTGACCGTTACCCAGCCCGTATAATCCCGCAAGTTACTTTTATCTATAGCAATCTGAAAAACCGCGCCGCCCAGATTTTTGCCGATCATGCCTTGTTGGGCTAATTTGGCCTCGGGGGCAATACCGGAGTATTCGCCTTTGTATACCTTAAACTGGCCCTTGGAGATACTCTTCGCGAGGCGAAAAACGGCTTTGTATTGATCCGACGCTTTCGGCGTTGCGCCTTGGTAGACCGACAAGGGGAGCAGGTAATTACTCTCGCGGCCCCGGTAGCGCAGCAACACCCCCAAATTGGAAGCCGGCACCGCCAGCTTTTTTAGCATGCCGTCGGCATACCAGGGCCCAAAAACGTTGGCGCCTTTTTTGGATTTTGCGGGTTTGGATTGCATCCAGTAATACCCCACAATCTTTTTTTCTTCGGCTTTTAATAAAAATGAATCAACCCCGGGCGCATAAAAAGCAGCTTGCATTTGTTGTTTTTTGCCGGTTTCGTAGGGCTCAAAATAATCGTAAAACGATATGACCTCCAGCGAAGCGCCCACTTCGAGCGAATAGACGCCTTCGATGTAGTGGCCTTTTTCTTCTTTTACAATCAACTTCTGGGCCTGTATGGCGGTGATTACGCACAACGCCCACATCAGCACTACTAACAAAAGTTTGGTTTTCATGTATTTGTGGTTGAGGTTTATTTTTTATAAAATTAATATATTATCTTTACACAGGTGTAATAACCCGACGTCAATTATTAATGCGACAAGGGGTGCAAATATTACGCTACCAAAAAAAGCAATTGAAAAATCGTAACGAAAGGCTATTGCAGGTATTAAGAGCTTGTTTGGACATTCGTCAATTGGCTACAAGCGGCCAATTTTGTTTTATACTTCGTTGCGTTTTTTCACCGTAGCTGCCGGCTACGTCTGCAAAACGCGCCTCCTCTAAAACAAAATTAGCTCGCTTTCGCTCAATCACGAAAATCCAAACAAGCTCTAACTTTCGTGTACAGTGATACACTCCAAAAGATGCATTATCATGAAAAACCTGTATTTCCTGCCGCTGTGCGTAGCGATGTGTTTGGGATACACTCCTGTATCGCTTTCGCAAAATATCCTGCAAGGCGTAGCTTTGATCAAAACTGTTAACCAGGAAGGCTCCGAGGGCGAAACCGGCGCCGGCATCGTATCCGGCCGCACGGGCGATCAGTTGTTTATCGTCACGGCCTACCATGTAGTAAAAGACGCCCAGTCGATTACCGTGAGGCTCAACCAGGCGAGTTGGACGGAATTTCCGGCGACACCCCATTACCAGGTCAACGAAGAACTGGATATTGCCGTGATTGTCGCTAAGATTCCTGCTAATGCCTCCATCAACTACTACGAATTCCGGCGCGGCAATATCGAGGAATTAAAAGAAGACCTGGCGGTGAGTTGTATCGGTCATCCATACGGCGCAGAATGGACGTACAACAAGATGAATACCCTGACTAACACCCGGCAGGGAACTTACCAACTTGGGTTTTCGAGCCTGGGCGTTAATCCCGGCTTCTCAGGAGGCGCCCTGGTAGAACGCAAAAAAGGCCGGCTGCTGGGATTGATCACCGAAGTGAGCAGCGGCGCCAGCGCTACGGCCGTCAATATCGACGAGGTGATCAACTACCTCCAAAAATGGCGCATCCCTACCAACTTCCTGCTAGCCTACAAGGAACCGTTAAACCCGCTTACATACGTGTTTGGCGGACTCGCCGTGGCCGGCGCCGGGACGGGCCTGTATTTCAACAAAGACGGCGTGGACCAATACGAGATCTACAAAACCAACCTCGACGAATCAGCGCCCGTTTACCAGGGCTTGTCGCGCGATGATATGCTGCAAAAAGCCAAAGACGATTACAAGTGGCGCAACATATCTTACGCCGCTTCGGGCGGTTTTGCCGTGGCGGCTGTGTTGTGCAACGTGATTAAGAAAAGCAAAAAACCGGCGGCAAAGCCGTCGAAGCCGGTTCCCAACTTTTTTAGTCAGGTCGATTTTTTCCAGGAAGCCTCACAAACAGGCATTCGCTTTACCTTCTAAATTACTACCCATGAAAACCAATTTCCGCTTCATACTGGGAGCTTGGCTCCTGCTCGCCGTTTTTTCCTGCGGCGAAGAACTCAAAGAGATCGCCTCTCTTCAGTCGCCCGCGGTGACTACCGGCGCTTTTGACCCCGCCGACATGACCGCCACCGGGCAACTTATCGCCCTGGGCGATGGCATCGTGCAGCACGGCCACGTATGGTCGAACACCAACAACCCGCCTACCACCTCCGATAACGTCACCGAACTGGGCGCCTCGACAAGAACGGGCGCTTTTACCAGCGAACTGGAACTACTGGAGCCCAATGCAACCCACTACATCCGGGCATATGCCATCGACGTGCACGGCCGCACCTTTTACGGCGAGGTCATACTGATCAACCCGACCAGCGGCGTGACGGCGGCTTTTACCTTTCCCAACCAGGATTATAAAGCGCCTGCCACGGTCGCTTTTACTAATAATTCGGTCAATGCCAATAATTTTAAGTGGTATATAAATAACGACCTTATAGCCTCCACTACCAATTTTACCCACGAATTTGAACTGCCCGGCATATATACCGTGAAGCTCGTGGCTAGCGGCGACCTGGGGAAAGATTCTGTTACCAATAATGTGAATATAGCGTGGAATACTTTTGAACTGCCACTGCCCGAACTAAATTATGCCGTCAAGGTAGTGCCGCTCAACGACGGCGGCGCCATGATACTCGGACTGAAATACACCAACGCCACAGAATTGCACAGCGATATCGCGCTGCTCAGGATTGACCGCTTGGGACAAACAGCCCAGGGATTTCCGAAATTCTATGGCGACTCCAACTTTGACATCCCCTTCGATATGATCAAATTATCGGACGGCACGTTTGCCATCGTCGGCTCTGTCTTCAACAGCAGCGTGGGCAATTCCGATGCCCTTTATTTGAGGGTTGATATTAATGGAAATAAACTTAACGGGCCTATCCGCCTTAGTGCTAGCCCCAACAACAGCAACGAACAAGCCTTAGGCGTTGCGGAGACAAGCTCCGGGAACGTATTAATCACCGGCAGTGCTACTAATATTGCCGCCGGCGACCTCGACGTATTTGTCGTGAGCGGGCCGCCTTCTTTCGGCGTTTTTGGCATCGCCCCCCAAAAAATTCCCCTGCCCGATAATGAAATAGGATATGCTGTTACCACAGATGCAGGCGGAAATATCTGGATCGCGGGCTCAAAGGGCCCATTGGGCAGCCCAACCGATGCCATGGTTATGCGGCTCGACGCTTTCGGCGCCTTGTCAGGGGGATTTCCAAAAACCTTTGGCGGTAGCCAATTTGAAATTGCTCAATCCATCACAGCCTTATCGGGGAATACTTTTATGCTCAGCGGCAGGAGCGCAGAGGATATTTATTTGGTAAAAGTAAATTCCAGTGGAAATGCCGTAACACCTTATCCGCAAAGCATCCATGACGGTGGATCAGAATTGTCGAATGCCTTGCTATCATTGGCCGATGGATCATATGTTTTGGCAGGCGCTAAAAACGGAGACGCCTTGTTAATTCAACTAAATAACAACAACCAGATTATTTGGAGTGAAACTTATGGCGCTACAGGCGACGATTATTTTGAGTCTGTTATTGCCACCCCCGATGGAGGTTTCCTCGCAGTAGGCACACAAAACGAATCGCTTTTTATAGTAAAAACCAACAATCTGGGCAAAATCCAGTAAAACACAACCGTATGAACAACCATTTCCGGCTTATTACCTTCGTGGCGGCGGCGGCTTTGTGCCTACCCGCAACAGCCCATTTATTCGGGCAAAAACAGAACGTCGATTTTGCTTCCACTACCTTTGTCAAACATTTTGAGAGCAAGCAAGCAGCTTCAGCTACCCTGGTAATAGGTTCCACCGCCGGTAGCCCGCCGTTTAACTGGTTTTTTTGTGAAGGTAGCGGATGCGCTCCCGTTGCCGTCGGCGCTGTTACCCGCACTATCGGCGGCGCCTCTACCGGAGTCACGATCACCTTTACCAGTAGTAGCGCTACCGTCACGGTGATCAACGCCGTAGAAGGAGAATACCCATTTACCTTACGCCGTACCGGCGCCGGTATTGCTGCTGCAACACGTAACTATCGCCTGATAGTCCGCCCTGCCCTGCGCATGATCTTTGTGCTCGACCGCTCGGGCAGCATGGAGTGCGCGCCTTCTGCATCTGCAGCATCCTGGTCCGGGTGTATCATTCCAAGCGGGCATCGCTGGGATGCCCTGAAAACAGGCGTGCAAAATTTTGTCAACAAATTTCAAACGGACAACGAAAACGCCCTGGCAAACGACCGTATGAGCGTAGTATATTTTTCAGGCATGACCGTCGACCCCGCAGGCGATTTTGAAACCATGAAAACCATTACCGCCTTTCGCACGGGCATTACCTCGAATATGAGCTCCGCGCCGGCTCAAAATGCGGCCGACCCGGTGCTCGGCCGCGACGGCACCAGCATTGGCGCAGGCGTGCTGGAGGCCATCAACTCCCGCCTGGGAGGTGTAGAAGATAACAGCTTCAGAGAGGTCATCGTAGTGTTCACTGATGGCGAACAAAATGCCGCGCCCAACGTGGTCACCACGGCTACTACCCGGGAGATACAGGCAGAAGATGGAACAGTACTCAAAAACCTCAACAACATTAATCTCGACGGCATTGAGATCTTTACGGTCGGCGTAGGCACTATTCCTGCCTTTACAACTATGCTGCAAGAACTGGCTAACGGTTCTTCGAGGTATTTCACAACTACAACGGGCAGCGAGGTAGATTTTTTGGGCGAATTGAGCGGCAATGCCTTCAACGAAATATTCAACAAATTCAGCCCGCAACATATTATATTCGATCGGCAAACCATTACCGGCGCTAATACGCTGGCTTTTAATTGTAATAAAAATGTGGGCCAACTCTTTTTTGAAGCGCACTTTGACCGGCCGATCAGCCGCTCGCTGACCAAATATGAAATATACCACAACGGGGTGAAATTGCTGCTGGATACAACCAAATTCTTGTTCACACCTTTTTTGGTTACCTATACTATTAATTTTCAAGACCTTCCCGAGTATACGAGTGAAGGTAGTTGGGAGTTTAGGATGCTTATCGAACAGGGCAGTTATTTCGATGAAAATATCTACCACCTGGGGCCGGCGTCGGTTAAGCTTTATGCCACTGCCGACGATCACGAAATCGATATGGCGACCAAGGTTGGCAACACGCCCGTAGTGGTAGGCAGCAAAGCCCCGATAAGCCTCACCCTGTCGCACCTGGGCAAACCCATAAAAAATGCGGTTGTCAAAGCTCACATCCTCAAACCCAGTGTAGATGTAGGCGACCTGCTGGCCCGCGCACAGGTGACCGGCCCCCTGCCCAACGACCCCGAACTCGGCACCTGCGCCGGACAAACCATGGCCTGGCTCCAGGCCAATAACCCCGGCGCCCTCGATTCGCTCAAGATATACTTCGGTGATACCCTCACGCTGCCCCACAAAGGCGACGGCCTTTACGAAGCCGTCTACGGTGATTGGGCGGTCACCGGCGTGCACAAGGTGATCTTCACGGTGGTAGCCGAAGACGCCGCCTACGGGAAACTGGAAAGGATGAAAGACCAAACGGTCAACGTGCGTATAGCGCCTGTTTTGTTTACACCCAAGGAGCGCACCTACGGAAAAGACGGCAAGGTTTCTTACCTGGGCCTGCGCCCCCAATATGAATCGGAAGGCCGTACGTATTTCGTAGGCCCGGGTTACGGCTACGCCTTTAGTGTAAAGGGTAACGGAGTGGAAAAGGTGACGGTCAATGACGAATGCGGCGGCAAGTACGGCCTGAGCGTGCAGGCAGAAGGCGATCCCAGGGTGAAGGTGTATTTACTCGACGAAGAGATATACCGAGGCAAAATGTCGAGTTTTGATAAACCCTACATCAAACACAAGTGGGATATCAGCGCGCATGCCGGGATTACCAGCCCCCTGGGCAAGCTCGATTCGCTGTACGTCAATGGCGGCTTTTACGCCGAAATAGACGCCGGCTACCAGTTTACACCCAATTTTTCGCTGGAGGGCCGCGGCGGCTACTATGGGTTTGACCAAAACTTTTACGTCCTGGGCGCAACGATTTACGCCAAAGGGCAGTTCCCCTTGTCGAGCAGTGGCCTTTCGATGTCGCTGGCTGCCGGCGGCGGTATTTACAAACCAAAGAATACGGATAGCTCCGGAGGGTACAGTTTGCGCCTGGCCTTACACTGGGCCGCCACCTCTCGCCTGGATTTGTCGCTGGAAGGCGGGTATTTCAACCTTCCAACACCCGATTATCAGTTTCTGACGGCAGGCCTGGGGCTGAGGTACAGGCTCTGATGAGACTTTACGACTTTACGACTATACGACTGTAAGCGTTCTTATAGTCGTATAGTCTTACAGTCGTAAAGTCCTATTCAACGCTTGGTTTGATATTGATTTTGTCCTTGATAGACTGGACGAGGGCGGGAGAGGGTTTTCGGCGGTGTATGCGGCTCTTGATAAATTCGCGGAAGGCTTGTTCCTGGCTGAGGATTTGGAGGTAACTGGGGTTTGACTTAATCTCGTTGAGCAATTCGCGTTCTGCGGCTTCATTGAGTTCATTGTCGAGGTACAAGGTTACTTTTTTAACCAGATCGAGATACTGCTGATCTTTCATGGCATGTGTTTTAGTCATCCGTTGTTCCTCTTATTTGTGGTTTAACAGCAGGCAGCAACAAAAAGGCACTTCACTCCTTTGGTACTACCTGTCAATGGGAATCCCGGGAAGGGTGTTGGGACAGGAGCCGGTAAAAAAGAGTGAAATGCCTTCATAATCTTCATGCTGTATGTAAACCAAGCCTTTTTGCGTATCCCTTCGAGCCATTTCCCTCTGCTTATAAAAGCCGGGGGAGCAGCAGTATTGACAGTTTGGCAGGGGATAGGGGCTGCAAGGCGCACAGTTTTAATGGTTAACGGATAACAGGTTATCAAATTCGTTAAGAACGGTAATCTTTATAGCCCTGCGCTAAAGCGTAAGCGCTGAGTTTTTCTTTTAATAAGTTGCGCGCACGAAACAGACGGGAGCGCACCGTACCCACCGGAATGCCAAGAATAGCGGCTATTTCTTCGTAAGAAAAATCTCCGATATCTGACAGTAAAACGACGACGCGGAAATTGACGGACAAAGAATTGAGGGCATTAGTCACCTCGTCGCCCATCAAGTTGTCGAAAATCTCGGTGCGCAAATCGTCGTAGCCGGCTTTGGGGCCCTCGTTTTCGCGTTGTACCAGCGCTACCTCCTCGTAATCCACATGTACAGGCCTTTTGCTGCGCTTGCGGTAGAGGTTGATAAACGCATTTTTGAGGATCTGAAACAACCACGCCTTGGCGTTGGTGCCGCTCTGGAACGTTCCGATAGCGCGGTATGCGCGCATATAGGTGTCCTGCACCAGGTCGTTTGCATCGTGCTCGTTGAAGGTTAGGTGGTAGGCAAAAGAATAGAGGGCATCTAAGTGAGGCACCAGCTCCCGATCAAAGATGCGGTCTAATTCTTCTTTTTGCAGGGTCTCTTGTGTCGTTAGTACGCCCATGATAATAGCGTTTTATAAAGTTGTTAACCCAAGCCTGTTTCGATTAGTTCCCACCTTGTAAAAAAAAATCACCCCTCACCCCTCAGTTCACTGTTCACTGTTCACTGTTCACTAAAACACCACCAACTGAATCCCCTCCACGCTGTGTTCAAACCATTTGAGGGGGGCCGGAATTTTATCGCCGGTGAGGGTATCGCATTTAAAAAAGAGGTAGTACAACTGGCGGTAGTCGCCCAGGCGGTCAAGCAGGCGTTGCATGCGCTGTTGGCCGGCGTCGGATTCGTGGTGTAGAAACTGCATACGCCAGGCATAATAGGCCTCGTCGTGCAGTTCGATAATATCCAGTAAACCTTCATCCGAAAGATGTTGTTCCATATATCGACGGGCCAGCATGCCGTGGTGTTTTTCCCAATTGCGGGGGAAACTCTTGTCCTCGAGATACTTAAAGGTATCGTGCGCAAAGGCGATAAGGCGCAACTGCTGGCGTTGGCGGGGTTCTACGGGCAACTCTTCGATATTGCCGAGCACCTCGGCGACGTGTTTGTACACTTCGCCTTCGGGGTGGCCGTAACGGGGCACGCCCCACAACAACCCGCGAAGGAAAACGGGGTCTTGCAGCAATAGTCCTTCCAACTCGCTTTCGGGCCGCAGCGTCTGTACCAGCGCATGCGACACCGCATTCCAGCCCTCGGAAGGCGCTAGCGTTGACCCATGATCAAAGAAAGACATGCGTTACCATTTTTATGCTGTTAAGATCCAGTTAAAAGCCCTTGTTTCGGGTAACAAACGGCCACTTTACGGAGTTATTTTATTCATGTCAATTTTACATTCAGCAAAATATAAATAAACAGGAATATGAAGCAGGTAACAACCATGATTTTTGCCGGTATGTTGGGCGGCGCCGTGACATTGGCAGGTTTGGGTTTGTACAATTATCTGTCCAAAGACGACATTCCTGCGGCTGCAATGCCGGCTCGGCAGGTCAATTTTGTCAATAGCAAGCCCGGCTCAGCCTCCGTACCATTCGACTTTACTCAGGCCGCGTCTGCAGCTATGCCCGCGGTGGTGCACATCAAAGCAACCGCTAAGCCCACTACGGCAAATAAAAACCTGAGTGATAGTCCTTTCCGCTTTTTCTTCGACGACGATTTTCTCTTCGGCCAGCCCGGGCCCCAATCAGGTACGGGCTCAGGGGTGATCTACAGCAGCGACGGCTTTATTATTACCAATAATCACGTGGTGGAAATGGCCGATGAGCTGGAGGTGACGCTTTACGACAATCGCACTTTCGATGCCAAGGTGATCGGCACCGATAAAAAAACGGATCTGGCCATCATCAAGATCGAGGCGTCCAACTTGCCTACGCTGCCACTGGCCAATAGCGACGACGCCCGCGTGGGCGAATGGGTGTTGGCAGTGGGCAATCCTTTCGACCTGACGTCTACGGTCACCGCCGGCATTATCAGCGCCAAAGGACGCAATATCCAATTGCTGGAAAGCCGCGATGCCATTGAATCGTTTATCCAAACCGACGCTGCCGTCAACCCCGGCAACAGCGGAGGCGCCCTGGTAGACGCACAAGGCCGCCTGCTGGGCATCAATACGGCTATCGCAAGCGGCAACGGCTCGTTCCAGGGCTATTCTTTTGCTATTCCAATCGACCTGGCTAAGCGTATTGTAGACGATATTATCGAATACGGCAGCTACCAGCGCCCACTGCTGGGGGTCAATATTTCGGAGCTCGATAGCGACGCAGCTAAAGATATGGGTATCTCTATCAGCCAGGGCGTACTGATAGAAAGCCTGGTAGACGGCGGTTCGGCCCAATATGCCGGCCTCCAGCCCAAAGATGTGATCGTGGGCGTCAACGGCCGCGATATCAAAACAGTCCCCGAGTTACAGGAAGCCGTCGGCCGCGCCAAAGTAGGCGATGTGCTCAATGTAAAGGTGAACCGCAAAGGCGATGTGCAAAATATCGCGGTGCGGCTGAAGGCGGCGCAATAATCGGTTGTGGGTTATGGGTTATGGGTTATGGGTTATGGGTTGTTTTTTTAACTGACAACCCATAACCCACAACCTACAACCAAATCACCGCACCACCGCTACGCCCCCCGTCTCCGTGGCCTTGCGGGGCCTGTTATTCTCCACCACCGTATACTCTATCCACCACACATATACGCCGGCGCCCACCGGCTTGCCTTTGTGTTCGCCATCCCAGCTTGCACCGGGGTCGTTGGTTTCAAACAATTGGGCGCCCCAGCGGTCGAAGATGCGCAGGCTGTAATGGTCGAGCGGACAATCGCTCAGCGGCCGGAAATCGTCGTTGATGCCGTCGCTGTTGGGCGAAAAGCCTGTAGGCACGTATACGTCGCAGTATTCGCATTCCCTTATCAAAACCTGGTCGGTCACCTGCTCGCATATGTTTGACACAGCCACGCTGTATATGCCCGGGCTTTTCACGGCAAGCAAGGCGCTTGTAGAACCGTCATTCCAGAAATAATCGGCCAGCGTGCCCGCCGAAGCATCCAGCGTGATGAATTCGCCCGGACAATAAAAGGTGTCGCGCCCCAATTCGGTGCGGATAGAATCAAGGATGGTCACGGTCACCCCAGCATCAAAATTACCGCAGGCGTGCGTAACGGTCACGGCGTAATCGCCCGACCGGTCGATGAGGTATATGGGGCTGGTGCTGCCGTCTTGCCATTGGTAAGTAGCGCCTTCCACGGTGAGATCGTATTGAATGGTTTGCCAGGGGCACAAAATCGTGTCGTTGCTCAGCGCCAGTTGGGGAGGAGAGATATAATCGACGCGCAGGGTATCTTGTTGCGTTTCACAAGGGGTGGTGACTGTCACGCCATACAAACCCGGACTATCGATGCGAAAAACGGACAGGGTGCTGCCGTTTTGCCATTGGTAGGTTCCGTTGGGGTGCGATACGTCGAGATCCAGCGTTTCCCCATCGCATAATACCTGTCGTGGACCCAGTTCGAGGTTTACCGGCGGGATGTAGTTCACCAGGATTTGGTCCTGCACCGCGCCGCACACATTGGTAATGGTGACGGCATACGCGCCGGCGCTACTGATGGTGTATTGCGGGCTGGTGGATCCGTCCTGCCAGGTATACGAGGCAAAAGGCTGCGCCAGGTCGAAAGGCAGCGTTTCGCCGGTGCAAAGTGTCTGGTCGGCGCCCAGGTTGAGCTGAGGCACGTCGAATAAGGTGACAATCTCCATATCATCCGAACCGCTGCCGCAGGGGGTGGTCACGGTAACGGCATAATTGCCCGCTACGGTCACCGGAAGGGTAGGGTTTGTGCTTCCGTCATCCCAAAAGTAAGTGCTATTGGGCGTAGTGGCGTCTATGGTGAGCACGTCGCCGTTGCACAACAGGGAGGTATCTACGCCGATGTTGATGGCTACGGGGATGGGGGTATTTACGCTAAAAGGAATAGAAGCGCTCACTGCAGGGTTGTCGCACAGGTCAAGTACCTGTGTAGTACCGTTGGTAGTCATTTGCAGCGTAAAATTGCCCATCGAGCTTATGGGGGGCGTTACGGTAAGTAAGAATTCTTTGGCATGGGCATTAGTTCCGCCTATGCAATTGGGACTGAGCAGATTGACTGTATAGGGGCCACCCGGGCCGGTGAGCTGGAAGTTGGCGCTATTAATCGTATTGCACAATATAAATTCGCTAAAAGTAATATCGATCGTATTTTGACCGCATGACTCGGGCGTCATGATCGTGTCAATTTCTGGGGATACCTGGTCAAAAATGCCGAGACCGGTAGAAGGGCTAAAGTCAAGTTTATAGCCAAAAGTTGAGCCTGTCCAGTTAGACACCATTAAAACATAAGTGCGGCCTTCTTCCATGGGAATGAGGTCGTTGAAAGGTGTAAAACCGTTAAATTGGGTAGGCGGATTCGAACCGCAGCCGGCGCCCTGTTCGTCATACGGAGTAGCCCCGGTGGCGCCCGTAGGGCCGTGGCAACCGCCTCCGCCTGAGGCGTTGCAGCTTACCTGCAAATTTTGGTTAGTAAAAATATCCTGGCAAGTAGCATTTGTGATATCAAAAAGCGTCCAGTCGTAGTCGTCATTCGAGTTGTTAGGGGTAATCACAAATCCCAGGTTGCCGTCTTGTGCGGCGGTAAACACGTACCAGATCGAGTTGAGTTCGCCGGCGGTGCAGCTAATATTGGTATTAATTTCATTGGGATAATTGCCGCTTCCCTGGGCCGACACCGATTCGGTATACACGGGCTGGCAAACGGGAATGGCGCCCAGGCAATCCTGGATAGTAGGGGTTTGGCCCATAGTTTGGATGCAGGCAAACAGCAGGGGCAATGCAATAGTAAGAGTACGCTTCATAGTGGGTGGTAATGCTTGGTAATGGATGTGTGGGTGAAAATTACAAATCGTCGCGAAGTTGTTCGAGAAAATGTTTGAGGTGTTGAAAGCGCGATAGCCATTCCTGTTTTTCCTTCTGTCGATCGCGCTGCCGGCGCAATTCCTGCTTGGCGCCTTCGAGTGTAAAGCCGCGTTCTTTAACGAGGTGAAAAATAGTACTGAACTGCTCAATATTCTGAGGTGTAAACTTGCGGTCGCCCTTACTTCCTTTGTGGGGTTTGAGCAGGTCGAATTCTTTTTCCCAATGCCGGATTAAAGATGGAGATACCTTGAACATTAACGCTATTTCGCTGATGCTGTAATAGCGCTTGAGCTCCTGTTCTTCTTCATCAAAAATGGGAAGTTGCTCCATACAATGGCGTATTTTGGGCTTTTCACAATAGATAAAGGTAAGCATAAAAAATTATTATGCAAACCCAAGGGGAGAAGGGCGTGGTAATGCGGGGAGCAAATAAAAAAATGAGTCATCCCGAACTGACGCCGGAATGACTCATGCCTTGCCGTACAACTACGGGTAGTTGTTAGGCTATGCCGTTGATGTGGCGGGTAAGGCTGCTCTTGAGGTTGTCAGCCTTGTTTTTGTGCCACGTATTATTTTTCGCCAATTTGTCGATCATGCTGATCACTTTGGGCAAATACGTCTCTGCCTCGCTCTTGTCAGTCATGTCGCGGAGCTTCTTGATTGCCGTACGCGCCGTCTTCTTGTAATAACGGTTTGCCGTGCGACGCTTCTCGTTTTGGCGTATTCTTTTTTCTGCTGATCTATGGTTTGCCATAATGTGTACTTTCCAGCTTCTTTAATTGCTTCTTGAATTCGGACTGCAAATATACGGGTTAACTGCAATTTACCAAGTAAATTTCTTAGATTTTTCTGTTGTCAGTTGTCGGTTGTCAGTTTTCTTTTCCAAAAACAAGAAAAATGTAACCCACAACCCACAACCCACAACCTACAACCCACAACCCACAACCTACAACCCACAACCCACAACCCACAACCCACAACCCACAACCCACAACCCACAACCCACAACCCACAACCCACAACCCACAACCCACAACCCACAACCCACAACCGATTGTCCTAAATTCAGAAAAAAAACATTACCAGCTCCCATGGATTTGTTGCAATTTTGCATTTTCGCGCGGGTTTTTCGCTAAGAACACCAACAAACAGACTTCACACGTTGTTTTGTTTTAAAAAAACAGCTGAAAACATCCTTTTGACATGGGCGATTTCTCATTTATTGCAAATGCGCATCCGGCATATATCGAATCGTTGTACCAACAATACCAACGCGATCCGGAGCAGATAGAAGCTAGCTGGCGCACTTTTTTTCAGGGTTTCGATTTTGCGCAAAGCGCCAACGGCGTACCGGCCGGCGAGGCAGGCAGTGCGGCCGTAACCAAAGAACTGCAAGTGCTTTCTCTGATAAAAGGTTATCGCGACAGAGCCCACCTGCTCTCCAATACCAACCCGATCCGCAAGCGGCGCGACCGCAAGCCTGCACTGAGCTTGGAAGACTACGGCCTCAGTGACGCCGATCTGGATACTAATTTTTTTGTGTCGAAAGAAATAGGCCTCGAAAATGCCACCCTGCAGCAAGTGGTCGACAGGCTCAAAGCAATCTATTGCGGCAGCATCGGCTTTGAATACCACCATATCGGCGACCGCGACAAGCGCCGCTGGCTGCGCGCCCGTATCGAGGCTATTGACCCGGCTCACAGCTACGGGCTATCCCTCGAAAAAAAGCGCCGCATCCTCGAAAAACTCAACGGCGCCGTCATCTTTGAAGAATTTTTACACAAAAAATACGTCGGCCAAAAGCGCTTCTCGCTGGAAGGCGGCGAAACCGCTATCGTAGCCCTCGATGCTATCATCAACCAGGCGGTAGAAGACCAGGTGGAAGAAATCGTGATCGGCATGGCCCACCGCGGCCGCCTCAACGTGCTGGCCAATATCATGGGCAAAACCTATGGCCAGATCTTCAACGAATTTGAGGGTACGGCCGAACCCGACCTTAGCTTCGGCGACGGCGACGTGAAATATCACCTCGGCTTTTCTTCGCAAATTCAAACCCCGCACGGCAAAACGGTACACCTCAAGCTGACGCCCAACCCCTCTCACCTCGAAGCCGTAAATCCGGTGGTGGAAGGTTTTTCGAGGGCTAAAGCCGATATCCTCTACCACAGCGATTTCGATCGCATCCTGCCTATCCTCATCCACGGCGACGCCGCCGTGGCCGGGCAAGGCGTCGTTTACGAAACCGTGCAGATGAGCCAGCTCGAAGGCTATTATACCGGCGGCACGCTTCACCTGGTAATCAACAACCAGATCGGTTTTACTACCGACTTCGACGACGCCCGCTCCTCTACTTATTGCACGGGGCCGGCATCGGTAGTGCAGGCGCCGGTCTTCCACGTCAACGGCGATGACCCCGAGGCCATGCTGTTTGCCGTTGAACTCGCTGTCGACTACCGCCAGCAGTTTAACTCCGACGTCTTCATCGATATGCTGTGCTACCGCCGCCACGGCCACAACGAGGGCGACGACCCGATGTTTACCCAACCCGAAATGTACAAGATTATCGCCGGCCACCCCAATCCGCGCGAGTTATACTCCAAAACCCTCATCGACCGCGGCGACCTCGACCAGAAACTCGCCGAAGAAATGGAACTCTCGTTCTGGGGGCACCTCCAGGAACGCCTCGACCTGGTGCGCGAAACGCCCCTGCCTTATGTATACCAGGAGCCCGAACAAGCCTGGCGAAAACTCAAAAAGCAGGCCGATCCCAAAGAATTCGACCACTCGCCGGTTACGGGCCTCGAAACAAAAACGCTGGAACGCATCCTGAAACACCTGGCTTCCGTGCCCGATGGCTTCACCCCGCTGCCCAAAGCCAGCCGCGTATTAGCCAGTATGCACAAGCTGCTCAACGACAACAAACTCGACTGGTCGCTGGGCGAAATGGCGGCATACGGCTCTATCCTCCTCGAAGGCAAAGACGTGCGTATGAGCGGCCAAGACGTAAAACGGGGCACTTTCTCGCACCGGCATGCCGTGGTGTATTCGGCAGAAACCTACCAACCATATAACCGCCTCAACAGCCTGAGCAAAGGCCAGGGGAAATTCCGGATATACAACTCGCTGTTATCGGAATTTGCGGTGCTGGGCTTCGAATACGGCTATTCACTGGCCACACCCGACGCGCTGGTGTTGTGGGAAGCCCAGTTTGGCGACTTCTACAACGGCGCCCAGACTATTGTAGACCAATTTATTTTTGCCGGCGAAAGCAAGTGGCAACGCATGAGCGGCCTGGTGATGCTACTTCCCCACGGCTACGAAGGCCAGGGCCCCGAGCACTCCAGCGCCCGCCTTGAGCGCTTTTTGCAGAACTGCGCCGAATACAACGTGACGGTGGCCAACGTAAGCACGCCGGCCAACCTCTTCCACCTTCTGCGCCGCCAACTCGCCCGTCCCTTCCGCAAACCACTGATCGTGATGTCGCCCAAATCACTGCTGCGACACCCGAAATGCGTGTCACCAGTGGAGAATTTTACCGGCGATACCCGCTTCCAGGAAGTGATCGACGACGAAAGTGTTAATCCCCGCAGCGCAAGCAAGGTGAAACGCCTGCTGCTCTGCTCCGGCAAAATATACTACGATCTGCACGACCGCAAAATCAACGAAAAACGCGACGACGTGGCTATCGTGCGCGTAGAACAACTCTACCCGCTGCCCGAAAAGCAGATTAAACAAATATTGAATAAATACAAAAATGCCAAAGTCTGCTGGGTTCAGGAAGAACCCCGCAATATGGGCGCCTGGCAGTATCTGCTGGTCAACCTGGCTGAGGCTGCCGGCTTTACGCCTGTCACCCGAAAGGCAAGCGCTTCGCCGGCTACCGGCTTCAAAAAGGTGCACGACCAACAGCAACACGATATTGTGGATGCGGCGTTTGGGTAGGAGAGTGCGTTTTTGCAACTTATTTAGCGCAAGTACGTTCAAAGGGAAGAATATTTTACCTCGTAATTGTTTAGTAAGGTAAAAACTAAACCCTACTAAACTGCCGAAGGCACTAAACCCTACTAAACAGTTACCTTGCATCTTTAATACCGTACGCTATGAGAAAGCGGGGCTTACTCCTCATTGCCTGTGCAATATTTTTGTGCAGCGCACCTGCGCTATACGCGCAACAGGCCAAATTAAAAAAAGCGCAGAAACACATGGAACTGCTTGACTACAAATCAGCGGCAGACCTGTACATGCGCATCCTGGAAGACCACGACGTGCCCGAAGCCAAAATCAACCTGGCCGAAGCCTACCGCAAACTCAACGACTATACCAATGCCGAATATTGGTATCAACAAGTAGTATACCTGCCTGAGGCGAAACCTATACACTATTATTACCTGGGGTTGATGAAGCAACGCAACGGCAAATGCGAAGAAGCCCAGGAGTGGTATAGCCGCTTTCTTACCCTCAAACCTTACGACGTGCGCAAGCCGCAACTGCAAAAGGCTTGCGATTACATCGATCAACTGCTGGTCAAATCGGCTACCGCAACCGCCACCGAACCGCTCGAACTCAATTCGTCTTTCGACGATCTTGGCGCCGCTTTTTATCGCGATGGATTGGTATTTGGTACCTTTCGTTCACCCAACGGCTCGGCACAGCAATACCTCGACCTGTATTTTGCCGTCATGACGCCGGACTCCTCCAGCAGCAAAGGATTTGTATTGGGTACGCCCGGAAAATTCGCCCCACAGCTTAACACGCCCGTTCACGAAGCCATCGTGACATTTAGCCGCGACGAAACCGAGCTTTTTTTTACCCGAAACTATATCGTGGAAGACGAATCAAGCCGGGAAACCGTGATGCGCCTGGAGATCCTGCATGCACAGCAAACCGGCCCCGATAGCTGGGGAAAACCACAAGCTTTGCCCTTTTGCAGCCCGCGCTTTTCGGTGGCGCATCCCTGTCTTAGTCCGGATGGCAGGCGCCTCTTTTTTGCCTCCGATATGCCCGGCGGCTTTGGTGGCAAAGATCTCTATGTCTCTTTCCGCGATAGCGCCGCCTGGGGGCCCCCGGTCAACCTCGGCCCCAATGTGAATACCGAAGGCGACGAGTTGTTTCCCTATTACGCCGAAGGCCAGGGACTGTACTTCGCATCCGACGGCCTTTTCGGCCTCGGCGGCCAGGATATCTATTTCGCCCCCGAATTAGACGCAGGCGAGTGGGACTCCGCTCAGAATATGGGATATCCTATTAACAGTTCTTATGACGACTTCGGCCTGATTGTACATACTGACGGCACTTACGGTTTTTTTACTTCTAATCGCGCCGGCGGTGCAGGAGAAGACGATTTATATTATTTCCGAAAAACAAATATCGATACGCGTTCCCGCACCCAACTGCGTGTGGTGGATGCTGCTACCGGCAGCCCCATTGCCGGCGCCGGATTGGCTTCTTCCTGCGAAGAATCCCTTGTATTTACCGATGCCGATGGCAACTATGCTACACTGTTGGAACGCGGGCGCTGTTGTACCTTACGCGTGGAGGTCGATGGGTACGAACCCCACACGCTCACTGTTTGTGCCGGTGAGCGACAGGAAGTTCCTCTTGTGGCGTTGTCGGAACAGGCTCCCATTCAACCCAAAGTACAGACCCTCACCGGCATGGTTAGCGATCTGGCCAGCGGCGCGCCACTCCAGGGAGCTGTAGTGACGCTTACAGCCAACGGCTGCTCTGCGCCCGCCCCTGCTATTACCGATGCAGGCGGCTTCTTTTCATTGGAGCTACAACCCCATTGCTGTTATGCGCTTCGCGCCGAAAAAGGCAATTATTTTGCCCGCGTACTGCCCGACACGATATGCACTGATAACTGGGGCGAAGCCGCCCAGTCAAATCTTAATTTGTATTTGCAACCTTTTGTGGCCGCTGCCGCCACGGTCAACAACTCCCAGCAAACAGGCGGCGATTTTGCAATGGGTATACGCACCGACCACCAAAACGATACCATTCCATTTTTACTAAACCTTTACTACGACCTCGGCCGCAGCAGCGTTAGAGCAGAATCGGTACCCGAGTTGCTCAAATTGTTGCAACTACTTACCGACAATCCCAAGCTCATCATAGAGATCAGTTCGCATACCGATTCGCGGGGATCTGATGAGTTCAACTTGCAACTCTCCCAACGCCGCGCCGACGCTATCGTAAATTGGCTGACATCTAAAGGCATCCCTGCATTCCGGCTCAAAGCCAGGGGCTACGGCGAAGGCCGACCCGTTAATAAGTGCGAAGACGGCGTGCCCTGCAGCGAAGAACAATACCAGATGAACCGCCGCACCGAGTTTAAGGTACTGGGCGCCTCGGAGTAAGAGGGTTTATGGGTTTATAGGTTTACCATAAACCCATAACTCATAACCCATAACCCATAACCCCTCATTTCCCTATCAAAATAAAAGGCGACCAAAAAAAAGGGTGGCTATACTCGCCATCCTCAATCAATTGCAACTTGGCTTGTTGTAAGGCCGATGCAAAGGCATTTGTTCCCGATATAAGGTAGTATTCGTAAAAAGCGATCATCAGGTCGGCGCTGGCCCTTGAGGCCGTGGCTGGCCAGGTGGACGAAGCGCCAGGGTTTTGCCAACTCGGCGCGTAGCTTCGCCTCGGTAGAGAAAGCATGCAACAACACCCTAGCCGGCAAGCGTCGGGAACTAAACAGTTGGCTCACCGCTTGCGTTTCCCGTGCCGTACCCGGGGTTTTACCCGCCGGCCGCTCAAGGCGCCTCCCCGGAGATCGGCTTCGTGCCTTTCAAGGGCGGTGCGGGAGGCCAGGGCATAGTCGTCGGGACTGAATTCTTCTTCAAAACCTGGGGCGCCATGCCTGTTATGTCATGGCCGCAGTTTATCACAGAGGCTTTGAAAAAATAATCTATTAACCAGGTAACTAATCAGGTATATCTTGTATTAACAGGCAACTGTTTGATTGAATAAAATCTAATACACACCTGATTCGTATGAGAAAGCTCATTTCCCTGGTTGCATTATTGACCGCTGTGTTTTTGCACAACGCCTGCAACACCAATTCGCGATTAGACCTCAGCCAATTGGCGCCCTTTGACCTCGAAGGCAAACATATCACTCCCCTGAAGTCTATCGTCATCAAACAAAACGACCTGGCTTTTGCTTCCAAACTCGACATCATCCGCAATGCTGAAAAAGAGTTGCGCCTCATGTATTACATTTTCAATCCCGATGAAAGCACCTCATACCTCACCCAGGCGCTCATCAGCAAAGTTGAATCCGACAACAACTTCCGCATCAAATTGCTGGTAGACTACCATTGGAACTACAAAAATCTCGACTTTTTTCGCTATCTCGAAAGCGTGCAGCCTCACGGCGTTCAGCAAATAGAAGTGCGTTTTTACAACAGGCCCACCGTCAACGTTATCAAGTTTGCCGAATTCATGACGCTCGGCTGCGACAATATGCTCCAGGCCGACAGTTCATCGGCCAAACTGGCCTGCTCGGCAGATAAGCAGCGTCTCTTGGCCCGCTTCGACTCCATGACCCTCGAACAGGCCGAAAATGCGATGAGCGACGCCGCCCGCACCTTCCTGGCAGGCTTATACGCCAAAAATCCCGACGGCCTGCTCTATGCCATGCAAATGGGTTACGCCCGCACGATAAAACAAATGAGTACCGGACCGGTGGCCGCCGCTTCAATTACGGACAAACAAAAGGCTCAGCTACAGCGTGTTGGGCAACTGTACTGGCAATCCCGCTTCGGCGATTCTTTCCAGAGAATTGGCGCAAAACTCCAATTGGGATTGGCCGGCCTGTTTTTTGGCAAACAACTCAACCCTTTTATCAATGCGCTGGAAACTTATCTTCCATTTACTTTGAAAGACGCTGCCGAGGCCCCCTTGCTCAGCCATGCCGATATAGATTATCTCACAGACTATTCTCACCACAAATTGATCCTGGGTGATGAAAATACCGCCCAGATCGGGGGCCGGAATGTGGAAAATTCTTACCACATGAGTCCCAATACAGTGACCGATAAATACATATTTATGGACACCGACCTCTATATGGTTCTCGATCCAGTAAGCGGTAAAAAAATGGCAGCGTCTTTTGATGATATCTGGAACTTCAGGGAAATGGTAGCGTCAACTTCCGATATTGAAAGGCATGCCCCCATTGCCAAATTGTATGCTATCAAACAAGCAACGGAAGCCGCTGCTGCTTCCTGCCAGGGTAAAGACAAAGCCGGGCAGCTATTGTGCGCAGGCCAGATTGTAGCTGAATACGTCATCCGGGACAACCATTCGCTGGCCCTCGAACGTCAGTTAATGTGGAAAACGCAGGTTGAAAAAGCAGCCGACACGTACAAAAACGAATACCTGCTCCGGCAGCAAGCCTCAAAGAAGTGGAATAACCCACAGCAACTCTTCGACAGTCGCAACGGCTATGTGCAATCGGATATGGTAGATCACAGCCTGCACAGTTTCAGCTACTTCACTATGGTAAACAAACCGCTTTACTACATCGAAAACCTGCCCTTCGACCAATCGCCCGAGACACCCCCCCATATCCGCAAGCGCCGCCACGGCGCACGTTATGGCCAGGAAGCCCAATACGGCAAACTCATCCACAAAACCTGGGCTGACGCCATCAATAATGCATGCCGCCAAAGCACAGAAAGCGGCCAACCCGTAGATGTGATTATTCATCAAGGGTATTTTTCGCCGCCCGCAGGATTGGTGCATTTAATGGATAAAATACTGGAAACCAATTCTATCTGCCCAAATGTCAGACTGAAGATTTATACCAACTCCAGCGCTTCTACCGACCTGGCGCCGGTGAATTTCCTGGGCAGAAGACAACTTTTTGCCCTGTCGCAAGTCAATGATCTCAGCAGCGAAAAGTTTCAGTATTTTGAATATCAAAAAGAAACGCTCGACCACGTGGTCGCCGAAAAATACCTGCCCTCATTGGCCAGTCATTTGCAGGAAAAGGGCGGTTCGCGTTCTTCTTTTTCTTTGCATACCAAAGTGATGATCTTTGGAAATGACATCTATATAGGATCGGCCAACGCCGATGTGCGCAGCTATGAAATGGACACCAACAACGGTGTTTTTATTCGCAACGCCCCCGATCTGGTGGCCCGCTACAAACAATATCTCAAAGAGCTCGAAGACAAAGCCATCGTAAAACCAGCCAAAGAGTCATTCCTCTTCCCCGATGAAGCAGCCCTGCAAGCCAGAGAACAGGAGGATATCAAGGCATTGGTGAACCGTTATGGTATGCAATCCAAACTGGAGTCTGAACAACGCCGTCGCGATTTCAACCACGCCATCGAACAGATCAATGCCGTGATGAAAGACGCCTATCTTCGCACCCTCGACATTATCAAACAGGACGCCCTCAACCCCAAATCGCCATTCGACAAAGCTTTTAAGATGATATAAAGTACTTTGGGCAATTTGAGGGTAAGTCGGGCCGTTGAGTAATTGCTTATGATTAAACGATCAATTACTCAACGGTCCCTGTTTACGGCTTTTCTGTTATTAAATGCCGCTTTAGGCCTCAATGCCCAATTCTACCAATCGGTATTACCCCAAATGCAGGGAGAATTGCTACTCAAAAGGCTGGCTGTCGATTTCAAACCGCGCAAAGTACTCGACTATCGCAATGCCCGAGAGTTGATGTACAAGACCATCTACAACGACAATGACAGTGTGCGTTGTGTATATAGTGGCTATGCGTTGTATTTACCACCCGAAGAAGATAACCCTATTAGCGAGTTGCTGCGCTTCGGCTCTTTACAGGGTATTATCACCGAACACGTTTACCCCAGGAGCAAAGGCGCCCGCGACGGCAACGCCAAAAGCGATATGCATCACCTCGTGCCTGCCCGCATGGGCGTAAACGTAGCCCGACTCAATTATCCCTTCGGCGAGGTTGATGACAACAATGCAGAACGATGGTTTTACCGGGATAAATCGCTCCGCGAAATACCAACCAATTTTAAAGATGCTTACAGTGAAAAAGGCTATAACACGTTCGAACCCCGCGAGGATGCCAAAGGAAATGTAGCCAGGGCCGTGTTTTATTTCTATACCATGTACCGGAAGGAAGCAGATGCCGAAGATCCCGCCTTTTTTGAACAACAACGCGCGACCTTATGCAAATGGCACCTTCAAGATCCTGTTGACGACAAAGAATGGGCGCGTACTTTTCTAATAGCTCAATATCAGGACGGAAAACCTAATCCTTTTGTACTCGACTGCACGCTGGCCGCCCGAACCTATTGTTCGGATAACACGGATACTTGCCACCCTGCTTTAGATAACAATCACAAATGGTAGTGAGCTTAGCCGCTTGTCCTTTTATCGAAAATTCCTTTACTTTGTATCCGATTAACATTTAGCGCCTATCTATTTCCTATCTCCCTGTTATTTTGCCTGTATAGCTATTTTTTTATTTAACAAAATGATTATGAATAAAGTGCATCGCATTTTCGTGTGCCTGCTTTGCGCAAGCCTGGCTTACACCCCTGTGTTTTCCCAACTATTCGAACCGGTTTTACCCAACCAGCAAGGCACTGCTTTGCTCCAACAACTGGTTGCTCAATTCAAACCCGACAACGTTTTGAATTACGATGATGCCCGCGACGCCATGTATTTGAATATTTGGAAAGACAATGACAGCATACGGTGCGTCTATACAAGTCATGCTTTGTATTTGCCGCCCGGTGAAGATAATCCCGTTTTTTACCTCTTGCAATTTGGTTCATTAAACGGCATTATTTGCGAGCATACATACCCCAGAAGCAAAGGGGCCGAAACAGGCAATGCCCTCAGTGATATGCACCACCTCGTACCCGCTCGACTTGGCGCTAACCTCGCCCGTAATAATTTCCCCTTTACGGAAATCCCCGACCAACAGGCTAGCCTGTGGCTATTCCGCACGCAAAGCAGTTCAACCATTCCAACTTCAAACATAGATTTATATAGTGAGCAACGTATCGGGCAATTTGAACCACGTGAAGACCAAAAAGGCAATGTAGCCCGCGCTATGTTTTACTTCTATACCATGTATCGCGCTGAGGCTGACGCCGCCGACCCCGACTTCTTCTGGCAACAGCGCCCTACGCTTTGTCAATGGCACCTCCTCGACCCGGTAGATGAAAATGAATGGGAACGAACCCACCTCATCGCCAATTACCAGGATGGAAAGCGAAATCCCTTTGTGCTCGACTGTACGCTGGCCGCACGCGCTTATTGCAACGATGTAACCCCGCCCTGTATCCCTACCGGTAATTCATATGCATCTACTGACAACTACGATTTCAGCATCTTTCCCAATCCTTCGCCTGGCGCTGCAACCATAACCATATCCCTCCAGGAGAGCCGATATGTTACGGCCACTCTTTATGACGCCCAAGGCAGGGCATTCGCTATTGCCGTGGATGAAATGCTCCCCCCGGGCGAACATAATTTTGATTTTCAGTTTTCAGAAACAGCAAAAGGCCAGGTTGTTTTCTGTCAATTGCGCATCAGTAGTAATAGTGGGTCTTTTTCAGTGTGGAAAAAAATAGTCTTGTACTAAATAATTGGCAAGCATAACACCGCCAATGGGTAGTGGCGTTATGCCTGCGTTGTAGGGTAGGGTATATTACGACTGCGAAATCCTCACCTTGGCATCGTACATGTGTATCCATACGTTGTCTTCGAGCATGCTTACCCCATCCGCGTCGGGTTCAATATTCAGGTTTGCCGAAATATTATTGGGAGCGCCGCCATAAAAATAGGATTCTTTAATACTGGCTTTAAGCGTGGCGCCCTGGTTGAGCATCGAATCTTCATTAAAAGAAGTCAGCGGGCCCGTATAGCCCAAAATATTATTTGTAGTGCTGTCAGGCGATATCGAAATGCCCCCAGCCACATAAAGAATCATCACTATTGTGACATTCATTGTATACCAGCACATTTGGCAAAATAGAGGATACCTGTAATGAGACATTGACAGGGATCCTTGATACATTAATGGGTATCTTGGTTACGGCGGCGGAAGCAACTAAAATCATAGTCATAACTGAGTAGTTTTATTGTGATGAAAATAAATTGTATGGAATACTGATCGTATAATTATGACGAAAGAGGCATTAGGCAAGCAAGCCGAAAAACAGAAAATTGGAAAGAGGCGTATCTTTTTTTATTAGGAGGAAAGCCGAAATCATGGCTACAAGTGGGCGCAAACCATTTTGTCGCATCTGAGAAACATCAATATCATGATAGTCTAATGCTTATTGGCTCCCATAACTTTGCATCCTGCTGATTTGACGCAGTATCGTACTGCGCGCAAGCGTCCCGGAGGGACGGTTTCTTTGTAGAAAAACAGGGAGAAAACCGACATGCGTTCCGGAGGAACGATATCTAAATACCCAGGATAGCGTTCCGCTGGAACGCATACGCGGAGCATGGTGATTCTACTACAAAGATATCGTTCCTCCGGAACGGCTACGGTGTGGGCGTG
>Ga0209573_1001691_pt1 | contig 32127 bp, 27 predicted proteins | sample TNRBio252014_DNA_FD_185870 | JGI IMG/M metagenome (GOLD analysis project Ga0209573, IMG submission 185870) | Wastewater treatment Type I Accumulibacter community from EBPR Bioreactor in Madison, WI, USA - TNR Reactor_6/25/2014_ DNA (SPAdes)... | ecosystem: Engineered > Bioreactor > EBPR >...
CTTCATTGTCGAACATGCGGATGACGCCGCTCGACAGGAGCCTTACATTATGTTGATGGTGCCACGCGCCTTTGGCCGCCCAGACAATTTTACCCGTGGACGGGCGAAGAACGGCAAGTAAGCTGGGGCCTCGCATAGAAATCAACAGGTCGCCGTTTTGTGCGAATGGCAGGCGCGAGGCGAGACGTCCATCCAGATATTGAACGGAGTTAGTGTGTTCGGGGTCGAATGCGTGGGTATCCTTGTAGGGGAAGGTAAACTCCTGCACGGTGGGTACGTCCAGATCGAAAGAATAGAGATAGAAATCATAAGGCGTATCCACGAAGGCATCGGGGACGGAAATAGTGTCCAGTATTTTCCCGTCCTGGGACACTTTGACGATGACGTCGGCCAGAAATTTTACAGGCTCTTTCTTATGGTGGTCGATGATCGGGTAATGGTCGCGGAGTTCGTAATCCAGCGCATAGATATTGCCATCGGCGCCGAGGTCTATTTCATGGTGAAACTGTCCCTCGATCTGCCACAATATATGGGAGTCCTTGTCCATGCGGAATAGGCGCTGCCCCCGGTAATTGCTGACCATCCGGTTGTCCTGGAAGGCGATGACGTCGCCGTTGGGAAACAGGATGGCGTCGTCAATCGAGCTGGTGCCGCCGTTGCTGGGGTCTTTTATCTCATGCCACTTGATGACTTCCTTGTTGGTGTAGACATTATCGACATTCCAAAAATGCAAAAGCCTTCCGTCACGGTCGATAAGCAGCAGCGCCGGGTTAGTGCGATATGCCGCGGAAGTCAGGATAAATTTGTTATGCACCTTGGCGGGATCGTCCGTCCAGGTGTGTAAGGATTCATAATATTCGGTGGGAAACTTTTTCTCGTGCTTGCCGTCTTCCAGCCCCATCTTCACCAGCATGATGTTTTCAGCAAAATAATCGGCCTGTGAGGCGGCAAGTCCCACGATAAACGCAATAAACATATAGAGGAGAACGCCAAAACCGATGAGGAGTTTTTGCAGTACGGGGTTGGGCTTTTTAGATTTTTTTACCATGTACTGATACTCCCTTCATCGAATGTCATGGCTAACTCGCCAGTGCCAGCTTTACCTGCGCGATGGCGTCCTCGCCTTTGCTGCCTTCCGGCCCACCGCCCTGCGCCATTTCCGGTTTGCCTCCACCGCCGGAACCACCCAGCGCGGGCACGGCGCGTTTGACCAGATCGGCGGCACTCAGCGAGGGGGTGAGGGACGGGCTGACCGCCACCACGACCGAGCCTTTTCCTTCAAAGCCGGAGGTCACCACCGCTACTCCCGGATCGCACTGCTTGAGCAGGGACTCCGCCAGGCCGCGCAATTCCTTGGGCGGCATGTCGGGGTAATGTTTGCCGATAAATTTTATATTGCCAATGGTTTCCGCTTCCGGCGCGCCGCCCGCACCCCCGCCGCCCAGCGCCAGTTGTTTTTTTGCCTCGGCGAGTTCTTTCTGGAGTTTCTTGCGCTCGTCCTGCAAGGAGGCCAGGCGCTCAGGCAATTCATTCGCCGCGATTTTCATCTCGCCTGCGAGCGTTTTTACTAAGTCCGCCTGTTCGCTCAGGAACTCGTAGGCGCCGTCGCGGGTCACGGCTTCGATGCGGCGCACGCCCGAAGCGATGGCGCTCTCGCTGACGATCTTCAGCAGGCCGATCTCGCCGGTGCGTTTTACATGCGTGCCGCCGCAGAGTTCGATAGAGTAGGGGGCATCGCCTGAAACGGAAGTCCCCATGCTCAGCACGCGCACTTCGTCGCCGTATTTTTCACCAAACAACGCCATGGCTCCCGCTTCAATGGCTTCGTCCGGCTTCATCAGTTTGGTGGAAACCTCGCTATTTTGCCAGATAAGCTGATTGACCTCGTGCTCCACCGCCGCGATTTCTTCCGCCGTCATCGCTTTGGGGTGGCTGATGTCGAAGCGCAACCGTTCGCCGTCCACCAGCGAGCCTTTCTGCGTGACGTGATCGCCCAGATGGTGGCGCAGTGCGGCGTGCAGCAGGTGAGTGGCGGAATGGTTGGCGCGGATACGCTCACGTCGCGTACGGTCGATTTCCAGCTCGATCGCCTCGCCTGCTTTGACTGGCTCGCTCAACGTCACCATATGGGCGTGGAAGTCGGCGTGAGGCTTGGTGGTGTCGATCACTTCGCCGATCAGACGCCCGCCACGACGGATGGTGCCGCAATCCCCCACCTGACCGCCGGACTCGCCGTAAAACGGCGTTTGGTTTACCAGTATCTGTACTTTGTCGCCTGCCGCAGCCCGCGTGACGCGCTGGCCGTCCTTCACGATGGCGAGCACTTCGGCGCTGGCTTTCTCAGTGACGTAGCCCAGGAATTCTGTGGCGGGGAGTTCCTCGCGCAACTCGAACCACAGCGCACCGACCGCCGCTTCGCCGGAGCCTTTCCAGGCGGCGCGGGCGCGGGCTTTCTGCTCGGCCATCGCGGCCTCGAAGCCCTCCATATCCACCGTTTGTCCGTGGCCGCGCAGAATATCCTGCGTCAAATCCAGCGGGAAGCCGTATGTGTCGTAGAGCTTGAAGGCGGCCGCGCCCGGCAGTTTGCCATTCGCCGAAATACCCGTGCGTTCTTCTTCCAGCAGTTTCAGTCCGCGCTCCAGTGTTTCGCGGAAGCGGGTTTCTTCCGAACGCAGCGTTTCCACCATCAGCGCCTCGGCGCGTTTCAACTCGGGGTAAGCCTCGCCCATCTCCGCGATCAGCGCGGGTACCAGCCGGTGCATCAGCGGTTCCTTCGCGCCCAGAATATGAGCATGGCGCATCGCCCGACGCATGATGCGACGCAGGACATAACCGCGCCCCTCATTGGAGGGCAGCACGCCATCGGCCATCAAAAAGCAGGTGGAGCGCAAATGGTCGGCAATCACGCGGTGCGAAGGCAGCGCCGTGCCCTCGGCCTTGGCTTTCGTCAGTTCCTCGGAGGCGGCCATGAGCTTTTTAAACACATCAATATCGAAGACGTTGTGCACGCCCTGCAACACGGTGGTGAAACGCTCCAGCCCCATCCCCGTATCCACGCACGGGGCAGGCAGGTCGATGCGGGTGTCTGCATTCACCTGTTCATATTGCATGAAGACCAGATTCCAGATTTCGATAAAGCGATCGCCGAAAAGGTCGTAATTGTTCGCATCCAGCGCCCACTCGCCTTCGGCGGCCTGTGCGCCGTGATCGTAAAATATTTCCGAGCAGGGGCCGCAAGGGCCGGTATCGCCCATCGCCCAGAAATTATCCTTGGTCGGGATGCGCAGTATCCTGCTCTCATGACAGCCCGTAATCTTCTTCCATAAATCGTAGGCTTCGTCATCCGTATGATAGACGGTGAAGGAAAGCTTCTCCGGCGAAAGTCCGAATTCCTTGGTCAGCAGCTCCCAGGCATACAGTATGGCTTTCTCCTTGAAGTAATCCCCGAAGGAAAAATTGCCCAGCATCTCGAAGAAGGTGAGGTGGCGGGCAGTGTAGCCGACATTGTCCAGATCGTTATGCTTGCCCCCGGCGCGCACGACTTTCTGCGCCGTGGTGGCGCGTGGCGGCTGAGGAGCACGCTCCTGCCCGGTAAAAATATTCTTAAACTGGTTCATCCCCGCATTGGCGAACATCAGCGTGGGATCGTTATGCGGCACGAGCGAAGAGGAGGGCATGACGGTATGCCCGTTTTTAGCGAAATAGCCGAGATAAGTGCCGCGCACCGCGTTGGTCGTAATCATAGAGCAGAGAAATAGTGGAAATTATAAGTATTCGCAACGGAAAAGCAGCGTTCGTTACGCGGCCTTGCTCTCTTTCAGGTAGGTATGCACCACATTATGCAGCGTGTTGTACATTTCCGTCCCGATGCGCTCGCTAAAGTCAGCCTGCGCTTTGCTCCAATGGTCGCGTGCTTTCGCAACGGTGTTGAAGCCGTCAGTGGTCAGCAGGACATGTTTCTTCCGCCCGCCCGCAGCGCGGCATGTCGCCAACCCTTTTTCTTCGAGGATGGCAACGGAGCGTGTCAGGGTGGAAATATCCATCCCCAGTTTTTCCGCAATATCCGTCAGGCTTTGTTTGGTGCCTGCGCCGATGGCTACCAGTACGGCAAGCTGCGTGGTGCGCAGGCCGGTGGGGCGCAGCGCCTCGTTATATTCATTTGTAACCAGCCGGGAAAAGCGCCGCAGGTTAATGCTTGCGCATGTGTCGAGTATGTGCTGGCAGATTTGCAGCTTTTCCATTTCAGGAGTGATCATTCACCTTTACCAACTACGCTGGGACGCGATGGATGCGCCTCTTCATTGTTTTGTTTAACACACTGTTTTTATTTGGAATTGCCAGTGTTGGCAACAAAAAAATGATGCACTGCAAAAACCGCAGAACTCTGCGGCTGCAAACGAGTTTCACATGCAGCTTAGGTGGTATTTATGGTAAAAAAGCAAAGGATTGCTTATGCAACTTCTTCCACGGCGTCGTCTTCCGCTTCCGGCGTACCTTCCAATGCCTGATTCACGGCCGCGGCCTGGGCGCGGATATAATTCTCGATTTCATCCGCAACGGACGGGTTGTCCTTGAGGAACTGGCGGGCGTTTTCCTTGCCCTGGCCGATGCGCTGGTCTTTATAGGAAAACCACGAACCGGCCTTCTCCACGATCCCCGCCTTGACGCCCAGATCGATCAGCTCACCCATTTTGGAAATGCCTTCGCCGTAGAGAATGTCGAAATCCACTACGCGGAAAGGCGGGGAGACTTTGTTCTTCACGATCTTGACGCGGGTCTGGTTGCCGATCACCTGCTCTTTGTCCTTGATGGAGCCGATACGGCGGATGTCAATGCGTACGGAAGCATAGAATTTCAGCGCGTTGCCGCCGGTCGTGGTTTCCGGGTTGCCGAACATCACGCCGATTTTCTGGCGTATCTGGTTGATGAAAATCACCGTGCAGCGCGTGCGCGAGATGTTGCTGGTCAGCTTACGCAACGCCTGGCTCATCAGACGGGCTTGCGCCCCCATCTGGGCATCACCCATTTCGCCTTCCAGTTCGGCGCGTGGGACGAGTGCGGCCACGGAATCGACCACCAGCATGTCGATCGCGCCGGAGCGCACCAGCGTATCGGCAATCTCGAGTGCCTGCTCGCCCGTATCGGGCTGGGAGATCAGGAGTTCATCCACATTCACGCCCAGCTTGCGCGCATAAGTGGGATCCATGGCGTGTTCCGCGTCGATGAAAGCGCAGGTGCCGCCTTTCTTCTGGACTTCCGCGATACAGTGCAGGGTCAGGGTGGTTTTGCCGGAGCTTTCCGGGCCGTAAATTTCAATGACGCGGCCTTTGGGAATGCCGCCCACGCCGAGCGCGATATCCAGCCCCAGCGAGCCGGTGGAGGTCGCGTCCACATCGACCGCCTGCTGTTGACCCAGCTTCATGATCGACCCTTTGCCGAAGGTCTTTTCAATCTGGGCGAGGGCGGTGTCGAGGGCTTTTTGCTTATCCATGGAGGGCGTCCTTATGCTGCGTGGTGAAAGATTAACGACACTTTACTACTTTCGCGGATGCGGGCAAGGATTTTCTGGCAGGGATTTCCAGCTCGTCATTCACTGCTTCTGATAGGCCGTCATTCCTTCCTCCCCCTTTCGTCATTCCAGCGCAAGCAGGAATGACGAAGGAGAGTGGTGGAGAATGACAAATATTAGGGAGACGCTAGGGACAAAAAGCGCGGACAGAAGGTTCGCGCCAGCCCTGAGCGTGGCGAAGCCGCCGCCTATTGCGGAGGCCAGCAGGCCGGAGCAGGGGCAATAAATAAAAATTACCTTCCCGTCAGCACCGCCCCCAGCGTCACCGGCTGTTTTCCCTGTGAGAGCAGGTAGCGGTAGACCTGCTGGTTTTCGAGCACGCGCTGGACGTAGTTACGGGTTTCGTTAAAGGGAATCATCTCGATCCAGTTGATGGTCTGATAGAGGTCATTGCCCAGACGCCCATTGCGCGCCTGCCACTGAATGGGGCGACCCGGCCCGGCATTGTACCCGGCGGTGGCCAGCACATAATTGCCGCGGAAATTCTCCAGCAACCCCTGCAAATAGAGGCTGCCGATCATAATATTATGTTCCGCGTTAAAGAGCTGATCGTTGCTGTGGGGGAGTTTGTGGCGGCTGGCGACGGCACGCCCGGTGGCAGGCATTACCTGCATCAGTCCGCGTGCCCCGGCGGGGCTGGTTGCTCGCTCGTTAAACAGGCTTTCCTGCCGTGAGATGGCCAGCGCATAGGGCGTTTCTATGCCGTGCCTGATACGATAATGCGTAGGTACGGGGAAGGCGGCTTCGGTGAAATTCCACCCGAAGCGTTGCGCTTCCTTGGCGGCTTTGAGCGAAACATCTATACGCTTAAAATAATAACCGGTCATCACCAGCGCCCGCGCATTCGATTCGCTGCCTGCGCGTTCAATCAATTGCAGCAGGAATGGCCAGGCGCTGTCCAATGCGTCTGCCTGCCCTAAGGCCAGAACGGTACGCCCTAAATCCGTTTTTTGCAAAGCGGTCGCGGCGTCGGCGGGATGCGGGGTAGCCGGCCAGGGAATCGAGATGGCGCTGGTGGGGGAGATTTCCAGCAGTGCGAGCTGGCCGTAAAAAGTGGTGGCGTGTTCGGCGGCTTTTTTGAACCAGCCGGTGGCGTCGCCTTTTCCTGCGGCCTTGGCGGCGCGTCCTGCCCAATAGGCGGCGCGGGAGCGGCTGATGGGGTAGCTGACGATACCGTACATTTCGGAGAAATCGCGCAACGCCTCCTCGGCGCTGTGGCGGAAGACCAGCGCAATCCAGCCTTTGCTCCACAAAGCTTCCGAGCGTTCAAAACGCTCCCGCTGCCCATGCGCGCTGACCAGCCGGTAGGCAACGTCAAAGCGGCGGGCGTCGAGCGCCTCGCGGATGGCGCGCTGACGGTAGGGCCACCATTTCTCGGGGTAGGGGACGGTGGCGGGTGCCATCAGCAAGAGTTCCTCCACGCCCGCGTAATTCTTTTTATAGGCTCGCCAGCGGAGCCGTTCGTAGATCAGTCCGGGGTCATTCTTCAACGACGCGGGGACGCGGTCTACGAGGCCGTCTACATTGCGCGCTTTGGCCGCCAGTTTGATGCGTGCGTCAAAGAGCTTCAGGTGCCCGTCATCCAGGTAGGGAAACAGGCGTTGCGCCGCCGCGTACCGCCCCTCCCAGATCAGGCGGTCGGCGCGCCGGGTATGGAGATCGCGGGTAAGCTTGTTTTTGTAGCGGTTGTAGAATTTCCTTTCATCGGCCTGTGTAAAGTCGCCATGAATCCAGGTGTCGGTAATGAGGGTGTCCGTGATGGGCTGCGCTGTAAGCAATGCATTCAGGTAGCGGCCATAGGCGGTTTGGGGTGCATGACGCTTAAACCAGGAGGCAATCATTCCGTCGGAGGCGGGATTCGCCAGCAGGGCGAGTTCAGCACGCAGCAGGAGCTTGCTTTCATTCGGCCAGCCGGGATGGCGCGTCAGGAATTGTTCATACGCGGAAAACTCAGGCATATCGGGGGAGCGGGTCAGTTCGTACCATTGAACGGCGGCGATGGCGGCATCGCTGCCGCTGCTGCGCGCCGCCGCACGCGCTTCCGTATAGCGCCCCCTGCCGGCCAGTTCCATGGCGGTTTTCACCAGAGCATCCGCCGCCGCCAAGGAAGGCGTAAAGCACAGAATGCAAAGGATAAAGAATGAAGAATATCTCAGGGCTACGGGCAGCATCGACCAATATGTATACATTTTCGCCTCCGCTCTGTATAGAAAAGAGATGCATCACGTCCTGCACGAAGAACATCTTGTGGTGACTGCGGCGCAAATGCGCGCCGCCGAACAGCGCGCCATGCTGGAAGGCATTTCCGGCTGGGAGATGATGCAACGGGCAGGACAGTTGGCGGCACGCGAGATTATCCGGCGTTTCCGTCCCTGCCGCACACTGGTGCTCGCGGGGTCGGGCAATAATGGCGGAGACGGGTTCGTGATTGCGGAAGCCTTGCGCACGGAAGGCTGGCCGGTGGAGCTGGCCTGCATGGTCGCTCCTTCCGCGCTTTCGGGAGATGCAAAAACCGCCGCGCAACAATACCATGGTGAGATCGTGCCGTTTTCCGCCGATCTTATACGGCCTGAATTATTGCTGGTGGACGCACTCTTTGGCACGGGATTGCAGCGCCCGCTGGAAGGCGATGCGCGCCATCTTATCTCCACGGCGGATGCGCTCGAATGCGCCGTCGTCGCGGTGGATATTCCCTCCGGTATTCATAGCGATTCGGGCAAGGTGCTGGGAGCGGCGGCGCACGCGAGGCTGACCATTACGTTCGCGGCGCGTAAGCCGGGTCATCTCCTCTATCCGGGGCGCGAATATGCCGGGGAGGTCGTGGTGGCCGATATCGGGATTTCGCCGCAGATGGAAGCATTGTTGATGGAACAACGCGGCGCGCAGATGTTCATACATGAAAACACCCCCGCGCTGTGGCAGTTCTCCCTTCGCTGGCCGGACAGATACAGCCACAAATACGCACGCGGCGCGGCGCTGGTGGCGGGCGGCTCCATCGCCTGTACCGGCGCGGCGCGGCTGGCGGCCATGGCGGCGCTGCGCATCGGCGCCGGAGCGGTTACCGTCGCCTGCGACGAAGAAGCCCTGCCGGTTTACGCCGCGCATCTTACGTCGGTCATGACGCATCTGTGCAGGGACAAAGAGGCGTTTGCAGCGGCGATCAGACAGGAACGCCAGCGGGCATTGCTGATCGGCCCCGGTCATGGCAGGGGAGAGAAAACGGCGGAATATGTTTTAGCGGCGCTGGCGACGGGGAAGCCCTGCGTGCTGGATGCGGATGCGCTCACCAGCTTTGGAGAAAACAAAGAATTATTATTTGCCGCCTGCCATGCGCAGGTAGTGATGACTCCTCATGAGGGGGAATTCGAAACGCTCTTTGGTGAATGGGAGGGCGATAAAATCTCCCGCACGCTGGAGGCTGCCAGAAGCAGCAAGGCGGTGGTGTTGTTGAAAGGGGCGGATACGGTGATTGCCTCGCCCGATGGGCGCATCGCCGTGAATAGTGCCGCGCCGCCCGATCTGGCCACCGCAGGCAGCGGAGACGTGCTGGCGGGCATCATTACCGGGCTGCTGGCCACAGGGATGCCCGGCTGGGAAGCCGCAGCGGCTGGCGCATGGATACATGGTGTCGCGGGAGAGCGGCTGGGTGTGGGGCTGATTGCCGAGGATTTACCCGCCGCTCTGCCCGATATTCTCCGCTACCTCAAAGAGCTTTAGAAGGTATCGCTTTACGCGGCTTTCTTCTGATTATGACGCGCAATCGCTTCCTCAATCAATTGAGCGGCGACGTTTTCATCCTGCCACCCCTTGAGTTTCACCCATTTGCCTTCTTCGAGGTCTTTGTAATGTGCGAAGAAATGCGAGATTTGCTCAATTAAAATAGGGGGCAAATCCGTATAGGTTTTGACATCGGCGAAAAACGGGTGCAGGCGGGAAGCAGGAACCGCCAGTATCTTTTCGTCCGGCCCGCCATCGTCTTCCATCATCAGCACCCCGATGGGGCGTGCGGCAAGCACGCAGCCGGGCACCAGCGGGCGACGACCTACCACCAGCACGTCCGCGGGATCTCCATCGCCGGAAAGCGTATGGGGAATAAAACCGTAATTGCAGGGATAATTCATCGAGGTATGAAGGTAGCGATCCACAAAAAGCGCGCCGGAATCCTTATCCAGCTCGTATTTAATAGGCTCCGCCCCCATGGGCACTTCGATAATAACATTTACATCCCACGGGGCGTCTTCCCCCACGGGTATTTTATCCATCTGCATAGAATCCCTCTAGTTTTTGCTATTCACATCTTTTTGTTGTTCTATACGATCGAGCATTTCTGTCAAGACACTTTTCTCCACAAAACCGCCAATTTGCTGCACTGCCTTTCCTTCTTTAAAAATGCCCATGAATGGAATGCCGCCATTAAACTGCATGTTGTTTTTATATAAGAAGGCCTGCACCAAAGCGCGCTGATTGTCCGTGGAATTGTTATAGACATTAAACGAGGGCATGGGGCGCAGCGTAGACACATAGGTGCGAATGGCGGACGGATCCTCGTCGATGGAAATGGCGAGAACATTGAGCGTGTCTTTTCTTTCATTGGCGAGCGAAATAATATTTGGGATGAGCTTTTTACAATACGGGCACCACGAAGCAAAAAGCACCAGTAAGGTGGGTTTGTCGCTGCCTACTTCTGCCTCTAACTGCTCCCAGGTAAGCGCCGAAAAAGGAGCTGGCTCCGCTATTTCCGGCCCCCCCGTGGCTTCCTCCGCTACCGGAGGGGGCGCGAGGGGCTCCGCCGCCGAAGCCTGAGGGGCATCAGCGGGCGCATCGCTGGCCACAGGAGATGAAGAGGAAGCCTGACCCAGCGCAACGGGGGCAAAATCATGCTGGTTTTTGTCAAGTGTGGCGGGAGTTTCCCGTACAAAGAAATAATCCACCAGAAAAATCACTGCCGTGACAACCAGTGCCACATTCAATAAACGGTCAAAAGTCTTCATGCTCATAAAAGGGGCGCTTTCTTTTTACAGGGGATGGCGTGATGAAACAGTGTCGGGCGGATTTCTTCTCTCCTCATGACAAAATGCATCCTTCATCTTTCTTGTTCTCTTGTCACGCGCCCAAGGTTACATTATGGTGCGCGACATTCGATTCAGGGGATATCAGTATATGACATCAGAAGTGAAAAAGGTAGTGCTTGCGTATTCCGGCGGGCTGGACACATCGATTATCCTGCGCTGGTTGCAGGAAACCTACGGTTGCGAGGTGGTCACCTTTACCGCTGACATAGGGCAGGGGGAAGAGGTGGAGCCTGCACGCACCAAAGCCCAGATGATGGGCATTAAAGAGATATTCATTGACGATCTGCGGGAGGAGTTCGTCCGGGACTATGTGTTTCCGATGTTCCGCGCCAATGCGTTGTATGAAGGCGTGTATCTGCTGGGTACCTCTATCGCCCGCCCCCTGATTGCCAAGCGGCAGATTGAAATCGCTAAGCAGGTGGGTGCCGATGCGGTGGCGCACGGGGCGACCGGCAAAGGCAACGATCAGGTGCGTTTTGAGCTGGGATACTACGCGCTGAAGCCGGATATCAAGGTGATCTCCCCCTGGCGCGAGTGGAGCCTGAACTCCCGCACGAGCCTCATTGAATATGCGCAAAACCACCAGATTCCGGTGCCAAAAGACAAGCGCGGGGAAGCGCCGTACTCGATGGATGCCAACCTGCTTCATATTTCCTATGAAGGCAAAGCCCTGGAAGACCCGTGGGTATCGCCCGATGAGGAAATGTTCCGCCTTACCGTCTCGCCGGAAAAAGCGCCCAACAAGCCGGAAGTCATCGAAATCGAGTTCGAGAAGGGTGACCCCGTGTCGGTCAACGGCCAGACCATGTCGCCCGCCACGCTGCTGGGCGTGCTGAATAAAATCGGCGGAAAGCATGGTGTGGGACGGCTCGATCTGGTGGAAAACCGTTATGTGGGCATGAAGTCCCGCGGGGTGTATGAAACGCCGGGTGGCACGATTCTGTGGCACGCGCACCGGGCGATAGAGTCCATTACGCTTGATCGCGGCGCGGCGCACCTGAAGGACGAGTTGATGCCGCGTTATGCCGAGCTGATCTATACCGGCTACTGGTTCTCACCCGAGCGCGAAATGTTGCAGGCGTTGATCGACACATCGCAGGAGCGGGTGAGCGGCACCGTGCGCCTGCGCCTGTATAAAGGCAATGTCGTCGTGGAAGGACGTAAATCCCCTAATAGCCTGTATTCCATGAAGCATGTTACCTTCGAGAAAGACGATGTCTATAACCAGAAGGACGCCGAAGGATTCATCAAGCTGAACGCGCTGCGCCTGAGATTGCTGGGTTCGCAAGGACAAAATAGTTAAAATTTTAACTACTTCTTAAATGCGCCTCTCTTATAGTGGGTAATAAGGTTTGTGACAGTTGTGTGACAGCTCCCCTGTATTGAGTTGTTAAACCACTACAAAACCAATATAATAAGAATGTAGAGAATGCGTATACTTTAGGAGATGCGGTATGGTGTGGGGTAAAGATGAAGAAGCGGGCATCGGCGCTGGCGGAAGTATTTATGCCACTGGCGATGCAGGGCTGATGAATGCGGAAGCGATGCAAAATGCGCCAACCTCTACCGCTTTGAGTCCCGCAGAATTAAACATGGCACAAAACCGCATCACTCAAATTGCCGAGGAAGTCAGGCGGCAGATGCCCGGCGCTTCCGAGAATGATGTTCTCAAGGAAATTGTACAAAGATCTCAGGGGCAGGTGCCTCCTAATATGGATGTAGGCTTAGTCACCCAATATGCCCAACAGGCTGCCACGCAAACCGACATGAATATTATGAATAATACTCCGGGCGGTGCAGCGCAGGTGACTCAACAGGAAGAACAAAAAAAGGAAGGTATCGGCACCATGCTTGCTGGTTTGTTTAGCGGGGCGGTGGGAATATTTGCCCTTAAACACGCGAATGAGCAGGTTGGGGGCAAGCTGACGCCTGAGGACGATGTGGCAAGTCGCGCTACCGGATATGATATGTTGGTGGGAGGAAATGTGCTGTCATTTAATGACTTCTCGTCTTCCAACCCGCATGTAAAAGAGGCTGGATTGGAGGCTGCGTTGGCGGAAGGGGCTTCGCGTGCCGCCGCTATTGGCAAAGGCCAGCAGCAGCAAGTAGCCCGTAACGATGCGGGCGGCGGGATGGGGCGTTCGCTCAACGGCTAAAACCCCTCATTTTCTTCCCTATTTCATTGCACACACCGCTCGCCCCTGTTATACAGGGGCGATGCTTTTTGCGCACTTTTTCGGATGTCATGCCGTCGTATGACGGCATCCGGTTCTTAACCAGACCCCGTGACAAGCACGGGGTGGCAGTTCTTTGGGTTGTCGCATGACGCACTATATAGCCACATAACCATTTCACCACATAACCGCCTTACCAATCATGACCGAATCGCTCAATATCAAACCTGTTTCCATCGAATCCGAACTGAAGAAATCGTATCTAGATTATGCGATGAGCGTGATCGTCAGCCGCGCCATACCGGATGTGCGCGATGGGCTGAAACCGGTACACCGGCGGATTCTGTTCGCCATGCTGGAGTCGGGTTGCGATTACAACAAGGCCTATAAAAAATCCGCCCGTATCGTCGGGGAGGTCATGGGTAAATATCACCCGCACGGCGACTCCGCGATCTACGACGCGCTGGTGCGCATGGCGCAGCCTTTCTCCATGAGCCAGATGCTGGTGGACGGGCAGGGGAATTTCGGCTCCATGGACGGCGACAACGCGGCGGCCATGCGCTACACCGAATCGCGTCTGGCGAAAGTCTCACAGCTTGCCCTGCTGGAGGATATCGACAAGCAGACGGTGGATTTCCAGCCCAATTATGACGGCTCGGAGCATGAGCCCCGGGTGCTGCCTGCGCGTTATCCCAATATTCTGGTCAACGGCGCCGGGGGGATTGCGGTGGGGATGGCCACGAATATGCCGCCGCACAATCTGGGTGAGGTGGTGGATGCCACCATCGCCACGATGGACAACCCGGACATTACCATCGACGAATTGATGCAGATTATCCCTGCGCCGGATTTCCCCACGGGCGGCATCATTCTGGGGCGCTCCGGCTCCCATTCGGCCATGCATACGGGGCGCGGCTCGGTGGTCATGCGCGGCAAAACGCATATCGAGGATATTTCCGGCAACCGCGAGGCGATCATCATCACGGAAGTGCCGTATCAGGTGAACAAAGCGCGGATGGTGGAGCGCATCGCCGAGCTGGTGCGTGAGAAGAAAATCGAAGGCATCTCCGACCTGCGCGACGAGTCGGATAAATCCGGCGTGCGCGTGGTGGTGGAAGTCAAGCGCGACGCGGTGGCCGACGTGGTGCTGAGCCAGCTTTTCATGTACACGCCTTTGCAAACCAGCTTTGGCGTGAACAATCTGGCGCTGGATGGCGGCGGTCGTCCGCAATTATTGAATATCAAAAAGATTCTGGAAGCGTTCATTACCTTCCGCGAGGAGGTGATTACCCGGCGCACGGCTTACCTGCTCGGCAAAGCCCGCGATAAGGCGCATAATTTGATTGGTCTGGCCATCGCGGTGGCGAATATCGAAGAGGTCATCAAAGTCATCCGCGCCGCCAAAGACCCGCATGTGGCACGCGAAGAGCTGATGCGCCGCGATTGGGACGCATCAGACGTGCTGGCGTTGCTGGCGCTGGTGGACGATAAACGCAACCACCTTAAAGACGGGCGCATCAAATTCACCGAGGAGCAGGCCAGGGCGATCCTGGAGCTGCGCCTGCAACGCCTCACCGGGCTGGAGCGGGATAAAATCCATGGTGAGCTGGGTGAGCTGGGGGAAGAGATCAAACGCTACCTCACGATTCTGGGAAGCCATGAGGAGCGTTTCGCCATTATGCGCACCGAGCTGCTGGAGGTGAAGGAGAATTATGCCGTGCCGCGCCGTACGCAGATCGAGGATTCGGAATTCGAGGCCGATATCGAAGACCTGATCCAGCGTGAGGATATGGTGGTGACGGTGACTTCCGGCGGCTATATCAAGCGCGTGACGCTGGATACCTACCGGGCGCAGCGCCGCGGGGGCAAAGGACGCTCCGGCATGGCCATGAAGGAAGAGGATGCGATCGAGGCATTGTTCGTCGCCAACACCCACACGCCGGTGCTGTTTTTCTCCAATTACGGCAAGGTCTATAAAATGAAAGTTTACCGCCTGCCGCTGGGTACGCCGCAGTCGCGTGGCAAGGCGATGGTCAATGTGTTTCCGCTGGCCGAGGGCGAGATCATCAACACCTTCATGCCGTTGCCGGAAGATGAAGACACCTGGGAAAACCTGCATGTGATGTTTGCCACCTCCATGGGCACCATTCGGCGTAACGATCTTTCTGACTTCCAGAGCGTCATGAAAAACGGCAAAATCGCCATGAAGCTGGACGATGGGGAGCAGCTGGTCGCGGTGCGTCACTGCACGGAATCCGACCATGTGCTGGTGGCGGCGCGTTCGGGCAAGTGCATCCGGTTCCCGGTGGACGTGGTGCGCGTCTTCAAAAGCCGCGCCTCTACCGGCGTGCGCGCCATGAAACTGGCGAAGGATGACGTGGTCGTCTCCATGTCTATTCTGCATGGATCAGATGCCAGTATGGAAGAGCGCGTGGCGTATCTGAAAGAGGCGGCAACCCGCCGTCGCGCTCAGGATGCCGAGGCCGATACCACCATCAATGTTTCCGGCGGCAAGGACGATGAAGTGGCAGCCATTACCCTGCCGGAAGAACGCTTCAATGAAATGGCGGCGCAGGAGGATTTCATTCTTACCATTACGGAAAACGGATTTGGTAAGCGTTCTTCTTCCTATGAATACCGTACTACCAATCGGGGCGGATCGGGGATTGTGAATATTGTGACCAGTAAACGCAACGGCAATGTCGTGGGGAGTTTCCCCGTTGAGCCGGACGACCAGATCATGCTGATGACCAATACGGCCAAGCTGATCCGCTGCCCCGTGCAGGGGATTCGCATCGCGGGTCGGAATACGCAGGGCGTCACCATCTTCAATATCGAGAAGGGTGAGAAAGTCGTCTCTGCGGTGCGCGTGAACGGTGCGATGGTGGCGGAAGAGGAAGAAGAATTCCCCGCTGAGAGTGAAGCCGACTCTTCGGATGCAATGAAAGAGGGTGAATAATATTTCATAAGGAGAATCATCATGAGTCTTTTTCGCAAATTTCAGGCGTGGGTACGCAACAAGGTCAATTATAAAAACCCGGTCAGGAATCAGGACTGGCTGGAGAGCTACAATCACCAGCCTGCACCGGTGAAGGATGATTTGCTCGATCTGAACAACGTCAACCGCCGCGGCTGATTATTGGCGTTCCTGCCCCTGGTTGCCCAGGAGGGGGTTCGGGCTGTAGGCAGCGTTTATTTTTACCCCGGGTTTCGCTGTTTTTGCCAACCGCTCGGCCATCAGTTGCTCGGCGGCCTGAAATGCAGTTTCCAGCGGCTTGATAAACCGTACATCGTCATGATATTGCGTGCTGAGATACAGCGTCGGGGCGCGCAGGCGTTTGGTCATAAGCTCCAGAGCGTTCAGCGTGTTGTTGCCAAAGTGGGTTCTTTTCTGACCCAATACGACCACATTGCTGGTATTTGCCTGCGTATATTTTCCGATCAGTTCGAGATATCCCGTCAACATGTGGGCGTAGCTTTTCAGCGTATGGGTTACAGGCAGACGGGAGGAAGGTGGCTCGGCAGCCGGTGGGGAGGGACAGGCCAGATCGGCGGAATATGACTTCAGTCCTCCGCTGCCGCTTTCTAGTATGGGTAAGGCGGATGACGGGTCTTGTTCTTCAGGGAAGTCAACAGCATATGTTGTATCGCCGAGTGATGACAGGGCTTCTTCTGCCTCTGCGCCACTGCCGTCATTTTTTATAAGTACGACATTGCTGGGCAGTGACTCAGTAGAAGACGACGGAGCGGAGTCGGGTATGGTCGCTTCAAATTTCTTTAGCTCCTCTACCGCCTGCGCAAGGGTTTCGGCGGGAGATGCACCCTCTTCCAGCAGCTCTATCCTCGTATTCTCTCCGACAGGGGAGGAGCCCGTGTTCGGCGGCAGGGTGAAAAAATGCTGAGGCTCCCTTTTCAAGCGGGCAAGTACCTGACTGTTCAGTGTTTCTACGAGCCTGAAATAGGGTTCTTCCTCCATCCCTGCCATGGGTGAGGTATCCACCAGCGGGGCGAGTTCTTTCCTTATGGCTTTTAGGCTTTCTCTGATAAATTCTTTTGTTCTTCGGGAGTACTCGTTAATGAGATGATCAGGATAGGCTGTCGCCAGCATGGCTTCCACCGCTTCTTCCCCTACCACCCGCCCTATATAGGGACTGACAGTCCCGCCTTGCGACAGGCGTTCTTTTATGAGGACGACATCATCAAAATACTCAGGTAGCAGCTGCCTCCTGGGAAGTGCATCGATCAGGTCGATCACGCGGCCTTTGGCGTCTTTGGGTGTGGTATCTTGTGTATCCATGCGCCCTGAGATAGAGGGTTTTTTTGACATATTCATGACAACGCAGGGGAGATGCGGCAATTGTCATCAATTTTTCATATTGGGGCATTTTTCCAAGAATCCCTTTATCTCCGGGCGATAAGCGGGTATATCACGAAGAAAATACCACAGGAGTTTTCTATGCCCCAGCGCATCGGGATGTATGCGGGCACGTTCGATCCCATTACCAACGGCCATATGGATATTATCCGGCGGGCGCTTGGCGTCGTGGATCGGCTGATTGTCGGGGTGGCCGCCGATACGGGCAAATCGCCGCTTTTTTCTCTGGAGCGTCGGGCGGAGATGGTGGCGGAGGATATGGCGCAGCTGCAAGGGGATGCGGCGCGTGTGGAAGTGCATTCCTTTTCCGGTTTGCTGGTGGCTTTTGCGCAGGAGCGGGGGGCGAGCCTCCTGATTCGGGGATTGCGCGCCGTCTCTGACTTTGAATATGAATTCCAGATGGCCAATATCAACCATAAGCTCAGCCCCGGCATTGAGACGATTTTTCTTACCGCCTCGGAATCCACGCATTTCGTTTCTTCCCGCTTCATCAAACAGATAGCCCGTCTTGGCGGCGATATTTCCGGGTTCGTTTCTCCCGCTACCGCCGCGGCGTTGAAAGATCATTTCAGCAAGTGATAATGACTTGCAATTACGGGTGTGCGCTGTATAATGAGAACTATTCGCAATAAGCAAATAGGTGCGTCATGTATCTCTGCCTGTGTAATTGCCTGCGTGAACAGGAAGTCTCCAGCGTTATTGCCGACGGTGCGTCGTCCATCCGGGAGGTCTACGGGAAATTAGGCTGCAAACCCGTATGCGGCAAATGTGTGCCCTATGTGCGCGAGAATATGCTCTCTATTTCTGGCGCTCGCCCGGCTCAGCAAGGCGCCTGAATCTTTTATTTTTTGACGTTCTCTTCGCGGCGGAATGGTATGAGGACGCGGATCGTTTCCTTGAAAAAATAGGCGACGCCCAGCACCATGCCGCCGAAGGTGAGACAAATCACCGCCTGCACCCAGGGGGTGAGCTGCGAGAATTTATTGAGCGCGTCCGCCCAGATGGCAGGTTCCATGACTACCCCCTCCGTTTGTCGTAGACCAAACACAAACGGCACCAGTTCCAAAGGAGCTGGCGCCGGGGTGTTCAAAAGTCACTTACTCAATGACCGCGACGCTTTTACCGCACGCGGCTATTATATGACGCCGCCACCCCGACCGAGTCGAGGTGACAGTTTGGTCACGGCAGATGTCACTGCCGGAGTAAGCGAGGTTTTGAAGCCCCGGGCATTTCACTATAAACGCCTTGCGCGTAGCATAAGGGCAAGAGGAGAAAAGGCAAAGAGTTTTGTCATGCCGTGCTTGTCACGGCATCCGGTTACATACCAGACCCCGTCATACGACGGGGTGACAAAAAAATTAGGCATATATAGCTTTGGCCTAAGTAGGTCGAGATTCCCGTTTCTTGTCGCGCCTTAGCCCTGGCAAAGCCAAGGGCAAAGGGTTTATCGCGTCATTACCCGACTTGTTCGGGTAATCCATCTTTTTTATCGCGCATGGATTGCCCGGATAAACCGGGCAACGACAGAGTCATCATTATCTCCTAAACGCTGATGATCTTTAGCATATTGGTGCTTCCTGCCACCCCGAACGGCGTGCCCGCCAGTGCAATAACATGCTCTCCTTTGCTCGCCGTCAGCGTATCGCGTGCATAGTCTTCCGCCCAGGCAAGCATCTCGTCGGAATCCGCGATGTCGGGCGAAAGCACGGGGGTCACGCCCCAGCACATGGCCAGCTTGCGGGCGGTGGATTTTTCCGGGGTAAGGCCGTATACCGGGCAGGCGGAACGTTCCCGCGCCGCCGCGAAGGCGGTGCTGCCGCTGCGCGTAAACGCAAAAATCGCCCTGGCCTTGAGAAGGCGGGCAATATCGCGTGCGGAGGCGCAAAGCGCGCCCGCCGAGGTGGCGATGGACGCTTTGCGGTTTTCGTAAAGCTGCTGCCAGTAAATATCGTCGGATTCCACGGCGCGGATAATGCGATCCATAATAGCGACGGCGGAAGCGGGATGGCGACCCACGGCGGATTCGGCGGACAGCATGACGGCGTCCACCCCCATATAAACGGCGGTGGCAACGTCCGACGCTTCGGCGCGGGTAGGGATGGGGGAATCCACCATCGATTGCAGCATTTGCGTGGCGACCACCACCGGCTTACCGGCGCGGCGCGCAGATTGCACGATATGGCGTTGCGCCAGCGGCACCTGCTCCATGGGCAGCTCCACGCCAAGGTCACCGCGTGCGACCATGATCATATCCGAGAGTTCTACAATTTCATCAATGGCCTCTACCGCGAGCGGCTTTTCTATTTTGGACAGCACAAGGGCGCGCCCGTTGATGATTTTTTTGGCTTCCGCCACATCCTGGGCGGTCTGCACAAAGCTGAGGGCGACAATGTCCACCCCATGCTTCAGCGCAAACTCCAGATCGCGCAGGTCTTTTTCCGTCAGGGCGGAGATGGGAAGCTGGCGCGTGGGAACGTTGACGCCCTTGCGGCTGGTCAACTGGCCGGGGATGACGACTTTCGCCTTCAGCCGCGTATTGCTTTCCTTGCTGGTGATGGTGAGCATCAGCATTCCATCGTCCAGCTTGATGTCGTCTCCGGGTTGCAGGGCTTCCAGAATTTCAGGATGGGGCAGGCGGATCAACCCCTCTTTGCCCGGTTCCGTGGAAAGCTCCAGGGTGACTTCCTGATCGTATTTCAGGGTAATGCCTTCTTTGCTTTCAAACGTGCCCACGCGGATTTTTGGCCCCTGCAAATCCGCAAGGATCGGCACAAATATGCCCGTTGCTTCTTCCGCTTTACGGATGGCTTCGATACGCGCCAGATGTTCCGCGTGGTCACCATGACTGAAATTCAAACGGAAAGCACTTGCGCCCACCTGAAGCAGTTGCAGGGGATTGGTGGCGGGGCCGACAGTCGCGATAATACGGCAGCGGCGCATGGCCGTGCGGGAGGCGGGTTGATTCATTCTCTTACTCTGTTGCGCCTTCTTTCATAAACGGAATGTCGTGCCAACACAATCCCCCCGAGGTGATTTTCCCCGTCTTTTCTTACGCATCAGACGCAAGTGTGTTTTCCTTGCTTTTGGCGGACGCTTTGCCGTATCTTGCCAGAACCCCAAACCCACAAGGAGGCGGAAAATGGCTGCACAAAAGAATGTCATCAAGCATCTCAACAGCATTTTGAAAAACGAACTGACGGCGATCAATCAGTATTTCCTGCATTCGCGGATGCTCAGGCATCAGGGATACGGCAAGCTGGCCGAGCATGAATATGAAGAATCCATCGACGAGATGAAGCACGCGGACGCCATCATGCAGCGCATTTTCCTGCTCGGCGGTCTGCCCAACCTGCAGGATATCGGTAAGCTGATGATCGGTGAGAATGTCGAGGAAATCCTGAACGCCGATCTCAAGCTGGAATATAAAGCGCGGGAAGATCTGCTGGCCGCCCATGCGGCGTGTGACGAAGCGCACGACCCCATCAGCGTCAATCTGGTGGAGGAGATTCTGGCCAGCGAAGAAAAGCATATTGAGTGGATCGAAGCCCAGTTGGCGCAGGTCAAGGCGATGGGAATTCAGAATTATCTGCAATCACAAGTGTAATTTCAACCCAAAGGACGCTATATGTTCAAACATATTCTGGTTTTCATTCTTTCATTATGTATAGGAGCTGGCATGGCCGAAGCACGCGATTTAGAAAATACTTTATATCTGCAACTGAAGGATGGCCGCGTGGTCATCGAGATGTTGCCGGAAAAAGCGCCCGGTCATGTGGCGCGCATCAAGGAGCTGGCACGCGAAGGGTTCTATGACGGCGTGGTGTTTCACCGCGTGATCGACGGGTTCATGGCGCAGACGGGCGATCCTACCGGCACCGGCATGGGGGGTTCCGATAAGCCGAACCTCAAAGCGGAGTTCAACGACGAACCGCATGTGCGAGGCACAGTGTCCATGGCGCGTGCGGGCGATCCCAATTCCGCCAACAGCCAGTTTTTCATCTGTTTTGATGACGCACGTTTCCTGGATGGTCAATATACGGCCTGGGGTCGCGTAGTGGAAGGAATGGAATTCGTCGATAACATCAAGCGGGGTGAACCGCCTGCGGATCCCGACAAAATCATCAGCCTCAAAGTGGCCGCGGATGTTGCCGACAAGTGATGAGCGAGGGGTGGTAAGCGTAGTCTCGCTTATCGCTTGCCGCTAATCTCTCATCCATCATGCGTGTCGATCTTTTCGACTTTCACCTGCCCAAAGACCGCATCGCCACACACCCGGCGCGGCCAAGGGAGAGCGCACGGCTTCTTCATGTAAAAGATGATGGGTTGTCTGATTTATATATCAGCGACATGGTGAATCTTCTTAAACCAAAAGACGTGCTGGTGGTCAACGATACCAAGGTGATCCCGGCGCGTCTTTTCGGTATAAAAACAAGCGATGTTTCCGGCGTCATGCCCGCTTCGGCAGGTATGACGAAAACCATAGAAATCCTCCTGCACAAAGACCTCGGCGATGGGCGCTGGCAAGTCTTCGCCAGACCCGCCAAGAAGCTGAAAGCGGGGGATTCTCTTTCCTTCGTCATGCCAGCGGAAGCTGGCATCCAGGAGCAATCGGGCTCCTCCTTTTGCGGGAAGGACGCTTTAACGGCGATAGTGCTCGATAAACTTCCTTCCGGAGAAGTCATATTGAGATTCAATAAGAAGGGCAATGAACTTAAAGCAGAAATAGCAACATACGGCGAACCTCCCCTGCCGCCTTATATCGACAGGCCGGACGGAGCAACAGCGCAGGACAAGGAAGACTACCAAACCTGCTACGCGGCGCATGACGGGTCGGTGGCGGCGCCCACGGCGGGGCTGCATTTCACCCCTGCGCTGCTGGCGGCGATACAGGCTCGGGGTGTTGCCGTCGAGAAGGTGACGCTGCATGTGGGGGCGGGAACCTTTCAGCCGGTGAAGGCAGAAGACACGGACGACCACGCGATGCACAGCGAGTGGGGGGAAGTGAGTGCGGAGACTGCTGCGCGTCTGAACCGGGTGCGTGCTGCAGGCGGGCGGATTATTGCGGTAGGCACGACCTCGCTGCGTCTTCTGGAGTCGGCGGCGGATGAGGAGGGGACGCTGCATCCGTTTGGTGCGGAAACCGATATATTCATCACCCCCGGCTACCGTTTCCGCGCCGTCGATTGCCTGATGACGAATTTTCATCTTCCCAAATCCACCCTGTTCATGCTGGTATGCGCTTTTGCCGGGATGGAGCGGATGAAGGCGGCTTACGACCACGCGATTGCGCACGGCTACCGATTCTATTCCTACGGTGATGCGTGTTTCCTGGAGAAAGCATGAGCTTACATTTCACCCTCAGCGCCCAAGACGGCAAAGCCCGCGCCGGGACGCTCGCTACCGCGCACGGCGCCATACAAACGCCGGTGTTTATGCCCGTGGGCACGGCGGCGACCGTCAAGGCGATGACGCCTGCGCAGGTCAAGGCGACGGGCGCGAGCATCATTCTCGGCAACACCTATCACCTGATGCTGCGCCCCGGTGCGGCGCGTATCGAGCGGCTGGGCGGTCTGCATCGCTTTATGCAATGGGAAGGGCCTATCCTCACCGATTCCGGCGGGTTTCAGGTGATGTCGCTGTCCGACCGTTGCAAGCTGACGGAAGAGGGGGCGACGTTCAAATCCCATATCGACGGCACGCTGTGCCATCTTTCGCCGGAAGGGGCGATGGAGATTCAGCGTCAGCTGGATGCCAATATTTCCATGGTGCTGGACGAATGCACCTCCTACCCCGCCGATCATAAACATGCCAAAGCCTCGATGGAGCGTTCCATGCGCTGGGCGGCGCGTTGCAGGGAGGCGTTTTGCGAGCGGGACGGGTACGGCGTCTTCGGCATTCAGCAGGGCAGCATGTATGAGGAGCTGCGGCTGGCGTCTTCGGGGGCGCTGAAGGTTATCGGGTTTGACGGCTACGCCATCGGCGGGCTGGCGGTGGGCGAAGGGCAGGAAGTCATGTTCTCCGTGCTCGACTACGCGGCGCCTGCTTTGCCGGAGGAAAAACCCCGCTACCTGATGGGCGTGGGCAAGCCGGACGATATTCTGGGCGCGGTGGAGCGCGGGGTGGATATGTTCGACTGCGTGATCCCGACGCGCTCGGGACGGCTGGCGCGTGCCTATACGCATCGCGGGGAGGTGAATCTCAAGAATGCCCGCCATGCCGATGACCCGCGCCCCTTATGGGAAGATGCGCCGGAGGATTATCCGCTTAAGGGCTTCAGCCGGGCGTATCTGCATCATCTCTTCAAGGCTGATGAAATGCTGGGGCCGATCCTGCTGACCTGGCATAATCTCTATTATTACCAGTTTTTGATGCGCGGTATCCGGGAGGCGATTATCGCCGGAAAACTGGCCGATCATGCGGTCGCTCTGCGCAAAGACTGGGCGCGGGGGGATATAGCGGCGTTGTAGCCAGAGCTAGATTCCCACAAGAAAAATGCCACGCGCATCCGCTTCGGCGATGGTGGCGTCGCGGTCGATAACCAACGCATGGCCTGCCTCTACGGCAATGCCAGAAAACCCGGCTGCCGCCATATTCTTTACCGTCTCCACGCCAATGGCAGGCAGGTCGACGCGCTCATCCTGCCCCGGTTTGGCGACCTTTACCAGTACTCCGCCGCCGTCGCCTTGCTTCAACTCCCCGCAGCGGGCAATCAGCCTGTCCGTACCCTCGATGGCTTCCACGCCCAGTACATAGCCGTGCTGCACGATAACGGCCTGCCCCACATCCAGTGCACCAATGCTTTTGGCCACCTTCATCCCCAGCCGTATGTCCTCTTCGGCCTGCCTGTCCGGCCGATGCGCGCCCCACACACCGGCCGGGGCGGCTCCATCTTCCAATAATTCTTCTGCGCCGACGATGGAGAATCCTTCTTCTTCAAAGAACCCCGTAATGGTGGAGAGCAGTTTATCGTCCCCCGCAAAGACAGCTTTGCCCAGACGCGCCAGTAGTTGCGCGCCTTTGGCGTCCGGCTTGAGGTCGCGCAGGCGAGGGCGCTCAATTCGTCCCGCCATTACCACGCGATCCACATTTTTTTGCCGCATCAATGCCAGCGTCTCGCCTACCGAGCCATGGCGGATAAAAGCATACTCCACGGTAGCGAGAAACGCCTCATCCGTTTCGCCCTTAAAGGCCAGCACAAAAAATGGCTCCCCCCGCGTGCGGCACGCCTCCGCAATGCGATGGGGCAGGGCGCCTTTTCCGGCGATAATGGCGAGTGTGTGTTGCGACATTCTCTTGCCTTCCAGTCATTAAAAATCGCGGTCAGGAGACCGCGCCTGCCTTGAGCCCCGCGCCGTCGGAGCGCCAGTATTTACGGGAGCGGTTGGCGTCAGCCAGAGCGACCGGAAAAAAGGCGGGCACGGGGCGCATTATAGAGCAATTATTTCGGTACGCAAAGCGAGCGGGTGTTTTCCGCCTGAAGAAATGCCAGGATTTCCTTCACTTCCGCGACGTTCTCGGCACCCGCAATTTTTGCTGCCCGTTCAGCCAGTGTTCCGTGGTTCGACTCAAAGAGTTCCTTGAAGGCGCTGCGCACCGCATGAATATTCTCCCGCGCCACGTTGCGGCGCTTCATCCCCACCAGATTCAGCCCCGCCAGCCAGGCGCGTTCTCCAATAACCGAGCCATAAGGAATGACGTCCGCCTCCACGCCCGACATGCCGCCGATAATGGCGTGAGCGCCGATACGCACAAACTGATGCACCGCGGCCAGCCCGCCGATGATGGCGTGATCCCCTACTTTGACATGGCCTGCCAGCGTCGCGTTATTGGCCAGAATCACATGATTGCCCACGTCGCAATCATGCGCCACATGCGCTCCCACCATAAACAGACAGTGATCGCCTACGGTCGTGGTCATACGGTCGCCCACCGTCCCCGGATTCATCGTGACATGCTCGCGGATCGTCGTATGGCGGCCGATGACAAGCGTGGAAGGTTCATCCTTGTATTTGAGATCCTGAGGCGCGTGACCCAGCGAGGCGAAAGGAAAGATTTTCGTGCCCTCTCCGATGGTGGTGCGGCCTTCCACGACCACATGCGAATGCAAGACCACCCCGGCGCCCAGCGTCACATGCTCGCCGATGACACAGTAGGGGCCGATACTGACGTCCGGCGCAAGGGTTGCGCCCGGGTGAATAATCGCCGTCGGGTGTAATGCGCTCATTTATTTTCTGTCCATAATCATGGCGGAATACGTCGCTTCCGCCACTTTCTGACCATCGACGGTGGCCACTCCATCGAATTTCCAGACATTGCCCCGGCTGCGCTGGACGGTCACCTGAATATGGAGCTGATCGCCGGGAACAACGGGACGACGGAACTTCGCTTCTTCCACCGACATAAAATATACCAGCTTTCCTTCCGCCTCCTCGCCCAGCGTATGCACCACGAGAATAGCGGAAGTCTGCGCCATCGCTTCGATAATCAGGACGCCGGGCATGACGGCCTGCGAGGGAAAATGCCCGGTAAAATGAGGCTCGCCCGCCGACACATTCTTGATGCCGATAGCGGATTCGCCCGGCTTCAGGTTAACGACCTTGTCCACCATCAGGAAAGGGTAACGATGGGGGATCATTTCCTTGATACGTTCGTGATCCACGCTGTCCAGAGTGGGATCGGGGAATTCCGCGGCATTATTCATTGTGATGTCTGCTCCTTTCTGCCAGGTTTCGTATGGCGATATTCTGGCGGTGCCAGTCTTTTGCGGATACGGCGGGGCTTCCGCCAAAGGCGGCGCCTGCGGGAATGTCGTTCATCACGCCCGCCTGCGCGGCAAGTTTTGCACCCGGGCCGATGGTAAGATGTCCGGCGATGCCGCATTGTCCGCCCAGCACCGCACCATCCCCGATGCGGGTGGAACCGGCAATGCCCGTCTGAGCCACGATCACGGCGCCCCGGCCAATCTGCACGTTATGGCCGATTTGTACCAGGTTGTCGATTTTCGTGCCATCGCCGATCATGGTGTCGGGGCCCGTTCCCCGGTCGATGCAGGTGCCTGCGCCGATTTCCACATCATTCCCCACCACGACGCGCCCCAGTTGGGGTACCTTTACATGACCATCCCGGCTGAGGGCGAAGCCGAACCCGTCCTGCCCGATATGGACGCCGCGATGAATGATGCAGCGCATACCGATTACGGCATGACTCAGCGAGGATAAAGCGCCGATGCGACTGTCTCGCCCGACTTCCACCCCGTCATGCAACACGGCGTTAGGCCCGATAATGCATTTCTCCCCCACGACCACCTGCTTGCCGATAAACGCGCCGGGGCCGATGCTGCATCCTTCGCCGATGGTGGCGGTGGGATCGATCACGGCACGCGGAGAAATCTCCGCCACCACGGGTACGAAAGGGTAAAATTGCTGGGCGGTCAGCGCGTAACAGCGGTACGGGTCATCCGTGACAAGAAGCGCCATGTCGGGAGGCGCCTGATCCTTATATTTCTCGCGGATAAAACACGCCCCGGCGTTGCTTTCGGTAAAGCTGCGCACATATTTGGCATTGTCCAGAAAGCTGATTTCGTGGGAGGCGGCGCGATCCAGCGGCGCCACATCCCCTATTTCCCGCTTTCCATGCGCGGGGTTTATAAGGGTTGCCCCCGTCAACGCCGCAATATCCGCTAAACGCCTCGCCCCGGAATTGGCAAAAAACCGGCTATCTGCCATATCTCTGGCCGAACTACTGGAATTTAACGGTCAGCGAGGGCATCTGCTTATTCAGGCGCGCCAGCACCTCCGCGGAGATATCCAGTGCCGGGTCGGCATAGAGTATCTGCGAGGTAGGTACAGCAATCTTAAAGCCCTTTTCTTTTGCCATATCGGCGATAATGCCCGTCACATGCGAGTGCAACTGGCTGATGGCATCTTCGTAGGCTTTGGTAAAGGTCTGGCGTTTTTCACGCACTTCCTTCTGTACGCCCGCGGCTTTCTGCTGGAAGCTCGCAATCTTTTGTTTGAAAGCGTCCTGATCCATCAGCGAACGCTGTTTGGCCAGCTCCTGATCTTCTTTCTGGAGGTCTTTTTCCTTCGCGGAGATTTGATCCTGAAACTCTTTCTGCTTGGCCTGCAACTGCTGTCGCGCCGCCTGCGCGGCGGTGGAATCTTTCATGATCTTCTGGACATCCACGACCGCCAGATCCTGTGCAGAAGCAGGAGAAGCGACGAACAAAGCGATACCGAGAAGAATAAGGAACGCACTTGAAACACGACGTAGGGACATATCACAACCTATAAAAAACAATGTTAAATCGTAAGAAGACTCTTTATCAGTAATTTTTGTCCTTGGCCAGAGGAAGAATCGGAGAAAACCTAGAATTGGGTGCCAAAGTTGAAACGGATGGTTTCCGTCTCGTCGTAGGTTTCCTTCATAAAGGCGCGGGAGAAGTCAATGCGGATGGGGCCAAAGGGCGATTTCCAGCCAAGACCTACCCCGCCTGCAGCGCGAAGAGAGGCTTCGTCCACCACTTCCGGCCCGGTTTCGTCCACCCCGTAGAGGGAGCCTATATCCATGAAGACCGCGCCGGTGATGCCGAAATCATCCAGCCCCAGAGGAAATTGAAGTTCCGTCGTGCCGGTATAATAGGTATTACCTCCCAGCGCATCCCGGGTGATGATGTCACGCGGGCCGAGACCGGCCGTACTGAATCCGCGCATGGAGCGGCCACCCAGGAAAAAGCGATCCTGTATTTTCAGGTCGCCGTCCAGCCCCAGCACATTGCCCGCCGTTCCCGAAAGCGACAGCACCCATTGCGGGTAGACCGAATAATACCAGGCGGCCTGTGCTTCGTTGCGGAAGAATTTGGAGTCTCCTCCCAGTCCGGCGATATCCTGGCTGACGCGCAGGTAATAGCCTTCGGAAGGATCGAAGGCGTTATTGCGCATGTCGTAGGTTAAGGCATGACCCACCAGGGAGGTGGTGTTGGTGCCCTCCTGATCCTTCACGAAACGGGAGGCGGCATCGCTGACATTGGTGATGTCCACCTTCTCATAGCTGTATTTCAGCGAATGGTCGAGATGCTCGGTCAGCTTATAGCCTGCGCGCAGACGCCCTCCCACCGAGTCGCGATCGAACGAGCTTTCTGAGCGGAAATCCTGCGTGATTTTGAAAAGGTCGAAGCCTGCCGCCAGTTCGCGGTCGAGGAAATAAGGCTCCGTAAAACCGATGTCGAATTGCTGGCGCTGGGTGGCGAGCGTCGCCTTGAAGCGTAAATCCTGCCCTTGTCCCAGCAGGTTCTTCTCGCGGATGCCGATATCCGCCAATGCGCCATCGGTGGAGGAGAACCCTGCGCCCAGCGAGATTTCGCCGGTGGATTGCTCTTCCACCGCCACATTGATAATCACCCTGTCCGGCGCGCTGCCGCGTTCATTGGTGACCTTCACGTCCTTAAAGAAACCAAGATTCTTGAGGCGTTGTTCGGAACGCTGCAATTTGGACGTCGAGAACGGGTCGCCTTCGGTAAGGCGGAACTCGCGGCGTACCACTTCATCCAGCGTGCGGAGATTGCCGGTGATATTGATGCGCTCCACATACACACGCGGCCCTTCTTTCACGTTGTAGGTCAGGTCGATGGTCAGGTCGTCCTGATGGCGTGTGAGCTTGGGTTCAATATCCACGAAGGCGAAGCCCTGGTCGCCCAGATCGTCCACCATGGCGTCAATGGAATGCTCCACCGCCTCGGCATCGTACAGCTCCCCGGAATGCGTGCCTATCAGCTCGGCGAAACGGCTTTTATCCACGCCCTGAAGCTTGCTGTCGAAGTCGATTTTGCCGAAGGTGTATTTGGGGCCTTCCTCAATCGTGAAGGTCAGGTAAAACCCGCCCTGATCCTGTGCCAGCTCGGCGATGGCGGATTCCACCTTGAAATCGGCGTATCCCTGCGAGGTATAGAATTTCCGGAGCAATTGCTGATCGTAAAGCAGGCGGTCGGGGTCGTATTTATCGTCGTCACTCAGGAAGCAGTAGAAACATTCTTCCGAGGTGCGGATGACATCCTTCAGCGTGGAGGCGCTGAAATTCTCGTTGCCGACGAACTGGATGCCTTTTACCCGCGACACTTCGCCTTCGCTGATTTCATACACCACGTCCACCCGGTTCTGGTCGCGGGTGATGACTTTCGGCTCCACTTTCGCGGAGTAGCGCCCGGAGCGGCGATAAAGCTCCAGAATGCGCGCCAGATCGCTCTGGATGGCCGGGCGTGTATAAATAGAGCGCGATTTAAGGCGGATTTCCTTCTCCAGCGCATCGTCTTCAAGATGTTCGTTGCCCTCAAAAGCGATGCGGTTGACGGTAGGGTTCTCAACCACTTCCACCATCAGTTTGCCCCCGTCCATCCGCAGATTCACATCCGAGAAGAACCCCGAGGCAAACAGCGTCCGCATTCCGCGATCCAGGTCATAACGATCCACTGTATCGCCCTCGCGGATGCCCAGATAACTGACCACCGTGCGCGGCTCGATACGCTGATTTCCTTTTACATAGATGCGTTCCACGATCTGCTTGCCCGCCTGCGCGGTCACTGTGGCCGCCGCCGTCGTTTGTGCGAACGCCGCCGGAGAAACGCCTGAAAACAATGCCAGCGCCAGCACGGAAGAGGGGGGGAAAACTCTAAATATAGGGTGACGCATCTTTGTCATGCCCTAGGAATGCGCAAATCCGGGGAGGAAATCAACTGAAAAAACATGGGTTGGCACACGCAAGCGTCCGTTTTTGCTTCACTGAATCCCGAATCCGGAATCCACAATCTTTACGGTGCGCACATAACAGTTGACAATCCCTCGCTAATTCCTATGTTTTTGCCTCCTGCCCTTGTGGCACGATCCCGTAGCTCAGCTGGTAGAGCATCTGACTTTTAATCAGAGGGTCACAGGTTCGAATCCTGTCGGGATCACCATTTTTCTCCTTCCTGTCCATTCCATCAGCCGTCAGCATCGTGCCCATGCGCTGGGCAACGAGTATCGACGGAACTATCATTTACGGCATCGGGCGGGCGGTGCGGGCGGTGTACGCGGAGAACGCCGAAACCCGTGCTATTGTGGCGAAGGCGGAGGAAGCGTACGCCGCGTCCCCTTACACCCAGCGCACGATCCCGCAAGACATCTTCGTCCCCGGCATGATCTCCGCGCTGCTGATGCGCGACACTTACCCGGCCAATCCGCAACCGCTTTCGGCTTTCACAATGAAAGAGCTGTTTGCTCGCGGCGACACAGAACGAAAAGCCCTTGCCATTTATAACGCGGTGCTGGCCTCGCCACTGGCGTTTGATGACGACGGCGTACCGCGTAACAATCAGGCCATCGCCACGGAGCTTGGGCTGCTGTGGAAGCAGGAGCGTCTGCTACGCTACCCGCAGAACCGCGCTAGCGCGGGAACGCTTACCGTGCAGCAGGCACTTCCCGGCGCGCTGCTGCGTGCGCTGGGGCATCGTCGGTCGCTGCTTTCCACCTTTACCCGCGAAGCGCGGCGGGAGGGGGAGGCGCGTGCGTCTGCGGTATCCGACAAGAAGGAAGTATCTCTACCGGATGCCGAAGGAGAAGCATGGGAGTCTATTGTGGCTGCTATCGAAACGGCGGCGATGCGTATCGGCGACAAACTGCGCGAAGCCGCCGCCGAGCACCGCCGCGCCTTTGGTTTCCAGATGCGTGAGATGGCCGGGATGGAGTACGGCGGCATTCCGGAATATGGAAATCTCCCGGATTACGATGGAGAAGAGGAGGGGGAAGCAGCGTTATATGAAGAGGATGACGTCGAAGAGGAAATCCTGAATTTTCAGGGGCAGTTCCTCGCTTCCTTGCTGCGACTCGCAGATGAACTCTTCGCGTTGATCGAGCCGCTGCTAAATGAAAAAACAGAGGAAAAAGAAGGAAGGCCAGGAGGCCGACCCAGCCTTGAGCCCGCCTCACGGGCTGCGCAGGAGGCGCAGACCGGAGGCAGTCAAATCAACCAAAAGTCACTAAAGCCCGATCAGCAACTCCTGCCGCAGGTGAAGCAGGTCATCGAGCGCGAGGAAGCAAGCGTGCTGCGACGCTTCAAGCAAAGCCTGGACAAAAAGCGCCAGCGTCGCGCAGGCATCCGCCGCTATATCTGGCGCACGCAGGAAGACGAGCGCGTGCGCGCTTCCCACGCCGCCAATGACGGCAAAATCTTTGAGTGGGATTCCACGCCGCCCACCGGCCATCCTGGCGCGGATTACGGCTGCCGCTGCTTCGCGGAGCCGATTCTGGACGGCGCGCAGGAAACACCGACCGCTGAAACCGCCTTTGCTATTCTCCCTGCCGCCGTACTCACGGAGGAAGCGGTACTTCTGCTAATTAACATCGCCGCTCGCCTGAAACAGATACAGCGTGGAGCCGCCACCATGCGCGGTGCCAATGTATTGCTGGATGAAATACAACAACAAGAGGAGGAAGGACAACGGGACGCAGAAGCATCGCAACCTCCCGCCGGAGAATCTGCCCCCACACCAGAACCGCCCGATGACGAAGAACTGCCGGAGGGGGACGATAAGGAAAGAAACTCAAAAATCGCCGAAAAAATCTCCGACGGGCACGCATACGAGAAACATGTGGAGAAAAAAGGAGAATTCCCTGATATTGAATCCAGAGAAGACTTCAAGAAGCACATCGAAGACGTTATGAACAACCCGGATGATTTCAAACAGCTTAGGAATGGTAGGGAAGCTTATTGGGACGATGAAACGGAGACGATTGTAATCAGCGATCCCAACAATCCTGACGGAGGTACTGCTTACAGGGCTTACGAGGGAAAACAAAGCTACGAGAAACTAGAATAAGGAAAAAACAATGCGCGTAACTCAGCATGCAAAAGCCAAAGTGACTATAGAGTTCAACAAAAATGAACTCTATATGCTGTATTTGGCTA
>Ga0209573_1001692_pt1 | contig 32081 bp, 28 predicted proteins | sample TNRBio252014_DNA_FD_185870 | JGI IMG/M metagenome (GOLD analysis project Ga0209573, IMG submission 185870) | Wastewater treatment Type I Accumulibacter community from EBPR Bioreactor in Madison, WI, USA - TNR Reactor_6/25/2014_ DNA (SPAdes)... | ecosystem: Engineered > Bioreactor > EBPR >...
GGTCAAGCTCGGCGAGGCCGCCATTCGCACCTTCCAGGGCCATTATGAGGCGGCATTCCACGCCGGACTGCGCCGCAAGATTGGTCTGTCGACGTCACAGGAAGGCGATATCGCCCTGCTCACCGACCTCTTTGACCGCATGAGGCACAATCAGGCCGATTTTACGCTAACGTTCCGGGCGCTGGCGCATGACGTCGAGCGCGATGGACAAGCCCGAGCGCAGTTCATCAACGTCACGGGAATGGATGAATGGCAGATCTCCTGGCGCAAGCGGCTAGCGCGCGAGCCAGGCGGACCCGAAGCGGCGCGCGAGCTGATCCTGTCCACCAATCCGAAATACATTGCGCGCAACCACCGGGTCGAGGAGGCTATTGACGCCGCTACCGACAACAATGATTTTGCACCGTTTGAACGATTACTGTCCGTCGTCTCGCGACCCTTCGACGAGCAGCCCGAAAACGAGGCATATGCCGACCCGCCCACTTCAGATCAGCGCGTCCTGCGAACTTTCTGCGGCACCTGACCCATCCGCCCGGACTTTGTCACACCGCCATATCTTTCATTGCGCAGGTGATGGGCCCAACGACAGAAAATGCCGTTCGGCGGCCCGTTTTTGACCCGCTATTGCTATTTTCGGCCAGTCCCGGCCAAGTGATTGAACCCGGTGCACAAATGGCTATGAACCGGTCGGGAAATGGTGCCATAGTCATGGGCATCTGGTCCCGATCGGGAGGTAGGTCATGGCCAAAACGAGCACTGACAAGAGTGCACCGCTGCGTTTTCACGTACCGGAGCCGGAGGTGCGCCCAGGCGGCCAGCCGGATTTTTCCAAGGTGGTCATCCCGCAGGCCGGATCGGTTGAGCGGCCCCCGGTTGACGCCGAGCCGGAGTCGATCCGCAAGCTGGCATTCTCGATCATTCGCGTGCTCAACCGCAAGGGCGAGGCCGTCGGTCCCTGGGCCGGCGCGCTCAGCGACGAGGAGTTGGTCGAAGGATTGCGCCATATGATGCTTTTGCGCGCCTTCGATGCGCGCATGCAGATGGCGCAGCGGCAGGGCAAGACTTCGTTTTACATGCAGCATCTGGGCGAAGAGGCCGTATCGACCGCATTCCGTCGGGCGCTGGAGCCCGGCGACATGAATTTCCCGACCTATCGCCAGGCCGGCCTGCTGATCGCCAATGGTTATCCCATGGTCAGCATGATGAACCAGATCTACTCCAACGAGAAGGACCCGCTGAAGGGCCGCCAGTTGCCGGTTATGTATTCGTCAAAAGAGCACGGCTTCTTTTCGATATCCGGCAATCTCGCCACCCAATATGTGCAGGCGGTCGGCTGGGCGATGGCGTCGGCGATCAGCGGCGATACGCGCATCGCCGCTGCCTGGATCGGCGACGGCTCGACCGCCGAAAGCGACTTCCACTCGGCGCTGGTTTTCGCTTCTACCTACAAGGCCCCGGTTATTCTGAATGTCGTCAACAATCAGTGGGCGATTTCGACCTTCCAGGGCATTGCGCGCGGCGGTTCCGGCACTTTTGCGGCGCGCGGGCTCGGGTTTGGCATTCCGGCGCTGCGCGTTGACGGAAACGATTATCTGGCTGTCTACGCCGTCGCCAAATGGGCTGCTGAGCGAGCGCGCTCCAATCTCGGTCCGACGCTGGTCGAATATGTGACTTACCGCGCCGGAGCGCATTCAACCTCGGACGACCCATCAGCCTACCGGCCCAAGACCGAGTCCGACGCGTGGCCGCTTGGCGACCCGATCTTGCGGCTGAAAGCACATCTCATCATACGCGGCGTCTGGTCGGACGACCGTCACACCCAGGCCGAAGCTCAAATCATGGACGAAGTCATCTCGGCCCAGAAAGAAGCCGAAAGGCACGGTACGTTGCATGCCGGCGGCAAACCGTCAGCCCGCGATATTTTCGAGGGTCTCTACGAAGAGATGCCGCCGCATCTTCGCCGGCAGCGCCAGCAGGCGGGAGTATAGGCGATGCCGCGCAAATCAATGATCGAGGCGATCCGTGACGGGCTCGACGTTATGATGGGCCGCGACGAGCGTGTCGTCGTTTATGGCGAAGATGTCGGTTATTTCGGCGGCGTGTTCCGCGTCACGGCCGGCCTCCAGGCAAAATATGGCAAGAGCCGCTGCTTCGATGCTCCGATCAACGAAAGCGGCATTGTCGGCACCGCCATCGGCATGGCCGCCTACGGCCTGCGCCCCTGCGTCGAAATCCAGTTCGCCGACTACATGTATCCGGCCTACGATCAGTTGACCCAGGAAGCCGGGCGCATCCGATACCGTTCAGCTGGCGATTTCACCTGCCCGATCGTGGTGCGCATGCCCACCGGCGGCGGGATTTTTGGCGGCCAGACGCACAGCCAATCGCCCGAAGCGCTGTTCACCCATGTTTCGGGCCTCAAGACTGTGGTGCCGTCCAACCCGGCTGACGCCAAGGGCCTGCTGATCTCGGCGATCGAAGACCCTGATCCTGTGATCTTCCTGGAGCCGAAGCGGCTCTATAATGGTCCGTTTGACGGCCATCATGACCGGCCCGTCACCGCATGGTCGAAACACGAATTGGGCGAGGTGCCCGACGGCCACTATTCGATCCCGCTCGGCAAGGCTGCGATACGCCGCAAGGGTTCTGCCTGCACGGTGCTCGCCTATGGCACGATGGTTTATGTAGCCTTGGCCGCCGCTGAGGAAACCGGCGTCGACGCGGAAGTGATCGACCTGCGGACGCTTTTGCCGCTAGACCTCGATGCTGTCGTCGAGTCCGTCAAGAAGACCGGCCGATGCCTCGTCATCCACGAAGCGACCACCACGTCAGGTTTCGGCGCAGAACTGGTGACACTGGTTCAGGAGAACTGCTTCTACCACCTGGAAGCGCCGGTTGGCCGGGTTGCCGGCTGGGATACGCCCTACCCGCATGCGCAGGAATGGGACTACTTCCCCGGCCCCGCGCGCGTTGGCCGCGCCCTGCTCGAAGTGATGGAGGGCTGAGCCATGGGTGAACACGTCATCAAGCTGCCCGATGTGGGCGAAGGCGTCGCCGAGGCCGAGCTGGTCGAATGGCATGTCAAGGTCGGCGATCTGGTGCGCGAGGACACTGTTCTCGCCGCCGTGATGACCGACAAGGCGACAGTCGAAATTCCCTCACCGGTCGACGGAAAGGTCATCTGGCTCGGAGCCGAGGTCGGCGACACCGTCGCCATCGGCTCGGCCATCGTGCGGCTGGAAGTCGCCGGCGACGGCAATGTGAAGGCTGGCGGAGCGCCGTCGGTGCCAAAACCCGAGGCCGCAAAGGAACCTGTCGCCAAACCGGAGCCCAAACGCGAAGCCAAGCCAGAAGTCCTTAAGCAGACCCCACCACCCAAGGCGGCTATCGGCCTGGCCACCACCGGTGCGCCGCGGCCTGAGGGCGACAAGCCACTGGCCTCGCCGGCGGTGCGCCAGCGCGCCCGGGAAGCCGGTGTGGACCTGCGTCAGGTTACGGGCTCCGGCCCGGCTGGCCGCATCAGCCATGAAGACCTTGAAGCGTTCATCGCGCGGGGGCCGCAACAGGCAGCGCGTGGCGGCGGGCTGGTCGCCGACAATTCCGTGCAGGACATCAAGGTCGTCGGCCTTCGCCGCAAGATCGCGGAGAAGATGAGTCTCGCCAAGTCGCGCATCCCGCACATCACCTATGTCGAGGAAGTAGACGTCACCGCGCTGGAGGATTTGCGCGCCTCACTCAACAAGTCGAAACGCGCCGATCAACCCAAGCTGACCATGCTGCCTTTCCTGATGCGCGCCATGGTGAAGGCGATTTCCGAGCAGCCGCAACTTAATTCGATCTTTGACGATGACGCGGGCGTCATCCACCAGTATGGCGCAGTCAACATAGGCATGGCGGCGCAGACATCGAACGGACTTGTCGTCGCTGTAATCAAACACGCCGAGGCGCGCGACCTATGGGATTGTGCGGCTGAAGTGAACCGGCTGGCCGATGCGGCTAAGTCGGGCACCGCGACACGCGAAGAACTGTCCGGCTCGACAATCACCATCACGTCGCTGGGCGCCATGGGCGGCATTGCCACAACACCTGTCATCAACTATCCGGAAGTCGCAATTGTCGGCGTCAACAAGATGATGATCCGTCCGATGTGGGACGGCGCGTCGTTCATTCCGCGCAAGATTATGAACCTCTCATCTTCCTTCGATCATCGTGTGATCGACGGATGGGACGCCGCCGTCTTTGTCCAGCGCATCAAGGCGCTCATGGAGACGCCTGCAACAATATTTATCGATTGAGGGTGGCCCGATGAAAGAGATCACCTGCAAGTTGCTTGTCATCGGCGCCGGACCTGGCGGTTATGTCTGCGCCATCCGCGCCGGTCAGCTGGGCGTAGACACCGTCATCGTTGAGGCGCAGAAGCCGGGCGGCACCTGCCTCAATATTGGCTGCATCCCGTCCAAGGCGCTGATCCACGCGGCGGATGAATTTGAGAAGGCCGTGCATTTGGCCGCTGGCGGTTCGCCGCTTGGCATTTCAGCCAGTGCGCCGGCGCTGAACCTGGCCAAAACGATCAGCTGGAAAGACGGCATTGTCGGCCGGCTAACCGGCGGCGTTGCGGGTCTGCTCAAAAAGGCCAGGGTCAAATATGTGCAGGGTTGGGCAAAGTTCCGCGACGGCAAAACTGTCGAGGTCGAGACCGAAACCGGCACACAGGTCATCAAGGCCGAAGTGATCGTCATCGCGACGGGCTCCGTGCCTGTCGAACTTCCCTTCCTGCCTTTTGGCGGCAACGTAATCTCCTCGACCGGCGCACTGGCGCTGACCGAGGTTCCCCAACAACTCGCCGTTGTCGGCGGCGGCTATATAGGGCTGGAGCTTGGCACCGCGTTCGCCAAAATGGGTTCGAAAGTAACCATCGTTGAAGCGCTTCCGCGCCTGCTCGCGACCTATGATTCAGATCTGGTGAAGCCAGTCGTCAAGCGGCTTGGCGAATTGGGCGTCACCGTCATGACAAGTGCAAAAGCCAGGTCTTTGTCCTCCAGGCGCGATGCCCTGCTGGTAGAAGACGCCGACAGCAAGGACCACAAGATTTCCGCTGACAAGGTGCTGGTGACGGTTGGCCGCAAGCCGCTCACCGAAGGCTGGGGGCTGGACGAGATCGATCTCGACATGAACGGGCGTTTCGTCAAGATCGATGACCAGTGCCGCACCTCGATGCGCGGAGTCTACGCGATTGGCGATGTCACTGGCGAACCTATGCTGGCGCACCGCGCCATGGCGCAGGGCGAGATGGTGGCGGAGATTGTCGCGGGCCAAAAGCGTATCTGGGACAAACGCGTCATCCCGGCGATCTGTTTTACCGACCCGGAAGTGGTGTCGGCTGGCCTGACGCCGGAGGAAGCCAAGGCCGTGACAAGCGAACTGATGATCGGCCAGTTCCCGTTCATGGCCAATGGCCGCGCCATGTCAAAACTCGCCGAAGACGGCTTTGTGCGCGTTGTGGCGCGGGCCGACAACCACGTTGTTCTGGGCATCCAGGCGGTTGGAACAGGCGTGTCGGAACTTTCCGCCGCCTTCGGGCTGGCAATCGAAATGGGCGCGCGGCTGGAAGACATTGCCGGAACGATCCATTCGCACCCGACGCAGGGCGAAGCTTTTCAGGAAGCCGCCCTCAAGGCGCTCGGCCACGCGCTGCATATTTGAGGGACGCCCCGCACCCTCCCTTGATGGGGAGGGTGGCCGCCTCTACCGCCGCGCCTTCCACACCTTGAACCCGCTCTCGTCGGCCAGTTCCTCGACCCGCCCAAATCCTGCCTTCAGCGCCGCCTCATAGGGCAGGCCGCGATTGGCGACCATCAACAGGCGCCCGCCCGCCTTGAGCGCCCCGGACGCCGCCCGGATCATTGCGTGGCCAATGCCCGGTTCAGCGGCCCGGCCCTGATGAAACGGCGGGTTCATGACGATCACATCGAACCTGCGATCGACCTTTTCTGACACCAGATCGATCCAGTGAAATTGTGCCGGAAGATTGGGCGCAAGGCTGGCCATGTTGACCTTCGCGGCTTCCAGCGAAGCATGGTCTGCCTCGAACAGTTCGATTGCCGATATGCCCGGGGCGCGCGCGGCAAGCGTGGCCGCCAGATAACCCCATCCAGCGCAAAAATCGGCAGCGAGCCCTTTTAGATTAGCGGGTAATTCTTCTGCCAGTAGAACAGAGCCGGCGTCAGCGCGATCATGCGAAAACATGCCTGGTGCAGTAGAAAAGCCGCCTTCAACAAGAACACCCCCACCGCTAACCCCTTCCCCTTTAGGGGTGGGGGTATCTGGTTGGGAAGCCCAAGCCTCAGCTTCGCCATTTCGCTCCAGCCAGAACACCTCGCCGTGGTTTTTGGCCAAATGTCCTCCAAGCGGCAAGTCTTTCGCCATCCGTTTGCGCAGGCTGGAAATCCCTTCCATCTTGCCGCCGGCCACCACCACAAGCCCGCCGGGCTTCACGCGCTCAATTGCATCAGCGAGCCACGCTTCGTTCTGACCGCGATGGCGGCCAGCCTGCACCAAGGCCAGATCATAGCCGTCGCCAGACGGCTCAGGCGAAACATCGTGACCGGCGCGCTGCAATCCGAGGAAGTCCGGACGGAACCCCTGCGCCATCACCGGCCTGGACATTTCCGGCGGTAGCCGAAGCGATGGCGTTGCGCCAATGATCAGAATGCGAGCGTCAGAAGCAGGCCAGTCAATCACGCCGGCATCAAACGGATGGAAGATCGGCGCAGGCGCGTCTCGGGTCACAGAATTGGTCCAATATGGCGCAGGTTCATGCGCTTTTCCTTTTGCGTCTGAGTCTCTAACTTGCCCACATGAAACAAGCCATCTGGAAAGACCACCGCCTGCTCGATCTATTCGGTATTGAGCAGCCTATAGTCCTTGCTCCGATGGCCGGACCAGGGTTGTCGCCGCTCGCTATTGCTGTCGCCAAGGCAGGCGGGCTGGGGTCGCTGCCCTGCGCCTTGTTGACGGCTGATCTGGCGCGAAGCGAAATTGCCGCTTTCCGGGCTGCAACCAATGCGCCGCTCAATCTCAACTTTTTCGCTCACACATCGCCTCAGTATGACGAAGCGCGGGAGATGGCCTGGCGCGAGCGGCTGAAGCCCTTCTACGCCGAACTCGGCGTCGATCCGGCCGCGCCCATTCCCCAATCCAACCGGGCCCCGTTTGACGACAATTTTTGCGCGCTGGTCGAGGAAACAAAACCGCAGATCGTCAGTTTTCATTTCGGCTTGCCAGAAAAGCGCTTGCTTGATCGCGTCCGTGCGGCGGGCGCCAAAGTGATCGCCGCGGCGACAACCGTGCGGGAGGCGATCTGGCTCACCGAGCGCGGGTGCGACGCCATCATCGCGCAGGGCGCAGAGGCTGGCGGTCATCGCGGCATCTTCCTGAATGACCGGGCTGACCAGCAGGTGGGAACTATGGCGCTGGTTCCGCAGGTGGTTGACGCTGTACAGGTTCCGGTCATCGCCGCTGGCGGCATTGGCGATGGGCGTGGCATCGCCGCCGCCTTCATGCTGGGCGCGTCGGCGGCGCAGATCGGCACCGCCTACCTGTTTACGCCGGAAGCCAAAATGCCGTCACAACACCGTGAAGCGCTGCGCAATGCCTGGGATGACGACACCGTGCTGACTCGTGTCTTCACCGGCCGCCCGGCGCGCGGCATCGTCAATCGCATCATGCGCGAGATAGGCCCGATGTCCGATCTGCCACCTGAATTTCCGCTGGCTGGCGGCGCGCTGGCGCCCTTGCGCGCCAAGTCTGAACCAACTGGCTCAGGCGATTTCATGTCTTTGTGGTCCGGTCAGGCCATGCGGCTTGGCCGCGAAATACCGGCTGAGGAGCTGACCCGCAAAATGGCGGACGAAGCAAAAGCGGCGCTGTCGGGTTACAGCGCCGCTTGATCGATTGAGGCCGGAATCTATTAGAGGTCCAGCGACGTATTGTCCGGCATGAGGCGGCGGCCATGGTGGCCTCGGCCATCGTGATCGCCACGTCCATCCCGATCAAAACGCTTGCCGTCGCGTCCGCCACGATGCCAGCCATCGCGCCCGTCACGGTCGTCGCCACGATCAGCACGGCGGCCTTGACGATCCCCGCCCCGCTTGGCCAGTTCCGTTGCATCGAGCTGGCCGTCATTATTGCGATCAAGTAAGGCAAAACGTTTCGCCTGCCGGTCCTGAATTTCAGCAACCGTGACCTTGCCGTCGCCATCAATATCAAGCCGGCGCATCATGCGCTGCGCCAGACGTTCGGCGCGCCGCTTTTCAATCATCGCCGCGACCTCATCTGCGGTCAGCGCGCCATCATTGTCGGCGTCTGTCGCCTGCACATCATTGCCAGCCTTGAACTCGTCGGCGCTGATGACGCCATCCTTGTTTGCATCCAGCTTGGCGAGACGGCCTTTCAGCGGTGTCTGGGCCGGAGCCGGCGGAGCGGGCGTCGCAGCCGGCGCCTGCGGCGCTGGCTCTGCCGGCGTAGCAGTTTGGGCGTGGGCTGCCGTTGCAATCAGCGCTGCGGTCACGCCGGCCATCAAGGTTCTATATGTCTTCATCTATGTCTCCGATTGGCCTGACATTGGCCTCTTGTCCCTGTCATCGGAGAATGTGCCCTGCCCAACATGACAGGAACATTGCCGCCACATTAAATGTGCCTGCCGCAAGATGGGATCGGGACGCTTCAGGCGACAATTTTCGTCTGATCCGCACGGCGCGACAGAAAGTTGCTGATCTGGCTGCCGGCCATGGGCTTGCCGAAAAGATAACCCTGCATCGAGTTGCATCCGAGATCGCGCAGGATCTGCGCCTGGCCTTCGGTTTCGATACCCTCGACAATACAGTCGATTTCCAAATCCTTGCAAAGACCCACCACGGTCTTGACGATATTGCGGCAGGCGGCGGTCGTTTCGATGTCCGCCACAAAACTGCGATCGATCTTGATCTTGTCCAGCGGCAGCCGGTGGACATAGCTGAGACTGGAATAGCCGGTTCCAAAATCGTCCATTGATATGCCCGCGCCAAGGGCCCTCAAAGCGCGAATTGAATTCTGGGCCTGGCCGAAATCGAGCATTAGCGCCGTCTCGGTCATCTCAAAGTCGATGCGGCGCGGATCGACGCCGCTTGCGTTGACGACGCTGATAATCTGCAGGATCGACGCTGGCGAGATGATGTCGCGCACCGAAAGGTTGAAGGTGAGGCGGATATCCTTTGGCCATTCGGCGGCGGCGGCCAACGATTTGCGAAGCAATATCTGCGTCAGCCTGCAGATGAGTTCGCTTCTCTCAGCAACGGGAATAAAGTCGGAGGGTGGAACCAGGCCCAGAACGGGACTGTGCCAACGCGCCAGCGCTTCGAAAGCGAAAACGTGTCCGTCAGCCGCATCGACCAGCGGCTGAAACACCAGCTGCGTTTCCGCGTCAAGATTGGCGGTTCTCAGCACCTGGTCCAGTTGTCCGCGTTTGCGCAACTGGCTTTCGTGCTCTGCGGAGAAAATGACGGGCCTGCCGCGCCGGTTTTGTTTGGCGTGGTAGAGCGCGTAGTCCGCCTGCTCATAAAGCGTCATGGCGTCCGCGCCATCTTCGGTCAAAACCGAAAAGCCGATCGATCCGGAGATATTGGCTACCGCGCCATGCATCACGAACGGCGCTTCCAACGCGCTGCAGACATGCATTCCAAAATCCAGAATTTCAGCCTCTGAGCCGCAATTCTCGATAACAACGCCAAATTCGTCGCCCCCCAACCGGCAGACCAAGGCACGCCCCCTCATAATTTCTGTCAGTCGTCCCGCGACCTGCGACAGAACCTTGTCGCCGACGACATGGCCGTAAAGATCGTTCACCGGTTTGAAGCCATCGAGATCTATCACGCCTACGGTCAGCTGACCGCAGCGCCTGTCATGTGCGAGAAGTTGCCCAAGTCTGGCGAAGAACTGGCGGCGATTGGGCAGGCCTGTGAGGCTGTCGAGCGCCGCCAGCTGGGCATTCTCGTCGCTCAGGCGCTTAAGCTCCGATTGACCGATTACCATCAGCCGGAAGTCGTTGGAGACGATAAAGACGATGATCACCATGGCTGCGGCGACGAGCAGCAGATTGACCCCGACGACGACATTCACCGGCTCGGCGGTGGAAATCAGATAGAGCGAAAACGGGATCGCAACCATTCCGGTTATTGTGAGTGCAGCCGGCCGCACATGCACCAGGAAGGAAGATGCGGCAAAGACAGTCATGCCAACCGCGACCGCCACATGACCACGCGTCACGATGTTGCCGGTGTAATGCAACGCAATCAGCCAGGCGGCGATCACCAGACCAACGCTTGTGCCGACCGACTTGAGCCGGCCGAGAAGCCGGCCGACCTCTTCATCTGACGTTTCCGTGGCTTTGGCGGTTCCCCAGACAATGATGCGGATCATGGCGAGGGTTGCGAATAGCGCAGGAAACCAGATTGTCAGCCAGTCCGGCGACTGTCCGTGATGGGTGTAACCCAGCATCATGACATTGATCGCGATTACCACGTAGAGCAGCGGCACCTTCCTAGAGAAGGACGCCAGTTGGGCGCGCTGCAATTCTATGGTCGGCTCACCGCCGCGAAATGTCTTTACAAAGCTGTCAAACCGCACTGCCGCCTCGTCCCCATTCCGCTGGAACGAAGATCGCAGCTACGCCGGAAACACGCGGTTAACACCCGCCTCACCATCATTGAATGGTTAAAATACTGCAACCTATTGAAAGTAAGTGCTAAATCGCCGGCCAAAGGAAAGAACCCGGGCTCTGCGCCGTAATGAATATTTGTATAGATTAATTTCTCGCGCCTACACTTGCCCATTCGCAAACATACCAGCGTGCCCGATCAGACGAAGAAACTCGCAATCTCTTCGAGCGGACGCTTTTGCGTCGCATGCAGCGGGATTGTCGCATTCTCTTTCGGGTACCCCACGACCAGCAGAATATAGGGCTTTTCTTGCGCAGGCCGGCCACAAATCTCGTTTAGGAAACCCATCGGGTTTGGCGTATGGGTCAGGGTGACCAAGCCCGCTGCATGGAGAGCCATGATCAGGAAGCCGGTGGCGATGCCAATGGACTCCGGCACGTAGTAATTCTTGCGCATCACCCCATCGGCGGACGGGCTTTTGCGGGCGCCAAAGATGGCGATCACCCAGGGGGCTTCCTCGATGAACGGCTTCGCTGCGTCGGTGCCGAGCGGCGTCAGCGCCTGCAGCCATTCCCCGCCAGCTTTGCCAGCGTAAAACGCCTGTTCTTCCTCTTCCGCCGCAGCGCGGATGCGCGCTTTCATCGTCGCATCGCCAATAACTGAGAAGTGCCAAGGCTGATGGTTGGCGCCGTTGGGGGCCGTTCCCGCCGCGCGTAGGCAGGTCTCGATAATATCGCGCGGCACTGCGCGTGTGGAGAAGTCGCGCACGGTGTGGCGGGCCCGGATCTTGTCGTAGAAGGCGGCGGCGGCAGCCCGCATGTCGTCCAGCGGCATCTCGCGATAGTCCGGCAGCGGGATCGGAATATAGGCTTCAGTCATGTGCGCCCCCAGTCGGTCCACACAATAGAAAAAGGGCGCGGCCAGCGCCACGCCCTTCCTTTGGTTAAAGAGACAGCCGCTGCTTATGCGGCGTCATCTTCCTTCTTTTCGCGCGGGATTTCCTTGCCGGTCTCCTGGTCGACGACCTTCATCGACAAACGCACCTTGCCGCGCTCGTCAAAGCCCATCAGCTTGACCCAGACCTTCTGGCCTTCCTTGACCACATCGGTGGTCTTTTGCACGCGCTCATTGGCGAGTTGCGAGATATGAACCAGCCCGTCGCGCGGGCCGAAGAAGTTGACGAATGCGCCAAAGTCAGCGGTCTTGACGACAGTGCCTTCATAGATTTCACCGACTTCCGGCTCGGCCACGATCGTGTGAATCCACTTCTTCGCCGCCTCGATCTCCTTGGCGTTCGAGGAAGCGATCTTCACCGTGCCGTCATCTTCAATGTTGATCTTGGCGCCGGTCTTTTCCACGATCTCGCGGATGACCTTGCCGCCCGAACCGATAACATCGCGAATCTTGTCGGTCGGGATGTTCATCACCTCGATGCGCGGCGCAAACTCGCCGAGTTCCTTGCGGCCTTCCGACAGCGCCTTGGCCATTTCGCCGAGGATGTGGATGCGGCCGCCTTTGGCCTGCTCCAGCGCAACTTTCATGATCTCTTCGGTAATGCCGTCGATCTTGATGTCCATCTGCAGCGCGGTAATGCCGTTGGTGGTGCCGGCAACCTTGAAGTCCATGTCGCCGAGGTGATCTTCGTCACCCAGGATGTCGGACAGCACCGCAAAGCGGTCGCCTTCCTTGATCAGGCCCATCGCGATGCCAGCTACCGGCTTGTTCAGCGGAACGCCAGCATCCATCAGCGCCAGCGATGTGCCGCACACTGTCGCCATCGAGGACGAGCCGTTTGACTCGGTGATCTCGGAGACAACACGCAGCGTGTAAGGAAACTGTTCGGCGGCCGGCAGCATTGGACGAACAGCGCGCCAGGCGAGCTTGCCGTGGCCAATTTCGCGGCGGCCGGGAGACCCCATGCGGCCGGTTTCACCCACTGAGTAGGGGGGGAAGTTGTAGTGCAGCAGGAAACGTTCCTTGTAGGTGCCGGTCAGCGAGTCGATAAACTGCTCGTCCTCGCCGGTGCCCAGCGTGGCGACAACAAGCGCCTGGGTTTCGCCGCGGGTGAACAGCGACGAGCCGTGGGTGCGCGGCAGGATGCCGACTTCCGAGACAATTGGACGGACCGTCGAGAGATCCCGGCCGTCAATACGCGAGGAGGTGTCGAGGATATTCCACCGCACGATCTTGGCCTGGAGATCCTTGAACACCGTCCCGACCTGCTCGGAAGTATAGAGCGGCGTCTCGTCGTCCTTCGGCGAGAAGGTTTCCTTGACCTTCGCCTTGACGGCGTCGACGGCGGCGTAGCGCTTCTGCTTGTCGGTAATCTTGTAGGCGGCGCGCAGGTCGTCCTCGACCAGCTTCAGCATATCTTTTTCAAGATCGCCATAGCTCGGCGGCGTGAAATCGCGCGCATCCTTGGCGGCGACCTCAGCCAGCTTGATGATCGCGTCGATCACCGGCTGGAAACTCTTGTGGCCGAACATGACCGCGCCGAGCATGACGTCTTCGGGCAATTCCTGGGCTTCCGACTCAACCATCAGCACCGCGTCCTGGGTGCCGGCGACAACGAGGTCGAGCTTGGACTCGTCCATCTCGTCGACATGCGGGTTGAGCACGTATTCGCCGTTGATATAACCGACGCGCGCGCCGCCGATCGGGCCCATGAAGGGAACGCCCGAAAGCGTCAGCGCTGCTGATGTGGCGACGATGGCGAGGATATCTGGATCATTTTCGAGATCGTGCTGGACGACGGTGACGACAACCTGCGTGTCGTTCTTGTAGCCGTCAGCAAAAAGCGGACGGATCGGACGGTCGATCAAGCGCGAAACCAGCGTTTCCTTTTCGGACGGACGGCCCTCGCGCTTGAAGTAACCGCCGGGGATCTTGCCTGCGGCGAATGTCTTTTCCTGATAGTTGACGGTCAGGGGGAAGAAGTCGAAACCCGGCTTCGGCTCCTTGGCCGAAACGACGGTGGCCAGAACGACGGTCTCGCCATAGGTGGCGAGCACTGCGCCGTCAGCCTGGCGAGCGATCTTGCCAGTCTCGAGAATGAGGGGGCGGCCGCCCCACTCAACTTCCACTTTGTGGTGGTTGAACATATCTTGTCCTTCATATGCGAAGGGCCCGCGCCGGCCTTTCCGGCGCGCTTCACCCTTCTCAGCTTCGTTCGAACGAGCCACGGGCAAGACAACGGGAGGCTTGGAATTTGCTGCGCTCAGAGGCGCTCAAGCATCCTGCAATCCTGCCCCATGACCTGTCCATGAGGCGATCCGGACTATTCCAGCCCGGAACTTGCGGTTCGCATGATCGCACAGATCATGCCTGAGGGCGTTCAGGCCCCGAATGCGAAACCGGCGAACTTCCCATCTGGAAGCCCGCCGGATGATGTTTAGCGGCGCAGGCCGAGCTTTTCGATCAAGGTCTGATAACGCGCGTCATCCTTCTTCCTCAGATAGTCGAGGAGGGAGCGGCGCAGGGCCACCATCTTCAAAAGACCACGGCGAGAATGATTATCCTTGACGTGACCCTTGAAATGCTCGGTCAGATTCTTGATGCGCTCCGACAGGATCGCGACCTGAACTTCCGGCGAGCCGGTGTCGTCCTTGGTGGTGGCGAATTCCTTCAGAAGCTCTTGCTTGCGCTCAGCGGTAATCGACATCGTGTTTTTCCTTTCAATCTGGAGGAAACGGGTCGCCCTGGCCGGGATGTCGTCCAGCGGGGGCCATTTGCAACCCTGCGCAATCGCGGGGTTGGCGGCCATATAGTGCAATCGCCGGGAAAACACCAGCCCCTGTCCCGAACCGCTCTACTGGTCTGCGGAAGTGTCCTTGGGCAGCGTCGCGGTCGGAATCCTGGCGGTGAACTCAAGACCATCGCTGTGATAAGCGTATTCGACCTCGGCCCTCAAGGCGCCGACCAGCGTTCGCTCAATGAGTTGCGTGCCAAATCCAGTCACATCGGGCGGTTCGACCAATTGCGCGCCGATCTCGCGCCATGTCAGCACCAGATGATCGCCGGCAAGCCGCCATGTTACCGACAGCCTGCCCTGATCTTCCGCCAGCGATCCGTATTTCGCGGCGTTGGTGGCCAGTTCGTGGATCGCCAGACCCAGGGTCTGCGCAGATTGGGCCGATAGCCGGTAGGGCGGACCAGAGATGGTCAGGCTGGCGGCGTCACCAGGTTTGAATGGCTCGATCTGCGCCTTCAGGAGCGCGGCGAGTTCGACACCAGCGACTGAACCAGCGATCAAAAGATCGGTTGACCGGGCGAGCCCCATCACGCGACTTTGAAAACTCTCACTGAGTTCTTTTACGTCCGTTGTGTTGCGGGCGCTTTGCCTGACGAGTGATGAAACCACCGTCAGCTGGTTCTTTGAACGATGCGCCACTTCACGCATGAGGAAGCGTATTTCGTTGACCGCATCACGGCGCGCTTGCGATGCCTCCGCCAGCGCCAGCGAAACGGTCGACAATTCCTTAACCGGAAAGCGGCGCGCCGCGACGTCTTCGCCGCTACCCAGCCTGCGCGCATCCTTGGCCAGCGTGCGCACCGAAGCGGCGATCTGCCGGCCAAACGACCAGGCAACCAGAAGGCCGGCCATCGCCATGCCAAGACCTCCGATCACCAGCGTGCGGAAAGTGCGGGTCATGTTTTGCTGGATAACCGAGCTGCGCGCCCAAAGGACGACGTTCCAGCCGCTCGATGGCGACACTTTGGTTACAAAATCATAGCTTGCGCCGTCTACGGTCGCCGTCCTGCGGGTCGGGCCGCCGCCGCGCGCTGCTTCGCCCAGGAAAAACGGCTTGCCTATATCGGACTGCATCAGGCTCGACGCCAGCACGATGCCTTTGGAATCCAGGATGACGGCATTCCAGCCGCCGCGCAGGTTTTCGGTCGACAAAAGAGAGGAAAGACTCTCGGCGTCCTGGGTCAGGATTAGCGCAAACGGCTTTTGTCCCTCCGGACGCCAGGGCAGGATCACATTGAACACCCATTTACGGGAGACGGTGCCCCGAAAGCCGTCGGTAACAACCGTTTCGCCCGTTCCCAGCGCGAGTTGCACCGGGCCGGGATCCGACATCATGCCCAGCGGCTCGCCAAAGGGCTGCCTTGTGTTGAGCAGCACCTGAGTGGTCGAGTCCGTGACAAGCAAATAGCTTTGCGTGCCCTGTAACGTCGCAATCGCGCTATCGTAAATCGGGCGCAGATTGTTCGACTCCAGGAGATCCGAGGATGCGAGGCCACGCAGGGTCGTGCGCATGCCGGCAAGCTGACGGTCGATCGTTTCGACGGCCGCCCCGGTAGTCGCCTCGGCCAGTACAAGCACCGCATCGTGCTGCGAGCGATTGCTGCGGTCGAGCAGGAAGGCTGAAAAAGCCAGTGGCGGCAACATCGCCGCCGCCACCAGCATCCCCAACAATACGATAACCCGCATCTCGCCGAATCTGCGGTGCGACCCGGCAGATTGGGCTGGCGCTTCACCCGAAGCCGGATTTTGCGTTTTCGATACCCCTGCCGTCACCGTTCCATCGCCATCACAGCCACTTTTTTCGTTTGAAATAAAGTACGGCTCCAAGCGCGACGATCGCCATAAGGGCGAGCGCTGCTGGATACCCGTAATACGCTTTCAGCTCCGGCATGTTCCATGGCGAAGCCTCAGGGTCAAAATTCATGCCCCATATGCCGGCCAGAAAGGTCAAGGGGATAAAAATCGCCGAAATGATGGTCAAAAGACTGATTACATCATTTGTTTTCGCCTGACTGAGCGATACGTGCATATCAAGCAGGCTGGCCAACAGGTCGCGTTGGCTCTCCGCTGTTTCGATCAACCGCAAGGCATGGTCGAGCGTGTCGTTCAGAAAGATCTTGGTTTCAGGCTTCACATAAGGCTGTTCTGTCCGCAAAAGCCCGGCAATCGCGTCGCGCAGCGGCCCCAGCGTTCGCGACAGCGCCTGCGTGCTGCGCTTCAGTTCATATAACTGGCGCGCCTGCCTCCGCTGCGGCGAAGACATCATCTCTTCCTCGATTTCATCAACCTTGGCGCCGGATTCTTCGAGCAACGGGAAATAGCTGTCTACGATCGAATCGATGATTGCGTAGGCGAGATAGTCTGCCGGCCGGCTGCGCAGCCGGTTCGGCACAGAATTGTTGATGCGCTTGCGCACCGGGGCGAACGGGTCGCCGGAACGCTCCTGAAATGTGACGACAAAATCGTCGCCAAAATAGACGGATATCTGCTCGAACCTGCCAGTCGCCGCATCGTCAATCATGCGAAGCACGACAAAGGCGTGATCTTCAAAAAAGTCTGCCTTCTGACGTTGGCCAATATTGACCGTATCTTCCAGCGCCAGCGGGTGAAGATTGAAGGTTCGGCCAATCTCAGCGATCAGTTCCACATCGGCCAGGCCAGCGCAATCGAGCCAGATCACTGGCCATATGCCGCGTTTGCCCTTCACATCCTTCATGGACGCGTTTTCGATCGTCTCGGTCGCCTCCTTTGAGATCAGGGTCAGGGTCAGGGTCGGTTGTGCGGCATTGGGGTCAGCGATAAGCGTTCCGGGCGATGCGCCGAGTGGCGACATCTTAGGCTGGCGGCGTGTCCGGCGCTTCGGTTGCGGCGCATTTGGTTCGGGCATAGAATTTGACATATCCGCCTCTTGGCCTGCATCACAGCGCTGGCGCGCCACGGTATTGCTGCAGTTGAGTCTATACCGGTCCCGGAGCGGCTTGAACCGGGCTCAACCGTGGAAGACGCGTTTGGGCTTGAACATGCCTGATTCTATTGCGCCAATAGCCACGAGACGGCCACGAGCCACCGCGCAGGCTTCTTCGGCGTCCACAGGCGCGTCGCGGCCGCGCACGATCACGGGATTGCCGAGCCGGATTCGGTTGGCCGCATCGTCGGTCACAGTGACTTGCGGCAGACATTCCAATGCCGCAGATGAGTCGATCAGCAGTTTGTCGATTGCGCTGAAATCGGGCCGCGCGTCGTCCGGTTCGAGTTGACCGTCACGGCGCGGCGAAGCGGCAATCAGTTGGTCGATCGTGACAAAGTCATCGGCGGTAAACGGATCGACTTCGGTGCGCCGCAGAGTTGCAATATGGCCGAAACAGCCAAGATCGCGACCCATGTCCCGGGCCAGCGAGCGAACATAAGTGCCTTTGCCGCATTCGATCTCGAAAACCGTGCTGTCGGCGACGCACTCGATCAGGTCGAAACGCCCGATCTCGACCTCGCGTGGTGGTATCTCCACCGTTTCTCCCTCGCGAGCCAGGTCGTAGGCGCGCTCGCCGGCAATCTTGATCGCTGAGAACTGCGGCGGCGTCTGCATGATCACGCCGGTATATTTCGGCATGATGGCGCGGATTTCAGCTCAGAAGGGCGCATGGCGGATTGTTTCGACACTGTTCCTTCAAGATCGTCAGTCGTGCGCTCTTCGCCCCAGGCGACCTTAAAGCGGTAGACCTTTGCCCCATCCTGGACATAGGGAACCGTCTTGGTCGCCTCCCCCAACGCGATCGGCAACATGCCGGACGCCAGCGGATCGAGCGTTCCGGCATGTCCGGCCTTGTCAGCCTGGAACAGCCATTTGATCTTCGAGACGGCCTCGGTCGAACCCATACCAACTGGTTTATCGAGGATCACCCAGCCGGAAACCGGCCGACCCTTCTTCTTGCGCGGCCTGGACATTATTTTTCGTCTTCTTGTTCGTCGTTAAGGTCGCGCGCCACTTCGGGCGAGCGCAGAAGCTCGTCGATCCTGGCCATATTATCGTAGCTGGTATCCAGCCGGAACCGGAACTCGGGCATATATTTCATCTGGCGCAGTGCGCCCGACACACGTCCGCGAATGAACTTGGCGTTGCGGGCGAGCGCCTTGATCACGGCGTCATCATCGCTGGCGCCAAGCGGCGATACAAAGGCTGTGGCAATCTTGAGGTCGGGCGACATGCGCACTTCCGACACCGAGACAACCGTGGTCTCCAATAGATCGTCGCGCACCTCGCCGCGCTGCAGCACGTCGGAGAGCGCATGGCGCACCTGTTCGCCGACGCGGAGCTGGCGCTGGGAAGCTCCCTGGGTATTGGATTTCGACATCAAGGCTCTCGTTCAATCAGGACTAGGGCGCAGTATTGATTTTAGCACCGGCACGCAACCTCCGCGAGGCCAGCACGCACTACCGCAGCCTGCCCGTTACGCCTGCGACCGGCTGCTCAACTCATCAATGCGGCGGGCAAACGCCGTCATGTCCGCCAGGTCTGCAAAGGCCGCTGCCGGAACGATCAGCGGCGTATCGTCAACTCGGACAAAGACCCGGCCTGGCGTCTCAATCACTTGCCCTATCATCTCGTATGCGATGAACCGGTCACCGGACGCCGCCCGCTCAGAAAGATGGTCGCCCCATTCCTCAAGCGTCACGTCACCAACAGGCAAGGACAGCGCCGCCGCTTGCCTGCGTATGCGGAAATTCATCCAGCCAAGAGCCAGAACAATGGTGAGAAACACGATCCCGGCCGCCGCGCTCCACCAGGCCAGCGGTGTCCAGTCGGTTGGCAAGACGCCGATCAGCATCCCCGCCGCAAATATCGCAATCACATATTGGAATTTTTCCCAACCGGTCAGTTCACGCGACAGTTCAAAATAGGCCAGGGCGTCTGCACGGCTCAGCCTGTAGCGATAGATGGCGACCGGCCCATGCGGGCCGGCCAACTTCTGATCAACAGGCGAAACCAAGCGCTACAGCGTCCGCGTGATCATCTCGACGCGGAAGCACTCGATAATATCGCCCTGGCGAATGTCCTCGTAGTTCTGGAAGGCCATGCCGCATTCCTGGCCAACCGGGACCTCCTGCACTTCGTCCTTGAAGCGCTTGAGGGTTTTCAGCGTGCCTTCGTGGATGACAACATTGTCGCGGATCAGGCGGACGCCCGCGCCACGCTCGACCTTGCCTTCGGTGACGCGGCAACCGGCGACCTTGCCGGTCTTGGTGATGTTGAACACCTCCAGGATTTCGGCGTTGCCGAGGAACGTTTCGCGCCGTTCCGGCGACAACAGACCCGACATCGCCGCCTTCACGTCATCCACGAGATTGTAGATGATGTTGTAATAGCGGATTTCGATGCCGGCGTTGGCCGCCGCCTGCAGCGCCTGCTTGTTGGCGCGGACATTGAAGCCGATGACAGCGGCTCCTGACGTTTCCGCCAGCGAGATGTCGTTTTCGGTAATGCCGCCAGCGCCCGAATGGACAATGCGCGCCCGCACTTCGTCAGTGCCCAGCTTGTCCAGCGCCGCGATAATGGCTTCGACCGAACCCTGCACGTCGCCCTTGATCAACAGCGGAAACTCTTTCAGGCCGCTAGTTGCAAGCTGCGACATCATCTGCTCCAGCGACCCGCGCTGGCCGGCATGTTTGGCGACTGCCTTGTCGCGCGCCAAACGCTGACGATATTCGGTAATCTCGCGGGCGCGCGCTTCGTTCTCGACTGTCGCAAAGCGGTCGCCAGCCTGCGGGGTGCCCTGCAGACCGAGCACTTCGACCGGCATGGATGGCGGCGCCTCGTCAATCTGCTGACCGCGGTCATCAACCACAGCGCGCACACGGCCCCACTCGCTGCCTGCGACAATAATGTCGCCGGGCATCAGCGTGCCTGTCTGCACCAGAACGGTCGCGACCGGACCACGGCCCTTGTCGAGCTTGGCTTCGATAACAACGCCTTCGGCGGTGCGGTCGGGGTTGGCCTTGAGGTCGAGCAATTCGGCCTGCAGCAGAATGGTTTCGAGCAATTTGTCGAGACCCGCGCCCGTCTTGGCAGAAACCTCGACGTCAAGCACTTCACCGCCCATCGATTCGACAAACACTTCATGCTGCAGCAGCTGGGTGCGAACCCGCTGCGGGTCTGCCTCGTGCTTGTCGATCTTGTTGATCGCCACAATGATCGGCACGTTGGCCGCCTTGGCGTGGCTGATCGACTCGATCGTCTGCGGCATCACGGCATCATCGGCGGCGACAACCAGAATAGCGATGTCGGTCGCCTGCGCGCCACGGGCGCGCATTGCGGTGAAGGCTGCGTGGCCCGGCGTATCGATGAAGGTGATCTTCTGGCCGTTCTTCTCGACCTGATAGGCGCCGATATGCTGGGTGATGCCGCCCGCTTCGCCAGAAACGACTTTAGCGTTGCGGATCGCGTCAAGCAGCGACGTCTTGCCGTGGTCGACATGGCCCATGATGGTGACGACTGGCGGACGCGGAAGCTGATCTTCCGGCGCGTCTGGCAGGTTGAACAGTCCTTCTTCAATGTCGGATTCGGCGACGCGTTTGACGGTGTGGCCGAATTCTCCGGCCACAAGTTCGGCAGTGTCTGCGTCGATGACATCGCCGGGCTTCATGATCTGGCCCTGCTTCATAAAGAATTTCACCACATCGACGGCGCGCTCGGACATACGGCCTGCGAGTTCCTGAATGGTGATTGTTTCGGGCAGAACCACTTCGCGCGAAATTTTCTCGCGCGGCTCCTGATGCATGGCGCGCTTGAATTTTTCCTGCCGGCGGCGAGCCGCCGCCAGCGAACGGCTGCGTTCGGCCGCGCCGTCTTCCGACGAAGTGACGGCCGCGACGGTCAGGCGGCCCTGACGCCGGTCGGCTTCGCCTTTGGCGCGCGTCGGGCGCGCAGCATCCGGGGTCACCAGGCGTTTGACTGGAACCGCAGCGCGCGGAGCCGGCGTAGCGCCACGACCGAGACGGGGACGCGGAGCGCCTTCTTCCTCATCAGCAGTCATGGAGTCGAGCTGAGGCGCGCGGCGGCGCGCATCCTCCTCGGCGCGGCGGCGCGATTCAGCCTCGGTCTTGATACGCGCTTCTTCTTCGGCCTGGCGACGCGCGGAGTCATCGCGCTCGCGGCGGCGGCGCTCTTCCTCTTCGTTGCGGCGCTTGGCGATTTCGTTGGCGCGCTGGCGATCTTCCATCTCACGGGCGGTGGCGCCTTCCAGAGCGCGACGCCGCGCTTCCATCTCGCCTCTCGACAGGTCGTTCAGCACCAGTCCGCTGCGGTCAGGCTGCGGCGGGCGCGGCGGCTCTACGCGAGGCTGAGGCTGCGGCTGCACCGGTGGCGCCGACTGCACTGGCGCCGGGCGCGGCTTGAAGGCTTCCTGCACGGCCACTGGCTCGGGCTTGTCGCCCGGCTTGACAAACTTGCGCTTGGTTTCGACGACAACCGATTTCGTGCGGCCGTGCGAGAAGTTCTGGCGCACTGTGCTCTGCTCGATTCCGGGCCGCTTCAGCGTCAGCGTCTTTTTCGGCGTAACACTCAGCGTCTTGTCGTCACTTTTCGTGTCGGTCATTCCATATCCTCTGCGGCGCCTTTACTCATGGCAACTGCCGCACTCATTGCCTGATTGCCGGGGGATCCGCCCCGATAGCGGTCGAGCGCTTCCAGACGCTTCACGGCCGCCGTGCCCGCGTCTCCCGCGAGGACGGCAGCATGTATCACATTTGTCGCGCCCAATGCCAAACCCAATTCGGATTCGGAGAAAAGTTTGTAGGCAGCGATATCCGGACCGCCGAGATGCACTGTGGCGCGTCTTGCCTGGTCGATCTTGCGCACGCCATCGGCTGCCGCCTCTGTGGCGTGAAGGACGGCGAGCGCTGCGCCGGAACGAACCGACTTGTCGACCTGCGTGGCGCCGGTAGTCAGCTTGCCCGCTTTGCGCGCCAACCCAAGCGATCCCAGCGCAGCCTGCGTCATCAGGCGATCAACCAACCCGCCGAGGTCGGCTGGAATGGTCACCTCCTGCTTGAGCGCGCGGCTGAACAGCTTCTTGGCTGCCGCCTTGTCGACAAACAGGCGCTCGGCGGTCACCCAACAACCGCGCCCGGGCAATTTTCGCTTCAGGTCTGGAACAACCGATGCGTCAGGCCCCGCCACGAAGCGGACGAGCCGATCCGGCTCCGCGCTTTGACGCGTCACGATGCAGGTGCGATCGTTCATCTCGTCCAAATGCGTTTTGTCCACGCTCTTTCCGGGCCAGTCTCATGACACTCAGGCGCCGACGGCTTCGTCAGCTGGCTCATTGCCAGCCGCGAGCTCGTCTTCGGTGACCCAACCGGCCTTGAGCCGGGCCGCCAGCACCATCTGTTCCGCATCGGCGCGCGACACCTGGAACGGCGCCAGAACGCCCGGGAAGGACTTCGTTTCGCCATCCTTGCGTTCTTTCCAGCCAACCAGATCGTCGGCCGCATAGCCGGCAAAATCTTCAATCGACTTCACGCCATCCTCACCCAGAGCCACCAGCATCGCGGTGGTTATGCCGGAGATTTCGCGCAACTCGTCGAGCACGCCAAGCTCCTTGCGTTTAGTGTCGTGCTCAGCTTCGATGCGATCCAGATATTCGCGCGCGCGCGTCTGGATTTCCGTCGCGGTATCCTCGTCAAAACCATCGATCGACGAGATTTCGCCGGGATCGACATAAGCGACTTCCTCAACACTTGTGAAGCCTTCGGACGCCAGCACCTGGCCGACCATTTCGTCGACATCGAGCGCCTCCATAAAGAGAGCCGAACGCTCGGTGAACTCTTTCTGGCGCCGCGCCGATTCCTCGTCCTCGGTCAGAATGTCAATGTCCCAGCCGGTCAGCTGCGATGCGAGGCGAACATTCTGGCCGCGGCGGCCAATCGCCAGCGACAGCTGGTCATCGGGCACCACGACTTCAATACGGTCTGAATCCTCATCAAGCACAACCTTGGCGACTTCCGCCGGCTGCAGCGCGTTGACGATGAAGGACGCCGCCGAAGGCGACCAAGGAATGATGTCGATCTTTTCGCCGCCGAGTTCGCCGACCACAGCCTGAACCCTGCTGCCGCGCATGCCGACGCAGGCACCGACCGGGTCGATCGAAGAATCGCGGCTGATCACGGCGATCTTGGCGCGCGAGCCCGGGTCGCGGGCGACCGACTTGATCTCGATGATGCCGTCATAGATTTCCGGCACTTCCATAGTGAAGAGCTTCGCCATGAACTGCGGATGGGTGCGCGACAGGAAAATCTGCGGGCCGCGTTGCTCGCGGCGTACGTCATAGACGTAGGCGCGGACGCGGTCGCCATACTTGAACAATTCGCGCGGGATCAGCTCATCGCGGCGGATAATGGCTTCGCCGCGGCCGAGATCGACAATGACATTGCCATATTCGACACGCTTGACGGTGCCATTGACGATCTCGCCAACGCGATCCTTGTATTCGTCATACTGGCGGTCGCGCTCGGCCTCGCGCACCTTCTGCACGATGACCTGCTTTGCCGACTGGGCGGCGATGCGGCCAAAGTCCATCGGCGGCAATTGCTCGGCGATGAAATCGCCCATTTCGGCGTCCGGGTTGCGGGCTTTGGCGTCCTTGATCGAAATCTGCCGGCTATATTCCTCAACCGTGTCGACCACTTCCATCAGTCGCTGCAGCTTCATCTCGCCAGTCGACGGATTGATGTCGGCGCGGATATTGGTTTCCTGGCCATAACGCGAACGCGCCGCCTTCTGGATCGCGTCGGCCATCGCGTCGATGACGATCTGCTTGTCGATCGATTTTTCCCGCGCGACCGCGTCGGCGATCTGCAGCAGTTCCAGCCTGTTGGCGCTGACGACCATGTTCGTCTCCTACCTTCTCTTCAACGGACAGGTGTCCGTCAAAACTAGATTTCGCTACCGGCCCCGTTGCCTGGAGCCGGTTCATCCTTGCCCGCCTTTTTGGCGCGGCGGTTCTTCTTGGCTTCCTGGCGCGCCTTCTTGTCGGCGCGCAGCGCATCGCGGACCAGATCGTCCGTCAGGATCAGCCGCGCATCCGACAGGGCGTCAAAAGGCAGCGTCACGTCAGTCGTCTCGTCAGACTTGCCGTCTGCCACAGCCTTGTCGTCAGCGATGGTGAAGCCGTTTTCATCATGCGCAACAATAGCGCCGCGGAACCGTTTGCGGCCGCCAACCAGAACCGAAGTCTCCGCCTTGACGATATGTCCGGCCCAATTGGCGAAATCCGATACGCGCACCAGCGGGCGATCAATTCCCGGCGACGACACTTCTAGATTATAGGCTTTCTCGATCGGGTCATCGACGTCGAGCGCCGGCGAAACCGCGCGGCTGACCTCTTCGCAATCCTCGACCGACATTGTGCCGTCAGGCCGTTCGGCCATGATCTGCAGCGTCAATCCATTCTGGCCCAACAGGCGCACGCGAACCAGCCGATAACCGGCGCCTTTGATGGCCGGGGCGATAATCGCCGCGATACGCGCTTCAATACCGCTTTCGCGGATGATGCGGTCGTCGCCTGGAATAGATGCGGTTTCGTTCATTGAGGCCGTAGGCAGTTCCCGTTTTGCGCCGCCATCTCTGCCGCCGCGCCAGCCGGTAACAAAAAAGAGCGGGACCGGGTGGACCCACTCTTCGTCATACCGACCAAGAATTTGAACCCCATATAACGCCGCAACCGGTCAATTGCAAGAGAAGCCGCCCCTCGGGTTTTTCTGAAGCATAAGGCCGATATTCTACCTTACGGCAGCAAGCATTCGTTCACCCATGCATGTCGCGCATAGCTGATGCAGCGGTATTGACGCTTCAAAAATATAGCGCCTCGCCTATCTATGGTGCATCGCAGCATCTCAATGGTGCACCGCGATGCAAAGGAGATAGAAATGGCCCGTAACAGAACATTGCAATCGATCCGCGACCTGGTCGGCTCGATTGGCAGCGCCATCAACGTGTCGAACGCGGTTGAAGCACGCCGCATGCCTCGGTCACGCGATCTGCGCCGCCTTGGCATTGACCCGGAGCAGTTCAAAACACTCGGTCTCTAATCAGAGACCGATGGACGCGGCGGCGCAATCTGCGCCGCCATGAAATGAATTGGCGCCGACATCGGGATCAGTCCGAGTCGCCGGCAAGCTCCTGCAGCAGTTTGCCCTTGCCGCGCCAGCGAAGATAGGCAGGCAGAAGAAGCGCTGTCAGCGCAGCCGCCCACAGTACAATTGCAATCCACGAATGGAACAGCGCCGTCACGTCGCCTTGGCTGATCGCCAGCGCGCGGCGCAATTGCTGTTCAGCCAGCGGCCCCAGAATCAGCCCGACCACGACCGGGGCGATCGGATAGTTGAAGACCCGCATCGCGTAGCCCATCAATCCGAACAGCAAAAGCATGCCTAGCTCGAAACTTGATGGATTTGCGCCGATCGTGCCGAGTGTCGCAAACAGCAAGATGCCTGCGTAGAGCCAGGGTTTCGGTACGGTGAGCAGTTTCACCCAAAGCCGGATCATGGGCAGGTTCAGCACAAGCAGCATAAGGTTCGCCACCAGAAGGCTGGCGATGAGACCCCAGACCAGCGACGCATTGTTGACGAACAGCAATGGACCCGGCTGCAGGCCAAATTGCTGGAAACCGGCGAGCATGATGGCCGCAGTCGCCGAGGTGGGCAGTCCAAGTGTCAGCAGCGGCACCAGCGTGCCGGCGGCCGATGCGTTGTTGGCGGCTTCCGGGCCAGCGACGCCTTCTATCGCGCCATGACCGAATTCCTCGGGATGTTTGCTCAGTTTCTTCTCCGCCGCGTAAGAGAAGAACGTGCCGATTTCCGCGCCGCCAGCCGGCATGGCGCCAATCGGGAAGCCGATCACGGTACCGCGAAGCCAGGCTTTCCATGAACGTGACCAGTCCTGCGCCGTCATCATCACCGAGCCTTTAACAGCCTCGACCGTGTCGGCCACGCCCTCGCGCTGGGCCGCGACATAGAGCGTCTCGCCTATGGCGAACATGGCGACAGCCAGCGTCGTCACCTCAATCCCGTCGAGCAGATCCGGAATGCCGAATGACAGCCGCGCCTGTCCAGTCTGCAGATCAATGCCGATCAGTCCGAGCGTCAGGCCGATAAACAGGGCGGTCAGCCCGCGCAGGGCCGAATCGCCGAACGCAGCCGAGACGGTGATGAAGGCGAGCACCATCAGCGCGAAATATTCGGCGGGGCCAAAAGACAGGGCGAAGCGCACCACGAAAGGCGCGATGAAGGCCAGCGCAATGGTGGCGATCAGACCGGCGACGAAGGAACCAATCGCGGCCGTGGCCAGCGCTGGACCGCCGCGGCCGGCGCGGGCCATCTTGTTGCCTTCCAGCGCCGTAACGATGGAGGCGCTTTCACCGGGCGTGTTTAGCAGGATGGACGTCGTTGAACCGCCATACATGCCGCCGTAATAGATACCGGCAAACATAATCAATGAACCGGCTGGATCGAGCTTGTAGGTGACAGGAAGCAGAAGCGCGACAGTGGTCGCCGGCCCGATGCCCGGGAGCACGCCGACTGCCGTGCCAAGCGTCACGCCGATCAGCGCGTAAAGCAAATGCATCGGCTCCAGCGCTGTTACTAAGCCCTGCGCCAGCAGTGAAAACGTGTCCATGGCCGTCCCCCTTCAAGTCTCGGTCAGGATTGCGGCGCTGCAAACAGCCCGGTCCACACATCGCCGGCCGGCAATGACAGCTGAAGCCCTTTGGCGAAAAGCAGCCAGATGGCGAATGAAATGGCTATGCCGAGCGGAATGGTGAACCACAACGGCCCGCGCCCGAAACCTCGCGCGGTGGCGGCGAACAGCAACCCTGTGGCGACGGCAAAGCCAAGTGGCTTCAAGAGCAGCATCTGAGCCACAAGCCCGCCAACTATCCACAGGACAGGCGCATGCGCCTGCGGCTCACGCGCCTGAAACTCGCCGCGCATCGCCGCTACTGCGGTCCAGATCGAGAGGCCAACCAGGGCGACGCCGATCACATAGGGAAATGCTGTCGGCCCAATGCGGGCATAACCCGCGCCAGCGCTCATCTGCGAGGTCTGGTAGAGGATAACAGCGCCGATAATGGCGAGGCCGAGCGCCACAAAAAGCGCCGCCCTGTCGGGGCGACGCTCTGCTGACCTGCCGGTCTCGCTCATTTTACCAGGCCGATCTCTTTGAGGATCGCGGCAGTTGATTCCTGATCCTTCTTGAGCTGGGCGGCGAAGTCGTCTCCGGCGAGATAGGTGTTGGCCCAGCCCTTGTCGGCAAGCGTCTTTTGCCAGGTCGGCGAGGCGTTCATCTTCTCGATATCGGCAATGATGGCGGCCTTCTGGTCAGCGGTAATGTCGGGGCCTGCAGCAACCATGCGCCAGTTCTGGATCGACACGTCAACGCCGGCTTCCTTGAAGGTCGGCGCGTCGATACCCTCGATGCGTTGATCCGAAGAAATGGCGATCAGGCGCAACGCGCCGGCCTTGATCTGTTCGGAAAATTCGCCGTAACCGGAAATCCCGGCGGTCACCTGGTTGCCGAGTATGGCTGCCAGCGCTTCACCACCGCCGGAAAAGGCGACATAGTTGATCTTGGTCGGGTCGACGCCCACCGCCTTGGCGACGAGACCGGCCGTGATGTGGTCCGTACCGCCGGCCGAACCGCCGGCCCAGGAAACAGCACCAGGATCAGCCTTCAGCTTTTCAACGAGACCAGCCATATCCTTGATGTCGGATGCCGCATTGACAACGATGACCTCATACTCGCCGGTAAGCCGGGCAATCGGCGTCACCTGGTCGAGCGTGACGGGCGAATTGTTGGTCAGGATCGCGCCGACCATGACATAACCGCCAACGATCAGCTGGCTCGGATCGCCCTTGGCCTGATTGACAAACTGGGCCAGCCCGATTGTGCCGCCAGCGCCGGGAACATTCGACACCTGCACGCTGCCTGCAATCTTTTCGTCTTGCAGCGCCGACTGCATTGAGCGAGCGGTCTGGTCCCAGCCGCCGCCGGGCGAAGCCGGAGCCATGATCTTGTAGTCTGCCGCTGCAGCCGGCAGGGCCACGGCGCCGGCGATTAGCGTTGCGATGATGTACTGTCTCAATTCGTTTCCTCCCAGGACGCGGCTTTCTGGCCGCTTCGCTTCACACCGCGCAGTTTGCGCGCATTGTCATTGCAGGGAAGACCAGCCGCGAGCAGCAAGCTCGCGCATACTCAAGATTTGCAGTTCCTCCCGGGGCAGGCGATGAGCCACACCAGCCAACCCACCTTTCTGTAGCGCGTCAAGCTGACATCAAGCTGACACGCGCCGCAATATTCATGCATATTGCAGTTCGCTTGACCATTGAAATGATCCGATCTTACTGGTCGCGCAGCGCTTCATTCCAGCGCGCGATCAGACGCTCCCGCTTGACCTGATCCAGATAGACCAGAAGTCCGGGACTGACTGGGACGGGGCGCAATTGCGCTCCCATCGTCGCCTGCAGCCCCGACGCGGTATTTTCACCAGTCACATCCGGGTTCACTGCTGCGATATGAAGTTTGCGGGCGAGAACTGTCTGCCCTTCGACAGACATGAAATACTCCAGATACTTACGGCCAATGTCCGCATCTGCGGCCGCCGTCGGCACAAGCCCGATGCGCGACATCACGATTGTGTAGTCCTTTGGCAACACGATGCCGACGTCTGGATGATGACTCGCCCATTCGGCGGCGTAGGACCCGAGGATATTGTAGCCGAGCACAAAGCGGCCATCGGCAACGCGCTCCAGAATGGCCGAACTCGTGGAGTAGAGCTTTATTCCTGCCGCGCCAAAGGCCCTGACAGTCGACCAGATGTCAGGAAACTGCTCCTGGTCGCGCGACAGGAACATAAAGCCGACGCCTGAGCGCTCAATGTCATAAGTGGCGATCTTGCCGTGCATCGCATCGCCTTGCCGCCGCAGATACGCCACCAGTTGTTCACGTGTTGCGGGCGGCGCGGCGCTGGCGAAACTCGGCTTGTGATAGACAAACACCGCCGGCTCGAAGGTCAGCGCATACGCAGTGTCGCGCCAGTTCGCCCAACGCGGCCAGCGCCCGCTCATCGGCAGGCTCGAAACCTGCGCATAACCATCGTTGGCCAGCTTCACCTGGAGATCCATAGCGGAGGAGAATGCCACATCGGCTGTCGCTTTTCCGGCGTCCGTCTCCTTCACAATGCGGTCATAAATGTCGCCGGTCAGAAGTTCTTCATAGCGGACCGCTACGCCCGGGTTGATGGTCTGGAAACCATCTATCATCGGTCGCGCCAATGGCAGGTCGAGCGAAGAGTAGACGACGAGAGTGCGCATGACCGGCCCATCGCCCTTAGCCGGAAAAAACCCGGTTTCGGCCCGGACCGGCGTCAGGCCTGCCAGCAATGCAAGTAAAGAGACTACTGGTCGCAACATGCCTGACCATGCGGCGCCGGGCCCGCCGGTTCAAGTCAGACCTTTCGCCCGGCGAACTTATCGACATAGATACGCATGGAGGTCGATTTGCGTATTCTGGTCGTGGAGGACAATCAAACGCTTGCGGCGGGGCTGACTGCAGTCCTGCGCGGCAACGGCTACGCGGTCGACCATGTCGCTGACGGCGATGCGGCCCTGGCCGTCATCAGAACCGAACGCTTTGATCTGGCGATCCTCGATCTGGGCCTGCCCGGCATCGACGGACTCGACGTGTTGCGCGCGGTGCGGCGACTGCCCGATGGTCCAAGCGTCTTGATCCTGAGCGCACGCGGGGCGCTCGATGACAAGGTGCGCGGTCTCGACCTGGGCGCCGATGACTATATGATCAAGCCGTTTGACGTCGACGAACTGGAGGCCAGGGTGCGCATGCTGCTGCGCAGGCGAGCGGGTCTCCATTCCACCACCATGACTTTCGGACCGGTGACTTTCGATCTCAATGACCGCAGCTTCTCGGCAAACGGCGCGCTCATCGATCTGCCGTCGCGCGAGGTGAGCCTGCTCGAGACGCTGTTCGTGCGGGCCGGCAAGGTTGTGTCCAAACAGGCAATCATGGAGTCGCTTGCCGATTTTGACGATGAGCTCAGCGCCAACGCCATTGAGCAATATGTCAGCCGCATCCGCAAACGGCTCGCGCCGCTCGGCCTGACGGTTCGCACCGCACGCGGCATAGGCTACTATCTGGACAAGGAGAAACCTTGAGCCGGCCCGCAGGCGCGACCTATTCGCTGCGGCGGCGGCTGCTGGTCGGGCTGCTGGTTGCGCTGGTGGCTATTGCGGCGCTGGCCCTGCTGGATACCTGGCGCGAAGCCGCCCAGACATCCGACTCGGTGTCGGATCGTGTGCTGGCCGGATCGGCGCTGGCGATTGCCGAACGTGTGGTCGTCAGCGAGACCGGATCACTTGAGGTCGATATTCCCTACGTTGCGCTGGAGATGTTGACGTCATCGGCGCAGGATCGCGTCTTCTACCGTGTCGACGGACCGCCCGGCAGGTTCATCACCGGCTATGAGCAACTTCCAGCTTTGCCAACGCCTGCACAGGATACGACAGTATTTGGCGACGCCGTCTTTCGCGGCGAGGCCATTCGGCTGGCGACGCTGGCGCGCTCCGCATCCACCGGAGCCGCCTCGATTCCTTATGTTGTCACAGTCGCCGAAACGACAAATGCACGCTCGCAACTTGCCCGCGCGATTCTGTTTCGCTCGGCGCTCAGGCTCAGCTTTCTGGTGCTGGCGGCGACCGCCATCATCTGGTTCGCCGTGACGATTTCACTAAGGCCGCTCTATCGGCTGCGCAATGACATCGCGACTCGCAGTCCGGATGACTTGCAGCCCATTGGCCGCAACGTCCCGACCGAAGTGCGCAGTCTGGTCGATACGCTCAATTCTTTCATGGAAAGGTTGGGTGGCGCGATTGCTGGGCTGCGCAACTTTACCGGCAACGCCTCGCATCAGTTGCGCACGCCAATGACGATCATGCGCACACAGCTTGCGCTTGCCGCCAGGGCCAGGACGGCCGACGAAGCCCGGCAGGCCGTTCAGACAGCGGATGACGCAGTCGTTCAGGCGGAACGCGTGCTGGCGCAGTTGCTGTTGATGGCGCGCGTCGAAGAAGCCACTTCGCACCGGTTGCGCATGGAGCAGTTCGTTGATCTCGCCGCTATTGCCGAAGCCTGCGTTGCCGAGCGTGTGGTGGATGCCGATGCGTCGGGCATAGACCTTGGCTATGAGGGAAGCGGGCCGGCGATGCTGCGCGCTGAGCCGCTGCTGCTTGGCGAAATGGTGCGTAATCTGGTCTCCAATGCGCTGAACTATGCCGGTCGCGGCGCGATCGTGACCGTGCGGGTGATCAGCGGCGCCGAGACGCGGCTGGAAGTCGAGGACAATGGCCCAGGCATCGATGCGAGCCAGATGGCGCATGTGCGCCAGCGTTTTGCGCGCGGCAACGACTGCAAGCCCGGCGCCGGGCTTGGATTGCCCGTCGTTGAGGAAATCGCCAATCTTTTTGGCGGCCGTCTCGCGCTTGAGACCGCGCCGGGGGGACGAGGCCTGCTCGTGCGCGTTACCTTCTCCCAGACGTAATCTTGCTCATAGACGCTTGAATGTCAGATAGGCCGG
>Ga0209573_1001693_pt1 | contig 32046 bp, 22 predicted proteins | sample TNRBio252014_DNA_FD_185870 | JGI IMG/M metagenome (GOLD analysis project Ga0209573, IMG submission 185870) | Wastewater treatment Type I Accumulibacter community from EBPR Bioreactor in Madison, WI, USA - TNR Reactor_6/25/2014_ DNA (SPAdes)... | ecosystem: Engineered > Bioreactor > EBPR >...
TGAGCTGGATCATGCGACGGTCGAGCTTGTCCATGACCTCGGGCTTGGAGTCGATCTCCATCTTGATGCGCGCCGCGGCCTCGTCGATCAGGTCGATCGCCTTGTCGGGCAGGAAGCGGTCGGTGATGTAGCGGTTCGACAGCTCGGCCGCGGCGACGATGGCCGGGTCGGTGATGTCGACGCCGTGGTGGATCTCGTACTTCTCCTGCAGGCCGCGCAGGATGGCGATGGTGGCCTCGACGCTGGGCTCTTCGACCAGCACCTTCTGGAAGCGGCGCTCGAGCGCGGCGTCCTTCTCGATGTACTTGCGGTATTCGTCGAGCGTGGTGGCGCCGATGCAGTGCAGTTCGCCACGGGCGAGCGCGGGCTTCAACATGTTGCCTGCATCTATCGCACCCTCGGCCTTGCCGGCGCCCACCATGGTGTGGAGCTCGTCGACAAAGAGGATGATGCGGCCCTCGTCCTGGGCGATTTCCTTGAGCACCGACTTCAGGCGCTCCTCGAATTCGCCGCGGTACTTGGCACCGGCGAGCAGCGCCGCCATGTCGAGCGACAGCACGCGCTTGCCCTTGAGCGTCTCGGGCACCTCGTCATTGATGATGCGCTGCGCCAGGCCTTCGACGATCGCGGTCTTGCCCACGCCCGGCTCGCCGATCAGCACCGGGTTGTTCTTGGTGCGGCGCTGCAGGATCTGGATGGCGCGGCGGATCTCGTCGTCACGGCCGATCACCGGGTCGAGCTTGCCGCTGCGGGCGCGCTCGGTAAGATCCATGCAGTATTTCGCCAGCGACTCGCGCTGGCCTTCGGCGTCCTGGCTGCCGACATTGGCGCCGCCGCGCACCGCCTCGATTGCAGCTTCGAGCGCCTTGCGGGCGAGGCCGCTCTCCTTGAGCAGGCGGCCGGCCTCGCCCTTGTCGTCGGCGAGCGCGAGCAGGAACATCTCGCTGGCGATGAACTGATCGCCGCGCTTCTGCGCCTCGCGGTCGGTGACGTTGAGCAGGTTGTTGAGGTCGCGGCCGATGCTGACCTCGCCGCCGTGGCCCTCGACCTTGGGCAGGCGGCCGATGGCGCGCCCCACCGCCGTCTTGAGCGGCGGCACATTGACACCGGCACGCTGCAGCAGCGACATCGTGCCGCCGTCGTCCTGCTCGAGCAGCGCCTGCACCACGTGCAGCGGCTCGATGAATTGCTGGTCGTTGCCCACTGCGATGCTCTGCGCATCGGCGAGGGCTTGCTGGAACTTGGTGGTGAGCTTGTCGAAGCGCATGAAGGCCATCCTCGGGATTCGTTGAACTGAGCCTTATGTGGGGCGCATCGGCTGCGCTTCAAGGGGCGGATCAGGCCTGCGGACGCTCCTGCCCGGGCAAATCGGGATAGCGCACGTAGTCGAGCAGATCCTGGATTTCCTTCGGTGGCGGCTTGGTCAGCAGGCTCACCGCGACAATGGTGGCAAAGCCCAGCGGCACGCCGAACACGCCCGCCGAAATCGGATTGATGTCCAGCCAGGCGTTGGCCATCGAGCCACCAAAGAAGGGATGGGTGCGCACCACGTAGAACAGCGTGACCGCGAGTCCGGCCAGCATGCCGGCGACCGCACCAGGCCGATTGGCGCGCCGCCAGAAGATTCCCAGGACCAGCGCCGGAAAGAAACCGGAGGCGCCGATCGAGAACGCCAGCCCGACCATGAAGAGGATGTTGTCCGGACGCATCGACGCCACCCAGGCCGCCACCACCGCCACCACCAGCAGTTGCGATTTGGAGATCACCAGGCGGCGATGGGTCGAGGCCTGCGGGTTGATCACCTTGTAGTACAGGTCGTGCGACAGTGCATTGGAGATCGTCAACAGCAGCCCGTCGGCGGTCGACAGCGCGGCGGCGAGACCGCCCGCCGCCACCAGCCCGGAGACGACATAGGGCAGACCCGCAATTTCGGGCGTGGCGAGCACGATCACGTCGGTGTTCAAGCTCAGCTCGGCAAGTTGCAGCACGCCGTCGCCATTGAGGTCCTCGATCCGCACCAGGCCCACGCGGCCCCAGGAAGCCACCCAGTCGGGCAGGATCGCGATGCTCGACCCCACCAGGTTGTTGTAAACCTCCCACTTGGCGAACACCGCGTAAGCCGGCGCCGTGACATAGAGCAGGAAGATGAAGAACAGCGACCACAACACCGAGCGCCGCGCCTCCATCACCCCGGGGGTGGTGTAGTAGCGCATCAGGATGTGCGGCAGCGCCGCAGTGCCGACCATCAGCACGAACATCAGGGCGAGGAAGTTGTTGCGCGCCACCGCCGACTCTCGCGCGCTCGCCCCTGGATGAGCCTCGGCATGGCGCGGCGGCGGCCTGGAGCGCTCGAAGGCCTCGAGGCGGGCGCGCTCCCAGGCCTGAACGGCATCCGCCGGCGTGCGCGGCAGGTCGCGCAAGGCACGCTCGGCGAGCGCGATATCGCGCGCGGGCGCACTATTGAGGCGCATGCGGTTGAGTTCGGCGATCATGCGCCGGCGCTCGTCCTCGAGCGATGCGGGCAGCGCGCCAATCTTGTCGGCGTAGTCCTGCGCGCGTGCGGCGTACAAGTCGCGCACTGCGCGCTCTGTTGGCGAATCGAACAACACGTCCTCGCGCGCGCTGATCTGCTGCAGCACGCCGCCATACACCGCCTGCGGGATCGGCACACCGGTGAGCTTGTACGACAGGATCACCACCGGCACCAGGTAGGCGATGATCAGGATCACGTACTGCGCCACCTGAGTCCAGGTCACCGCACGCATGCCGCCGAGGAAGGAGCACACCAGGATACCGGCGAGGCCGATGAAGAGCCCGATCTCGAACTCGACACTGACGAAGCGGCTGGTGACGAGGCCGACGCCGTAGATCTGCGCGACCAGATACACGAAGCTGGCCAGCACCGCGGCGCCGAGGCCGACCAGGCGCGCGACGTTGCCCTGGTAACGCGCGCCGAGGAAATCAGGAATCGTGTATTGGCCGAACTTGCGCAGGTAGGGCGCGAGCAGCAGCGCCACCAGCACGAAGCCCCCGGTCCACCCGGTGACGAAGGCCAGGCCCTCGAAGCCGCTGAAGTACAGCGTGCCGGCCAGGCCGATGAACGACGCGGCGCTCATCCAGTCCGCCGCCGTAGCCATGCCGTTGAACAGCGCCGGCACGCGGCGGCCGGCGACATAGTATTCCGACACGTCGGAAGTGCGCGACAGAACGCCGATGGTGGCGTAGATCGCGATCGTCACGAACAGGAAGACGTGGCCGATGAGTTGCTGCGACAGCCCCAGGCTCTCACCGATCGCCAGCAGCACGACGAAGACCGCGAAGCCGAGCGTGTAGAGCGCGTAGTAGCGGCGCAACTGACGGGCGAAGCCGACGTTGCGCCTCAAGTCATGATCTCCCCTGCCGTGGCGGCGAAGGCTGGCATCAGTACTTGACCCGCGCGTAGTAGGTCTGCTCGGCGGCCTCGCGCGCCTGGCGCAGGGTGCGGATGCCTTTCTCTGCCAGCAGCGGCACCAGCTTCAGGAACACCTCGGCGGTGACGATCGCGTCGCCGAGCGCGGTGTGACGACCGACGATGGTGAGCCCGAGCCGCTCGGCGATCGCCTCCAGGCGGTGCGATTCCTGGTTCGGGTGGATCACCGCCGACAGCAGCAGAGTGTCGATCACCGGCTGGTCGAAGCGCAGTCCGGTCTGTTCTTCCTTGAGCTGTAAAAAGCGCATGTCGAAGGCAGCGTTGTGCGCGATCAGCACGGTATCGGCCGCGAAGGCGTGGAAGGCGGGCAACACCTTGTCGATGGTGGGCTGGCCGCGCAGCATCTCCGAGGTGATGCCATGGATCTTCGCCGATTCGACCGCGAGCGGGCGCTCCGGATCAACCAGTTGCTCGAAGGACTCGCTGCGCAGCAGCTTGCCGTTGAGGATGCGGGTGGCGCCGATCTGAATGATCTCGTCGCCCTGCGAGGGGTTCAGGCCGGTGGTCTCGGTGTCGAACACCGTGTAGGTGAGTTCGGAGAGCAGGCGATCGTCGAGTTCGTGGGATTTTTCCGACCAGGCGAAGAGGTCGAAGTCGTAGTACTCGGGTCGACTCTCACCGCGCAGGTAGGTCTCGGCCTCGGCCTGCTCCTGCGGCGTCGCCGCCGGCAGCAGGATGCGGAAGAAGGCGCGGTGGCGCACCTTCTCGCGCTCGAGCCACATCTCGCCGTCGTGGCGGTCGATCACGTCGCGCACGGTGAGCGGGCTGCTCTCGTCCTCCACCTTCATTGGCTCGAGTTCCCAGCTCATCACCGTCTCGGTGCTCATCGCCTGTCCCGACCAGATCAGGTCGAGGTGCACCAGCCGCCCGGCGGCCGAGAGGCGGAAGCGCACCTCGCGCACCTCGAACTCGTCGGACAGCCGGCTGGCTAGGTAGGTGATCGCCTGGATCAACGAGAAGCTGTCGACCTTGATCCACAGCGATTCGTCGACCTCCTCGAGCTTGGTGGGCAGGCCGATGCGGGTCTCGATGCGGCGCTGCGCGGCGGCGATCAGGTCGGCGCCGAGCATCTCCTCGAGCGGCCAGCGCGCCTTCAGCGAATCGGCGAACTCGGTCGCAGTGTGGTCCAGGCGCTGGCTCATCGCCTGCACCTCGTCACGCACCACCTTGCGGAAGCGCGTGCGCATGTCGTCGGTGAGATCCTCGAACTCGAGCATGTCGGCGGCGGCGCGCACGTTGGCGAGCGCGGCACGGTTGCCCTCGGTGAGGTTGTGCAGCAACTGATCGCGGCGCGATTCGTTCTCGAAGTTGCGCGTGATGTTGTCGAGCATCAGGATGAAGCCGGTCAGCGTGCGCCCGGACGAGACGGCTCCCACGCCCACCCGGCCCTCGCCTGCCCCGCCCTCGCCGCCGACGGTGGCGCCCTCGACTGGCAGCGCGCCCTCGACCGCGTCGGCCGCCCCGCTCACCGTGGCCGCGACCGAAAGCACCGGCGCCATCTGCACGCGCAGCAGCTGCCCGGCGCGGGTGGTGGTGACGAAGTTGGCCTGCGCCTGGGCGGCACCGCGGCGCAGGCGCTGCTGGATGGTGTCGAGCGCGTGCGCGATCAGGTTGCGCTCGAACACGCCGTAGATCGAGCGCCCGAGGCCGATGAGCTCGCCGCCACCGGCCACCCCGGGGGTTGCGGAGAGCGCGCGGAACTGCGCGCGCGCGCGGTTGTTGTAGAGCAGCACGCGGCCATCGAGGTTGCACACCACAACGCTCTGGGTGAGCTCGGACATCAGTGCGGCGAGGCGATCCTTTTCGAGCTCCACCGAAGCCTTGGCGCGCCCGATCTGCGCCTCGACGTCCTGCATCAGCGCATCGCGCTGGCTGGCCAGCTCGTTGGTCGTGAGCGCGAGTTGGCGGACCTCTGGGGGGCCTTCGGGCTGGACCCTGAAGCCGCGATTGGCGCCGAGCATCAGGCGCAGGTGCTCCGACATCCGCAGCAGGCCCTGCACATACTGACGGAACAGCACCCGCACCACGCCGACGCCGGCGGCAAAGCCCATCGCGGTCAGCAGCGTGCCCAGCGTCAGGTGAGGCGCGAGCACCTGCAGGAGCAGGTCGCGCGCCTCACCCTTGGTCTCGACCCAGACGATCAGTGCGGTCAGCAGGAAGGGCCCGGTCATCAGCAGAAACAGCACGATGACCGCGATGGCGAACCGTGTGCGGGCCCGCATCGCTCACTGCCCCAGCAGGTCGCGAACCTTGTCCACCAATTCACGCGTGGAAAAGGGTTTGGTCATGTAGGCATCGGCACCGAGCGCGAGCCCCTTGGCAACCTCGGTGTCGCGCCCCTTGGCGGTCAACATCAGGATGCGCACCCCCGCCATCGCGGGATCGGAGCGAATCTCCTGGCAGACTTCGAAACCGCTCTTCTTCGGCATCATCACGTCCAGAAGCACCAGATCGGGCGGCTCGGCACGAATCCTGCGCACAGCCTCCTCGCCGTCGTTGGCCACCTGGACCTGGTAGCCTTCGCGCTTCATGAGGAATTCCAGCGAAATGACGATGTTCTGTTCGTCATCGGCGATCAGCACTTTCTTGTTCATCAGCGACTCCTCCCCTGCAGCATTCTATGTCATTCGTGCGCCGCCGCCGACGCGAGCGGCAGCTCGAAGGAGAACGTTGCCCCTTCACCTGGCACCGACTCCAGCCACAGCCGGCCACCAAAGTGTTCGACGATCTGGCGGCTGATCGGCAGCCCCAGCCCGGTGCCCTGCGGGCGCGAACGCTCGTCCCCGCCCTGGCGGAATTTCTCGAAGACCACCGGCTGCTGCGCCGGTTCGATACCCGGTCCGTTGTCCTTCACGTCCACCCGCGCGCTGCCGCCCTCGCAACGCAGCGTGACGTCGACGCGACCGCTGCCCTTGGGCACGAATTTGGCCGCGTTCGACAGCAGGTTTAGCATCACCTGCAGCAGGCGGTCGTGGTCGGCACGCAGCGAAGGGGCGGACTCGGGAAGGTGCAGGTGCACCTCGGCGCCGCGGTCGCGGAAGAGCTGCAGGGTGGCGTCGGCAGAATGGCGTACCAACTCGCACAGATCGATGTCGGTGTTGTGCCATTCGGCGTGGCCGGACTCGATCTTGGCCATGTCCAGGACCTGGTTCACCAGCCGCGACAAGCGCACGGTTTCGGAGACGATGATGCCGAGGAAGCGCTGACGGTCCTCCACGTCGATGTCGGGATCGTCGAGCATCATCTCGGAGAGCGCCCGGATCGAGGTCAGCGGCGTGCGCAGCTCGTGCGTCACCGAGGACATGAAATCGTCCTTGAGGCGGTCGAGCTCCTGCAATCGATCGTTGGCGGCGCGCAGCTCGGCGGTGGCGGCCTCGAGCGCACGCGACTTCTCCTCCAGCTTGTGCGAGTACGCACGCACCTGCGAGGCCTCGTCGAGAATATCCATGACCTCACCGAGGCCGAGCGGCTCCTCCTGCACCACGGTCGACACCATCACCCGCGCAGAGGCGCTGCCGATCGCGCCGGCGAGCAGGGTCTCGGCGAAATGCACCAGCTCCGGGTCGGACTTCAACTGCGCTGTTTCCTGCAGCCCGTGCGAGCGCGCGTAGGCGCCGAAGGCTTCCTCGGTGCGACGCTGGCCGAGGAAGCGAGCGACCAGCGGGAGCAGCTCGCCCGCCTCTGCACCAGTGCGCCAGAAGCTCGCCGGCGGCGCGTCGCCGCGGCGGAACACGTCAACGAACAACGCCGCCTGGGTGGCCTCGGCCCCGGTCGGCGCGCGCATCATCGAGACCACCACGTAGCTACCGATATTGGCGACCAGGCTCCAGAACAGGGCGTGGCTGATGTTGTCCAGCCCGGTGAGGCCGAAGAGCTGTTCGGGCTTGAGCCAGCCGATGCTGAACGCGCCGTGTTCGAGGAAGGCGGGATCGAGCCAGCCGGACTTGGCGAACGACGGCAACAACAGCGTATAGGCCCACACCGCGAACCCGGCGAGCAGGCCGGCGAGCGCCCCCTCGCGCGTGCCACCGCGCCAGTACATGCCGCCGATCACCACCGGCGCGAACTGCGCCACCGCGGCAAAGCTGATCAGCCCGATGCTGACCAGGGCGTAGGCCTCACCCGCCAGGCGGAAATACAGGTAGCCGAGCAGCAGCAGCGCGACGATCGCGCCACGTCGGATGCCGAGCAGCAAGCCGGTGAGATCGCGTTCGCGGGCGAGATCGAGGCGGCGGCTGCGCAGCAGCATCGGCATCACGAGGTCGTTGCACACCATGGTCGACAGCGCGATGGCTTCGACGATGACCATGCCGGTGGCCGCCGACAGCCCGCCGATGAACACCAGCAGGGCGAGCGCCGCCTGGTCGTGCGCGAGCGGCAGGGTCAGCACGAAGGTGTCCGGATCGACCGTGCCGCGGCCAAAATGCAGCAAGCCGCCGATTGCGACCGGAATCACGAAGATGTTGATCGCCAGCAGGTAGGCCGGGAACACCCAGGTCGCGCGGCGCAGGTGCTGCTCGTTGACGTTCTCGACCACGGCGATCTGGAACTGTCGCGGCAGGAAGATGATCGACAGCATCGCCAGCAGCACATGCGCGAACCAGCCGCCGTAGCCGAGCCGTCCGGCGCCATCGAAGGCCAGCAGGTTGTGCAGTTCCGGCACCGCTGCTGCGCGTGCGTAGAGGTCGCCGAAGCCGTCGTACAAGCCGTAGGTGACGTAGACTCCGACGGCTAGGAAGGCGAGCAGCTTGACCACCGACTCGAAGGCGATCGCCGCCACCATGCCCTCGTGGCGCTCGGTGGTGTCGAGATGACGGGTGCCGAACAGCACCGTGAACGCGGCCAGCGTGAGTGCGATGTAGAGCGTGCCGTCCTGCCACCAGCCGGCCTGGCTCTCGACGCGGAACAGGCTGTCGTGCTCGCCGATGAGCAGCGCATAGCCGCTGGAGATCGCCTTCAGTTGCAGCGCGATGTAAGGGACGATGCCGACCACCGCGATCAGCGTGACCAGCCCGCCGAGCAGGTGGCTCTTGCCGTAGCGCGAAGCGACGAAATCGGCGATCGAGGTGACCCGGTAGCTGCGTGCGATGCGGATCATCTTCAGCACGACCAGCCAGGCCAGGGTCAGGCCCAGGGTGGGGCCGAGATACGTGGGCAGGAACCACGGACCGCCCGAGGCGGCGCGCCCGACGCTGCCGAAATAGGTCCACGCGGTGCAATACACCGCCAGCGACAGACTGAACACCCAGGGGTTGTCGATGATCGAGCGCCCTGCATCCGCACGCCGGTCGCCAAAGTACGCCACCGCAAAGAGCAGCAGCAGGTAGGCGAAGGACGCCCCGATGATCAGCCAGCCCGGCAGCATCGGCGCCTCCGCATCAACGCGCGCCCCGCTCGACGATCCAGGCGACAGCCACGATCAGTCCGAGCCAGACGGAAAAAAGATAGACATGCAGCAAGGGCAGTCCGAGCACGACCAGCGGCCGGTCGAACAGCGACAGCACGGGGTAATTGAGCAGCAGCATGCCCGCGATGAACACCGCGACCAGGCGCTGTCCGGCCAGTCCCTTGCGCATCATGTCGCTCCCATGATGTCAGCCACGGCAATGGAAATGACGAAACACCGCCCTGCTCTTTGCGGCAGGGTCGGCGCATCGCACGATCAGGGGCACGCGTTGCGCGTGCCTGTGGTCTCCCCCCGGCGCCGGCCCTTAATGGACCGGCGGTCCTCCTGTCGTTCACCGCCGGCCGGACCTGAACGTCCGCCCGGCGACCACTCCGCGCTCAGCCCTTGAGCTGTTCCAGGATGTGCGGGTTTTCCAGCGTCGAGGTGTCCTGGGTGACATCCTCGCCCTTGGCGAGCTGGCGCAGCAGACGACGCATTATCTTGCCGGAGCGCGTCTTGGGCAGGTTCTCGCCGAAGCGGATGTCCTTCGGCTTGGCGATCGGACCGATCTCGTGGCCCACCCAGTTCTGCAACTCCTTGATCATCTTCGCGGCTTCGTCGCCGGTCGGGCGCGCGCCCTTGAGCACCACGAAGGCGACGATCGCCTCACCGGTCAGGTCGTCCGGACGGCCGACGACGGCCGCTTCGGCAACCTTTTCATGCGCCACCAGGGCGGATTCGATTTCCATCGTACCCATGCGGTGACCGGAGACGTTCAGCACGTCGTCGATGCGGCCGGTGATGGTGAAGTAGCCGGTGTCGACATCACGGATGGCGCCGTCGCCCGCGAGGTAGAGCTTGCCCTTGAAGTCCTCGGGGTAGTAGGTCTTCTTGAAGCGCTCGGGGTCGCCCCAGACGGTGCGGATCATCGCCGGCCACGGCTTCGTGACCACCAGGATACCGCCCTGGCCCCAGGGTACTTCGGTGCCGGTCTCGTCGACCACCGCCGCCATGATGCCCGGGAAGGGCAGCGTGCACGAACCAGGAACCATCGGCGTGGCGCCCGGCATCGGGGTGATCATGTGTGCGCCGGTCTCGGTCTGCCAGAAGGTATCGACGATCGGGCAGCGGCCGCCGCCAACGTTCTCGTAATACCACTCCCAGGCCGTCGGGTTGATCGGCTCGCCCACCGAGCCCAGGATGCGCAGCGAGGACAGGTCGTACTGCTTCGGATGCACGGCCGGGTTGTTGTCGGCGGCCTTGATCAGCGAACGGATCGCAGTCGGCGCGGTGTAGAAGATGCTGACCTTGTGGTCCTGGATCATCTTCCAGAAGCGACCGGCGTCCGGGTAGGTGGGCACGCCTTCAAACACGATCTCGGTCGCGCCGCAGGCGAGCGGACCGTAGGTGATATAGGTGTGACCGGTGACCCAGCCGATGTCGGCGGTGCACCAGTAGACATCGTCCGGCTTGATGTCGAAGGTGTACTTCATCGACAGCACGGCCTGCAGAAGATAACCGCCCGAGGAGTGCTGAACACCCTTCGGCTTGCCAGTGGAACCCGAGGTGTAAAGCACGAACAGCGGATGTTCGGCCTCGACCCACTCCGGCTCGCACACGTCGGACTGACTGGCGCAGGCGTCGTGGAACCAAGTGTCGCGGCCGGCAACCATGGCGATGTCTGCGCCGGTGCGCTTGACGACGATGACGTTCCTGACCGTGTCGCAACCACCGAGGGAGAGCGCCTCGTCGGCGATCGGCTTGAGCGGCAGCGCCTTGCCGCCGCGGAACTGACCATCCGAGGTGATCAGCGCAACCGCGCCAGCATCCTCGATGCGATCACGCAGGGCCTGGGCGGAGAAGCCACCGAACACGATCGAGTGGGTAGCGCCGATGCGCGCGCAGGCCTGCATCGCGACCACGCCTTCGACCGACATCGGCAAGTAGATGATGACCCGGTCGCCCTTCTTGACACCCATGCCGCGCAGGGCATTTGCGAACTTGCTCACGCGGGCGAGCAGGTCCTTGTAGGTGATCCGGGCAACTTCGCCGCCATCGGCTTCGAAGATCAGCGCGACCTTGTCGCCGAGACCGTTGTTGACGTTGCGGTCCAGGCAGTTATACGAGACGTTCAGCTTGCCATCGGCGAACCACTTGAAGAAAGGCGCGTTTGACGCGTCGAGCACCTGAGTGAAGGGCTCCTTCCAATCCAGCAATTCCTTGGCACGACGGCCCCAAAAGCCCTCGTAGTCGTCGTCGGCCTCCTTGCACAACGCGCGGTATCCGTCCATGCCGGATACCGCTGCGTTCCTGACCATCTCTTCCGAAGGGTTGTAAATGCGGACTTGCTGCTCATTGGACATGCTCACCTCTCCTCAACTGTTCAAATGGTTGAAGCTGACCCTTTGCGGGCGGGCTGGTTGGATCCAGCCTTTGAATCGCCCGACCGCCGGCAAGCCCACCGGGCCCGCCCGCGCTCGAGCGCTCGGATACCGTTCGAAACGCCGGCATTAGAGAATATCTATCTTACACAGGACTTACACCGCCCCGCCAGCGACGACGGCCTGCCCCGGTGTTAGAATCCGCCGCCAGTTCGGGCCATCGCGACCCTTGCGCCCAGCATTCCGGGTCGTTGCGGTCCATGTGCGTCATTCTGCCCCCACGTCATTCCGGAGACCAAGCGCCATGACGATCATTCGCCAGGAAGACCTCATCCAGTCGATTGCGGATGCCTTCCAGTACATCAGCTACTACCACCCGCTTGACTACATCCAGGCGCTCGGCGAAGCCTACGAGCGCGAGGAAAGCCCGGCCGCCAGGGATGCGATCGCGCAGATCCTGACCAACTCCCGGATGGCCGCCGAAGGCCACCGCCCGATCTGCCAGGATACAGGCATCGCCGTGGTTTTCCTTAAGGTCGGCATGAACGTGCAGTGGGACGCGAAGATGAGCGTCCAGGAGATGATCAACGAAGGTGTTCGCCGCGCCTACAACGACCCCGACAACAAGTTGCGCGCCTCGGTGCTGCTCGACCCCGCCGGCACACGCCAGAACAGCAAGGACAACACCCCGGCGGTGGTGCACTACGAGATCGTCGAAGGCGACCACGTCGAGGTGATCTGCGCAGCCAAGGGCGGCGGCTCGGAGAACAAGACCAAGATGGTCATGCTCAACCCGTCCGATTCCATCGTGGACTGGGTGCTCAAGACCGTACCGACCATGGGTGCGGGCTGGTGTCCGCCCGGCATCCTCGGCATCGGCATTGGCGGTACGCCCGAGAAGGCGATGCTGCTCGCCAAGGAGTCGCTGATGGACCCCGTGAACATCCACGCGCTGCGCGAGAAGGCCGCCTCGGGCGCCCAGCTCAGCCGCGTGGAAGCGCTGCGTCTCGAACTCATGGACAAGGTCAACGCGCTCGGCATCGGCGCCCAGGGCCTCGGTGGCCTCACCACCGTGCTCGACGTCAAGATCATGGACTACCCGACCCACGCCGCCAGCCTGCCGGTCGCGATGATCCCCAACTGCGCCGCCACCCGCCACGTACACTTTCACCTCGACGGCTCCGGCCCTGCCGAGTTGCCGACACCCAGGCTCGAGGACTGGCCGCAGGTCACCTGGAAGGCCGACACGAACGTCGCCACCCGCGTCAATCTCGACACATTGACCCGCGAAGAAGTCGCCGCGTGGAAGCCGGGCCAGATCCTGCTGCTCAACGGCAAGATGCTCACCGGCCGCGACGCCGCGCACAAGCGCATCGCCGACATGCTGGAAAAGGGCGAGAAGCTGCCGGTCGACTTCACCAACCGAGTCATCTACTACGTCGGCCCCGTCGACCCAGTGCGTGACGAGGTCGTCGGCCCCGCTGGCCCCACCACCGCCACCCGCATGGACAAGTTCACCCGCATGATGCTGGAGCAGACCGGCCTCATCTCGATGATCGGCAAGTCCGAGCGCGGCCCGGTGGCCATCGAGGCGATCAAGGACAACAAGTCGGCCTACCTGATGGCGGTCGGCGGCGCGGCCTACCTGGTGTCGAAGGCGATCAAGGCAGCGAAGGTCGTCGGCTTCGCCGACCTTGGCATGGAAGCGATCTACGAATTCACCGTGCAGGACATGCCGGTGACGGTCGCCGTCGACGCCAACGGCACCAGCGTGCACAACACGGGGCCGATGGAGTGGCAGGCCCGGATCGGCAAAATCCCGGTCTCGGTGGCCTGAGCGCGCTCACCCGCGCGCAAGCGCGCCTGAGTGCGATCACGCGCTCAGGCGCGTCCACGCCGCCGGCGGCGACCAGTTCGCCGCCCAGGCTGGGACTTCGGCTGCCGGCATCGGGCGCGCAATGCCATAGCCTTGTGCCACTTCGCAGCCAAGCTGCAGTAGCCGGGTGCCCTGCTCGACCGACTCCACGCCCTCTGCGATCACCTCGCGACGGAACGCGTCGGCCAGGCCCATGATCGCCTTCAGGATGGCGAGGTCCTCGACGTCGTCGAGCATGCCGCGCACGAAGAGCTGGTCGATCTTCAACCGTGCCGCCGGTAGCCGCTTAAGGTAGGCGAGCGACGAATATCCGGTGCCGAAATCGTCGAGCGCGAAGGACACGCCGATTTGCGCGCACGCCTCGACGATGCGCGCGACCTGCGCCATGCTCTCCAGCGCGCTGGCCTCCAGCACCTCCAGTTCCAGCCCGCCCGGCCCAACCTCGGGATGGCGCGCCAATGCGGACTGCAGCCGCAGCATGAAGTCCGCCGACTGCAGGTGGCGCGCACCGACATTTACGCTCACCGGCAGATGCACGCCGGCACGCTTCCACGCGGCGACCTGCGCCAGGGCACGGTCGATCACCCAGTCGCCGATCTCGACAGCCAATGGATGATCGGCCACCACCGGGAGGAAGGCCGCAGGCTCGAGTTCGCCCATCTGCGGGTGCCGCCAGCGGATCAAGGCCTCCATCCCCACCACCTCACCGCTGCGCATATTCACCTTCGGCTGGTAGAGCAGGCCGAACTCGCCGCAGCGCAGCGCTCGGCGGATGTTCGCCAGCGTCTGGTGGCGGCCGCGCTGGGAGCGGTCGTGCGCGGTGTCGAAGATGTGATGACGGTTCTTGCCCGCGAGCTTGGCCTGATACATCGCGAGATCGGCCTGGCGCAGCAACTGCTCGGCATCGAGCTCCTCGGGCTGGGGATAGAGTGTCAGGCCGATGCTGGCCGAGACCCTGACCTCGCGCCCGGCGATCGTCACCGATTGCGCCACCGCATTGAGCAGGCGCTGAGTCAGCAGCACGCAGGAATCGACATCGGGCAGATCGAGCAGCACCGCGACGAACTCGTCGCCGCCCAGGCGCGCGATGCTGTCGCCTTCACGCAGCGCCGCCTTCATGCGCGCTGCAACCACCACCAGCAACTGGTCGCCTGCCTGATGACCCAGTGTGTCGTTGATCGCCTTGAAGCCGTCGAGGTCGATCCACGCGAGCGCGAGCTGCTGCCCGCGCCGGCGCGCCTGCGCCATGCCGCGCTGCATGCGGTCGTTGAGGAGCACGCGGTTGGGCAGTCCGGTGAGCGCGTCATAGTGCGCGATGTACTCCAGGCGGGACTCATGCTCCTTCTGCCTGGTGATGTCGTTCAAGGTTCCGGACATGCCCGCGCGCTTGCCGTGCGCATCGAGGATCGGCCTCGCACTCAGCTCCAGCCAGCGAAAACCACCACCGCTGCAGCGGTAGCGTGCCGCATGCGCAGCCGTCTCGATCTCCCCGCTCAGAACCTGATCGAACGTCTCGCCATGCTGCTCGCGGTCGTCCGGATGCACGTAGCTCAGGAAGGGGCGCCCCAGACTGTCCTCGAGCCGGTGGCCGGTGATCGTGGCCCACGAGTTGTTGAGGAACAACCACCGCCCCTGAGCATCGAGCTGGAAGATCACCTCCTTCACGCTCTCCACCACCGAACGATAGCGCGCCTCGCTCGCCAGCAAGCCGTCGAGCGCGCGCTTGCGCTCGAGCACGCCGGTGAATGCGTTGCCGACGAGGGTCAGCAGCGTGCGATCCTCGTCCGACCAGGTACGCTGCCGGCGCACCGCGTCGAGGCCGATGAAGCCGAGCAGACGCCCGCTCGCCACCATCGGCGCCGCAAGAACGGACTGGATGGACTGCGAACGGAGCAGCCTGCGGTCCGCATCGGCCTCGGCGGGCAACTCCTCGACGCACGGAAAATCCACCATCGCAAACCGCTTGATCGTGCGCAGGAAGAGCGGTGCTTCGTCGAGCGGCACGCCCTGCAGATGCGCTCTCTGCGGCGCGATCCCCTCTTCGCACCACTCGTGGGTGTTGTCGAACGCCCCTTCGTCGTGCGAGCTCTGGAACACGAAGGCGCGGTCGGCGTTTGCGAAGCGGCCAAGCTCACCAAGCGCGCGATCGAGATGCTGATCGAGTTCGGCGGGCGGCGCCAGGATCAAGCCGGAAGAGATCTGCGCAACCACCCGCTCGAAAGCGATGCGCCCGGTCAGCACGCGTTCGACGCGTTCGCGCAGCAGTTCGGCGGCGACACGATCGTCGAAGATGTCCAGCAGCATCCGCACCGTCGCCTCGTCATCGAACGGCTGCCGGCGCAACACGACGATGAGTCCGAGGACCTCGCCGTCACGATCGAACAGCGGCATCCCCGCATAGGCTTCAATGCCCTCCGTGACGAGCACCGTGTCGCGCGGAAAGCGCCGACTCACGTCACGCGCATGGATGCAGGCACCGTCAAGGATGGTGCCCTCGCACGGCGACCCGGCGAGCGCATAACTCGAGGGCCGGAGCGCCCGACCGTCTTTCCAGCCCGCACGCACCTCGACGCGCACGCCGTCGGCCGCAAGTTGTCCGATGAAGGCCCAGTCGAGTTCCAGCGCCTCCACGAGATGGCGACACACCGCCTCATGGAACGCCTCACCGGAGAGCCGTGCATAGCGCGCCGCCAGCGCATCGAGCGCAAGATGGGCGGCCACACCGCGCAGAGGCAACGGTGCAGGTGGCGATTGGGGCTGAGGCGCTTGCGCCTCGGCCGGCCGGGCGCCAGGGACCTCCGGCAATTCAATCCTGACACTGGACATCGTACGAACCCGATCCCACGAGAGCCTCAAGCCGGCATCTTAATGGCAAGCGCTCCCGCATGGCATTCCCGTAACGCATGGATGCACAAAAAAGCGCCGACCACGGGGGTCGGCGCCTTCATGCGGGTGAGCCGCAGGTCGAATCCGGTGCGCGCTCAGTGCGCGCGATGTGCGGCGAGCTTGAGCCAAGTGTCGACTACTGTATCCGGGTTCAACGAGATCGTCTGAATGCCCTCGTCCATCAGCCACTCGGCCAGGTCGGGGTGGTCCGACGGGCCCTGACCGCAGATGCCCACGTACTTGCCGAGCCTGTTCGCCGCCTGGATCGACATCGACAGCAACAGCTTGACCGCCGGATCGCGCTCGTCGAAGGCATGTGCCACCAGGCCGGAGTCGCGGTCGAGGCCCAGGGTGAGCTGGGTAAGGTCGTTCGAGCCGATCGAGAAGCCGTCGAAGTGCTCGAGGAACTGCTCGGCCAGGATCGCGTTCGACGGGATCTCGCACATCATGATCAGCTTGAGGTCGTTCGTGCCGCGTTTGAGACCGTGCTCGGCGAGCAGTTCCACCACGCCCTTGGCCTCTTCGACGTTGCGCACAAAGGGGATCATGATCTGAACGTTGGTCAGGCCGAGCTCGTTCCTCACCTTCTTCATCGCCGCCACTTCCATCTCGAAGCAGTCGCGGAAGCTGTGGGCGATGTAGCGCGAGGCACCCCGGAAGCCGAGCATCGGGTTCTCTTCTTCCGGCTCGTAGATCTCGCCGCCAAGCAGCTTGCGGTACTCGTTCGACTTGAAGTCGGACATGCGCACGATCACGGGCTTCGGGTAGAAGGCCGCGGCGATGGTGGCCACGCCCTCGACCAGCTTCTCGATGAAGAACTGCTTGGGCGTCGCGTAGCCACGCGACCGGCGGTGGATCTCGTCACGCAGGCTCGCCGGCACCTGGCCGACGTCGAGGATGGCCTTGGGGTGGATGCCGATCATGTTGTTGATGACGAACTCCAGGCGCGCCAGGCCGACGCCGGCGTTGGGGATCTGCGCGAACTCGAAGGCGAGCTCCGGGTTGCCCACGTTCATCATGATCTTCACCGGAATCTCGGGCAGGTTGCCCATGTCGGTGGTGATGATCTCGAACTCCAGCTTGCCGCGATAGACGTAACCGGTGTCGCCCTCGGCACACGACACCGTGACCGACTCGCCCTCGTGCAGCACGTCGGTGGCGTTGCCGCAGCCGACGATCGCCGGGATGCCGAGCTCGCGCGCGATGATCGCGGCGTGGCAGGTGCGGCCGCCGCGGTTGGTGACGATCGCGCTCGCACGCTTCATCACCGGCTCCCAGTTGGGGTCGGTCATGTCGGTGACGAGGATGTCACCGGCCTGCACGCGGTTCATCTCGGAAGCGTCGCCGACGATGCGCACCACGCCGGCGCCGATCTTCTGGCCGATCGCGCGGCCGTGGGTGAGCGCCTTGCCGTACTGCTTGAGGCGGTACTTCTCCATCACCAGGCCGCTGTCCTGGCTCTTCACGGTCTCGGGACGCGCCTGCAGGATGTAGAGCTTGCCGTCGACGCCGTCCTTGCCCCACTCGATGTCCATCGGGCGACCATAGTGCTTCTCGATGATCACCGCGTAGCGGGCGAGCTCGAGCACGTCCTCGTCGGTGAGCGAGAAGCGGTTGCGGTCGGCCTCGGGCACATCGACCGTGCGCACCGACTTGCCGGCGACGGCCTTGTCGGTGAACACCATCTTGATCAGCTTGGAGCCGAGGTTGCGGCGGATCACCGCCGGCTTGCCCAGCGCCAGGGTGGGCTTGTGCACGTAAAACTCGTCCGGGTTCACCGCGCCCTGCACCACGGTTTCGCCGAGGCCGTAGGAGGCGGTGATGAACACCACCTGGTCAAAGCCCGACTCGGTGTCGATCGAGAACATCACGCCCGATGCGCCCGAATCGGAGCGCACCATGCGCTGCACGCCGGCCGACAGCGCGACGTCGGCATGGGCGAAGTTCTTGTGCACGCGGTAAGCGATCGCGCGGTCGTTGTAAAGCGAGGCGAACACTTCCTTCATGGCGTGCAGGATGTTCTCGTAGCCGTGGATGTTGAGGAAGGTTTCCTGCTGGCCGGCGAAGGACGCATCCGGGAGGTCTTCGGCGGTGGCCGACGAGCGCACCGCGAAGCTGCCCCCGCCTTCGGCGGTGATGGCCTCGTAGGCGGCCTTGATCTCGGTCTCGAGCTTGGCCGGGAAAGGCAGCTCGATGATCCAGTCGCGGATCTGCGCGCCGGTCTTCGCCAGTGCATCGACGTCGTCGACGTCGAGCGCGTCGAGCGCCGCGTTGATGCGGTCGGCAAGGCCATCGTGGGCGAGGAACTCGCGATAAGCATCCGCCGTGGTCGCAAAGCCGCCCGGGACACGCACGCTGGAGGGCAACTGGCTGATCATCTCGCCGAGCGAGGCGTTCTTGCCACCCACGATTTCGACATCGGACATGCGCAGTTCGTTGAAGGGGATCACGTAGCGTGTCATGTGTGGCTTCCGCAAATGTTGGAGAGAAAGCAAAATACCGGAAGCCGCAGTCTACGATTTTTTGTGCTGTGCTGCATCACAGGGTTTGCCCCAATATTCACCGGGCCCTTCCCCGCGGAGGGGCCGCAAGGTCAGCAATCATGAACGACAACGCCCGCCGCACCGTCTTCTTCGTCTCGGACGGCACCGGCATCACCGCCGAAACCCTTGGCCACAGCCTGTTGGCGCAATTTCCCGAGGCCCACTTCCGGCAGGTCCGCGCCCCCTTCATCGACGACATCGACAAGGCGATCGACTGCGCGGCGCAGATCCGCGATGCAGCGATAGAGGACGGGGTGCGCCCGATCGTGTTCAGCACGCTGGTCAACCAGGCCACCGTTGATGCACTGCACAAATCCGACGCGCTGTTCCTCGACCTGTTCGAGCGCTTCATCGGCCCGCTCGAGACCGAACTCGGCCAACGCTCCACGCACGCGGTCGGCCGCTTCCACGGCATCGCCGACAGCCTCAACTACAAATACCGCATCGAGGCGATCAACTTCGCCATGGCCCACGATGACGGCATCTCGAGCGACGGCGAACTGGCCGAGGCCGACGTGATCCTGGTCGGCGTGTCGCGCTCGGGCAAGACACCCACCAGCCTTTACCTGGCCATGCAGTTCGGTGTCAAGGCGGCCAACTACCCGCTGATTCCCGAAGATTTCGAACGCAACAAGCTGCCGGGCGAACTGCACAAGTACCGCGCCAAGCTGTTCGGGCTCACCATCGCGCCCGAGCGGCTGTCGCAGATCCGTCAGGAACGCCGCCCCAACAGCCGCTACGCCTCGCTGGAAAACTGCCGCTACGAAATCGACGCAGCGCACAAGTTGATGCGGCGCGAGAACATCCGCTGCCTCGACTCCACCACGAAGTCGATCGAGGAGATCTCCGCCACCATCCTGCAGACCATCCGCGTCGACCGGCCCGGTTTCTGACGCCCCGTGGTCGCGGCGGGCGCAAAGACCGCACTCGGCTAGAATACGGGGTCATGCACATGGTCAGCGGCGATCCGCCCGGTAACCGCAACAGGAAACAACGATGAAAAGAACGCGCCTCAAGCGCCGCGGCGGCCTCGGCCGCATTGCCGAACAACTCGTCTGGCTCGCGGGCGGCCTCGCCCAGTCCGGCAGCCGCATCGAAGACAGCTACTGGGAAGCCCGACTCGCCCGCGTGATCGACGAGACCGTGGCCGACAACGATGAAGAAGTGCTCAACGCCGCGCTCGACCACCTGTACAGCGCCGACCCGAGCGCCTACGACAACCTCGCTGACAACATCGAAGCGCGCGCCGAATGCGCGGCGGGCGCATTGCCTGAACACGACGTGGTGCTGATCGCGGCCCCGGTGCTGGCTTGGTCGCGCTACCGCATCCCGGCCACCACGGTGCCCCCCGCGGTGCTGGCCAACCTGCGCGTCCACCTGCAGGCACACGTGCTCGCCAAAGGCGCGAACCTGTCGGTCGCCGACTTCCTGTTCAGCCCTGATCAGCTGCCTCAGGGCTACTGTGCCACCACCGAGTTCGCCAAGCTCATCTGTGCCGCAGCGGCGCAGAATCAGGACCTCCACATCGACACCGAGGGCATGCCCGAAACCGCGCAGTTCCTCTCCGACACGCGCTACCTGCTCGCCGCGGTGGCCGTGCCGCGGGGTGCCGCCCTGTTCCGCTGGCAGGAAACCGACGGCACCCGTGATGGCGCGCTCGAGCAATGGCGTGCCCAGGGTGGCGCCTGCCTGGCCCCGCTGCTGCCTGGCTGTGCGGTCGACCTCGTCCTGCCCGACTCCTACTTCGCCGCCAGCCGTGCCGCCGACAAGGACAGCCGCCCCTACTCGGTGCGCGCCTCGGTGGCCTACCTGGCCACCACGCTCGAGACCCCCGCCGCCAGCCTGCGCGCAGTCATCGCGCCCTTCTGGGAACGCAACCTCGAGGAGTACCGCATCGGCTTCACCGCACGCGCCAGCGATGCCGTGGTCCATGGCGTGGTGTGGCCGCTGCTGGGCGCCGAAGACGAAACCACCGACTGTGTGGCGCAGATCGAAACCGTGCTGCGCGAATCCGGTCTCACCGACATCGTGGCGATCGAGCACCATTACCCGCTCGAGTATTGCGACGACTGTGGCGCCCCGCTCTACCCGTCCCCCGAAGGCGAAGTGGTGCACGCCGAAATGCCCGAGGAACAGGGCGCACAGACGCCGCGCCATCTGCACTGAGCGCTCGCCACTAATCCGTCGCGAGTAATGGATCCGCCGACGGGCACCGAGGAGCACCGCGCATGAGCCGCAAGATCGACAAACCCGACGCCGAATGGCGCCACCAGCTCACCGAGCTGCAATACCGCGTTACCCGCGAGAAAGGCACCGAGCGCGCCTTCACCGGCGAGTACTGGGACGTCTGGGACAAAGGCGCCTACAATTGCGTCTGTTGCGGCGCCACGCTGTTCCGTTCCGAACACAAGTTCGACGCCGGCTGCGGCTGGCCGAGCTTCTGGTCCGCCGCGGAGCCCGACAACGTCGACAGCACGGTCGACCGTAGCCACTTCATGGTCCGCACCGAAGTACTCTGCCACCAGTGCGGCGCCCACCTCGGCCACGTCTTCGAGGACGGCCCGCAGCCGACCGGCCTGCGCTACTGCATCAACTCGGCGTCGGTACGGCTGGAGAAGGACGAGACGTAAGGTTCGCGGCCTGCGTCGCCGTCGCAGGAGCCCGCGCACTTCCGGAGCCGCGCCCTGGCGCAACGCAAGTCGCGATCGGCGTTTCATCTCTCATCACGAAAAAAACCCGCGCCAGCCTTTCGGCCGCGCGGGTTCCTGACGGGCGGAAGCTACGCTTACACGCGTTCCCACACCGTGGTGATGCCCTGGCCACCGCCGATACACATGGTGGCGACGCCGTAACGGCCATTCACGCGGATCAGCTCGTGCAGCAGCTTGGTGATGATCACCGAGCCGGTCGCGCCCACCGGGTGACCCAGGGAGATGGCGCCACCGTTCGGGTTGACCTTGGCGGTGTCGAGACCGAGGCCGCGGTTCACCGTGATCGACTGCGCCGCGAAGGCTTCGTTGGACTCGATCACGTCGATCTGGTCCAGCTTCAGGCCGGCGCGCTGCAGCGCGAGCTTGGTGGCGGGGATCGGGCCTTCGCCCATCACGTCGTTGGGCACGCCGGCGATCGCATACGACACCAGGCGGGCGATCGGCTTGTGGCCACCGGCGGCAGCCTTGGCAGCGTCGGCCAGTACCAGGAAGGCAGCAGCGTCGTTGATGCCCGAGGCGTTGCCGGCGGTCACCGAACCGTCTTTCTTGAAGGCCGGCTTCATCTTGCCCAGCGCTTCCATGGTGGTCATGCGCGGATGCTCGTCGGTGTCGAACACCACGGTGCCCTTGCGGGTCTCGAAGCTGATCGGGACGATCTGGCCCTTGAAGCGGCCCTCGGCGATCGCCGCGGCGGCGCGCTTCTGCGATTCGAGCGCAAACGCATCCTGCTCTTCACGGGTGATGCCATGCTTGGAGCACAGGTTCTCGGCGGTGATGCCCATGTGGCCGACACCGAACGGGTCGGTCAGCACGGCGACCATCGAGTCGATCGCCTTCGTGTCGCCCATGCGCGCGCCGTTGCGCAGCGCCGGCATCAGGTAGGCACCGCGCGACATGACCTCGACGCCGCCGCCGATGGCGAAGTCGGCATCGCCCAGCATGATGGACTGCGCCGAGCTGATGATGGCCTGCTGCGCCGAGCCGCACAGACGGCTGACCTGGAAGGCGACGGAATCCATCGCCATGCCGGCGTTGATCGTGGCGACACGCGACACGTAGGCATAGCGGGAATCGGTCGGAATGCAGTGGCCGACGGCCGCAAACGACACCGCCTTCGGATCCACGCCGGCGCGCGCGATCGCCTCCTTGATGACCACCGCGCCGAGATCCGACGGCTCCATGTCCTTCAGCGAGCCACCAAAACCGCCCACGGCGGAACGAACAGCACTCAGAACGACGACTTCACGATTTGCCATAACCCACTCCCTTGTTGAAATAAAACGCGTCACCGCCCCGCCCAGCCCGCAGAAGCGAGCAGGACAAGCAGGAACAGACACACGAGCAGTGCCCGCCAGAGCAGGCCTACCGTGCTTTGCATGTGTTCGACGCCCGCCTCGGCGCCCAGCCCCATCTCGGGCCGGTCGACAACCACGCCGGACTCACGAATCGACATGCCGAGCCGCACACCCAGGGCGCCGCCACCACTCGCGATCAGTATAGCCGACGACCTGTCGGTCCAAAGCACCGCCTGAGAGCGCCAACAATACATCGCGTCTTCAAAGTTGCCCATTATCGAAAACACTGACGCGGTGATCCGCACCGGCAGCCATTCGATCGCCTCCATGGCACGCTGCGCGAAGCGACCGAACGCTGCGTTCTCGGGGGCGCGCCGACCACCCCATTGTTGCGCCAGCTCGCGGGCGACGCGATACATCACCGCACCGCTCGGCCCGGGCAGCAGCACGAACCAGAACACCACGCCGAACAGACTGCGATGGGACGCTACCAGCCCCTGCTCGATCGCCAGGCGTGCCACCTCGCTCGGCGAGGCGTCGTCGTAGCGCGCCCCCCGCCATTGTCCGAGCAGAATGCGCGCCCGCTCCGGCTCGCCGAGGCGCAGTGCCACGTGAATATCGGAAAAAAGCCCGCTGTCGTGACGAAAGCCCATGCACACGTACAGCACGACCACGTTGAACACGAAGGCGAGCACCGGCAGCGTCTCCCACAGCAGCCAGTAGCCGATCGCCGCCGCAAGCGTGACGGGGAGCACCACGATCACCCAGGCGATGCGCCCGCGCGCGCCCGCGCCGTCGTCGAAGCGGCGCCCGATGCCCGCCACGAGACCGCGCAGCACGCGCATCGCCAGCCCCTGCGCCGGGAGCGGCCGCAACTGTTCGAGAAGCAGCGCCAGGATCAGCGACAGGAGCGTCATGCGGACACGGCCTTGCAGACGCGCATTGCATCGACCTGGAAACTGGATTCATCGGGCATTCAAGATACCACAGGCGTCTGAGCACGCATGCTGCCGGGCTGCTCAACGCTCGTCGTCGAGCAGCCGGTACAAGGACATGATGATCCCCGCGGTCGCGCCCCAGATGAAGTAGCCGTGATACGGCATCGCATGAAAACGGCGCAGGCGCCCCTCGTGCATGATGCTGTGCTCTTGATGATTGCGCGCATCGAGGAAGTGCGCAAGCGGCACCTCGAAGGCCTCCGCGACTTCGAAGGCATCGAGCCGCAGGTCGAAGGGCGGACGGACCAGGCCGACCACCGGGGTGACGCGAAAGCCGGTGCCGGTCAGGTAGTCGGGCAGCGCGCCGATCAGCTCCACGTGACGGCTGGCGAGACCGATCTCCTCCTCGGTCTCGCGCAGCGCGGTGTGCACCGCCGAGCGGTCGTCGGCCTCGACCCTGCCGCCCGGAAAGCTGATCTGGCCGGGATGATGATGCAGGTGGTCGGTGCGCCGGGTAAGCAGCACCGACGGCGCCTCGTCACGCAGCACCAGCGGCACCAGCACCGCAGCAGGCGTGGGCGGACGCGACGGCGCGAGATCCTTGGCATCGCCGTTGAACTCGTCGCTCACACGCGTCGAGGCCTTCGCCAGCCGAGTGCGGATGTGTTCGATGTGCGCGAACGCGTTGCGCGCGGATTCGTGATCCACCTGAGTCCTCAGTATCGTCTCTTGAGCAGCAGCCTGTCGCCGTCGCGGCGCCAGTCCATGCGGTTCATGAAGCTCATGCCCAGCAGCACCACCGGCAGGTCGGTTTCGTGCACCGCGGCGTCCACACCGAGCACGCGGACGCCTTCAAGCTCCAGCGAATCCAGCCTCACCTTCCAGATCTTCGCCATGCCGTTGGCGGTGGCGCTCTGCCCCACCGCGCCCGCCCGGTAGTCGATTCCCAGGCGCAAGGCATCGCTGCGCCCGATCGCCACGAAGGTGGCGCCCGTATCGACCAGTGCGTTGACGGTGACGCCGTTGATGCGCGCGCCGGTGAAGAAGTGTCCCCCACCGTCGGCTTGCAGACTCACTTCTTCGGCGACGGTTCCCGCCGAGCTGGCGACCTGCTCGCCGAGACGCGCAACAAACACGCGCCCCTCGTGCTCGAGCGTGGCCGAATCGGCGCCGACCGCGCGCACCACGATGCCCTCACGCGTGCGTCCGCCGACCCTGACCGTCTGCGGGGCCCCGCCATCCACCACCAGCACCGCCCGTCCGGCGTACAGGCCCGCCACCGCCACATCCGCCCCCATCGCCGCCGGCGCAGCCCCGAGTCCGGTCAATAGCAGGAGCAGCGCCGCAACACGGCAGCGCCGGGCACCCAAGGATCCGATCATCATCATCCGTCCGACTCCGTTTCATGTCGTTTCACACGCCGCCGTGCGCGTCAGCCGGCCGATCATCCACCCAGCGCCCGCCGTTCGTCCACCCGCCGGCCCCCCTTTATCCTCCCCGCCATAGAATCCTTCACGACCACAGGCCCGGCATCTGTTCGAAAATGGGCTTGACCCGATTCATTCAACACGGAGGCCGTCCTTGAACAGGCAACCCCGCGCCGCCGGCGCCCACGGCTTCACCCTCATCGAACTGATGATCGTGGTGGCGATCGTCGGCATCCTCTCCTCGATCGCGCTGCCCGCTTACACCGACTACATCCGCCGCTCGAAGATCTCCGAGGGCACTGCAGCGCTGTCCGACCTGCGCGTGCGCATCGAGCAGTACTACCAGGACACCCGCAGCTATGTATCGAGCGGCACCACCTGTGGTGTCGCCATGCCCACCCAGCAGTTCTTCACCCTCACCTGCACCGGCAGCGCCACCACGTACACGCTCACCGCCACCGGGGTGTCGGGCACCGAAGTCAGCGGTTTCGTCTACACGCTCAACCAGCAGAACACACGCGCCACCACCGGCGGCAGCTACGGCACCAGCACCACCTGCTGGGTCGGAAAGCGCGGAGGCGGCTGCATATGAACACGCGCACCCTGCGCGGCTTCGGGCTGATCGAGGGCATGGTGACGATCGCCATCCTGGCCATCCTGGCCTCGGTCGCCATCCCGAGCTACCAGCAGATGATCGCCAACGGCCGCACGCGCACCATCGCGGAGGCGTTCCGCGCCGGGGCGGATCTGGCGCGCGCGGAGGCGATGCGGCGCAACATGCCGGTTGGTTTCGCGATCGTCTCCTCGTCCGCCGCGTGCTCCGCGAGCACGACCGGAACAAGCTGGGTCGTGTTTCTCGGCACCACCTGCAACGCCAACTCGGTGATCGTGCAAGGCTTCGAGGCCGGCGGCAGCGCCGCCGGAGTCACCGTGAGCGGCGCGCCGAGCAGCGTCACCCTCAACGGCGTCGGCATGAGCTCGGCCGCAATGAGCATCGATTTCAGCAACAGCCTGCCCACATCCCAGCGCCGTCGCCTGCGCCTGACGGTCAGCACTGGCGGCCAGACCCGCCTGTGCGATCCGGACCTCACGGGCAGCGACGCACGTGCCTGTTGAGGCAAAGCCATGACCAGACGCCCTAACCCGCCCCCCCGCCCTCGCGCCAGCCGCGGCGCCAGCCTGCTCGAGGCACTGATCGCCGTGCTGATCTTCTCCTTCGGCGTGCTCGGCATCGTCGGCCTGCAGGCCAACATGAACATCCGCAGCAACGAGGCCAAGCTGCGCGCCGACGCCGCGATGCTCGCCGACGAGGTCATCGGCCGCATGTGGATCGCTCCGCCAAGCGCGCGGGATGAGTTCCAGTACCACGCCAGCACCACCTGTGAGGCCGGCAGTGCCACGGCGCCCACCCGGCTCACCGCATGGAAATCCAAGCTCGACGCCACCATCCCGGGCGCGAAGGCGCGCATCGCCCACGATGGGACGAACGGCGAGGTCGAACTCACCATCTGCTGGCTGCGCCCGCAATCCAACGAATGGAGCAACCATGTCGTCCGCGCACGAATCAACGCGAACAACTGATCGGCTGCGCGGCGCTGCCCCACAGCGCCGGGTGCGCGGCATCAGCCTGGTGGAACTGATGGTCGGCATGACCATCGGCCTGATCGCGCTGCTGGTGATGGTGCAGACCTTCTTCGCCAGCCAGGGCCAGAAGGCCAACGCGGTCAGCGGCGCCGACGCCACCACGGCCGGCCACATCGCGCTGACGCTGCTCGAGCGTGACCTGCTCAACGCGGGCGCGGGGCTCAGCGCGACGCAATGCACCCAGATCCGTTTCTTCGATCCTGCGCTGGGCGCGGTGAGCCAGAACGACGCAATGGCCATGCCGGTGACGATCAGTGCCGACCCCAACGCGCCCACCGCCCTGGTCACGCGTAGTGACCGGATCACGATCCGCTACGTCGAAGCCGCCGACGCGATGATGGCCAACTCGACGCTGACCGCATCGATGCCGTCACCGTCCTCCACCCTGTTCGCGTCCACCGGCATCGGCTTCGCCCAGGGCGACCTGGTGCTGCTGCACGACCCCAACGGTATTTGCGCAGTCCAGCAGATCACCCAGGATCCGGGCTCGAGCGGGAGAAGCGGTGGCAGCTGGCGCTTCCAGATCAACCCGAGCAGCATCTACAACGCACCCGGCGCAGATACGGGAATATTCCCGCCGTCAGGCTACCAGGCCGGCACTGGCCGCATCATGTCTCTCGGCCCGCGCGGCATTGCCGAGATCAGCTACCAGATGAGCTACCGCGACGCCGGAACGACCCTGCCGAACGCCGATCTCGCCAGCTCGCGCCGGGACATGACCACCACCGGTACGCCGCCCAGCCAGACACTCACGCGCGACGTCATCGCGCTGCGCGCGCAATACGGCTGGTGGGATCGGGGTACCAACACGGTCAGCTTCGGATCGACGGTCCCGGCTGGCGCCCAGCCCGAAGAACTCGCGGCGATCCGGGTCGGCATTGTCGTGCGCGCCGGACAGGCCGACCGGAGCTACACCGCCCCCGAAACGATCAGCCTGTTCGCCGGCGACAACCCGCTCGCCATCACGCTCGGATCGAGCGAACGCAATTACCGCTACCGAACCTTCGAGACCGTCGTGCCTTTGAGGAACACCTTATGGAACCGCTGATCCGCAGCACCCGCAGCCAGCGCGGCACGGCGCTCTTCGTCGCCCTGATCATGCTCGTGGCCATGAGCGTGGCCGCGGTCTCGCTCGTGCGCAGCGTCGACAGCACCGTCCTGATCACCGGCAACCTCGCCTTCCAGCAGGCTGCCCTGCAGGTTGCCGACTACGGCATCGAAGCCGCCGCCGCCGACCTCGTCACCATCAAGGACAGCTCGCCCGAACAGCGCTGGCGGCGCGGCGATAACTGCACGATCGCGGGCGGCTCGCGCGACGCGTTCAACTACTATCCCACCCTCTTTGCCCGTAACGCGGTCGGCTCACCGACGATCGGCGGCGTCACCTACACCGGCAGCTACACGGGCGTGCCCAGCCTGAACTGGAACACCGTGCCCTGCGTGACCAACGCGCGCATTCCCGCCGGCTACACCGTGCAGTACGTGATCGACCGCATGTGCGAAGGCACGGTGCCAATCACCAACCTGGCCGGCGACTGCATCTCCGACAACCCGCAGGAAGGCGGCAGCCGGCGCGCGGGTCAGCCCCGGTTTGCCGGAGCCCTGTCCATCCGCTACCGCGTCACCGTGCGCGTCGCCGGGCCCAACAACGCACAGTCCTTCGTGCAAGTGACGCTGCGCGACTGAATCCGCAGCGCATCAACGGAGCTACGCCGTGAATACGACTCGCCGCATCCCCCTCCGCGCGCGCGCGCTTGCCGCCGCCGCCGTGCTCGCTGCCTCGGTCGCCGGGGCGGCGGAAACCGACATCTCGCAGGTCCCTCCCTCGGTCAAGAACACCGTTCCGCCCAACATGCTGTTCACGCTGGACGACTCTGGCTCGATGTTCTGGGACGTCGTTCCGGACTACAGCGACATCTATTACCTCTTCCCCCCCTCGACCCGCTCCTTCAGCACGTCCAACGGCACGTGGCGAATGAACGTGCCGGTCTATGGGGCTGGCCCCGAATACAGCATCGAACAGTACGGCTTGATCGACACGGAGCCGACCAACTCCGACGCGCGCTTCTTCCGCTCGGCGGCGGGCAACCCGCTGTTCTACAACCCGGCCATCCGCTACAAACCCTGGGCCACGGCGGACGGCAGCGGAACGTGGCCACAGGCCAACCGCACCCAGCCCTCGCGTAACCCGGGCAAGGCCGATGCGGCGCCGGTGGATCTCACCACCCCCCTCACCGGCTACACCTACACCGTCATCGCCAACGGCTCGGCCCAGCCCTACGCCACGGAGCAGGCCGTGACCATCTGGCCGGCCACCTACTTCGTCTATCGTGGAACACAGCCGCTCACGCGCACCGGCGGCACCAACATTCTCGCAAACTTCGATCACGTCGAGATCCGTCCGACCACTCCCAGCTATCCCGGCCGAAGCACCTATCCGAACCGCAGCGACTGCGGCGACACCTGCACGTACGATCAGGAACTGCAGAATTTCGCCAACTGGTTCTCGTACTACCGCTCGCGCCTCCTCGCCGCCCGCGCCGGTATCGGCAAGGCCTTCTCCACCCAGAGGGAGGACCTCCGGATCGGCTTCGCGACCATCAACGCCCCCCAGGCAGACGTCGACGGCGTCTCGATGCGCTCGGTGATCCGCGGCGTGCGCCCATTCACCGGCGCCGCCCGCACCGAGTTCTTCGACCTCCTCTACACCCGCCCCGTCATCCCGATGGGCACCCCGCTGCGGCGTGCGACCGACGACGTCGGCCAGTACTTCGAGCGTAACGACGCGAAAAGTCCGTGGCGGCGCGACATGACGAGCAGTTCCAGCGAGTTGTCCTGCTTTCGCAACTTCCACATCCTGATGTCCGACGGTTACTGGACCAACGGCACTTCGGACCAGGCGAGCAGCACCATCCACAGCACCAACGTGGACGGCACCGACGGCGTCACCCACCAGCATGCCGATCGCCCCGACACCTTCGCCTATCGCCCGGTCCACCCCTACCGCGACACCTTGACCGGCACCCTGGCCGATGTGGCGATGCATTACTGGAAGAGCGACCTGCGCCCCGACCTCGCCAACAACGTTCCCACCGATCCGCGCAATCCGGCCTTCTGGCAGCACCTGGCGACCTACACGATCGGTTTCGGCCTCACCGGGCGCCTGACGGAAGCCCAGATCGCCTCCGCGTTCACGGCCAACCCCCAGGACTTCACCTGGCCGGATCCCAACACGCTCGAACCGGCAAAACTCGACGATCTCGCCCATGCGGCGGTCAATGGCCGCGGTCGCTTCTTCAGCACCTCGAGCCCGGATCAGTTCGCGAGCGACCTCACGCACATGCTCGAATCGATCAACGCCGTGCTGTCGGCCTCCTCCGCCTCGGCGGTGTCGAACCCGAACGTCACCAGCACCGACCGCACCACCTACGAGACCAGCTACATCCCGGGCGACTGGACCGGCGACCTGAAAGCCTTCGAGCTCGACCAGGGCACCGGCGCCCCGACCACGAACTCTCCGTGGAGCGCGTCGGCGATGGAACTGCTCGACCAGCGCAGCGCCGATTCGCGCCGCATCGCCACCCATAACGGTAGCCAAGGGGTCGCCTTCAAGGCCGGCACCGGCGGCCTCTCCGGAACGGCGCTGTCCCAGCTCCAGCTTCCGTCCGGAACGGACAACGCGGCGGCGGTCATCGAGTATCTGCGTGGCGAGCGCAGCGGCGAGCGCACGCTGCCGCCGACCTTCCGCCCGCGCGCCCACCTCCTCGGGGCGATCATCCACAGCGAGCCGGTGCTCGTGCGTCCGCCAGAGCGCGGTTACGCCGACAGCGGCTATGCGGCCTTCCGCAGCAGCAACGCAAACCGGCGACGGATGCTTTATGCCGGGGCCAACGACGGCATGCTGCACGCATTCAACGCCCATGACGGCACCGCCGGCACGCAAAGCTACGGCGGAGGTACCGAAGAATGGGCCTATGTGCCTGGCCTCGTCCTGCCCCGGATGAAGAACCTCGCCGATCCTGTCGGTTCGTTCCAGGCCACCGTCGATGGCTACATCACCGTCGGTGACGCCGACCTCGGCAACACCGCGGGCGGCACCGGCACCGACTGGCGCACGCTCCTCGTGGGCGGACTGGGACGCGGCGGAAAAGGCTTCTTCGCCCTCGACGTGACCACTCCGAGCGCAGCCACGAACGCCGACGCTGCAGCAAAGGCGCTGTGGGAATTTCCTGCCGCCGGCAGCACCCACGCGGCGAATGTGGGCCTGTCCTTCTCGCGCCCGATCCTGGTCAAGCACGAAGTCGTCGCCACCAACGGCACACGCTCGGGCGAGGGCTGGATCGTCATCGTCAGCTCGGGCTACAACAACGGTGGCAGCGGCGACGGTCGGGGCTACCTCTATGTCCTCAATGCACGCACGGGCGCCCTCATCAGGGCGATCAGCACCGGTGTCGGGTCGTCGACCGACCCGAGCGGGCTCGGCCAGATCAGTGCATGGGTCGATGACGACATGACCGACAGCACGGTGCGCTGGGTGTACGGCGGCGATCTGCAGGGCAACCTGTGGCGCTTCGACCTGACCGCGGCCGATCCGGCGAACTGGACGGTGACAAGGCTCGCCACGCTCACTGACCCGAGCGGGGCCGCGCAGCCGATCACCGTCGCACCGGAACTGGCGCGCATTAGCGCCGGCACCGGCACGATCAACGTGGTCGCAGTCGGCACCGGCCGTTATCTGGGCGACAGCGACGTACCGGACGCACCCACCGCCACCACCGCGGCCACGCAGCGGCAGTCGTTCTACGTCATCAAGGATGGGATCGATTCCACGCGCAGGAACCAGACTTATTCGCCACTGACCCGCAGCAACCTGCTCCAGCGCACGCTGAGCGCGAGCACGAACGTCCGGCGCGCGCTCGACGCACCGCAGGTACTCGACTGGTCGCGCAATCCGGGCTGGTATGTCGACCTGAGCATCAGCGGCGAGCGCGTCAATGCCGATCCGGCGATCGCCAGCACCACGCTTGTCTTCGTCACCAACGTGCCCAGCAACGACCCGTGCAAGCCCGGCGGCGCCAGCCATCTGTTCCAGTTCGATCTGGTGACCGGCAGCTATGCGCTCGGCCGCAACAACCTGACCCACGTCGGCACACCGTTGGGCAACGCGCTCTCCACGCGTCCGGTCCTGATCAAGCTGCCGAGCGGAAAGGTGGTGGCCCTGATCCGCAGGAGCGACGGCAGCACCCTGCCGCAGGAGGTCGAGACGCCGGTATCGGGCGGCACGATCCGCAGGCTGTCCTGGCGCGAGCTCAACTATCGCTGAGCCGGCAGGCGCGCCCGGACGCGGCGTCCCGGGCGCGCCGGAACATCGCTTCAGCACGGCGCCCGTGACGACCCACCCACACGCCGCCATCGGGATAGGGGCGGCCAGCTTACCTGACCGTTCCCCTCCCACACCACCCGGCATGCGGGTCCGCACCGGGCGGTTCC
>Ga0209573_1001694_pt1 | contig 32034 bp, 8 predicted proteins | sample TNRBio252014_DNA_FD_185870 | JGI IMG/M metagenome (GOLD analysis project Ga0209573, IMG submission 185870) | Wastewater treatment Type I Accumulibacter community from EBPR Bioreactor in Madison, WI, USA - TNR Reactor_6/25/2014_ DNA (SPAdes)... | ecosystem: Engineered > Bioreactor > EBPR >...
ACTTCCTTCCAGCTGAAAATGCCCGTCGGCAAATATCTCGACCTCCAAGCCAAAGCCGAATACCAATATTTTCAGCTGAGTGGCGGCGGATTTGGCAATACCATCGTGACAACAGGGGTGGGGGTGAAGTGGTGAAGGGTTTTTTTTGGTGATAGGGGATTTGGAAATATCAAAGGAAATATTCAAATTTGAGGCGAAAAGTTATCAGGATTTTACAGCAATTAATTCTTAAATTTAATTTACCATGTCTGTTTGGTTGCTTGTTAGAGTTTGCTTATTGGTTTGGGCTATGATATTCGGCTCCGTGTTGGCACAATCCCCTCGTACTGGTGGGGGAATTACACCTATTGATCCGAAAACGGGGATTAAAGGCGGTATTCAAGCGGTTACTCCGAAAGAATCAAATCAAAAACAACCAACAACTACACAGCCAAACCGTCCAATGGTGAAGCATCCTACAGCCAAACAGTCAGATTTTGGCTTCCGATTTACCGAAAATAAAGGGCAGTGGGGTAAAAATGTTTCCTATCGGGTACAATTACCGGACGGTAAGTTGAGTTTAGAGAAAAACCGCTTCATTTATGATTTGGTGAATGCCGAGGATTTGCACAAACTACACGAGGCTTCACATGGTCATAGCCACGATGCTCTAGCCAAAAAGGCGAAAAAAGAAGAACCTGTCAAGGTCAGAAATCATGTGTTTTCGGTTTCTTTTGAGGGGGCGAACGCTAACCCGACGCTTTCAGCATTAGATCGCTATTCGGATTATGAAAATTATTTTGTGGGAAATGACCCGTCTCAATGGGCTTCGGGCGTTTATTCCTACAAAGTAGTCAAATATCGTGGGCTGTACAACGGTATAGACCTTAAAATGTACACCCACGAGAAGAACATCAAGTATGATTTTATCGTGGCACCGGGTAGTTCGCCGGAACAAATCCGCATGAAATACAGTGGGGCAAATAAGATTTATCTGTCGAAAGGAGCCTTGAAAATCAAGACTTCCATCAAGGAACTGACCGAATACATCCCCTTAGCTTACCAAGAAAAGAACGGGCAGCGGCTTACCGTAGCCTGTACGTATAAAGTTGTCTCGGACAGTATTGTTACTTTTGAATTGACCGAGGGTTATGACCGTTCGTTGCCTTTGGTGATTGATCCGACGCTGGTGTATGCGACGTATTCGGGGGAGACGGAAACTTTTTATGGTTATGCTGCAACGTATGATAAGGATGGGAATTTGTATTCGGCAGGTCAGTTGGATTTTCATATTTGCATAAAAAAATTTGATACATCGATAGGTGGTGGTGGCGAACTTGTTTGGACTTCACATATGATGAGATTTAATTATTTTGAATATTATATAGGGGGTGGTTCCGCGGATTGGCCTCATAGTATGGTTTGCTCCAAAAATGGAGAATTATTTGTGTTAACCACTACTAATTATTCTAATTATCCTCCTAGTTATCCTAATTTAATTTTGGATCCAGAAATGATAACAGGCGGAATAGATGTTGTTGTTTACAAATTAGATAAGACAGGTATTTTAGTAAAATCCTTTTTAATTGGCGGCGAGGGAAGTGACGGGAGGAGTTTTACTACATGGAGAGGGGAAAGTGGAGCAGGCGAGATTATCTTAAGTACTAATGAGCAATACGTCTATGCTACTTTTGGTACTCAGTCCACAAGAATTATTAATGGTAGCTCAGATACCACTAAAGGTGGGTATGATGCATTAGTTGTAAAATTACCGGCTGATTTAAGTGAGCTTACCTGGCATAAATTTATCGGTGGGACTGGAGATGATGATGGAAGGGGAATTCGTGTGACTGCTGATGGGACAATCTATATTTGCGGAACAACCCAAAGTAGTAGTATTATTGGTGCGACTGTGGGGCATGATAGTCAGTTGGATGGGCAAAGAGATGGATATCTATTAAGGATTAAGGATGGTGCGCTAAAGTATACCTACATAGGCGGAACAGGGGAAGACCGAGCTTTATTGTTAGATATAGACGAAGCAGGTAATGTTTACGTAACGGGTCAAATTTATAATTACGAAGGTAACGATCCGAATCATTTTGAAACCAAAGTAGCTGCTGGTGAAAATCAGATTTATGCTCGAGGACTTGGTATTAATGGTGGGAAGCAATTTATCCGTAAATATTCACCAGATTTAAACACATTAATTTTTTCAAGTGTATGGGGAACAAACACTGCACAACTACCCAATATTGATATTAAAGGGTTTATGGTTGATAGATGTGAAAACATATATGTTTATGGTTGGGGTGGAATTGTCAATAACTTTCAAGCAGGTACAACAGGTGGACTTGAATATAGCTCTGATGCTTTAGAAAGGGGTAATCATGGAAAATTAACAGATGGAAGTGATCTTTATCTGATGTGTTTAAATAAAAACGCTATGAGTGTGAGTTATGCAACTTTTTTAGGGATTTATAAAATAGATAACATAAATGGAGATCATTGTCATAATGGTATGAGTCGTTTTGATAAAAATGGATTCTTATACATTGCAGGCTGTGTTCCAGAAGGAGAAAGTATTACTATAACAAGAGATTTCAATGCTGAGGAGGGAATCATTAAGGCCTCATCAGTTACTAATAATAACCCAATTGTTGATTTGTATTCAGTCAAGTTTAGTTTTGGTTTGCTTTTTAATCCAACCTTTTCATTTAACGTCGGTGTTCCGGATCGCTGTTCGCAGTCAGTAGAAGTATACTTTCAGAACACTACGGTTTTACCCCGCGGGAAAGAGGCTAGCTATGAATGGGATTTTGGGGATGACACTCCGAAGGTAACGGCAGCCCATCCGGCACACCAGTATGCTCGAACGGGAACGTATAAGGTTAAGGTTAAAGCAACTCCGGTGGGTGAAAATGTGGATTTTTGCCAAATCGCGGAAGTGGAACAAGAGGTAACGATTAAGACCGAAAGAGATAACACGGGTACGTTGTTAACGGATGTTAGTGGTACGTTATTTTGTATTGGGAACTGGAAGGCAAATTTTGAGTCCGCCTGCCTGTACCAGTATTATTGGTTACAGATTTCGGATGAAAACGGGGTGTTTGCTCCGCCACCGATCCCGACGAATCCACCCCCTGCCGATCCCCGTACAGCGATCTTACCCTTTCCGACGGGCAGCCGCTTGAGTAACGGTCCGGATGGTCCGACGAATACGGGTACATTTACGCCTCCGGGACAGCCGCTTAACCAACCTCCGGTCAACAAGACTTGTAAAACAACGTATCGGGTTCGTCCAATTTCCTATTTGCAAGAAGGTAATATGTGGATTACGATTTTTGGTGCTAGTTTTCCGATTAACCAATAATTAACAAGCAAAAAAAGACGAATGGATTAGGAGAAACGACAAAAGTTATCTTAATTTACGGATTATTGAGCTGTTTTCGGAATTTCCAAAGCCTATCTATACAAAATTCTATGGCGCAGTGGTTTAAGATAGCGATACTAACGTTCTGGCTGGGGTGGTTAGTGCTTCCTTCGGAAGGTTATGCGACTAATCCCGCACTCCATATTTCGAGTTGCTTGACTCCGACCAATCTGGTTTCGGATAGTGTGGGCTTTGCGGGAATCCGAATGAAATGGAACAGTATGTCCGGTTCAACGGGTTATGATTTGCGGTGGCGGATCGCCGGGAATACGAACTGGAATACGGTCAATAACATTGCTGATACCTTTCGTTTGGTGAGCAACTTAGACCCGGGTATTAGCTATGAGTTTATGGTGCGTTCCCGATGTGCCAATAATACCACCTCCGCTTGGTCATCCCTAGTTTCAGCCACTACTTTGGGTTGTAATACACCCCAACAGTTTGCCACTGATAGCATCGGTTTTGCGGGTATCCGCTTACGCTGGCGAAGGTTTGTTTCGGCAACGGGCTATGATTTGCGGTGGCGGATCGTTGGAAATCAGAATTGGAATACGATTAATAATATTGCAGATACGGTACGCTTGGTTAGTAATTTAGACCCCGGTATTAGCTACGAGTTTATGGTTCGATCTCGGTGCGGGACGAATGCCTATTCTGCTTGGTCATCCGTGGTTACGGCAACTACTCCGGTTTGTAATACCCCTCAGAATTTTGTGGTGGATAGTGTAGGATATGGCGGGATTCGTCTGCGGTGGCATCGGTTTATTTCGGCGACGGGCTATGATTTGCGGTGGCGGATCGTCGGAAATCAGAATTGGAATACGATTAATAATATTGCAGATACGGTACGCTTGGTGAATAATTTGAATCCGGGCATCACTTATGAATTCATGGTTCGCTCTCGTTGCGGAACAAATGCCTATTCTGCTTGGTCTTCCGGGGTTACAGCAACTACGTCTGCTTGTAATACTCCGCAAAATTTTGTGGTGGACAGTGTTGCGTATGCGAGTATTCGTGTTCGCTGGTTTCCTGTTCCCTCAGCAAACTATTATCAATTGCGGTGGCGGTTACAGGGACAACAAAACTGGCAGACAGTCAATAATATTCAGGATACTTTTTACCGCGTTCATAACTTGACTCAGGATACACCCTATGAAGTCATGGTGCGTTCGGAATGCGGAAACGAATATTCGGGCTGGAGTAATACCTTGAGTACGCGGACTTTGGAATGTCCGATACCAATTAATCTGGTGGCGGACAGCATCGGTTTCGGGGGAATTCGCTTGCGTTGGCAAACGGTCGGACGCGCGGATGAATACCAACTGCGGTGGCGCAATATCAGTCAGCCTAACTGGAATACGATCAATAATATTCAGGATACTTTTCGTTTATTGTCCAATCTTACCCCGGGAACGACCTACCAATGGATGATTAAAGCACTTTGCGGCGACGGCCAGTCTGCTTGGGGAGATACCTTGACAGCCTCGACCCTCTTTTGCAATCCTCCGACCGCTTTAAGGGCGGATACAATTGCAAACGGTCGGATATTTCTGCGCTGGAATCGTGGAGGGCAGGCTACCACTTACCAAGTTTCTTATCGCAGATTGGGTAGTCCATCATGGACTACTGTTAGCAACGTAATAGATACGTTCCGTTGGGTGAATAACTTACAACCGGGGTTTGATTATCAATTTCGGGTACGGTCCAGATGCATGGATGAATATTCGGTTTGGACCGATACGTTGACCGTTCAAACGAATAGCTGTCAGCTACCTTTTAACTTTAGTACCGATAGTATTACTTTCAGTTCGGTACGCTTGAATTGGACGACGGTTCAGGGAGCACAAGGCTACCAAATTCGCTGGAAACGCTCGGACAATAACAGCTGGCAAAGTCGAAATGTGGCGAATAATCTTACGAATTACATCATTCGTAATTTAGCTCCCGGAGTGAGTTATCAGTTTCGGATACGAACGGATTGTGACGGAGCTTATTCGGCTTGGTCGGATACCCTGTCGGTTACGTTGAATGATTGTCCGCCACCGCCGATTTTGAGTTATCAATACCTTTATTCGAATGAGATAAAACTGATTTGGACCCCCATCTTACCGGCGAGTTCTTATCATTTGCGCTGGCGGTTACAGGGGAATCCCACTTGGACTAACCTGAATAATTTGGCAGGAACGGAACGGATTATTGCTAATCTACAACCCGCCAGTGCCTATGAATTTCAAATCCGAACGAATTGTACCAATGCCCATTCAGCTTGGTCCAACATTTATCTATTTCGTACCGTTGATCCGAATGCACTGGCAGTCAGTTATCAGGATGCCCGACCGGTTTTTGAAGGCTTGGTAGCCAATGCAGGTCAAGTTGCAACCGTAGCCGGTAACCCGAGCAATCAGACAATCGCCCGAGCGGATGCTTCGCAAATTAGTATTTTTGTTCAACCCACGAAACTCCACTTGGTCTTTCATACTTTTGTGGAGGATAGTAGTTTGTATCGGTCATCCCTGCATCCCTTAGAGCAATATCTGCCGGAAGGGCATCTGCGTTTATCCCGCTTGGATTTAGAATTGGTAGGGGCTAACCCGAATCCGACCGTTGATTGGTTGGATACTTTAGCGATGCCTAGTCATTATTATTTACCGCAAACAGGAGCCAACGGGCTAACCGATGTGAAAAGTTACGGAACGCTTCGGCTTCGGGATGTTTATCCGGGGATTGATTGGTTGGTGAAAGTGGATCGGGAGCAAAAAGAATTCTCTTTTGATTTTGTGGTGAATCGCGGGGCTGACCCCGGACAAATTCAATTTCGGTATGCAGGAGCAGAAAGCATTGATCCCCTGAGCAATGGACATTACCAAATTCGCTCCAAGTTAGGGGTTGTCGAGCACGCTAATTTGTATGCCTACCAACCGGGTAACTTTTATTTCAAGCAGGCGGTAGATGTAGAACCGGTATTGGTGAATAATGTGTTTCAGTTCAATACCTTAAGTTTCAGCAACCAAAAAGACCTGATTTTATCGTATGCGCTCAAATGGCGCACGGCAGCACAAAGCACTTTAGCGAATTTAGAGCAGATTCAAGCGATGGATTTTGATCACCAAGGCAATCTGCTAGCTGTATTTAACTCTTTACAGGCGGCCGATCTCTTACCGGAGCAGACGGGGGAAGTTCATAAACGCTTGACCGGCGATGTGAAGGTGGTGAAATATTTATCCGGACACGACCAGAAACCGTTGTGGCAATCTTATTACGGCGGCGGGGATCGGGAGCAGGGGTTTGCCTTAGCCATCGGTTCGGGTAATGAATCCTATGTTGCCGGCTATACCCAAAGCACGAATATTCCGGTCAGTCTTCCTCAAACGAACGTTCAAACCGGAGGGCAAAACGGTTTGCTTTATACTTTGGATGCGGATGGGAAACGTCTTTGGTCCAGAACGGTTACCGCCAATACTTTTAACGGCATCCGAGGATGTGCCGTTGACGATAGTGCCAATGTTTACGTTTCGGGTTACGAGTCGGTTCATCCGGTATGTTTATTTCCCGATTCGATCGCCCATCCCTCCAATGCGTTTATAGCCAAATACGATCCCAGCGGTCAGCCGGAATGGTTGCATACTTTCGGAGATTCCGCCCATACGGAAGCCTACGACGTTTCTGTGCGGGATACCCACTTGGTGATGGTCGGAAAATCCAGCAGTCCCTGTTTACCGGCTTCCGCGACAGGCTATCAACCCCAATGCAACGGACAATTCGATGGTTTTGTCGTTCGCTATGATTTGAACGGTGAACTGCAACGCAGTACCTATTTAGGTGGTACAGCAGGGGAGGTTGTTCGATCTGTTGAAATCGCTCCTGATTTGACTAGCGTTTCTGTAGGCGGAAATACCAAAAGTTATAATCTGCCGTTGGCTAATGCTTTTAGGCCTACGTTTGGGGGAGGCGGCTCGGATGGATTTATTGCCCGCTTATCCTTACCGCTTCATGTTTTGCAGTTATCGAGTTACTACGGAGGTACCGGGTATGACGGTATTTCAGAAATCCGTTCGGATTGGAATCGCCATATATATGGGATCGGCAGTACCGGAAGTACGGATTTGACCACTCGAAATGCCTATCAGCCTACCTTATCGGGTAGCATGGACGGCTTTTTGTTTCAGTTAAGTCCTGCGGATACTTTAGCTTTTTCTTCCTATACCGGAACTGCTCAAAAGGATGTGAGTCATGGATTAACGGTTTATCCGAATGGTAAAGTGGCTTTGGGGATCGGTTCGGCACAAGCAATGGCTACTCCGATCAGACATCATTATTTTCAACCGAGTGCTACCAACGTAACATTTTCAGCCACGCCGGAAACAGCTCCGATCTTGAGTATTAATCCTTATCCTTCCGTACCGATCAATTTGACGACCATCGTTTCGATGTCCAATGCTACGGGGTCCGCGGTTTTACCGGTTCCGGGTTGTAACGGCTGGAATACCGGTACACCGGATCGCTGGGCACGGATGGTGGTGCCGGATGCCGTGGATGCTTTGAACTTTAATATTGTTCCGACTAATAATACCCACGCAGCGATTCCCTGTCTATACCGGGGTACCGATTCTGGTAATTTAACACCTCACCTCTGCTGGAGTGCGACAACCAATAACAATTACAATACGACTGTTAATAACCTGACAGCAGGTGAGAACCTCTGGCTTCGGGTCGGGGAACAAAACAATAATCTGACGGCTAACTTTACCTTGAATGTGACTTCGATAAGAAGTTTAGGCGATGTAATCAAGTCTCCGGTTATTTCTTATCCCGATATAGGCCAACCGCCCCAAACCAATGAAAAGGAATGCAGTCCGGGCGTAAAATGTGAATATACCAACCAGGGCAATAATGCTAATTGTTTGAAGTCCATCCCCCTTCAAAACGGGATTCGATACAGTAATTGCAATTCACCTTGTCGTCAATGTTGGCCGGCACCGCCCAACTCAGGAAATAATTGTAGTTGGGGTAAGATTTCCAATGCCGTTTTCTTTAAATATACGGTAACGGATGCAACCCCCAGACCCTTTGTTTTGGAAGTGAATGCGATTCAATGCCGGGAAGGAAACGGAAACTTGTATCTTGGTATGTATCGGAAATGCAGAACTTGTGTTGCCTGTGCAGGGGGAAAGAATTGTGATCTCTGTGATCGTATGAATAGCGGAAATGTTAACGCATCCGTCCAGCAAGACTATTATCTGGGCTGTGCGAAAGGCACCGGAACTGTTTCCCTTCATCTTGCCCAAATAGAAAACGGGGAATATTTGGTGGTGGTGGATGGCGGGGATGGTGCACAATGTTGTTTTGAGTTTAATAATGTAGTGATTGGCAGTGAAAGACCTTGTTCACCCAATTGCGACTAAGGAGTTTAGATCATGAAATCATTAGACCATTATTTATCCAATCTTAGCTTTCGTTCTTTATTGAAGGGAGTATTTTTCGGGTTGATCCTTTTAATGTCGGTACTGAGTGTTTCGGCCCAACAAAGCTATCATCAGCATTTTTTTAGCCCGAATCAAGGTCAGGTGCTAAAAACGAATAATCAGGTTTGCGATCAAACTCTCTACAAGATCAGCTTAGCTCATTATGAGGTTTTTTTACGAAAAGGGGGAATGCGTTACGTGCTGCGTCGTCCTGAGGGCGGGGATACGTTAGTGCTTTATCGACTCGAATTATTGCTGGAGGGCTGCGATACCAATGCGATGGTTCAAGGTTTAGATGCAGAGTTTCATAAGTCGCATTTTTACCACCCGGCCTATATTAATGGGATAACGAACATTCCCAACTATCGGAAAGTTAAATATACCAATATCTATCCCAATATAGACTGGGTCATTTATACGGATTCATCGGGACAGAATCTGAAGTATGATTTTATCGTTCATCCCGGCGGTAATCCGGCCTTGATCCGATTAAAATATGCCTATGCTTCCTCGGTAACCTGTCGTTTAAGTGGTGAATTAGCCATCGGTTCACCTTTAGGTACCATTATAGAGCATCGTCCCTATACTTACCAGCCGATTCAGAATTCACCCCAGGTGGATTCGGTCAGTTGTCAGTACAGCTGTTCGGACACGACGGTAACCTTCAGTTTCGGGACTTATGATACCAATCGGGATTTAATCATTGACCCGCAAATCAGCACGCCTATTGTTTATGACGTTAATGATGATGAACACTTAGAGGCCTTTCTGATAGATGGGCAAAATAATAAGTATCTGGCCGGTTATCTGAGTCCATCTTTATTATCCACAGCAGGTATGCCTACTACCGTCTTGGGGGCTAAAGATGCTTTTGTAGCTAAATTTGACAGCAGCGGGACTTTACTGTGGGATTTGTTTTTGGGGGGTACGGGTGCCGATGAAGCCAAAGCGATAGCTGTGGATGCAAACGGGAATGTGACCATTGGCGGTAGCTCCAATAGTGCTGATTTTCCGGTTAAATTCCCCTATCAAAATACGTTAGCCGGTTCTTCGGATGCTGTCGTTTTTCAAACGGCTTCGAACGGTATCCTGAATTGGTCTACTTATTACGGAGGAAACGGAACAGAACAAATCAACCGAATGCTTACTCTGCCCGGTGGTTCTATATTGGTTGTAGGCGGTACGAGCAGTTCCAATTTACCGACGACGACCAATAGTCCTGCAGGGGGACAAGATGGATTTTTAGCGCAAATGAACGGATCGGGATTTCCCCAATGGGCGCGCTACGTCGGGGGCAGCGGACCGGATGAATTGAACACGATTCATTACGGATCGAATAATATCCTGGGCGTGGGCGGAGCAACGAACAGTACCGATCTACCGATCAGCCAGAATGCTTTACAAAGTCAAAATCAAGGGGGGCAAGAGCTGTTTTTAGCCCAAATGGATGTGAATAGCGGGCAAACCCAATGGATGACCTATTTTGGCGGTAGCGGAGATGAGGTGATTCGGGATTTGAAAGTAGACACTACCGGTTTTACTTTTTGCGGATCCACAACCAGTACCAGCCTTTTTCCCTTGGTGAATGCCGCTCAAAACACCTATGGTGGCGGCGCAACGGATGCTTTTTATGCCCGAATCAGCTTAGACGGGACAACAACCCGAGTCTCATCCTATCAGGGTGGGAATGGTACCGATATTTATAACTCCGTTAATACCTTAACCCATCAGAATACAACGGTATTTACCGGGTCAAGTAACAGTACCGACTTAACTTATCCTTTACCTTGTGATGAAGAACCACCACCTGTCGATCCGCCGGGTAGTTATATCCCGATCATTGGAGAGTTGGGAACGGGAAATGTATTAAATCCATTTAGAATGGTGAATGTAGGAGGAGGCGAAGCTACAAACGGAGAATCAGCTACTGACGGCATTGGCGTGATATTTATTACGGTAGTTACTCCTGACGGGGTTAAGGTTATTAGAATACCAACGCTCGAACCATGCCCCTGTGACATTGATCTAATACAAGCTCCTCCTTTAGCATGTAATTGCGATGATATGGATGAACCGAGCGGTATTTCTTTTTCATTTATGCTGCCCGCCAATTTAGAACAGCAGTTAAACGGTAATAATTGTAATCAACTCTCGGTTTCGTTTCCCTTTGAATTATCGGGCGACGTGAGTGCCGATGATATTGCCTTCGATCCGGTAAATATGGCTGGAGGAGGGTCTATCGCAGAAAGAATAGCCAAGACGTATGCTGATATGCCCGGTGTTATAAGTACCAAAACGGATAACAATCTATTAACTATTCGTTTGGATTCTGAGTTATACGGCGATTGGTGTAACGCTAATAATGAGGTCGTAACCAAAATGGTGGCAGTAGAACCGGGTTCGGGTCCGCTGCCCATAGGACCCGACGGACAACCTTTAGAAGCTACCAGTTATCTTTATGTTCAATGTAAGAAAGGGATTGAACTACAAATCAAGATACGTCTTTGCGAATGCGAAGTGATCAGCCCGAAGATTAATGTATGTTGTAAATCCACCACTACTTTGGATCAACCCCAACTGACGGATTGTTCCCCGCAAACGTCTGTTATTACTACCTGTTCGCCGGATGCGATAAATGCTTCGGACATAGAATATCTAACATTGGATAGAGCAGGTGTAAATCTAACTTGTCTCACCGCTGTTAAGTATTTTGATCCCACCTTTAAGACCGAAACTCAACAGGTTGGGGTCAATGTTCTTCATGGAAATCTACTTCCTTGCAGGAATATTGATTTCCGTAGTTATCCGCTTAATGAAGATATCATTCCTGCAACACGATTGAATAAATTGGGAATATGTTTGGGTAATCCGAGTCAAGGGTATTGCCTCAGCAGAATTACCAAAAATTATGCGGCATATTTAGGTAATACGATTTGTGGTGGCTATAGCTTAAAAGCAGGTTTAGATAAAAAACCTCACAAGATCAGGTATAAATTAAAATGGTCGAATAATCCTCAAAGTCTGATTTGTAGTGAGAAAGGACCAACCCCAAAGGCTGGCTTTCTATCTTTTAAGGTAGGGATCAATGGTGGCAACGAATTGTTTTTGAATGAGCAAGATCGAGAGTATAGGTGTTGCAGTCCGGAAACCACGCGCAAAGTAGAGTCCCGAGGTCCGGTACAAACCAGTTTTATCATCAAGTTGCCTCCCGTTCCCTTGGATTGTAAAACTAATCCGCCCAAGATCAAGGTGAAGTTAATCTTACCGCCTCAAGGGGAATCAACCGAATGGAAATCAATGTGTTCAGATGAGTTAACAGATACGTGGGTTTCTAATGGAATGCCCTTGTCGCATGCCGTTTACTTGGCTTTATTAAACTTGGTAAACAAGCCGGAAAATCAAAATCCCCGTACATTTAGTAGTATTACTCATGATCCGCTTAGCGGTATGATTACGGTTCAGACGGATCCGAATTTTTGTGATCAGGATGTTAAGAACTTCAGGCTCATTGTTGAATTGTGCGGAGGTTCACCGTGTCAGGAATTTCCCCCTCCTCACAATCAATTCCCTTCCTTTCCCTTACCCGGAGGATCTGTTGGGAAGCTAACCAACCGATTGAGTTTTCCGGTAACCATTTGTTGCGGGAAAGGCGGGCTTTGCACCTGTGGACAGGGCTATAATAGTATTCGAGCAAGTTTTGCACTAAATTCAAACAATATACCGATTCAGTGCAGTAAACTGTCCCTAACTTTACCTTTTGTACCGGGAATACAGGTAGAAGATTTTGACCCGGCGGTTGAGCTTGATCCACGAACACAGCTCAATGAAGTTAATACGCTAGCCCAACGATTAGCCACTGAACTGCAAGGAAAGGTGGCGGGTGTTAGTATAATGGGTAATGCAAGAAATGTTCTGACTTTTGAATTTGATCGGGATTTATTTCAGGATTTATGCGTAGTACCGCCCGGTTCGAACAATATCAATAATTGTTACGCATCCCAACAACGATTGCAGATTAAACTCAATTATTGTGGTGTTGAGAAGTTGATTGATCCTTCGGCTGTTTGTTGTCCTTTTAAGCTTAAAGTTCAACCGAATCGGACTTGTGATCCATCTGAAGGAGAACCCGAAGGAGAACCCCTTCCCCCCAACCAAGCCACCTGTCCTGATTATCAGTACGCTTTTGGTACGGTTAAATTTCTGCCGGCAGATAAACTTTCAACCTTGGCCAATGCCTTGGTACCTTGTTCTACAACAACAATCAGCTATACCAAACCAAAGTTTACTTCTTCATCCGGAGGAGGAGGTTGTGATTTCTTTGGTCATCCAAACCAGCCGGTAACGCTTGCATTGGATCACTTGAACCCATCGGTAACGCTCCCCTGTACTTTTATTGCCCCGAATGGTAGTATTCAGGACTTAACTTTAGATCAGAAAATCAATCGGATGATTCGGACTTATGCTTATCATGTACAGACGCTTTCCGGGGAATCCTATTTCAAAGCGAGTTACGATCCGTTTCATGCCAATCAAATGCGCTATGCGCTTAAATGGCCCAAAGCCGGATGCCCCTGTAACGGTCCGTCAAAGTCTGGATTTTTAGCTCTTGAAGTCAAGATCGTTGGCATTGATATCAACCCTTTGCGGTTGGAATATGTAGACTCTTATGAATGCTGTGATGATAGTAACCCTTTTAACAATTTACTCTATGGACTGGACCCGAAAGAACATTGTCTATGTTGTGATGATTAGCTTGTGGTTGGCGATTCAGGCTACGGCACAGGCACAAACCCCGCCTCGTCTCCTGAGCCCGGGACAAGGGGATACCCTTCGCCTGAATTATCCCTTATTTGCGTGGCAACCGGTTCTTTTATCGGGACAAACGGCAGAATATATGATCCGGATTGTTGAAAAATTAGAATTTCAGTCCCTGGCAGGAGCACTGATGAGCAACCCGCCATTAGTTGAACGATTGGTTGGGAATACAACCAGCTGGGTTTATCCTTTAGATGCACCGACGCTGGCAGGCGGGAAAACCTATGCTTGGCAGGTGGTTGTTCTCTATTCCGGAAAAGATCAACCGGATGGGATTACTTCCAGTGAAGTTCAGTCCTTTTATAAAGAAGAGCCTTACAATACCGCTAAACCCGGTCTGAAACGCAAAAAAGAAGAGGAAAAATGGGCTTTTCAATACGGCATTCCATCGCTGGGACGGGCAAGCCATCGCTTTTATACCTATGAAAATCAATTGTTTATCCAGTATTATAACCGTTATGGCGATTCCTTATTAACGTACGCCATTACAGACCAGTCGGGAAAGGTTCGTCTATCTTCAGAGTCTGCGGCAAAGGCAAACGTACTGCCGGTTTCGATCAAAAGCGGGAATAACTATCTGGCTATTGATTTGTCAGGAGCTCAATTACCTTATGATCAGGACTATACCATCACCATTCGGGATCAGTCCGGTAGCCAATACTTGCTGGGCTTTACGCATTTATCTCGGTCTTCCGCTCCCCATAAAAAAATAAAAGAAGAACGGAAAAAAGCGGAAAAAATGCTCCAAAAAATGAGTCGTTCCACCGAATTATCGAAAGATTAAGCATGAAGTTCGCGGTTTGGATCATAGCGATAGTTTTGGTCTTTGGAGTAGGATTCGGTGCGGGATTCCTCTTCCAAAGGGGGGATCATACAGCTTATGTAGATACGGCAAAACTCTACAATGACTTTGAGATGAAAAAGGAATTGGAGCAAAAGGTTACGGAGGTACAGCTAAGCCGGAAAGCGCAATTGGATAGCCTCAAAATTAACTTTGTGGCTTTAAGTAAAAAAACGAATCCTACATTGGAAGATCGAACCAAGCTCCAAGCCTTGGAAAGTCAATATCACCAAATGCAGCAGCAGTTCGAGGCGGATAACGGTAAAATTGTTCAGTATTATACCAACCAAATCTGGACGCAACTCAATCAATACATTCGGGATTACGGGAAACAGGAAGGCTATACGTATATTTATGGGGGAGATGGTTCGGGAACGATCATGTACGCTCAGGAAAAGCGTAACATTACCCCTGAAGTCGTTGCGTATGTGAATGCACGGTATAAAGGAAAGGGGAAATGATGCGTAGGATGATAATTGGTTTATGCTTACTGCTGGCGGGAATGTGGGAGATCGGTTGTCAACACTCGGAATTATCGGTAGCCGATTATCAAAAGTGGGTGGAACAAGAGGATAATCCAACCCTGATCCAAGATAAAACGATGGGGGATTTGATCTTTTCCGCAAAATATAAACCCCGATCATATGTGGCGATGCTTCATGCCGGTACGACGCAAATCCCTCCTTTACGGCTGCAGGCAATGGAGGATTCTTTGAAGGGATATGAGTATTTTACCTTTAAGATCGCCCATCCCAATCACAATACGGAGCTCTTAAAATTGAATTTGAACCAACAGGATGAATATTTTGCGCGGGTAGAGTATTACTCTTTTGGAATTCAAAATGATTTTTTCTTAATTAGCGGTCAGGATACGATTCCCTGTGCCTTGAGCCACTTTGAACGTACTTATGGCTTAGCCCCTCATGCTACTTTCACCCTGAGTTTTGAATGTCAGCGAAAAGTGCATGAGCCCTTAACCCTGCTGTATAACGAAAAAGTCTTTGGTCTGGGCTTGATTGCCCTTCGGTTCGAGGCAGAAAACTTAAACAAAATACCCTCCGTTAGTTTCTTTTAAGCGAGCGGCATTAATATATTATCGGACATGAAAGTCGTCAGAAAAAGCTATAAATCGATAGCAGCAACCTTACTGCTTACGTTTATTTTCCAATGGGTAGCCCCGCTCACCGCTTGGGCATTAACGGGCGGTCCTAGCCAACCGGAAGTCCAGAGTTTTGAACCGGTGGGTACTTCGGAGATGGTGGATTTATTCTCCGGCGACTTCACCTATAACATTCCCTTGCTGGATGTGGGCGGGTATCCGATCAACCTGTCTTATAACTCCGGGATCACGATGGATCAGGAAGCCTCCTGGGTGGGGCTGGGCTGGAACATCAACCCGGGAGTCATCAACCGGAGTGTGCGGGGGATGCCGGACGACTTCAGCGGTGACCAAGTCTCCAAAGAGTTCAGCACCAAGAGAAATCAAACTTATGGAATTGGAGTAGATGCTAAGATTAGTCCAGAGTTAGTTGGTTTAGAAGTAGAGAAACTGGGTTTAAGGGCCTCTATCGAAGCAGGTCTAGGAGTTTTTTACAATAACTACAAGGGAATGGGATTGGATATAAGTTTTTCTCCGAAATTATCATTAGGGGCAAATTCTTCTGGTTCATTAACCGCTGGAATGACGTTGAGTGCAAATACACAAGAAGGAATAGGCATTTCTCCTAATGTGAGTTTGGGTGTAAAAACATCTCAGCAAAAAGCTGCTACCGTGAATTTAGGACTTTCGATTGGATTACCATATAACTCTCGAGGAGGATTGCAACAATTGAGTATTAGGACAACGGTTGATGTTTCGGCAAATCAGAAATTTAAATCTACTAATAAAGATGGTAAGAAACAAATAACTTATGAAGGTAGGTCGGATAAAGGTGGTGAAAATGTGTCGGTCGGAAATTTTAATGGAGGAGCTTCAATCACTTTCGCTACTCCTACCTATGTACCAGAGATTGCCAATTCAATGTTAAATGTTGGAGTGACAATTAATGGTAAAGTAGGACCTGATGGATTCGCTTTGCATCCCTATTTTGGTATTAATGCGTATACGAGTCAACAATTTCTTCTTGAGAAATCTAAATTAATTCCTGCTTATGGTTATATGTATGCGCAAAATGCGGGAGACGATCAAGAAGTCTTAATGGATTTTAATCGAGAGAAGGAAGGTCCCTATACCCCGGAGGTAGCCAATCTACCGATCACTAATTTTACCTATGATATTTTTTCCGCAACCGGTCAAGGGGTAGGCGGTACCTATCGTCCCTTTCGGAATGATGTAGGGAAATTATTCGATACCTATGCTTCGGATGGAAGTGGGAGTGGTTCATTAGGAGTTGAAGTCGGTCTTGGTTCGACCATAAAAGGTGGCGCAGATATCTCGGTAAATGTAACCCAGAACCGGACACAGGGTTGGGGCGATGAGAAACTGAATCATTTTCAGTTTACGGGTACGGATGAGAATAATCCGTTTTATGAACCGGTTTACTTTAAAAACGTTGGAGAGAAATCGCTGAAAAGCTCTAATCGCCTTTACGATAGATTTGGTGGTAATAGTGCTACAAAAGTAAATCTGAAAGAAGAAGATGGTGAGGTGAAGGTGGATAATCTGAATGTTCAGGGTACGGATATGCGTCAACATCTGAGTGAACGGGAACGTCGTAACCAGCCGGTGATGGTCTTGACAGCGGAAGAAGCCCAGCATTATGCCTTAGATCGGCAAATCGTGAGCTATAAGTTCATGGAAGCGAATCAAAGTAAAGCCGAAGTTAACCAATACATTACCCGGATCGAAGGCAATCGCAAGCCCAAGCATATTTCGGAAGTAACCATTCTTCGGACAGACGGTCAGCGATACGTTTACGGCATTCCTGCTTATAACAATGAGCAAAGAGAAGTTACGTTTGCGATTGGTGACAAAGCGGATATTGATCGTTCTATCGGTATCGTTAAGGGCTATGACAGTCACTGGGCTTCAGTCGATAACAGTAATGGGAACGATCATTTTTATTCAGCAACGAAGACCCCTCCCTTTGCGCATTCCTATTTATTAACGGCAATTTTATCACCGGATTATGTGGACTTGACGGGAGACGGGGTCAGTCCTGATGATTTGGGCACGGCTACAAAAGTTAATTATTCACGGCTCAATGGCGATTACCAATGGCGTACACCTTACGGTGGAGTTTCTTACAACGAGGGTTTTCAAAGTGATCTGGAAGATGATAAAGGCAATTACATCTATGGGAAAAAGGAGATATGGTACGTACATTCTATTGAATCCAAGACACACGTAGCCGTCTTTTTTATCAGTAATCGTGAGGATGGGCTTGGCGTGGGAAGAGAGCATCGGAACTATACTTCTCGTGAAGATTTGGGTAATACTCCGAGACTCAAAAAGGTCGATCGTTTGACCCTTTATTCCCGACAAGATTGGATTGATAAGGGGACTCAGGCTTATCCGATCAAAACGGTTCATTTCGTTTACGACTATAGCCTGTGTAAGAATATTCAGAATCATTCAGATCATAACCCTACTAAAGGTAAGCTGACGTTGAAAGGCTTGTATTTTACTCATGGGTTCTCGAAACAAGGGATGCTAAGTCCGTATCGGTTTAAGTATGCTGACATTAATCCGGATTACCATGAAAAGAAATCCGATCGTTGGGGGAATTATAAGGGACAAGAAGGGAATGAATTTCAGGATATTCAAGCTGATGGGGTGCATCAACCGGCTAATATTTTTCCGTACGTCAATCAGGACAGATACAAAACAGATGCGTATGCTTCTGCCTGGAATTTGGAACAGATAACCTTACCTTCCGGAGGGACGATCAATGTCCAATATGAAGCCGATGACTATGCTTACGTCCAAAACAAACGGGCGATGCAGATGTTTAAGATTTTAGGATTTGAGGATGATAATCCTTTAGACTTTACTTCCGGTAATGGTACTGATCAGTTATATGATGGGGGTAAGGAACGACAGTTTTTGAAATTTAAGTTACAAGAAGATATAGATGGAAACCGTTATAATGAAACCCAAGCCAATGCCTTACTGGAACAACAATATTTTGAGGGTTTTCAACAACGGGATAATTTATTATACTTTCGCTGCCGGATGAACCTCAATAGTGATGCCGATGGTGCGCATTATGAATATGTTTCCGGTTATGCTACGATACAGAGTAAAGGGCTATGTGGTCGTCCCAATAATAGCGGTAACTATACCCATGGGTGGATAGAGCTTAAGCTGGTTGATATAGGTGATAATGCCAATAGCAGAAGGATCAATCCGATCACCAAAGCAGGCTTTGATTATACCCGCCAAAACCGCCAGCAACTAATTAATCAGAAAGCCCCCCAAGGAGCTGGAATTTTAGATGTCGCCTGGGGATTGTTGTCATTAGCCAATGATGTGATCGGGATGATCGGTGGCATGAATACCCGCTTGCGGAGTAGGGGCTTTTGCGAAAAAGTGGATTTGAATCAAAGCTGGATCAAACTGAATAATCCGATCAAGAAAAAGTTGGGTGGAGGCAGTCGGGTGAGGCAATTAAAACTTGAGGATCAGTGGCAAGACTTGACCGAAACAACGAACAATGATCCTTCGGAAGTCAATGCCGACTACGGACAAGTGTATGAATACACGATGCGGGAACAGCAGGCGGATGGTACCGTGATGGAAATCAGTAGCGGAGTTGCTGCTTATGAACCGATACTCGGGGGGGATGAAAACCCGTTTCGTCATCCGATTTACACTTCATTGGATAAAAAGGGGGTACCTTCTTACCGCGTTTATGTGGAAGAACCCTTTGGAGAGACCTTTTTTCCTGCACCTTCCGTTGGTTATCGGCGGGTCTTGATGAAGAGCATTCATAATGATAAAGAAAACTTAAAGAAGAGTGCGTATTCCGGCTATACGGTTAATGAATTCTATACGGCGAAAGAGTTTCCAACTTTAACCAGTCAGACGCAGATAGAGGTCAAACACATCAAGCCGGACTTTAACATCGGATTTTTCGTTTCCAATACGAAAGACAATATCGGGTTTTCACAGGGCTATCTGGTTGAATTAAACGATATGCACGGCAAACCGAAATCACAGGCGACTTATCGGGATAATCCCAATGCAGTAGGGACTTCGCCGGCACCGGTTTCAAAAGTAGAATACATTTACAAAGCAACGGCTATCGGGGACGGTTCTTATAAATTAGTGAATGATATTGATGTTATTCATGGTCCTAAAGGGGATAACGATCCACTTAATGATTTTAAGATAGTAACCGCAACGGTTGGACAGGAAGAAGATATCACCTTAGATACGCGATTTCAGCAAACCAGTTCCACGAGTACGACTTTACAGGTCAACTTGGATTTATTGTTGGAGACGATCATCCCGATACCGATTCCCATGATTTTCCCTTCGTACGCGGAAACCCAAAATACGTTTCAATCAGTTGCCCTAACAAAGGTGATCAATCGTTATGGCATTTTAGAGAAGACGGTAGCACACGAAGAGGGGGCTACTATAGAAACGGCTAATATGCTTTTCGATGCCGAAACGGGGGAAGTATTGGTTACCCGTACCCAAAATGAGTATAAAGATTATATCTACAATGTGACCTTTCCGGCTCATTGGGGCTATGACCGGATGGGACAAGCCTACAAAAACCTTAAACTGAAAACAAATATCACTGTTGATAAAGATAATGGTAGAATAGTCTCTCCGCAGCCGGAACTTTACTTTGTTTCCGGGGATGAAATCCGCATTCACGGAAAAGAGCCGAGTCGCTATTGGATACATGAGTATTCCGCGACTAATTTTACGGTTTTGGATGAAAACGGGAAGGCTTTAACTTCGGCCTGCGAGGGTAATAGCCCCGACGAATATACGGTAGAGATCATTCGTTCTGGGCGACGAAATCTCCATACCTTACCGATTCAAACGATTACCTGTCTGAAGAACCCGATAGTTAATGAAACCCTTTTTGGTACTAATGGCTTGCTCACCTCGTCTGCAATCTCTGCCTCACTTAAAAATTATCAAATCTTGGATGCACAAGCGACCGAGTATTCGGATCAGTGGCAGTTATTTTGTTGTGGAGCGCAGAAAAGTAAAATCATATTAGATGATGCTGATAATGAATTACGGAAAGCCTTTGCTTACCTGGTGAAAAAGGAATTACAACGAACACTAAATGAAGACGATCCTGTTTATTATAGCAGTAGGGGATCAGGTGGTGATACTCCAGCTCCTGAACAGATGTGGAGTTTTAAGCGCGGTGATGAGGATGAGCATAATAGTTATAATACTATTATTACTCGTCTTAAGGTAGAAAACCCTTCTTATAACGCCTATGGTCAGTCTGCCAATTTTATCGGAGCATTTGACCGCAGTATAGCTCCTGATGGTAAATCCATGACCTTAACGCTCTATAACTTTTTTGGGTTAGATGGACCTAATGGTGTTGATAGAATAAAACAACTAGATAGATTTTTTAGAAGTCTGACTTTTGAGTATAATGATGCATTAGCCTTTCCTACGAATTTAGGTAATCTCCGTAATTTACAGATAGCCTTAGCCAATCAATTCTATAGAGCTTGGTATCGGGTACCACCACTTACCTGTACGATTACGTTAACGTTTCCGTGTTCCATTAAAGAAGGTGATGATTATAATAGGAGACAAAAACCTGCAGTCGATCAGAGTTCGGGATATACTTATGGTAACGAAAGCGTATTAAAATACATAAGTGATCCTAAAGTACCAGATGCCCCTTTGGCTTCAGGTGATTTCCTCTTAAAAATAGAAAATAGTAAGATTTCGAGTGGGCAATCTACTTTTATCAAAGGTACCGTAGGGGGATGCTTAAATTTGTTTCGGTTTAAGCGAAATAGCGAAGGGACAGGCGAATGGGCTGATTGCGGATTTAGACCGAACAAAACCGCCAATCCCTATCGGGCAAACATTTTGGGAGCCTGGCGCAAGAACCGGGCATTGGCTTACTATACCCAGCGTAATGATAAGATTACGAACCCCAGCGGACAAAATGAACGCTCCATCGTTCGGAACGGAGGGGTCTTAGATCAATTCGAATCATACTACTTTAATAAGACTAATGGTTCGGAATCGAATGCACCTTTCCTGACGGGTATGGGTAACAAGAAATTGGGAGCTAATGATCTTCAATCCAAGGATGGCTGGATCGCTATGGAACGGATCACCAAGGTTAATCCCTGGGGTTATGAACTGGAAGGAAAAGATACTTTGGGGAGATATTCCGCTTCCATCTATGGTTACAATAACCTTTTGCCGATAGCGACGGCTACTAATGCCCGTTATCAGGAAATAGCCTTTGAATCATTTGAAGATTACGGCTTCCCCAATGATCCTAATGGGGATCCGAAATATAAAAACTACCAGTTTTTAGCTAAACCTGATGCCTGCCAGCCGCCCAAGCATTTTGGATTTACCACTAAGTTGAACAACGGTGCATTTTTGGAATACAAGGATATTCTGACTCAAGATAAAGTCCACAGCGGAAATTTTGCCATCAAGGTTGATCCGACTGAAGTGAAATTTCAGCAGCAAGGACCGAGCATTGTCCGTTTGTTTACGCAAGATGTGTGTTCCATTCCCAATAATACCGGTGATTTTGTATTACAAGGACAGCATTGTATCGGATTATTCAATCCGGAAGTTCCCAGTACCAAACGCTTTGTGGTGAGTGTTTGGGTTAAAGCCACTGCTTCGGGTGCGAATTTAAGCGTTTACCAGAAGCATGGTTTGAATTGTCCTGATGGAACAAATAATTGTGATTTTATTCAGCAGGGACAGGTGGAGAAAGCTATATTTTATCCCTCGGGTCCGGTGATCGAAGGCTGGCAGAAAATCGAAGGGATCGTTGAACTTCGACCGAATCTCTCGCTCTTTAAGATCGTCTTTAATCCCCAAAGACAAACTAATGATGCGACGTATTTTGATGATCTTCGGATTCATCCCTTTGAGTCAGCGATGAAATCCTACGTGTTCGATGCACGTTTGAACCGCTTGATGGCGGAGTTGGATGATCGGAATTTTGCGACCTTCTACGAATACGATACCGAAGGACGCTTGATTCGAACCAAAAAAGAGACCGAACGCGGGGTTAAGACGATTCACGAGTCCCGTTCCCATAAGAGTGAAATTAAAAAATTGCCCTAAGATGATAGCTTGGTGTCTTCGATTCATACTTTGTTTCTTACCGTTGCCGCTGCTCGCGCAAACGGTATCTAAGGATATGCTCAAAATCCGGGAGTCTTTTAACCGGCTTGATCAGGTGGCTATTGAGTTGAAGTATGGGGTTTCTTATCAAGGTAAAAACCAAAACCAGCAAGCCCGTATCCTGAAATCAAAAGGACAATTTTACCAGCAATTCTACGGTTCGATCGAACAAATCCGAAATACCCGCTATTTTCTGGTGATCAATCATCAGGAAAAGAAAATGGTGATCCAACCGGCTAGTGACCGGAACCTGGAAGGTAGTGTGAACTTGTTTCAATTGGATAGCTTATTACAAGTCCGGAAAGCGATGGTGGAACGTATCCCGGAATCTGGTGGGCTGGCGGGTTATCGAGTGAAACATGATCGCGGGCTGTACCAAAAAGCGGAAATCTATTATGATTCCAATCGCTTTTTACCCCGTAAAATACTTTTGGAGGGTTCGGGCGGTCAATCGAAAATTTTGATTGAATTTTCCTACAATTTTCAGCCGAAAATTGATAAGAAATTATTTGATATTGCTAAATTTGTGGTGGTTAAGGAGAATTTAGAAGTTCGACCGACCGAAAGCTATAAAAACTATCAACTGATTAATGGATTAAGAAAATAGGGTATGATGAAGTGCTATGGATTCCGTTTATTCTGGATACTCTGTGTGAGTATTTTAACGGCTGTTGCGGCTCAAGCGCAGCAGTGTCATGCCCCCCATAATCCCTTGGGTCCGGTTCGGACCTGTATGAATAGTTTTCAACAACTGGATACTCCGGATAATATCCCTACGGGAGCGTATAATGATAATGAAAATGATCATCCGCCTTCAGTCATTTTAACTTTAGGGTCTGTAGCAGGGGGTATCTGTACTACATTTTCTAAACAAGAAAAATACATCCAGTTATCGTGGAAAGAACGTGAGTTGGCAAAGCACTTATCAGCGCATCCGATGCCTTCTTGTTCAACCAATAAGTTGCTCTTAGAACTTGTATGTAGGTATCGGATCACGGGACAAGATGTAAATCAGGCTATCACAGAAACTTTGAAAGTCGAATATGACTGGAAGCCCGGTCAGGAATATAAAGCAGTAGATCAAAAATTGATATACTATCTACCGGAAACGTTATTGACAAACACCTCTATCACCTTAGAGGTAATTAATTTGAGGTTAACCTGTGAAGGAGATAATACGCATACCAATCTTATCGGGAATTTGGGCATTACTGATCTGACAGCAATTCTAAACCTGGAAGTGATCGCCAATAATTACTTTACGTACGCGCCAACGGTTAGTATACAAAGCCCGATCGAAGAATTGCGAAGCCCACAAGGTACCGGCTTGAAAGTTACTTGGAATACGGATTGTAACGTTCATTTTGAATACGATCTGGAATGGTTCTTCGTGGATGCTTCTAATCATACTGATGGTAATTTAAAAACATATTTACAAGATGATACCCGAGAGGCAGTAACCGCTACCTACTATACTCCAAGCGATTATCGCAAAGCCTATCGAACTTATTTAGATGATCCTACTGGTAATAGTTATAATTATTGTAATCCGGCAAGTTATAAACCCTATCAAAATAACGCTACCCGTGTAACGATCGTAGGCAAAAATCATTATACGATTCCTTTAATTTATGAGCAGGGTTTTGTGTTCTATCGGATACGAGCGGTAGGGCGCGATCCGCAGGATACCGAGAAAAGAATTGAAGGAAACTGGTTCGGGTTTGATGGAGATATACCCTTTCATTATTTTATTGAGAAAGGGCATGAGGAGCGGCTCAACTGGCAGCATCAGATGACTTTTGCCGAAGAAGGTCATCAATCGAGTTACGCTGATGAAGGCAAACGGAAACAAGTAATCAGTTATTTTGATGGAGTCCTTCACAACCGGCAAACGGTTACCAAACTGAATAGTGAGGATTTTGTGGTAGCGACGGAGAGCTTTTACGATCACCAAGGACGCGCCTCCGTTAATACCTTACCCAGCCCGGTCTATGTAGAAAATGTAGAGAACTCGCCTTATCAAGTTTATTATGCTTGTGGAGGCGTGAATGTATCCTTAGCCAAAGAATTAAGTTATTTTCGAGGATTGCATGTTACCGAGAATAACTCCATCAAAAGCCGCTTTCAGGCTACCAGTTTCGACAAACTACCGTTACCTGCAGAGCATAGACCTTTCAGCAGTGATTGCGGTTTAATTGCGAAGGATATACTGGGGGGGGCAGCACATTACTACTCGGTTTGTAACCCTGAGAAAGGGGCGTATAACGCTTATATACCGGATGCTTTTGGTTATCCCTTTACCCAGGTTGAATATATACCGGATAATTCCGGGCGGATCAGCCGGCAGGGTGGGGTAGGACCGACCCATCAGATCGGTACGGGAAAGGAAACAAAATATGCTTATGCCACGCCCAGTCAATATGAACTGGATCGTTTGTTTGGTCCCGATGTAGGTTTTGCGGAACACTACAAGAAAAATATGGTCGTTGATCCCAACGGTCAGATTTCCGTTTCCTACCTGAATGCCGGTGGAAAGGTGATCGCTACGGCATTAGCGGGTCAGGAACCGGAACCTATGGAATCATTGGCAACTAAAAATACAGTTAATCCTACTGTTAATGCCATTAAGTCTCCGGGTACGGTATCGGATAACGGGAAGAAAATCAGCTCGAATGAGACGTTTTTAATCACCAGTAACGGTCAGTGTACCTTTTCTTATACTTTAAGTAACCATTCTTTCATCATGAGTGCCAGTGAACTCATCACGAATGGTTGTTTAGATGCTCCCGTCTGTGCTGATTGTGTCTATGATCTTGAAATCTATATTTTGGACCCTTGCGGAGAAAAAGTAACTCTTACGGGCATCCTTAATCCCTGGTTGCTTGAAAATAATGTGATCAAAGGACAAATTGGTCATGACGAATCTTGTCAGTCCGAGACTTGCAGTAATTGTATTGAAACGGAGACCGGAACATTTACTTTTCAGGTTGAAGCTCCCAATTTTGGGAACTATACCCTTTATCGAACGATCACCATTAATGAAAAAGCCATCAATGATCGGGTAGATCAAGTCTTTGAAGCCTTTAGTACCGGAAACAATGCTTGCATCAAGACCTTGGATGATTTTCTGACCGAAGAGCGAAACACACTACAAAACGAGTACGGCAAATGCTGCCGGGATGGAAGCGTGCCGTCGGTAGAGATCAATCATTGTGATGCCTATGAGAAAATGCTCTTGGCAGATGTATCTCCGGGGGGACAGTATGCCCTCTACGATCAGGCAAATTTTGATGCCAACCACACCCCTATTGATGAGTGGAAACCGACTCAGAGTAATACTGAAGAAAATGAGAAACAGTCGTTTTCCAGCAAAGAAGACCTCAAATCCTTATTGAACAGTGATGTCTGGCGCAGACCACTTAATCCTGATATTTTAGATGATGAAGGAGATCAGTGTGAACACCATGGTTTTGATTTTCGCTGTCCGATCGATCAAGGGGGGTATGATGGTTTGCAATTTCACTGCTCCGATCAAGTTACTGATTATTTTGATGAAAATGGGACTCCTTCTCGAATAACCATCGAAGGCATAGCATATCGTCCACAAGATTTACCGACTGTGGCTTTATTTGTCAAATATTGGAAACCGTCTTGGGCGAAGTCTTTGATCATTTATCACCCGGAGTATTGCCGTTTACGGAAATGCCGGGAAGAATCAACGGAATTATTATGGGCTTATGAACGGGAAATGCTGAAGGTCACAACCTTTGAGGAGGCTAGAACCAAGGGGTTCTTAACACCGATTCCTCCGACTGAAGAAGGTTTTATTCAACTTTACTCGAGTTTAAATCTCACGGTACCTAATAATCCGCAAGCAGATCCTTTAGTAGGTTTTAATCCCCCCAATTGGCTCAATAACTTAAAAACGTTTTATCAGTCCGGCGGTCGTAGTTTGAATCTGTGGCAATATGCAGTTATTACGCAAGTATGCACCGGCAATACACCGGATCAATTTATAGACTGTGCCCTAGAACATAAGTTCCCCACACAAGCACAATCTTATGATTATTCGCCGGCAGAAGAAAATCGAATTTGGGAGTTCTATCGTTCCACTTATCTCTCCTTGCGTCAACAACACATCCTTGGGATCATAAAAAGTGCGGGAAATTGTTGTGCTATAGAGCCGACAACACTGAAAGTACCCCGTTTTGAGACGGCAGATAAACTTTTGAACCATACTCCTTTTGCGAAAGAGAATGATGAAATTGAACTGAATCGCGGGGACAAAGACCGATCCGATATTGAAGATCGGGTCAAGAATCAGATCAATGAACATTGTTCCCGGATGAGTAAGGCAACCGGATTAACCAATGCCGAAAAATTTCGGGATTGTGCGAGAGCTTACGGTTTGATCGAACAGGCCAGAGATGAAAATAACCGGCTCTTATTCGATGACAACAATCAACCGATTATGGTGGAGAAACCGGCATTTATCACCGATTTGGCGAATGGGTTTTCAGAGGTATCGGAATATATTTGTAAGCTGAATACCGATAATCCTTTTGGGGCTAATCGCCTGCCAACCGGACATCGTACGCCCTTGTCGGGTTATGCTTCTTTTGATGAGGTGATTGAAAAAGTGTTACGGAAACATGGCGTAACGGTAAATTACGATCAAGACAGATACCGGATGTGTACCTCGGATTTGATTACTTTTCCGATGAACCAAAAACAGAATTACTTTAGTTCAAGCGGGAAAGGTCATTCCTCAGCAGCATTGGATGCCTGTGCCTGTGATAAAGTCAATCAGGCTTATTGTGATTTTTTAAGCCTCAAAGCCCAAGGTCATCCTTCCGTTTCCGGAAAAGTTTTTTCCAGTTACTTTAACGGACGCTATGCCACAGACCTGTCTTTATATACCTTAGAGCAAATCTTATGTTGTTGTAATGGAAAGTCGGCTTACTCTGGGGGGGCGGGTAATAGTTTTGTAGCTTCCCATGATCCGATCCAGTTGGGTTATGATTTGGACGATCCGAATCGAAATCTGGTGTTCAATCAGGTTACGAATAGTTCCGGTGATTTATTGATCGGCGGTATTGAATTTACACACATCAATGCCACGGCTACCCCCAATGCTTTTTCCATATTCAAAAGCGATGTTTTTGGTAATCCGCTTTGGTATCGTCGCTATGGGGTAACGGATGAAGTTACCGGAACAATGGTGGAGGGTTTTCCGCTTTCCTTAAAATCCACTGGTACCCATATCAGTGCTCTTCATTATTTGCCTCGAAAGGAGAGTTTTCTGCTGGCACAATTTGATGATCAAGGAGTCAGCAGATGGAGTAAAGCGTATAATCAGTTCTACACGAATGACCGGATTAAGGGTAATGGCATGGATGTAGATGCTTCCGGTAATTATTGGATTGGAGGCTCGCACTTATCGAATGGTCAGAAACAAGCCAGTATTATTCGATTGGATACTTCAGGAAACAGTCTTTGGTCCAAACGTTATTCGATCCCCGGTTCCGATTTTTCCTATTTCTCAGGGGTTGCACAAGACGATCAGGGAGGACTTATGGCTGTCGGTGGATTGGATTCGATGCGAAAATGGCAGGGATTGATCATGCATCTGGACACCGTTGGCAACATCTTGTGGACTAAAAAACTCAATATCCCGGATACTTCTTTGCGATTAACGGTCTTACGGAAAGACCCATCCAATCGTTATGTAGCTTTGGGGGTACAGGAACAAAATCATACCGATGTTAACCGCATCAGCCTTATCCGATTTGACGAAAAGGGGAATATCCTGCAGTTTAAGCACCTCGGCTTGCCTCAGGTATCAAGCACCGTTGATGGGGAACTAAACGCGGATTTGGTCTTAACTTCAGCCTCGGAATGGACCATTACCGGTGGTTATGCCGAACAGGATTCCGCGCATAAAGGATTCACGATTAAAACGGATACCGCTTTAACTCGGTTTGATGCCTATACGGTAGCAACCGCTGGCGAGGATTTACATTTTGCGTCTGCAACGGCAATCGGTAGTAATCGAACGGTTTATGTTGGTAATACGGTTCAGAATAACCGTTCTGCCGGTTTTTTAAGTTATGCTTCCGGAGATGTACAACCCGGGCAGGCGCCCTTAGCAGTATTGGTTACCGCTGCCGAAGGTGGAATCGTTGTGGATTATCCGCCTACCCAGCTACCTCCGATCATTATTGATCCGGTCATCATCGTTATTGACGACGTTCCACCCATCCACAGCCAACCTGAAAAACCGGTAACCCGGGTTCGAAAGTTTATTCCGACCGAGAAGAATTGTCCCTGGGTACCGGAAACCCTGCGTTGTGATACCTGTATTAGTTGTAATCAGGTTTTAGATAAAATTATAGACTTCCAACAGAAATATATTGGTGGATGCGAGACCTGTGATAATTTAGAATGGCTGAAGTTAGAAAATTTCCCCTTCTTAACGGAAGAAAATGTTTCTCGTGAAGATCGTTTTCTGGAGGAGTATTATTATGAACTCTTGCAGAATTATCTGAATCAGTCCTTTTCCTACAACATTCGCTATCAGGATTATCTTCGGTTTTTACTCCAAGGGAGAAATGGGGAGGTTTGTGCAAATGAGTGTTTGATCTGTGAGTTCTGTAGAACGCGGGGAGGACAAACACAATGGCAAAGTGTTTGTGCGGCTTATCGCCCTGGAGGTGCCGAATATGAGAAATGTAACGCCAATAACTGTTTACCCCTTTGTCCAAAAACGGGGAATGACCGCTTGTGTAACCGTCCTTGGTTCGTGAATGTAGAACGGCGTTGTAATTGTCCGCTACCACCCTCGCTGTTGGCTTGTGTTTCTCAACCGAATGGACCACAACGGTATATAGATACCTGTTGTGTGGCAGCAGTGGAACTTCAAGCACAAGTATCAGCAAAGATACGTTATGACCGGTACATCAATGAAATCAAGGATCAACTAAAGAAAACATACATTGAAAAATGTATGGAAGCCCTTACCCGATCCGTCATACAAACGGAAGAAAATGAAACAGCACCGGTTGAGGTAACATCTCTCAGTTATCCTATATCAGAGTATCATTACACCCTATATTATTACGATCAGGCCGGAAATCTGGTTAGAACGGTGCCACCCAAAGCAGTTAGTATATTATCTCTTACCACACCTGGTAAGTATGAATCATCAGTTGCTTATCGCACGTTTATGAACTGGCGCAAAAACAAGAATAATGATCACATAACCTTTAATTTCAATTTAATTCCTGACCATGCAGAGGAAGGGCTTGTCAATAATAACGCGGAAATATTAACGACGGAATACCGTTATAATTCCTTACGGAATATGATGCGGAAACGCACTCCGGATGATGGAGTAACCCGGTTCTATTACGATCTGATGGGTAAGCCGATTTTAACCCAAACGGCGCGTCAGATTAGACCCCCTTTCCGTTTCAGCTTTACCAATTATGATCATCTGGATCGTCCGATTGCTTCCGGGGAGTGGTTGATCTGGAAAAATGCGGTAGAAAAAGACTTAGTCGGATTATTCCTCACCGATGCTGATTTGTTTAATTCCGGCGTTTTTTACAATATTGAACACCATTATTCGGAACTGACCCAACTGGCTCGCCAAAGCAGTGATTTACGGGTTAATCCGGGTGCCGTACCTACGGAAGCACCGGTTTATCGGAATTGGGTGAAGGATGTTGTGGTCAGCAAAACCAAAGTTGAAGGTACGGCTAACAGCCACGTGAAAGATTTGGTACAGACCTTTTACAGTGATGCTTACGATGATGCCTTGGCGGTTGGTTTGGAAACAGAGGTAAGCTGGCAAAGTCCCCGATCTTCCGATGCTTGGGCACTGCAATTACGGAATAGGGTGTCTTATGTCCGAACTGCAGAACGACCGACTGTCCGTTTAGCGGATCAATCCTACCATTATCAGTATGATATACACGGGAATGTAAAACGCTTATTCAGTCAACAATATCAGGAAGAAACGGGACAGCTGTTCCGAAAAGTAGAACAAGATTACGACCTGATAGCCAATAAAGTCAATCAAATGGTCTTTCAGGCGGGGGCGTTGGATCAATATATTCATCGGTATGTGTACGATGCGGATAATCGCATTCGGATCGCACAAACGAGTAGTGATAACTTCAATTATGATGAGGATGCAACGTATCAATATTACCGGCACGGTCCTTTAGCACGAACGGAACTGGGTACGAAGAAAGTACAGGGATCTGACAACACATACACGCTGGCGGGTTGGATCAAAGGGGTGAACAGTACAATGCTTAGTACGGCAAAAGACCCGGGTAAAGACAATTTTGAAGGGGTGGGGGGCAAGCCTACCTTTGCGCCGGATGTTTACGGGTATAGCCTGACCTATTACGATTTTGATAATCCGTCGGCTACACAGTATCGGGATTATGATGCCATTGGTAGTCACTGGCAGATGCGGAATCCCGCAAAAGTCTATGCGGATCGTTCGCCGGTGGGGAACTGGGCGAATCATTTTGAGGTGCGTGCCGAGACGGGGTCGGGAGTACAAACGGCTACGAAAAACTTATTTAACGGGAACATTGCCCGGATGACGACCGCGATACGGGAATTTATGGATGATGAATCGGGAGCATGGACTCCGCAGGCAACCGTGTATCGCTATGACCAGTTGAACAGATTGAAGAGCATGGAAGCGTATCGGAATGCGAACCATGGTAACGCTGAGTGGTTCTGGCAATCGGGAGGGAATCCCACGTATGGGGAGATTTTTGACTACGATGCGAACGGAAATATTATGGGTGTGGCGCGCTTAGACCGCGGAGGAAACTTATTGGATGGTTTAACCTATCAATATCGGGATAATGATAATAAGTTAAGAAATATTGATGAGTCTATTCATACCCCCCTTTATGATAAGGATTTGGAGGATCAGGAAGAAGATAATTATCGTTATGACGACGTAGGTAATTTGATTGCCGATAAAAAGGAGGGCATTGAGCATATCGAATGGCGAGCGGACGGCAAGGTTCGTCGGGTGGTGAAGAAAAAATATGTGGGGGAAGAGCCGGTGTACACGACGCTCCGCTTCCGGTATGATGCGATGGGCAACCGTACCGAAAAGAGTGTGTATGAGGGTAATCAGGTGAGTACGACG
>Ga0209573_1001695_pt1 | contig 31992 bp, 21 predicted proteins | sample TNRBio252014_DNA_FD_185870 | JGI IMG/M metagenome (GOLD analysis project Ga0209573, IMG submission 185870) | Wastewater treatment Type I Accumulibacter community from EBPR Bioreactor in Madison, WI, USA - TNR Reactor_6/25/2014_ DNA (SPAdes)... | ecosystem: Engineered > Bioreactor > EBPR >...
GCCATCGCCATCGCCATCGCCATCGCCAGCCGCGGCGCCCGTGGTGTCAGCGGTGCCCGAGGCGGCGGTCGACCGCGCCGAAGTGGCGGCACCGGCGGCCGCTCCCGCCGCGACGCGCAGCGCCGCCGTGCCGGACGCCGGGACCCTGCCATCGACGCCTGCGGCCAGGGCCGCCCCCGCTCCCGCCCCCGCTCCTGCAGCCGCACCCGCGGTCGCCAAGGCGATGGAGCCCACCGGGCCCGAAGCGCCGGCAGGCGAGCTGCGGGCCAGGCAGGCCGACGTCGCGGCCGCCGCCGGGTCTTTGCGTCGCGACGCCGAGCACGCCAGGCCCGCGACGCAGCGCCTGGCCGCGCCGGCACGGGCCCCGTCGCCGGCGCCCGCTGCCGCGCCGCCGCCGACGGGCACAGCCTCGTCGATGGCGGCGGCCTACGACCCGCTGAGCCCCTTGCTGGCCGGCCTGGGCGGCAGCGACGAGCCGCGCCTGCGGCAGCTGCGTGAGCTCGTGCAGGCGGCGCAGGCCGCGCGGCAGGGACCCTGGCGGCCCGGCCCCCGCATTCCGGCCGGGCGGGGCACGCCCATCGTCGACGGCCAGGGGCGGGAGCTCGGCCGGCTGCTGTGGGAAGGCCGCCTGCTGCGCTGGCAAGGCGCGGACGGCGTCGCCTGGGAGGCGTCTTCCCTGCCCCTGTAGCGGCGTCTGGCGGCGCGGCCGGGGTCAGAGCCCGTGGTAGAAGGCGTAGCCGACGACGATGGCGCCGACCACGCCGACCGCATCGGCAAACAGGCCGCAGGCCAGCGCATGGCGGGTCTTGCGGATGTCGACGCTGCCGAAGTACACCGCCAGCACGTAGAAGGTGGTCTCGGTCGAGCCCTGGATGATGGCCGCCAGCCGGCCCTGGAACGAGTCGACGCCGTAGGTCTTCATCACGTCGACCATGAGCCCGCGGGCGCCGCTGCCCGACAGCGTCTTCATCAGGCCCACCGGCAGCGCGGGCACGAAGTCGGTGTTCATGCCCAGGGCCGCCACGCACCAGGCGATGGCACCGACCAGCACCTCCATGCAGCCCGTGGTGCGGAAGACCGAGATCGCGATCAGGATCGCGATCAGGTAGGGAATGATCTGCACGGCAACGCCAAAGCCCTCCTTGGCGCCTTCGACGAAGGCCTCGTAGGCGTTGATGCGCTGCCAGGCGGCGGCGGCCACGAAGAGCACGATGACGCCGACGATGGCCAGGCTGCCGACCAGCCCCGTCGTCTCCGCCATGCGCGCCGGCGGCAGGCCCGACAGCAAGGCGTACATCAGGGCCATCAGCGCCACGAAGCCGCCAAGGAAGGCGACGATGGGGGCCTGCAGCAGCCGGATGCGCTGCACCCAGGCGACGGCCACCAGGCCGGCGACGAAGCTGATGAAGGTGCCGATCAGCGTCGGCAGGAAGATGTCGGCGGCATTGAAGCCGACCAGGCCCTGCTCGATCGCCATCGTCTGGCGGATCGCGATCACCGAGGTCGGGATCAGCGTGATGCCCGCGGTGTTGAGCACCAGGAACATGATCATCGGATCGCTGGCCACGTCCTTGTGCGGGTTGATCTGCTGCAGCTCGCGCATCGCCTTCAGGCCCAGCGGCGTGGCGGCGTTGTCCAGCCCCAGCATGTTGGCGCTGAAGTTCATCACGATGCTGCCGCCCGCCGGGTGGCCGCGCGGAACCGCCGGGAACAGGCGCCTGAACAGCGGGTCGATGGCGCGTGCGAACAGCTCGATCATGTGCGCCTTCTCGCCCACCTTCATCAGGCCCAGCCACAGGCTCATGACGCCGACCAGGCCGAGCGAGATGTCGAAGCCGGTCCTGGCGGTGTCGAACAGGCCGGTCAGCACCTTGCCGAAGATCGCCGTGTCGCCACCCGCCAGCCTGGCCAGCGCGACGACGAAGCCGACCAGGATGAAGCCGACCCAGATCGCGTTGAGGACCATGGCAGTGAAGGGGGCAGCGGCGGGCGCGCCAGCATACGCGATGCGACGCCGCCGGCCAGGGCCCGGCGCCCTGAGCCAGGCCCTGGCCTGGTGGCCGTTCGCGACGCGCCGGCGTCGACTGGCCCGCCTTGAGTCGCCACCTGTCGCCCAGCTGTCCCGCGCGGCGCGTCGATCGGCTACGCTCGCCGCCCACGTCGACCGCCAGGCCCGTTCGTCCGGCCTGCCTGCACCATGCGTCTTGTCCTGATCCTTGTTTCCACTGCCGTGCTGCTCGGTGCCTGCGGCAAGGGCCCGCCGACCGCGTCGGGCGCGCCGGCCGCGGCGGCATCGTCTGCAGCCCGCGCCAGCGGGGTGCCCGGCGCCTTGCTGATCTCGCCGGAGGACCTTCGCACGGTCGGGCGCAGCGACTTCGGGGGTGGCCCGGTGGTCAACGGCACGCTGCAGCCCGGGCGCCGCGCCGACCTGCGGGCCGAGATCGGTGCGCTGGTGCAGCAGGTGCTCAAGGACAACGGTGAAGCGGTGCGCACGGGAGAGCTGATCGTGCGCCTGGACGACAGTGCGATCCGCGACAGCCTGGCGTCGGCCGAGGAGTCCCAGCGTGCCGCGACCCAGGCCTTCGACCAGACCGAACGCGTGCTGGCGCGGCAGAAGACGCTGCAGGCCCAGGGCATGACCTCCACCCAGGCGCTGGAGGACGCCGAGCTGCGGCGCAACAACGCGCAGAGCGAGCTGGTGGCCGCGCGCGCCCGGGTCGCCAGCGCGAGGCAGCAGCTGCGGCGGACCGAGGTGCGCGCTCCGTTCGACGGCGTGGTCAGCGAGCGCAAGGTCTCGGCCGGCGACACCGCGCAGGTGGGCAAGGAGCTGTTCAAGGTCATCGACACGGCAAGCCTGCGCTTCGAGGGCCTGGTGTCGGCGGACCGCCTGCACGAGCTCCAGGTCGGCCAGGCGGTGAGCTTCAAGGTCGCCGGCGCCGGGCCGCAGGCCTTCGCGGGCCGCCTGCGCCGCATCGACGCGGCGGCCAACGCGACCACCCGCCAGGTGGAGGTGATCATCGCCTTCGCCGACCCTGCGAAGGCGCCGCGTGTGGCCGGCCTGTTCGCCGAAGGCCGCATCGAGACCGGCATCGCGCAGCGCCTGGTGCTGCCCGAGGCTTCCATCGTGCGCAGCGGCGAGCAGGCCTACGCCTGGCGCGTGGACGGGCAGGCGCTGCGCAAGGTGGCGCTGGTGCTCGGGCCACGCGATGCGCGCAGCGGCGACGTCGAGGTGCGGCAGGGCCTGTCGGGCGGCGACCGCGTGCTGCGCAACCCGGCCGGCGCGCTGGCCGACGGTCAGGCGTTCGAGTGGGCCGGTGCAGCGGCGGCGGCCCTTGCGGCCAGCCGCAGTGCCCGCTGAGGTCGCACCATGTTCCTCTCCGAGTTCAGCGTCAGACGCCCGGTGGCCACCATCGTGGTCATCATCGGCCTCATGGCCCTGGGCCTGCTGGCCCTGTCCAAGCTGCGGGTCAACCAGATCCCCGACGTCGAGCAGCCGCTGCTGGTGGTCGGCATCGCCTACCCCGGGGCGTCGCCGGAAACGGTCGAGCGCGAGGTCGTCAACCGCATCGAGAAGGCGCTGCAGGGCATCTCCGGCATCGACCAGGTGCGCTCCAGCGCCAGCGAGGGCTCGGCCCGGCTGACGCTGATCTTCGACTTCGACAAGAACATGGTCGAGGCGGCCGACGAGGTGCGCAACGCGATCGGCTCGGTGCGCCACAAGCTGCCGGTGGAGATCCGCGAGCCGGTGCTGCAGCGGGTCGACCCGGCGGCGCAGCCCATCATGCAGATCGCGCTGTCCTCGTCGACACAGTCGCATGCCGAGATCTCCCGCCTGGCCGAGGACGAGATCGCCGACCGCAACCGCGCCATCTCCGGCGTGGCGGTGGTCAACGTCAATGGTGCGCTGCGCCGCGAGCTGAGCGTGCTGCTGCACTCGGAGAAGCTGCGCGAGAACGCGATCTCGGTGACCGAGGTGGTGGCGGCGCTGCGCGCCCACAACACCACCGCGCCGGTGGGCAAGGTGCGTGGCACGCTGGAAGACCAGAGCATCCGCCTGGTCGGCCGCATCGAGTCGCCCGCCGAGTTCGAGCAGATCGTGGTGCGGCGCCGCGGCAACGAACTGGTGCGGCTGTCGCAGGTGGCGACGGTGCGCGACGGCTTCGCCGAGCAGGCCGGGTTCTCCCTGCGCAACGGCCACCCCAACGTCGGGCTGTCGATCACGCGCACGCGTGAAGCGAGCACGGTGTCGGTGGCCGACGAGATCCGCAGCCTGACCGCGCGGATCGGCAAGGAGCTGCCCGAGGGCACGCGCATCGCCGTCACGCAGGACGGTGGCGAGAACGCCAGCAACAGCCTGCGCAACGTCATCGAGGCCCTGGTCTTCGGGGCCGTGCTGACGGTGTTCGTGGTCTACGTGTTCCTGAATTCCTGGCGCTCGACGCTGATCACCGCCTTGTCGCTGCCGACCTCGGTGATCGCCGCCTTCATCGCCGTCTGGCTGTGCGGCTTCACGCTCAACTTCATGAGCCTGCTGGGGCTCTCGCTGGCCATCGGTGTGCTGATCGACGATGCCATCGTCGTGCGCGAGAACATTGTGCGCCACCTCGAGCGCGGCGCCGACCGGCGCACGGCGGCGATCGCCGGCACCGCCGAGATCGGCCTCGCGGTGGCGGCGACCACGTTCTCCATCGTCGCCGTCTTCATCCCGGTGGCCTTCATGCCCGGCGTTTCCGGAGAATGGTTCCGGCCCTTCGGCCTGACGGTGGTGGCCTCGGTGCTGGTCAGCCTGTTCATCAGCTTCACGCTGGACCCCATGCTGTCGGCCTACTGGGGCGACCCGCCCGGCCATGCGCAGGCACCGCGCCGCGGTCTGTCGCGCCTGCTGCAGCGCTTCAACGAGTGGTTCGACCACCAGGCCGACCGTTACGGCCGCCTCATCGCCTGGGCCCTGCAGCACCGGCGCTGGATGGCCGTCATCGCGCTGGCCAGCTTCGCCGGCGCGCTGGCCCTGCAGGTGCGCTTCGGTGGCTCGAGCTTTCTGCCCGCGGCCGACGCCGGCGTGCTGGCCATCGACGTGCGAACCCCGGCCAGCGCCAGCCTGGAGTACGGCCGCCTGAAGGTCGAGGCGGCCGCCACGCTGGCACGCACGCTGCCCGAGACCCAGGCCACCAACAGCTACGTCAACCCCGGCGGCGGACGGATCTATGTCGACATCGGCAAGAGCACGCAGCGCAAGCGCTCGGCGGCCGGGATCGCGCGCGACCTGAGGGCGCTGGTGGCACGGCTGGTGGGTGCCGAGTACGTGGTGCTGGAAGACCTCAACATGGGGGCGCAGAAGCCGGTGCAGATCCGCTTTACCGGTCCCGACTCGCGGCGCCTGCTGGACATCACCCAGGGTTTCATGGCGCAACTGCGGCTGGTGCCGGGCGCGGTCGACGTCGGGCTGTCGGAACAGGACCCGCAACTCGAGCTGAAGATCGAGCTCGACCGCCCGCTGGCCAACTCGCTGGGCATCTCGGTGAACGACGCGGCGCAGGCCTTGCGCGTGGCCTTCGCCGGGGTCGAGGTCGGCGACTGGGTCGACCCGTCCGGCGAGGCGCGGGATGTCGCGGTGCGCCTGCACCCCGACGACCGCGTCGACCTGACGCAGATCGAGCGCCTGCCCATCGTCGTCGCCGGCAGCAACCGCATCGTGCCCCTGGAGCAGGTGGCCACCGTGACCATGGGGCGCGGGCCGTCGCAGATCCAGCACGCCGACGGCAAGCGCACCATCTCGGTGGCTGCCAACGTGCAGGGGCGTTCGTCCGGCGAGGTCACCGCCGACGCCCTCAAGCTGGCGCGCGCGATCGACTTCCCGCCCGGCTTTGGCATCGAGCTGGCCGGCGCCTCGCGCGACCAGCAGGCGCTCTTCCGCGAGATGACGATTGCGCTGTTCAGCGGAGTTGCGCTCATGTACCTGATCCTGGTCATGCAGTTCGGCAGCTTCTCGGCGCCGCTGGGCGTCATGCTCTCGCTGCCCCTGTCGTTGATCGGCGTCGTGCTGGCCCTGCTGGCCACCGGCGGCACGCTGAACCTAATGAGCTTCATCGGCGTCATCATGCTCATGGGCCTGGTGGCCAAGAACGCCATCTTGCTGCTGGATGCGGCGCGCGTGCTGGAGGCCCAGGGCATGGCGCGCGAGCCGGCCTTGATGGCGGCCGGGCGCAAGCGGCTGCGGCCCATCCTGATGACCACCTTCGCGCTCGTGGCTGGCATGTTGCCCGTGGCCATCGGCATCGGCGAAGGATCGGAGTTCTACCGGCCGATGGCGGTGGCCATCATCGGGGGCACCCTGACCTCGACGCTGCTGACGCTGCTGGTGATCCCGAGCTTCTACGACAGCATCGAGACCTCGCGCGAGCGGGCGCTGGCCAAGTACGCGCGGCGGGCCCAGCGCTGGGGCGCCGCGCCGGCCTTCGCCATGACCCTCGCGGAGGCCGTGCTCACGGTGCTGGGGGTGCGGGCGCTGTGGCGGCTGCCTGGCTGGCTCTTGCGCAGGCTGCTGCGGCGAGGCAGCGGGTCCTCGGCGCCGGGGCGCGAGGGCGCGGTGCAGGGCCCGGTGGGGGCGGACTGACCGCGCGCGGCCTTCAGCGCGTCGTCCCGGCTGCGGCCAGTTCCACGCGCGAGCGCCCGAGGTGCTTGGCCTTGTAGAGCGCGTTGTCGGCGGCCAGCATCAGGAGTTCGATGGTGGCCTCGCCCGCACCTGCGGGTGACCAGGCGGCGACGCCGATGCTGGCGCTGTAGTGCACCGGCTGCTGCCCGAGCATCACCGGGCTGGCCCGCACCAGGGCCTGCAGCCGGTGTGCCAGCTGCAGCCCACCGGCCTGGGAGGTCTGCGGCAGCAGCAGGGCGAACTCCTCGCCGCCGACGCGGCCGAACAGGTCGCTCGCGCGGGTCACCTGGGCCGCGGTGGTGACGAAGGCGCGCAGCACCAGGTCGCCGCCGGCATGGCCATGGGTGTCGTTGAGCGCCTTGAAGTGGTCGAGGTCGATCATCAGCAAGGTGGCGTCGTGGCCATGCCGGCGCGCGCGCGACATCTCGACGCTGGCCAGCTCGAGGAAGCGGCGGCGGTTGAGCGACCCCGTCAGGCCGTCGGTGAAGGCCTGCGCCTCGAGCTGCAGCTCGGCTTGCCTGCGGCGGGTGATGTCGACACGCAGCCCGACGACCCTGGTCGCCTGCCCCTGTGCGTCGCGCGCGGTGGCGACGCCGCGCGTGAGCACCCAAAGCCAGCGCCCGTCGCGATGCCTGATGCGAAACTCCGCCTCGAAGGTCGGGGCCAGGCCTGAGACATGCGCCTGCCAGGCGGTGGCCCGGGACGCCCGGTCGTCGGGATGCACCAGCATTTCCCAGTCGCGCAGCGTCGGGCCGGAGGCCGGCACCTCGTAGCCCAGCGAAGACATCCAGGGGCCCGTATCGGAGACGAATCGACCCTCGACCAGGTCGGCCTCCCAGAACACGATCTCGGCATGCGCCATCGCCAGCGTCATCTGGGCCGACAGCACACCCACCTGTTCTTGCGCCCGCCGCTCGTCGGTGACGTCACGCCAGCGCACGATCATCAGCCCAGGGCGGTCGGGCAGGTCCAGCGGGGACACCAGCCGCTGGAATACGCGGCCATCCTTCAGCACGACTTCGTCGAACTCCCCCGGGTGGCGCCGGGCCAGCATCTCCGGGATGCTGCGCAGGAACGCCTCTCCATTGCGGATGCGTGTCGCCGTGTGCAACCGCAGCTCGCGCGTGTCCCGGCGCGCCAGCATGTCGGGCGGGAACGCCCACAGCGCCAGGAAGCGGTCGTTGCAGATCACCAGGTCGCCCTGCGCGTCGATCACCACCAGGCCGTCGGGCGCCGACCAGAAGGTGGCCTGCACGATGTCCGACAGCGCGGCGCCACCGCCGGCCAGGCGCGGCGGCGGGTCGTCATGCGGCGGGGGTGTGGAGGTCATGCTTGCGTGCGCAGCGCCGGGCTTGGGCATCCCGGTGTCGGCATTTTCGGCATGTCGGCGCAGGGCTGGAGGCTCTGGCCGCCCGCTGTCCAGACCTCCTGACAGTGGAGTGCTCGCTCTAGAGAAAGGGCCGTTCCTGGTTATCGCTCTCTAGATCCGCTGGAGACACTGACGGGCATCGTTTCAACCACCGGCCTCCGTGCCCATTGCCATGACCGCTCAAGCGCTCTCCGCCGTCACCCTGGAAACCCTCGAGAACATGCGCCTGGCCGCGATGACCACCGCGCGCGCCACGATCGCCGGTGGCCGCCGCCTGGCCGGCGCCTTCGAAAGCGCCTATGGCCAGTACGTGCTGCCTTCGGCCGTGCGCCTGGCGCCGGCGGTCGGCACGCGCATGGAGCAGTGGCAGCTCAGCGTCCAGGGCCTGGTCAACAAGGGCCTGGACAACGTCGAACTGGGCAGCGACCGCATGGCCGAAGCCGGCCGTGCGGCGCTGGTGCGCCAGATCGAGCGCGCCACCGAGCTGGCCAGCGGGATCGGCAATCCGCTGGTTGCCAATACCATCGACACCGCTGCCCGGATGTCGCTGCCGGCCGCCAAGGTGGGCCTGCAGGTCTCCGGCCGGGCCGTGCGCGGGGCGCAGAAGCTGCTGGCCGCGATCGGCGGCGACACCGCCAAGGCGACTGTGCGCCGTTCGGTGCGCCGCGCCAGGGCCCAGGTGACCGAGGCTGCCGAGGCCGTCAAGACCGCGCCGCGCCGCGCCGCGGCCCGCGCCAGGACCGGCGTCAAGTCGGTCAAGGCCTCCGAGCCGGCGAAGGCGGTTGCCAAGCGCGTGCGCAGCGTGCGCAAGGCGGCGGCCGCGGCCTGATCCCGCAGGCCTGCCCAGGCGGGCGCGAGCCGCCCGCCCCCGGCGCCCGGCCGCGCCCGGGGCCATGTGGCGCGCCGACGACGACCCGGCGGCCAGGCCGACGGCGCAGGCCGCACGGTACCGGTTGACGAGATCGATTCCGGTACTAGAGTGACCGCCGATGACGGTCACGATCGCGCTGCAAGGCAGCATCCTGACGCCCGCCGGCTTCGTGCATGGGCGTCTGCACGTCACCGGCCGCCATGTCGAGCGCATCGAAGGCCGGCCGCTGGAGGCCCCGTTGCCCGGAAGCCCCGTGGTGCTGCCGGGCTTCGTCGACACCCATGTGCATGGGGGTGGCGGCTACGACGTGATGGACGCCGGCGACGCGCTTGCCGGGCTGGCGCGCGTGCATGCCCGGCATGGCACGACGGCTTTCCTGGCCACCACGATGACCGCACCGCTGCCGGAGATCGAAGCCGCGCTGCGGGGCGTGGGCGCGGCCTGCGCCCGGCGCCTGCCGGGCACCGCGCGCTGCCTAGGCGTGCACCTGGAGGGGCCTTTCATCAGCCCCGAGCGGCTGGGCGCGCAACCGGCCTTCGCGGTGCAAGGCAGTGTCGACGGGGTGAGGGCGCTGGCGCGCATCGCGCCGATCCGGCTGATCACGCTGGCACCGGAATGCCCCGGTCACATGGCCTTGATCGCGCCGCTGCGGCAGGCCGGCTTCCTGGTCCAGGTCGGGCACAGCAACGGCAGCTACGAACAGGGTTGCGAGGCGCTGGCCTGCGGCGCGAGCGGATTCACGCACCTGTTCAACGCCATGAGCGGCCTGCACCATCGCCAGCCCGGCATCGTCGGTGCCGCGCTGGCGCATGCCGACCATGCCGAGCTGATCCCCGACCTGCTGCACGTGCACCCGGGGGCCATGCGCGTGGCCCTGCGCGCCATCCCCGGGTTGTTCTGCGTCACCGACGCCACGGCGGCCGCCGGCATGCCCGACGGCGAGTACCGGCTCGGCCGCCACCGTGTGCACAAGTGCCTGGGCGGCGTGCGCCTGGCCGACGGCACGCTGGCCGGCAGCGCCCTGACCATGGACCAGGCGTTGCGCAACCTGGTCGCCATCGGGTTGCCGCTGGCCGAGGCGGCCGCCCGCGTCAGCACGCATGCCGCGCGCTACCTGGGGCTGTCGGACCGTGGCGAGCTGGCGCCCGGCAGGCTGGCCGACCTGGTGGTCATGGATGCGGCGCTGCAACTGCAGCAGGTGTTCGTCGAAGGAGAGCCGATTGAGCTCCAGGATGCTTGAGGAGGCGCTGTCGGCGCCGGATGTGGTCGCCCGCCAGCTGGCCTGCGACGCCGCGGCCTTCCAGGCCCTGGCCGGGCGGCTGCGGCAGGCACCGCCGCCGGGCCTGCTGACGCTGGCCCGAGGCAGTTCGGACCATGCCGCGCAGCACCTGGCCTACCTGGTGATGGCGCGCCTGGGCCGGCTGGTGACCTCGTTGCCGATGTCGCTGGTGACGCTGCACCGCAGCCGCCTCGCCGGTCCCGGGCTGGGTTCCTTCGCGTTCTCGCAGTCGGGCCAGAGCCCCGACCTGGTCGAACCGACGCGGGCCTTCCGCGCCGCCGGGGCGCTGACCGTGGCGCTGGTCAACGACACCGCATCGCCGCTGGCGGTGGCGGCCGAGCATGTGCTGCCCTTGCACGCCGGCGAGGAGCGCAGCGTGGCCGCCACCAAGAGCTACATCGCGCAACTGGTGGCCGGCGTGCGGCTGGTCGCCGACTGGCAGGCGGACACGGGCCTGGCCGCCGCACTGGCCGGTCTGCCGCAGCAGCTGGCGCAGGCCAGCCGCCTGCGCTGGGACGCCGCCCTCGAGCCGCTGCGCGATGCGCGGCAGCTGTTCGTCATCGGCCGCGGGCTCGGCCTGGCGGTGGCGCAGGAGGCGGCGCTGAAGTTCAAGGAGGTCTGCGGCCTGCATGCCGAGGCGTTCTCGGCGGCCGAGGTCCAGCATGGGCCCATGGCCCTGGTCGGCGAAGGCTGGCCGCTGCTGGTGCTGGCGCCGCGCGGCCCGGCGCAGGCCGGCCTGGTCGAGCTGGCGCAGCGCATGCACGGGCGCGGCGCCTGCGTGCGGCTGGCCGTGCCCGCCGGCACGTCCGGCAGCGCCGGCCTGGTCACCCTGCCCCTGGTCGAGACCGGCCACCGGGACCTGGACGCCATCGCCGCCGTGCAGACCTTCTACCCCATGGTCGAGGCGCTGGCGCGCGAGCGCGGGCGCGACCCTGACCGGCCGCCCTTCCTGTCAAAGGTCACGCGCACGCATTGAGCCGCCGAAGCAAACCATCGTTGCCGCCGGCCTGCACGGGGCGGACAGCCACGGCACCTCGCTCGATGCGCAGGCGGCGCGGTTCCTGCGCCGGCACCCGGTGCGCCGCGAGTGCCCTGGCCAGGCTGCGGCGCAAGGGGCGTGTGCGGACCTGTCGGTGCTCCGCGAGGGCGGTGGGTTCGAAGGGCTTCAGCGGATGCCCGGCCTGCATCCCGGCGGCGGTGCAGACGCGGCGTCGATCGGTGCGGACGGACCCGCGGCCGCCAGTGCTAGGCTTGGCACGATGAGCCTGCCCACCCAAGCGCGCATCGTCATCGTCGGCGGCGGCATCGCCGGCTGTTCGACCGCCTACCACCTGGCGCGTGCCGGCGAGCGCGACGTGCTGCTGCTGGAGCAGGGTCGCCTGACCTGCGGCACCACCTGGCATGCCGCCGGCCTGATCGGCCAGATGCGGCCCAACCGCAACATGACGCGCATGAGCAAGTACGGCATCGAGCTGTACGCGACGCTGGAGGCCGAGACCGGGCTGGCCACCGGCTGGAAGGCCTGCGGCAGCGTCAACGTCGCGCGCACGCCCGAGCGCATGCAGGTGCTGCGGCGCCAGGCTGCGCTGGCGCGCAGTTTCGGCGTCGAGGTCGAGCTGATCACGGCGCAGCGCGCGGGCGAGCTGTACCCGCTGCTGCGCACCGACGACCTGCAGGGCGCGATCTGGATCCCCGGCGACGGCAAGGCCAACCCGGCCGACCTGTGCATGTCGCTGGCCAAGGGCGCGCGCCAGCGCGGCGCCAGGCTGCTCGAGGGGGTGGAGGTCACCGGCGTGCTCACCGATGCCCAGGGCCGCCGGGTCGCCGGCGTGCGCACCACGCAAGGCGATGTGCACTGTGAGGTGCTGGTCAATTGCGCCGGCCAGTGGGCGCGGCAGTTCGGCCGCCTGGCCGGCGTCAACGTGCCGCTGTTCCCGGCCGAGCACTTCTACATCGTCACCGACCGCATCGAGGGGGTGCACCCCATGCTGCCGGTGATGCGCGACCCCGACGGCTTCATCTACTACAAGGAAGAGGTCGGCGGCCTGCTGATGGGCGGCTTCGAGCCGCAGGCCAAGCCCTGGCGGGTCGACCCCATCCCGGCCGATTTCCAGTTCCAGCTGCTGGGCGAGGACTGGGACCAGTTCGAGATCCTGATGCGCAACGCCATCCACCGCACGCCCTGCCTGGAGACGGCACAGGTCAAGATGCTGCTCAACGGCCCCGAGAGCTTCACCCCCGACGGCAACTTCATCCTCGGCGAAGCGCCGGAGCTGCGCGGCTGTTTCGTCTGCGCCGGCTTCAACAGCGCCGGCATCGCCAACAGCGGCGGGGCCGGCCGCCTGATCGCCGAGTGGATCACCTCCGGCGAGGCGCCAGGCGACCTGTGGGACGTCGACATCCGCCGCTTCGCGCCCTTCACCGCCAACCGGCGCGCGCTCGCCGAGCGCAGCGGCGAGACCCTGGGCCTGCACTACGCGATGCGCTGGCCGCGCCAGGAGCTGCAGACGGCGCGGCCGCTGCGCACCTCGCCGCTGTACGACCTGCTGGCCGCGCGCGGCGCCGAGTTCGGCTCCCGCAACGGCTGGGAGCGTGTCAACTACTTCAAGCCCGCGGGGGCCTCCCGGTCCGCCGACACTCTGGGGCGGCCGGGCTGGCTGGACTGGGTGATCGCCGAGCAGCGCGCCACCCGCGAAGCGGTCGCGCTGTACGACCAGACCAGCTTCGGCAAGCTGCTGCTGCAGGGCCGCGACGCGCTGGCGGTGCTCGAGCGGCTGTGCGCCAACCGCATCGACGTGGCCGCCGGCCGCATGGTCTACACCGCGATGCTCAATGCCCGCGGCGGCTTCGAGAGCGACCTCACGGTGATGCGCCTGGCGCGCGAGCAGTTCCTGCTGGTCACCGGGTCGGCGCAGCCGGTGCGCGACGCCGACTGGATCCGCCGCCACATCGGCGAGCACGAGTTCGCCGTGCTGACCGACGTGAGCGCGCTGTGGAGCGTGCTCTCGGTCATGGGGCCGCGTAGCGCCGAGCTGCTGGCCCGGCTGAGCCCCGACGACCTGTCGCGCGAGGCGCTGCCGTTCTCGCACAGCCGGGAGATCGACCTCGGCCATGCGCGTGTGCGCGCGGCGCGCATGAGCTATGTCGGCGGGCCGGGTTTCGAGCTCTACGTGCCGGTGGAGATGGCGCGCCATGTCTGGCTGGCCCTGCACGAGGCCGGGCAGCCGCTGGGCCTGCGCGATGCCGGCTACTACGCGATCGACGCGCTGCGCATCGAGGCCGGGCGCCGTGCCTGGGGGGCCGAGCTGGGTCCCGACGAGACGCCCTTCGAGGCCGGGCTGGGCTTTGCCGTGGCGATGGACAAGCCGCAGGCCTTCATGGGGCGCGACGCCCTGCGCGCCTCGCAGGAGCGGCCGCCGCGCAAGAAGCTGGTCAGCGTGGTGCTGGACGACCCGGCGCACTATGCCTGGGGCGGCGAGGCGCTTTCGCTGGACGGCCAGGCGGTGGGCGAGCTTTCGTCGGCCGGCTGGGGCCTGCGCGCCGGCCGCTGCATGGGCCTGGCCTGGCTGCGCGGCGACGCAGCCTTGCAGCCGCATGCCGGCACCGCGATGCAGCTCGACCTCTGGGGACAGGCGGTGCCGGTGCAGGCCTGGGACCGCTGGGAGCCGCGGCCATGACGCGGCTGGCCCGCCTGGCCGGGCTGGGGTTGTCGCTGGCGCTGCTGTTGCAAGCCTGTGGCGGCGGCGAGGGCGCCTCGCTCACGCCGCAGGCCTGCACCACCAAGGTGTCCACCGGGTTTGCCGGCGACTTGAACGCGCTCTATGGCGGCGACGGCAGCGGTGGCGGCGACGGCGGCGACGGCAGCGCCGACGGCGACGGCGGCAGTGCCGGGGTCGGTGGCGGCGAAGGCAAGGTGCTGGGCGCACTGGTCAGCATCAACCGCTTGTCCGACGGTGCGCTGCTGGCCCAGGCGCTGACCGACACGACCGACGGCCTGGCGACGGTCAACTGGTGCCGCCAGGACTTGCCCGTGCTGGTCACGCTGTCGGGCCGACCGGGCGCCCGGTACTACGACGAGGCGACCGAGACGCTGCTCGACTTCCCGCCCGGCGTCGAGCTGCACGCGCTGGTCGAACGTTTCGACGAGAACATCGGGGTCTCGACGCTGACCGAGGCAGCGTGGCAGTACGCGCTGTCCGGCGCCTTGACGGGCGGGGCGTCCGCGGATCGCAAGCAGGCGCTGGCCAGCAAGCAGCGCCTGAGTGGCGAGCAGGTGAGGGCAGCCAATGGCCGCGTGCTGGCCGAGGTCAACCGGCTGTTCACCGATGCACTGGGCCTGGCCTCGATCCGCTCGCTGCCGACGCCGCTGGACAGCGGCAGCGCCGACTCCGTGCTGCCGCGCAACCGCTACGGCCGCATCGCCGCCCTGCATGGCGGCATGGTGCAGGCGGCCCGCGGCTACGACTTCGACGCCCCCAACCCGGCGCTGAAACTGGCCGTGCAACTGGCCACCGACCTCGCCGACGGCCGGCTCGACGGCCTGGGGCTGGACGGCCGCCCGGTGGCGCCCGCGGGCGCGCGCGCCTTCGACCCGCAGACCGTCAGCCAGCGCTGGACCATGGGCATAGGCCAGATGGCCGCGCGCTTCGGCCGCGGCACGGTGCAGCTCGACGGCGAGGACTACATCAGCGAGGACTTCCTGGGCCTGAACCGCCGCCTGGACTGCGAGGGCGGCAGCTCGCGCGTCGGCCGCTACGGGCTGACCAAGCTCGGCACGGTGACCGCCATCGTCTACACGCCGCCGGCCGGCGCGAGCTGCCTGACGCAGTCGGCCAGCGACCGCGCCGACATCGACAAGGCTTTCCTCGCCAACATCGCCTTCATGTCCCAGCAGGTGCAGAGCGACCGCCTGTTCGCCGTGCGGCGAAACGGCAGCGTGCTCGCCTGGGGGCGCAGCGGCTGCGGCCGGCTGGGCGACGGCAGCGCCGTCGACGGCGTCGTCGAAACGCCGAAGGAGGTCGCGGGCCTGGGCCGCGTGGTGGCCATGGTCGACGCCGGCCCGGCGACGCTGGCGCTCAATGCCGCCGGGCAGGTCTACAGCTGGGGCATGGCCGACGGTGGCGCGCTCGGGCAGGGCAGCGGGCCCTTCGATGTGGAGGGCTGCGCCGACGAACGGCTGACAGGGGGGCAGCTGCAGACTGTGCGCGCCGGGGCCGTGCTGAGCCCGCGGCGCATCGCCGGCCTGGCCGGCATCAAGGCGCTGAGCGGGCAGGGCGCGCCGGCGGCCCTTGGCGAGGATGGCCGGGTCTGGCGCTGGGGGCGCATGATCGACGAGAGCGGGCGCGCGGTGGAGCAGGCCACGCCGTTGCTGTTCGGTGCCATCGACCGCGTCGCGCATCTGGCCAGCAGCACCGACCTGACGTTTGCGTTGCGGCGCGATGGCAGCGTCTGGGGCTGGGGAGCCAACAGCGAAGGGGCGTTCGGCGACGGCAGCCGCAGCGTCAAGATGCCGCCGCAGCAGGTGGCCGGCGTGGCCGACGCGGCCGACCTCGCCGCCGACGGCTTCGGCACCACCCTCGCGCTGCGCCGCGACGGGCGCGTGCAGGTCTGGGGCGGGCTGCTCGCCGGTGGCCAGGTGGTGGCGCTGGCGCCCAGCTTCGGCAGCGGCTTCCCGATCTACTCGGTCTGGCGAAATGGTCGCCGCGAGCTTGTCGAGACACCGCTGCCGCGGGCCGTGCGCCTGATCCACTACCGCGGCTACGCCGGCTTCATCGGCGCCGACGGGCGCAGCCACTACTTCGTCAACGCCACGAACGCCGCCGAGCGCCGCTGGCATCGGGTCGAGCAGAGCGACCTGCCGTCGCCGTTGAACAACTGACCCCGAGCCGCCGATGCGCCACTTCCGTTGCCCGACCCTGGCCTGCTCGCTGGCCGGCTCGCTGACCCTGGCCCTGGCGCTGACGCTGCAGGCCTTGCCGGCGCGCGCCGACGACGGCCTGCCGCAGGCGCAGGCGCGCTACGAGGCGTCCGCGCGGCGCGGCGACCCGCAGGCCACCGAACAGGCGCTGCGCGCCTTGCTGGCGCTGGAGCGCACGCCCCGGCGGCTCAATGACCTCGGGCTGTTCGTCAGTGACCGCGGCGACTTTGCCGACGCCGAACGGCTGCTGCAGGAAGCGGTCGACAAGGCGCCGCCCGACAGCCGCGGCTTCTACCAGGCCAACCTGGCGCTCAACCTGCGGCGCCAGTTCCGCGACGCCGAAGCGGCCGCCGTGATCGATCAGGCGCTGCAGGCGCTGGCGAACTACGCGGGGTCCCCGCAGGGCTGGCGCCCGGCCAACCTGGCGCGCTCGCGCGGGCTTCTGTGGCTGCAGCGCTCGCGCCTGCACGAGCGGGCAGGCCGCGGAGCCGACGCGCAGCAGGCGGCGCGCCATGCCGAGTCCGCGGCCCGCCAGGCGCTGACGCTGGCCCCGGCGCAGGCGAGCGCGCTGGAGCGGCGGCAGATCGGGCGCGACATCGCCAATGCCCTGCGCCGGCAGTCGCTGGCGGCCCTGGCCGACGGCGACCTGGTGGCGGCCGAGTCCGGCCTGGTGCGCTGGGCCGGCGAAGTGCAGGCCCATGGCCTGGACCCGGAGACGCGTGCGCAGGGCCTGGAGACGGCGGCGCAGCTGCAGCTGGCCCTGCGCCGGCTGGCGACCGCCGAGCGCCATGCACGCGAGGCGCTGGCGGTCTACGCCGAGCTGGGCTGGGCACCGCTGCACCTGGCGAGGCTGGGCGTGCACGAGCTGCTGCTGCAGGTGCTGTGGCTGCGCGGGCGCGGCGGCGAGGCCGCGGCCGAGCTGGCGCTGCTCGACGAGGCGGCGCGTGCGCAGCCCCAGGCGGCGGCGCGGGCACGCCTGCCCCTGGTGCGCGGCCTGCTGGCCCTGGACGGCGGGCGGCCGGCCGACGCCGTGCCGCTGTTCGACGAGCGTGTCCAGCAGATGGCCGCCAGCGCCGGCGCCGGCAGCCTCGCCTGGGCCGAGGCCTTCGGGCTGAAGGGCCTGGCGCAATGGCGATCGGGGGCGCGCGAGGCCGGCGCCACGGCCCTGGCGCAGGCCGTGGCGGTGCTCGTGCAGCCGGCGCACGCCGACCTGCCCGACCCGAGCGGCATGCGCCAGCGCCTGCGCGAGATGCTGGTCGCGGGCTGGATCCAGACCCTGCCCGAGGGCCGCTCGGCCGCCGCCATGGACGCGCTGGCGGTGCTGGACTGGGCGCGCAGCGGCCCCACGCAGCGTGCCCTGACCGATGCCGCGGCACGTGCGCGCCTGCCCGACGCCGAACTGCGTGCCTGGGCGCGCGAGGCGCAGGACCTGCGGCGCGAGGCCGATGCGCTGCGCCGCTTTGCCGCCGGTGAAGACGAACGCCGGGCCTGGACGCCCGAGCTCGGGCAACGCGTCCAGCAGCGGCTGCTGGAGCTCGACCAGCGGCAGCGCCCGCTGCGCGCGCGGCTGCAGTCGGCCCACCCGGCCTGGCTGGCGCTGGCCGCGCCGGCGCTGCCGACGGCGGCCGAGCTGGCGGCCCGGCTCGACGAAGGCGAGGGCCTGCTGGTGCTGCAGCCCGACGGCGAACAGCTGCTGGCCTGGACGCTGCACCGCGACGGCGGCCGCTTCGCCCGCCTGCCGCTGCCGGCGAGCGACGCCGCGGCATTGGTCGGGCAGCTTCGAGCGACGCTGGACCTGGGGCTCAGCGAAGGGCGGGTGCGCAGCTTCGACCGCCAGGCCGCGCGGCAGCTCTACCGACGCCTGCTGGAGCCGCTGGAGGCCGACCTGCAGGGCCTCAGCCACTTGGTGGTGGTCGCCGGCGGGCCCCTGGCCACGCTGCCGCTGGCCGTGCTGCTGACCGCCGATGGGCCGCTGCCCTATGCGCAAGCGCCCTGGCTGGCGCGCCGCCACGCCTTCTCGCAGGCGCCTGGCGTCGCCGGCTGGCTGGCGGCGCGGTCGCGGCGCGGACAGCCAGCGGCCGCCGAGCCCTTGCTGGCCTGGGGCGACCCGCTGTTCGGCCTTGGCGCCGCCGCGGCCACCCAGCCGCCGGGCGCCACGGAGGCTGCACCCGGGCCTGCAGGCGCCTCCGGCGTCACGCGCACGTCCAGCCTGTCGCGGATCGAGCCGCCGAGCGCCCTGGATGCCGCGGGCACCGCGGCCGTGCAGCGGGGCGCGTTGCGCTACTCGGCGATTCCGCCGCTGCCCGAGACGCGGGCCGAACTGCAGGCGATCGCCGGCGCCGTGCAGGCGCGCGCCGAACGCGACCTGCTGTTCGGCGCGGCGGCGACGCGCGAGAGCGTGCTGGCGGCCGATGCCGATGGCCGCCTGGCACGCCAGCGCGTGGTCGCCTTCGCCACCCACGGCCTGCTGCCCGGCGACCTGCCCGGGCTGGCACAGCCTGCGCTGGCGCTGGCCAACCCGCGCGGCAGTGACGGCGATGCGCTGGCCGCGGTGCTGCAACTCGACGACGTGCTGACCCTGCGACTGCAGGCCGACTGGGTGGTGCTGTCGGCCTGCAACAGCGCCTCGGCCGACGGCCGCGCCGAAGAGGCCCTGTCGGGCCTGGCGCGCGGCTTCTTCTACGCCGGCGCGCGCAGCCTGCTGGTGACGCACTGGGCGGTGGAAAGCGACAGCGCGGCGCAACTGAGCGCACGCACCTTTGCGCACCAGGCTGCGCAGCCGACGGCGCCCAAGGCGCACAGCCTGCGCCAGGCCATGCTCGAGGTGATGGCGCAACCGAAGTGGTCGCACCCGGCCTACTGGGCGCCGTACGCGGTGGTGGGCGACGGCGGGCGCTGAAGGCTCCGCCGCCCTGGGTTTTCCCTCGGGCCCATTTGCCGAATCGTGATATCGGCGCGCCGGGGCGCTTTCCACAATCGTGCGCCATGTTGCCGCCGGAGCGCCCCATGAGACCTGCCACCGCCCTTGCCGCCGCACTGGTCGTCTTGCTGACTGGCGCGCTCGGCCCTGGCGGTGCCTGGGGCGCCGACGCCGCGGCGAGCGCCGCGCCCAAGCCGCCGTCGAAGGCGGCGGCCAGACCCAAGGCGCCACCGCCACCGCCGCCGCCGGAACTGCCGGCCGAGACGCTGAGCTCGAACAGCTCGCTGGCAGCCGCCACGCAGGAGCGCATCTACGTGGCCGACGTCGCGATCGCACACATCGCCGACGGTCGGCTGCGTGTCTTCGACGCTCGCGCCGGCAAGCTGCTGGGGCTGGTCAACACCGGCTTCGCGGGCAACTTCGTGCTGTCGCCCAAGTCCGACCGCATCTACGTCGCGACCACCTACCTCAGCCGCGGTGGCCGCGGCACGCGCACCGATGTGCTCGAGGTCTGGAACAGCGACACGCTGGCGCTGGAATACGAGGTCGTGCTGCCGCCCAAGCGGGCGCAGGCGCTGAACTACCGCGGGCTGGTCAGCGTGACGGCCGACGGGCGTTTCGTGCTGGTGCAGAACGCCACGCCGGCGACCTCGATCACCATCGTCGATACCGTCGAGCGAAAGCTGGCCGGCGAAGTGCAGACCCCCGGCTGCTGGGGCACGCTGCCGGCCGCCGGCCATGCGGCGAGGTTCTCGATGCTGTGCGGCGACGGCAAGCTGGCCACGGTCACGCTGGACGACAAGGGCCAGGTCGCCGAGCGCCAGCTCAGCGAGAAGCTGTTCGACGCCGACCTGGATGCCTGGTTCCACACGGCCGAACGCATCGGCGACCGGGCGTTCTTCGTTTCCTTCCAGGGCGTGATCCACGAGGTCGATGTCGGCGGTGCCAGCGCACGTGCCGTCGGCTCGCGCCCCGTGGTCAGCGAGGCGCAGCGCAAGCAGGGCTGGCGGCCCGGGGGCTACCAGGCGTTTGCGGTCCACCCGGACGGTCGCCACGCGGTGCTGGCGATGCACGACAAGGGCGGCGAGGGCTCGCACAAGTTGCCCGCCAGGCAGCTGTGGACCGTTGACCTGCAGACCGGCAAGCGCGTGGCCACGGCACCCGGCCAGAACGTGGTCTCGATCGCCTTCTCGCGCAACGGCCGCCGGCTGCAGGCGCTCGATGGCGTCGGCGCGGCGCTGCTGGTCTGGGACTGGGGCGGGCCGGGCAAGCTGACCGCCGTGAGCAGCGTCAAGCCGGCCGGCATGGCGTCGCTGCACCTCGAGACGCACGACTAGGATGAAAAAAGCCTCGCGCTCCCTTCGTCCGCTGCCCCCCGGGCGAGGCGCAGTCAGTGCCTTCGCAACCGTCGGGCGGACTGAAACGATTCCCCCGCGGAGCGACTTCGGCGCCTCCCCTGCAGGGCGCATCGACCGCAAGCGGACGAACCTTCGCCAGGCGCCAGCCGTCCACCGGGCGGTTGGCGTCCACGCTCAGCCCCCGCGCAGGCGACGCCAGCGGCCCGTCGAATGCAGCTTTGCGGCGGTGGCCGGGGTCTGCCGGGTTCATGCAACGCGGGTGCCGCATGGCGGCATGGACAACTGACATGGCAGCAGACCCTCTTGTCGTCTGGATCGCGGTAGCCTGCATCGCCACGCTGTTCGCGCATGCCGCGATGTCCAAGATCGCCGACCGGGCCTTGTTCGAGCAGCACCTGGCGGGCTACGGGGTGCCTGACAGGCTGCGGCCGGCCGCCGTGTGGGCCTTGCCCCTGCTCGAGACGGCGCTGGCGCTGGCGCTGTTGTCGCCCTGGCGGGCCCTGGGCGGCGTTGCCGCGGCGGTCCTGCTGTCGGTCTACGGCCTGGCCATGGCCTGGCACCGCGCGCAGGGCCACGCGCTGGACTGCGGGTGCGGCGGCGAACCGCTGCCGTTGTCATGGACGCTGGTGCTTCGAAACGGCCTGCTGGCCGCACTGGCGCTGCTGGCCGGCATGCCCATGGCGCCTCGTGCGCTGGCCGGCGCCGACTTCCTCGTCATCGCCGCCGCGCTGCTGCTGGCGACCCTGCTGCACGCAGCACTTCACCAGGTGCTGCGCCACCGCGCACGCCTGTCCTACCGGAGCTGAAGCCATGGATGCCTTGACTGTTTCCGTCGTGCTGCTGTGGCTGGCCGTGCTGGCGCTCGGACTTGTGCTGTGGGCGCTGTCGCGCCAGGTCGGTGTGCTGTTCGAGCGTGTGGCCCCCATGGGCGCGCTGGTGACCGATGCCGGCCCCGCGGTGGGTGAGCCCTCGCCGAGCTTCTCGCTGCGCGGCATCCAGTCGGAGCCGGTCACGATAGGCGGGCCCGCCGACAAGGCGACGCTGGTGTTCTTCCTGTCACCGGGCTGCCCGGTATGCAAGAAGCTGATCCCGGTGCTCAAGGCGCTCGAGCGCGACGAGCGTCGCAGCGTCGCGGTGGTGCTGGCCAGTGACGGCGAGAAGGCCGAGCACCTGCGCTTCGTCGCCGAGCAGGGCCTGGGCAAGCTGCCCTATGTGCTGTCGACCGAGCTCGGCATGAGCTACCGGGTGTCGCGCCTGCCCTACGCCGTGCTGCTGGACCGCGGGGGCATGGTCGCCGCCAAGGGCCTGGTGAACTCGCGCGAGCAGCTCGACAGCCTGCTCGAGGCGCATGCGCTGGGCGTGCCCACCATCCAGCAGTACATCGACCGCCAGGCGGCCTGAGCGCGCCGCATTCGGGAGACCGCCATGTTGTCCTGGTTCTTCAGCCTCGTCGACCGCTTCACGCAGCGCACGCTGCGCCGGGTCGCCCACCAGCACGGCCGCCGCAGCTTCATCGGCCGGCTGGGCACAGCCATGGTCGGTGGCGCCGTGCTGCCCATGCTGCCCTTCGACCGCAGTGGCGGCCCGGGGCAGGCGCAGGCGGCCGGCGCCCAGCCGCAGGGCAAGCCCAAGTCCGACCCGGCCAGCGACCCGCTGAAGTGCGAGTACTGGCGCTATTGCGCATTCGACGGCTACCTGTGCACCTGCTGCGGCGGCAGCCTGACCCGCTGCCCGCCGGGCACCGAGGCGAGCAAGGTGTCCTGGGTCGGCACTTGCCGCAACCCCGTGGACGGCCGCCAGTACCTGGTGTCCTACAACGACTGCTGCGGCAAGGCCGCCTGCGGCGAATGCCTGTGCAACAACAACGAGCGCGAGCGCCCCGGCTACCGCCTGGGGGTGCACAACGACATCAACTGGTGCATGGCCAACGACAACTCGATGTTCCACTGCACCACCTCGGTCATCGTCGGCGTGGCCTGAGCATGCGGCTGGCCGCGATGAGCCTGATGCTGCCCTTGGCCGCACTGGCGCAGGCCGGCGGGGAAGCCCTGTTCGCCCAGCACTGCGCCGCCTGCCACCAGGCCGACGGCCGCGGCACCGTGGGCCTGGCGCCGCCACTCACGGGCGAGCACTGGGGCCGGCTGGGCGCCGACCGCGGCTACCTGCCGGCGGTGCTGGTGCACGGGCTGTCGGGGCCGATCAGGCTCGGCAGCCAGACCTTCGTCGGCAGCATGCCGGCCTTCGCGCGACTCGACGACGCCTCGCTGGCCGCGCTGGCGACGCAGGTGCGCAAGCTGCAGGGCAGCGCCGAGAGCTACGGCGCCGCCGACATCCGGGCCGAGCGCGACAAGCCGGGCAGCCCGCCGCAGACGCGGCAGCGCCGCGTGCAGCTCCTGGGCCAGTGAGCATGCGCGGCTTGATCGCCTCGACGCTGGCGCTGTGCGCGGCCACCGCTGCCGCCATGGGCGGGCAGAACATGGTGCTGGGGCGCATCGTGCTGCCGCGCGCCGACGCGCCTTCGCTGGCCGTGGCCAGCACGGCGCGCGGGCACTATGTGCTGCACTGTGCCGGCTGCCACCGGCTGGACGGCAGTGGCGCACCCGACAGGTATGTGCCCGACCTGCGCCAGCTGGGCCGCTTCCTGCGCCTGGAAGGCGGCCGCGAGTTCGTCATCGGCGTGCCCGGGGTGATGGGCTCGGGGCTGGACGACGCCCAGGTCGCCGAGGTCACGAACTGGCTGCTGTCGACGCTGGCGCGCGACAGCGTGCCCGAAGGGCACCGCCCCTACAGCGCGACCGAGGTCGCGGCCACGCGCGGGCGGCCCATGCCCGACGTGGCCGCGGTCCGCCAGCGACTGGTGCAGCAGGCACGCGCGCGCGGCGTGACCATCGACTGATTTCAACCCGTGGAGCGCCGGCCAGCGTCCGGCGGGAAGGAGAACCCATGAAGCGAATCACCTCCATCGCAGCCGCCTGCCTGGCGATCGCCCTGTGCGGCGCGGCCCGTGCGGCCACCGAGGCCCAGGCGCAGGCGCTGGGCCAGGCGCTCACGCCGCTGGGCGGCGAGAAGGCGGCCAACCGCGACGGCAGCATCCCCGCCTGGACCGGCGGCGATGTGCGCGCGCCGGCGGGCTGGAAACCCGGCCAGGCGCGGCCCGACCCCTACGCCGCCGACAAGCCGCTGTTCACCATCGATGCCGGCAATGCCGAGCGCTACAAGGACCGCCTGAGCGAGGGGCAGCTGGCGCTGCTCAGGCAGCTCAAGGGCTACCGGATGGACGTCTACCCGACGCGCCGCTCCTGCGGCTACCCGCAGCAGGTCTACGACAACACGCGCAGGAACGCCACCACCGCCAGGCTGGCCGCCAACGGCTTCGACCTCGGCAATGCGATCACCGGCGGCATCCCGTTCCCGATCCCGGCCAACGGGGCCGAGGCGATGTGGAACTACAAGATGCGCTGGGTCGGCGAAGGCCGCATCGAGCGCTACTCGACGGTGTTCTCGTCCAGCGACGGCAAGTTCGTGCCACTGGTGCAGGACCAGTGGACGGCGACGCCGCTGGGCAACCTGGCGGGCAAGCCGGCCAGCGACAACGAAGGCCTCGAGTGGCTGGTGCTCAACGAGGTCGTGACGCCGGCGGCGCGCACCGGCGAGATCATCCTGGTCCACTACTACCAGGCCAAGGACAACGACGCCTGGCTGTACTTCCCCGGCCAGCGCCGCGTTCGCCGCGCGCCGACCTTCGCCTACGACAACCCGGTGCCGGGCTACGAGAACCTGCTGGCCGTCGACCAGTACCCGATGTTCGGCGGCCGGCTCGACCGCTACGACTGGAAGCTGGTGGGCAAGCAGGAGCTGATCGTCCCCTACAACACCTTCCGCTTCAACAACCAGGACGCCAGGCTGGCCGAGGTGTTCGGCCCCGACTACCCGAAGCGCGAGCTGGTGCGCTACGAGTCGCACCGCGTCTGGAAGGTCGAGGCCACGGTCAGGCAGGGCCAGCGCCACCAGTTCCCCAAGCGCGTGATCTACCTCGACGAGGACAGCTGGATGATGGTCGCGGTGGACAACTACGACGCCCAGGGCAAGGTCTGGCGCGTGCAGGAGAGCTACCCCTACGTGGCCTGGGAGCTGCCGGCCTGCGTCTACCAGGGCTACACCGTCTACGACCTCAACGTCGGGCGCTACATGGCCGACAACATGCCGCAGGAAGGCCGGGTCGACTGGCTGGCCGGCAAGGAGGGGCGCATCGACATGAAGCGCTTCAACGCCGACGAACTGCGGCGCGCCGGCTCACGCTGAAACGAGGGAGGACCATCATGACCCCATCCATCCGGCTCGGCCTGCTGGCCGGCGCAGCCCTGTTTGCCTGCCTGCCTGCCCATGCGGTGCGCACGACCACCGCCGGCGGCACCGAGATCGACTTCAGTTCCACGCTGTCGTTGGGCGGCCAGTGGCGGCTGTCCAGGCCCAGCACCACGGCGATCGGCAACGACAACGGCGGCCAGGTGCCGACCGGCGCCGCCGTGGGCTCGCTGCTCAACGGGCCCGGCAACGACATCGCCGCCAACCCGGACTTCAACTTCCTGAATGCCGACGACGGCAACCTCAACTACCGCCGGGGCGACATGGTGTCGGCGGCGCTCAAGGGCACGCACGAGTTCGGCCTCAAGACCACCGACGGCTGGCGGGCGCTGGCACGTGCCACCTGGGTCAAGGACTTCAAGGCCGACGACACCCGGCGCACGCCCTTGTCGAAGGCGGCGCGCGACATCGCGGTCAACAACGCGACCATGCTCGACGCCTGGGTGTCCAAGGACTTCAAGCTGGTCGGCGACCGCAACGCGACGCTGCGCATCGGCAACCAGGTGCTGTCCTGGGGCGAGGACATCTTCATCGTCGGCGGCATCAACCAGATCAACGCCTTCGACCTGCGCAAGCTGCACACGCCGGGCACGCTGGTCAAGGAGATCCTGCGGCCGGCGCAGATGGTCAGCCTGAATGCCGGCGTCGCCGACGGCGTCAGTGTCGAGGCCTACTACCAGTACCGCTGGAACGGCTTCCGCTTCGACCCCGTGGGCACCTTCTTCTCTGCCGGCGACGTGGTCGGCGCCGGCCAGCGGCCGGCCTACGTGCCGAGCTCGGTGCTCTCGGGCTTCGACCTGTGCACGCCGCCCACGCCCTGCGGCGACATCGGCGCGCGCATCCAGGACGGCATCAACGTGGTGCCCTTCGAGGCCGACCGCAAGCCGCCCAAGGGCGGGCAGTTCGGGCTGTCGACACGTTTCAAGCCCAGGGGCGCGGACACCGAGTACGCGCTGTACTTCCAGCGCTACCACGACAAGCTGCCCTTCACGACGCTGTTCACCGACCCGGCCTACGCGGCCTACAACGTCGCCACCATCGGCTATGTCAACGAATACGGGCGCGACAAGAACCTGTTCGGCGCCTCCTTCAACACCAAGGTCGGGCCGGTGGCGGTCGGCGGCGAGCTGAGCTACCGGCCACGCGACTCGGTGGCCATCGACGGCAGCGTGCCCTTCGCCGGCAAGTGGAGCATCTACGACCCGGCGTATGCCGATGCCGGCGGCCGCATCACGGTCAAGGGCTATGCCGAGGAGAAGAAGTTCCAGGCCCACCTGACGGCGCTGTACTTCACCGAGGTCAACTCGCCCATGGGCGCGCTGGTCAAGGCGCTGGGCGCTGCCGAGGGCACGCTGCTGGCCGAGGTGGCGCTGACGCACTACCCGAACCTGAAGGTCGGCGAGATCCCCTACCTGATCTTCCCCAGCTACGCCTCGCCGACCAAGACCAGCTGGGGCTATGCGCTGGAGTTCGACCTGTCCTACCCACGCGTCTGGGGCAGCGACTGGAACCTGACGCAGGTCACGGTGTTCACGCACGACGTGTCGGGCATCTCGCCCAATACGCTGCCCTTCGTCAAGGGCCGGCGCTCGCTGTTCCTGGGGCTGAACTTCGACAACGGCTCGGTCTGGAAGCTGCAGGCGGGCTACGCGGCCTTCTTCGGCGGCGGGCTCAACAACATCGTGCGCGACCGCGACAACCTCTCGCTCAGCCTGTCCTACAGCTTCTGACCCCATGCTGGCTCGGTTCGTCGCTGCAATCGAGCGCCTGATCTTCGGCCACCGCATCGCGGTGCTGGCGCTGCTGGCGCTGGTCACCGCGGTGGCGGCGGTGTTCGCGCTGCGCCTGCACATGAGCGCCGGCTTCGGCAAGCAGCTGCCGCTGGGCCACGAATACACCGAGACCTTCGTCAAGCACAAGGACGTGCTGTTCGGCGCCAACCGGCTGATCGTGGTGGTGCACGCCCGGCAGGGCGACATCTGGAAGCCCGAGTCGCTGAGGAAGCTCAACGAGGTCACGCAGGCCCTGCTGTACCTGCCCGGTGTCGACCGCCGTTCGGTGAGCAGCCTGTGGACGCCCAACACCCGCGTCATGCAGGTGACCGAGGAGGGCTACGAGGCGCGCGACGTGATCGGCGGCGACATCACGCCCGAGAAGCTCGACGCCGCGACGGTGGCGCGCATCCGCGACAACGTCGTGCAGGGCGGCTACATGGGCTCGCTGGTGGCCAGCGACGGTTCGGGCGCGATGGTCACCGCCGACCTGCTGGACGCCGACCCGCGCAGCCGGGAGCCCACCGACTACATTGCACTGGGCCCGAAGATCGAAGCCGAGCTGCGCGGCAAGTTCGAGGACGCCGGCCACGAGGTGCGCATCATCGGCTTCGCCAAGCAGATCAGCGACATCGCCGAGGGCGCCAACGGCGTCGTGCAGTTCTTCGTGCTTGCCTTCGTGCTGACGGCGCTGGCCGTGTGGTGGTACTGCCGCAACTGGGCCTTCACGGCGGCGGCACTGCTGTGCTCGCTGGTCTCGCTGGTCTGGCAGTTCGCGTCGCTGCAGCTGCTGGGCTACGGGCTGGACCCGCTGGCCATCCTGGTGCCCTTCCTGGTGTTCGCCATCGGCGTCAGCCACGGCGTGCAGCAGATCAACACCATCGTGCGCGAGATCGGTGCCGGCGTGGCGCCGCTGGCGGCCGCCCGCCACAGCTTCGGCGCGCTGCTGGTGCCGGGCACGATGGCGCTGGTGACCGCTTTCGTCGGCTTCGCGACGCTGCTGCTGATCCCGATCCCGATGATCCGCGAGCTGGCCGTCACGGCCAGCCTGGGCGTGGCCTACAAGATCGTCACCAACCTGGTGATGCTGCCCGTGGTGGCCAGCTACGTGAGGCTGCCGGCCGGTTACGCGCAGCGCATGCAGGCGATCCGCGAGCGCCGCGCGATGGCCGTGGTGGCGCTGGCCCGGCTGGCCGAGCCCGGCCCGGCACGTTTCACGCTGGCGGTGTCGGCGCTGCTGTTCGCGCTGGCCGTCTGGGGCAGCCTGGGCCGCCACATCGGCTACGTGCAGCCCGGCGCGCCGGAGCTGCGCGACAGCGCCCGCTACAACCGCGACGCGGTGGCCATCGCCGAGAAGTTCACGGTCGGGCTGGACGTGCTGACCGTCGTCCACGAGACCACCGCCGAGAGCTGCTACGACCGCGTCAAGATGAGCTTCATCGACGAGCTGGCCTGGGAGCTCGCCAACACCGAGGGCGTGATCGGCACCGCCCAGCTGCCGGCGCTGGTCAGGCTCGGCGCCTCGGGGTTCAACGAGGGCCACCCGCGCTGGGGCGACATGCCGCGCGACCGGCGCAGCATGGCCAGCTTCATCGGCCTGGTGGGCGAGGGCTCGGGCCTGTACGACCCGCGCTGCACGGTGCTGCCGATCAACGTCTACCTGAGCGACCACAAGGCCGAGACCATCAAGCGCACCATCGACGTCGTCAAGGCCTGGCGCGCCGAGCAGCAGATCGACGGCCTGAAGGTCGCGCTGGCCAGCGGCAATGCCGGCGTGCAGGCGGCGACCAACGAGGTGCTGGAGGCCACCGAGCTGCCGATGATGCTCTACGTCTACGCCACCATCGTCGCGCTGGTCTTCCTGACCTACCGCGACTGGCGCGCGGTGGTCGCCTGCTGCCTGCCGCTGACGCTGGCCACCTTCGTCGGCTACGCGTTCATGAAGCTGCTGGACATCGGGCTGACAGTGGCCACCTTGCCGGTGATGGTGCTGGCCGTGGGCATAGGCGTGGACTACGCCTTCTACATCTACAACCGCCTGCAGCTGTACCTGGCCGACGGGCTGGAGATCGTGCCGGCCTTCCGGCGCGCGCTCTCGGAGACCGGCATCGCCACGGTTTTCACGGCGCTGACGCTGAGCGTGGGCGTCGCCACCTGGGTCTTCAGCCCGTTGAAGTTCCAGGCCGACATGGGCCTGCTGCTGGCTTTCATGTTCATGCTCAACATGCTGATGGCGATCACCGTGCTGCCGGCGCTGGCGGTGACGCTGGACACGCTGATCCCGCGCCGGGCGCCGGTGCACCGGCCGTTCATGGCGCATTGAGGAGCCGCTCATGACCAGGCGCCGATCCTTGCTGCTGGCTGCGGCCGCACCGCTGGTCGGCGCGCCCCTGCGGGCGGCCCCCTACCAGGCCGACGGCCCGGCCCGGCTGCGGCCGCTGGCGGCTCGCGGCGTCCTGCTCGACCTGGCGCTCGCCGGGCGCCGGCTGGTGGCGGTCGGCGAGCGAGGCCATGTGCTGTTGTCCGACGACGCGGGCAAGGCCTGGCGCCAGGCCCGCTCGGTGCCCACGCGGACCCTGCTGACCGCGGTGCATGCGACCAGCGAGCGCCAGCTGTGGGCCTGCGGGCATGGTGGCGTCATCGTCGGCAGCAGCGATGCCGGCGAGACCTGGACGCTGGCCGACGGCCGGGCCGACGGCCCGGATGTGCTGCTGGCCATCCGCGTGCAGCCCGACGGGCAGGGGCTGGCGGTGGGTGGCTTCGGCGCCGCGCGCAGCACCGCCGACGGCGGCAGGAGCTGGAAGCCGGTCACGCTGATCGACGGCGAGGCCGGCGAAAGGCACCTGAACCGCATCCTGCTCAGCGCCGGGGGCAGCTGGCTGATCCCTGCCGAGGGCGGCCATGTGCTGCGTGGCAGCGGCAGTGCCGGCGCGCTGCGCTGGCAGGCCGTCAAGACCCCCTATGCCGGCAGCCTGTGGTGCGGCCTGCAGCTGGGCAGCGGCGTGCTGGTGGTGGGCGGCATGCGCGGCAACCTGGTCCGCAGCGCGGACGACGGCCGCAGCTGGCAGCACCAGGCAGTCCCGGAGGCCGGCTCGTTCACCGCCGGCCTGGCGTTGCCGGACGACCGGCCCTTGCTGGTCGGCGTGGACGGTACCGTGGTGCGGGGCGACGCCGCCGCGAGCAGCTTCCGCTTGCATCGGCTGGACGACCGTGTCACGCTGACCGCCGTCGCCCGCCTGCCCGACGCGCGGCTGGTCGCCACCTCGTTGGCCGGCGCCCGGCCGCTGGACCTGCCGGGCTAGACCATGGCTGTCCTGAGCACTGCCCACTCCCACGACGTCGACGACCAGGCGCGTTCGCTCGAGGGCTTTCGCCAGTTCTACGAGCAGCTCGGCCGCGGGCGTTTCCACGGCCGTGTCTGGCAGCTGATGATGGACGAGGGCTTCCTGCTGCGCGAGGCGGCCAACCGCGGCGTGCGACAGCACTTCTCGCCGCCGCCCGACCATGTGGCGCTGGCCGTGCCGATGGCGGTGCAGCCGGGCTCGGTGTTCGGGGGCCGGCCGCTGGGCCGCGAGTCGCTGATGGTGCTGTCCGACCGCGAGGAATACGACCTCATCAGCACCGGCGAGCTCGACGTGATCGGCCTGTGCGTGCACCGCGACGTCGTCGAGCAGCTGGCGCCGGCCAAGCTCGAATGGCTGCGCCAGGCGCAGGGCGAGCGCAACCTGCCCTTGACGCCCGAGGTGGCCAGCGCCATCCGCCAGATGCTGCTGGCGGTGTCGGAACAGGCCGAACGCCGCATCGATTCGCTCGCCGATGCCGCCGCCGAGCTCGAGCTGCTGTCCTCGACGCTCACGCAGACGCTGGTGCTGGCGATGAGCGCCAGCCGTGCCGAGAGTGCCAGCGCGATCCCGCGCCGCGCCGATTCGCGCATGAAGGTGGTGCGGCGGGCGGTCGAGTTCATGCGTGCGCGGCTGCACGAGGACATCGGCATCCCCGAGGTCTGCGCGGCGGCCTGCGCCAGCCGGCGCACGCTGCAGTACTGCTTCGAGGAGTTCCTGCACACCACGCCGCAGGCCTATCTGCGTGCGCTGCGCCTGAACGAGGCGCGCCGCAGCCTGAAGACGCGAAGCGACCAGCCGATCACCGAACTGGCCAGCGGGCTGGGATTCGCCAGTGCCAGCCACTTCACGCGGCACTACAAGCTGATGTTCGACGAGCTGCCATCGGAGACGCTCAAGGCCTACGGCGTCAACGGCGGCGGCCACGGCATCTGAAGGAGGTTTCCCCATGAGTCCCAACCGTGCTCCGATCGGCGGCCTGTCGCATGTGCGCGGCAGCACCGACGACGCCCTGCGGGACACCACCGTGTTCGAGCTGCTGGCCGACACCGCCGCACGCCACCCGCAGCGCGACGCCGCGGTCTTCTGCGAACAGGGCCGGCGCTACACCTGGGCCCGCTTGCTGGCCGAGGTGCAGACCGCCGCCGCCGGCCTTGCCGCGCTGGGCGTGCGCAAGGGCGACCGCGTGGGCATCTGGTCGCCCAACCGCAGCGAGTGGCTGGTGACGCAGTTCGCCACCGCGCGCATCGGCGCCATCCTGGTCAACATCAACCCGGCCTACCGGCTGCACGAGCTGGAGTACGCGCTGAACAGGTCGGGCGTCAGCCTGCTCGTCACCGCCGCCGCGTTCAAGGTCAGCAACTACGTGGGCATGCTGCAGAACCTGGGGGTGGACGCCTCCGGCCGCAGCGCCAGGCTGCCCCAGCTGCGCCATGTGGTCAGCATGGGCAGCGAGGCGACTGCCGGCATGCGGGGCTGGCCGGAGCTGCTGGCCGGCGGCGAAGGGCGCGTGGCGGACCTGCCGCCGTGCAGCGTCCTCGATGCCCACGACGCCATCAACATCCAGTTCACCAGCGGCACCACGGGCGCGCCCAAGGGCGCGACGCTGACCCACCACAACATCGTCAACAACGGCATCGCGGTGGCGCGCTGCATGCGCCTGACGCACGAGGACGCGCTGGCTGTTCCCGTGCCGCTGTACCACTGCTTCGGCATGGTGCTGGCGGTGCTGGCCTGCGTCAGCGAGGGCGCGAAGCTGGTCTTCCCGGGCGAGGGCTTCGATGCCGCGGCGACGCTGGCGGCGGTGCAGGCCGAGCGCTGCACCGCGCTGCACGGGGTGCCCACGATGTTCATCGCCGAGCTGGACCACGCGGACTTCGCGCGCTACGACCTGTCGACGCTGCGCACCGGCATCATGGCCGGCGCACCCTGCCCGATCGAGGTGATGCGCCGTGTGCAGCGCGACATGCACATGACCGAGGTCACGATCGCCTACGGCATGACCGAGACCAGTCCGGTCAGCTTCCAGAGCGCCACCGACGACCCGGTGGACAAGCGCGTCACCACCGTCGGCCGCATCCTGCCGCACCTCGAGGTCAAGGTGGTCGACGCCGAGGGCCGCACCGTGCCCGTGGGCGAGAAGGGCGA